>Ga0335070_10009635_pt1 | contig 11301 bp, 17 predicted proteins | sample Lox_Sample_13_FD_206722 | JGI IMG/M metagenome (GOLD analysis project Ga0335070, IMG submission 206722) | Soil microbial communities from Loxahatchee National Wildlife Refuge, Florida, United States - Lox_Sample_1.3 | ecosystem: Environmental > Terrestrial > Soil > Wetlands | place: USA... | reverse complement strand
GACAAATAGCACAAAACCGCAAAGCGCGTTTGACTATCGATACCGTGTAGGCGAAAATTGAAGAGCCAGTCCTTCCACCGGTGGGCCTGTGGCGCAGCTGGGAGCGCGCTTCCATGGCATGGAAGAGGTCGTCGGTTCGATCCCGACCAGGTCCACCATCTTTTCTTACAATTAGCGGACCCGCCTCAACGTGCTTGGCCGGAAATTGGCCGGAAATTTCAAAACCCTTCTTCGCTTTCTGACTTCAATCGCAGTTCTTTGCTGATCGCTTCTACCGTCGCCTTCACGCTTTCCGGAATTTCCTGCATGTAAACGTCGGTAGTAGTCGCCAGCCGCGAGTGCCGCAACAGCCCCTGGATGTCCTTGGGCGTCCCTTTCTTCTGCGCCAGCGTGGCAATCGTGCGCCGGATCACCTGAAAGGTCAGCTTCGGCAGGTCCAAGTCCTCGCTCAATTTCCGCATCTTCTTTCGGTAATTCTGCGGATCGATGAATCCGCCCTTTTTCAACCGATTTGAGAAGATGAAGTCCTCGGGCTTCGCGTGCTTCGATTCCTGCTTCCACAACCAGAGATCGTCTGCCAGTTCTTTCGGGATATGCACCGGGCGCAGTGCCTTCCGGGTTTTACCCCAATTGCGCAGCTTGCCCCGGTACACCGTTTCCCGCAGTTCCAGCAGGCACTCGTCGTAATTGAAATCGCGCCAGCGCAGCGCGAACAGTTCACTGGGCCGCAGCGCGACCGTCATGTCCAGTTCGAGCACCAGTCTGTCTTTCAACGACAGATGGGCTAGCACGCTTCGTAGTTGTTCCCAGCTTAGAACGGTTGTGTCGGTGTCCCGCAATTGCTTGGGAACCTCGACTTTCCGCGCCGGGTCTTTGGGAAGGAAGTCCTGGTCCACCGCTTCAGCAAAAATGTCCCGCAGGTGCGCGCGAATCTGAAGCACGCGGTCCCGTGAGCGAGTTTTTGCCAGGTCGTTCAAGTGAACCTGCAACAGGAATTTGTCGAAGTTCTCCAGAGGAAGGCTCTCGAATTTGTCGAGCAGATCTTTCTGGAGAATGCACTTCTTGTCCTGTGCTGTTTCTTCCTTCCAGTTTGCTTCTTTCAGCGGAAGCCATCGATGGCGAACGAACCAGCCGAACGTAACCACCTTTTTCTCGGCCAGCGGTTGGGGAGTGTTCCCCGTCCGCTTCGCAATCTCGACTTCCAGGGCATCACGAGCCTGAAACTTGGTCATCTCTGAGCGAAGCCCGAGCGCAATCGGTGCCGCCGTTCTCCACTCTTCCTGGCCGGTCTCAGGATTGAGTCGCTTGACCTCGTAATACCCGTACCACTTCTTTCCTTTGGGGCGAACCCACCCCTTCTGGTACGACCTCTTTGCCATAGTGCTCCCGTTACAGAGCCGCTATGGGCGGGGTGCTCCTATTGTACCCACGTCCAGAGCAGCTCATGCGCTCCATCTCCGCGATGAATTTCTCGATTTCGCTTGCGCGATACCGCAGGAGTCCCTTGCGACCCGGCCCACCGCCGAGGCGGATGACCGGAAGTCGGGGGTTCTTGCGTGAGGAGTGGTCGCGCACCCAATTGACGGAAACGCACAGTCGCCCCGCGACCTGATCGGGCGTGAGCAGAACATCGCTTGCATTCACATTCCATTCCATAAGCAGCTCGCCTGTTGAATTTGGTTTTGGGTCGAGCGTCTGTGGGAAAGAGAAAATAGAAGGAATTCGGAATGGGTCAGGGGACAATGGCTAAGGGCGAACGGTAGATCGGAAGAAATGGATAAAAAGGGGAAGGGGCCCCGCCCTGTGGATCAATGGTCCGCCTGCGGTGGGCTGCCGCCCGCCGCAGGCGGAAGGGTTTTCGTGGCTAGCGTTGGTTTTTGGGTTCAGGCTATTCTGCTATTGCTGTGCTGCAATTTTGGTTTCAACTCCATCGTCCTTGAACGCTTCACAACATAGGCCGTAGGAGTTTCGAGTCCACCGTCAGTTGAGTGCCGTCAATGGGGATGACGCGGCTGTCGAGTCCGTCGGCGTGGCGAGCTCCGAATTCATGCTGACAATTCGCTCACACCAGTATTGCGGCTCCTTATCGACGTTGTGTGCCAGGTCCTCTGTTGTTACCGGAACTGACCGGCTAATCAGGCCACTCGCTCGCAGCGCGTCGTAACTCGCATAACCAGGAACCAGGAACGCTTTGGGGCGAGCATTGGGCTGATTCAGGTTGTATAACCGAACCCGATAGCTGCCTCCCCGCACAGAGAGGTGCAGGAAGGAATTTGGAGCTAAGTTGGGCGCTAGGATCAGATATGCCTCCCGGCCGCCACGCCCGCTAGTGCGATTGAGTTGACGAATGCCGTTACAGGAACCGTTCAAAGGAGTTGCCCGAAAACAAGAGGTCTGCCATCCGGAGTTCAGGCTGGTGTCGGCCAAAACAGTGTTTAGAACAGCATCGTTTTCATTCTTATCCCCTGTGAAGTGCAGCCATCGGTAGGTTAGGCATGCCGTATCAAGAACAAAAAACGCAAAGAGATAAGAGCAATTGTTTGCGGCCAGCCAATCCGAAAGGCGCGAGAATGCGTCTTTGAACTTGGCGAGTAGGGATTGAAGCGTTCTCCCGTCAGCCTTCTCCAGCGTGTGGAACCAACATCCCGTCGTCTTCTCACGAAGCAACTTTTCCAGGTCCTTGCGGATTGACTCGATCACGCAGTGATGAGCCTTCAGTTCGACGTGCGCAACCGGCTTGAAATCATTGCCGATGAGCGTCACGTCAACCCGAGCACTCATCGGAGTGATGCCCTTCTGCTGGTACGTTTCGGCAGTGGGCGTTTCGACAGAAAAACAGTAGCGTTTGTCGACAGTAAGATGTTGAACGAAAAGAAGCTTGGCCTCTTGCTCACTGATCCTCAAAGAACCATCCCGCTTACGCGGGAAGACCAGCCCGTATGTGCTCGCCTGTTCGCCTGCGGGATACATGCTCGTGAGATCGCAGCAAACTTTGTCAACCAACCCCTGAAGATATTGCTCAATGTCGGTCACGTGCACTCCAGCCTTCTCCGTTCTTTAGCGTACCTTCCGAAATGGTACCCGAGTGACAGGGCAATCATCGTAAAAAGGTCGGGAAAACCCTAGCGACCGTTTCATAAAAGGGCGTCAGGGGGGTTTGACGTAAATCAAGAGCTCCTTCGATCCGATCTGCGGCAGAAAACGCAAGGTGACTCATCCGAGGGTTGTACCGCCTGCGGCGGGCGAACGCCCGCCGCAGGCGGTGGGGCCAATGCCCGTTTGTGTTTCGAACAATTGCGCTTTGTGGGTTGGTCTTGGCGTGGTCAGGCCAGTGGCTCGCCTGCCGGCGTCGGGTTCGCCTCATCCGAATTGGCAACCACCACCGGTTTTGGTTTTTCCGGCACGATCTCAAAAGTGACTTTGGGCAGCGTCGGCAGAATCCGCTGAGGGATGATCGTTTCCTGACTGAAGACCACGGCGCTGAGTTCGACCGGGCCATGCTTCCCAGGCACCCTGATCCTCTTGACGCATTGACGGTCGCCATCGGCCTGGACGACTTCCGCTTGCGCCAGGAGGTCATAGAGGCAGTGGTTGTTCGGCAGCCTGATTTTCTCCGGCTTCAGGTAATGACGGACTGCCCCGATGGTGCGCGGAACGACTATCGCGGCGTCATCGCCTGTGACATAGACCGGCGCGCCAGGCATATTGACGCTCAGCCCACCGTCGGAGATGAGGCTCCTAAGACCACGGATGAATTGGTTCACCTTGCTGTCGGGTCGCTTGTTCAACCACTCCGGCGCCGCTTGCTCGACACTCTCCTGATCGAGCTTGCTCACCAGTCGCGCCAGAGGGGCTGATCCGTCGCCCGCATGAGTGCCGGTGAGTGCGACTGCGAGCTGCGGCAGCCGCTCCACGCCGATAAAACCGATGTCGGCTGGAGTCAGGAGATGATGCATCAGCCAGGGCGACATCTGGGCATGACCGCCCCGCACACGATCTTCATCCCACTTGAACACAGGCTCGACGTTGACGTGTCGGAGAAACTCGGCATGGGTCTCGTGCAGAGGAGACCAACGCTGGTCTCCTGCCCGCAGGTCCATGTCGAATAGCTTGCCGAGGTCGTGGCCAAGACCGGCGAGGAAGCTGAGGTACTGCCATTGTGGAGCCTCCGGCTCGGAAACGCCCGCCGTGGGGTCTAGTTCTGCTTGGGCGGCGAACCGTCTGTCAACTTCCTCGACCATCTTGAGGCCGACTTCGAGGGAGTGGCGTAGCAGGCCATTGGGCTCGCTGTGGTGATGATTAGCGCTGGCCGGCAAGTCGCCGACGAGAGCTCCGAGTCTTTCAATGACGGCAGCACCCCTGCCGAAGTTATGGTGTTTCGACAGGCGCAAGAGGATCTCGCGGATCAGGGGCTGCAGTTCCGGGGTTCCCGCCAAGCCCGGCTTTGGCTTGGCGGGGTGGAGTTACGGGGGTAACTCAAGCACCCCCGGAACCGCCCCCGAAAGTTGCCCCTGGGGGCGTGCCGGTACAGGAAGGGTAAGGGTTCTTTTTTCGCGGAAAATCTGGCGACAGAACTGTCGCCAGATTTTCCGCAGGACAGCGCCTGCGGCCTTCACCATGACATGTCTCCTTCTTCGGCTGAAGCGCCGTCATTGGCGTGGATCGGGTTGTTCTGGACGACATGTCTGGGCTGTTGCGGGTCACTTCGGCCTCGGCTAGTCTGCATCAAGGCCCGCAGCTCGCGGAGCTTTTGGCTATTGGTGATCAGTGGGCGGACGACGGGCACCGCCCGTTGGACGCGGTAGATCGTCAACATCTCCCGGAGCGGCATGGTTACGCCTTGCTCGTCCAGGAGCCGTTGCAATCTTGGGTGGTTCAGCTGCTGCCTGAATAGCCGTTCTCGCCGCTCTGAGCCGACGGCGACCATCAGCCTCAGCTCGTCGAGGCCAAGGTTCGGGGCGAATTTCTTCAGGAAGCTGTTGAGCTGGTAGGAGGCCATCCGGTCGAAACGGTCAACCACCGTGAGGACCAGCTCGCCGGATGGTCGTTGCAGGAGAATGTCTTCCCACAGATACGGCCTACGGCTGCGCTGCCCGCGCTGCGGGAACAGGGCCGGCTCACAACCGAGCTTCATCAGCTTGGAGATCTTCTGCTGGTGGTCGAACACGAATTCGACTGGCCAGCGGATCGCCTCCAGGTAGAAGTTCACCGTCAGGAGTCGGGTTCGGATCGTTTCGTTCGCGTGCTCACGGCGGGCAGACAGGTCAGTTCCCATCAGCCGAGTGACTGATTTCGTGACCTGATAGATCGACGGATACACGCCGACGCGTTTGATGAAACCCCAATCCTCCAGGCCCTTCAACTGGACATGGACCCTGGGCATCGAGTTCTTGATGCACAGGAGCTGCGCTTGTTCAGGAGTGACGTAGCCACCAAGCCAAGCCACTGTGGTCAGGAACCGTCGCGACCGGTCATCGAGAACGCTGGCGCGGTCGCGAAAACGAAATAAGCTCATGCGAATTTCACCTCTTTGAGAAATTTGAGGTGGATCGGTGAGCGTGGAATGAACGGCGTTTTTGCCTTCAAGGAAACTTGGTGGGAATTGGCCGAGTGGCTAAAGCTTCAGCTTTGTGGGAGGAGAGACTGTGCCATGGTAAACAAGGACACAATACTCCCAGCCTAAGAACAGCATTCCGCGGGCCAAAGTTGCTGGTTTTTTCGGAAATATTTTCTTCGCAGGAATCTCCACGTCCGTCAGCTACTTACAATTGGTAGGGCGTCCCCAAGCGTCGGCAGCCTACGCCCGCTTGGCAGCCAAGCCGAAAAAACCATCGAGCAAAAGTTACAAATTGGGTTTCCCTCTGCCATTTTTCTGTTGTTGGCGGTCCAGCCCAAGTTTCACTAGAAGACGTCGTTTCACCATCCGATGAAACAGTGCACATGAGACCGTCGCGCAATGGCAAAGGGTCGGATGCGGCGGCATCCAGCCGCCGCATCCGACTAGACCACGCCGAGAATCCAGCCCTCGATCGCGGCGATTTTGCGCTCATCCGGGTTCAAGTGCGGCTGAAAGAACTCTGGGAGACTCCCATCCAAGTCGGCACGGCGGAGCCATGCGGCCACCGCATAGGCCGCGTGCTGATCTCCGTTCCGATCCTGCCGCGGAAAGCGCTTCATCCAAAGTGATGGATAAACCTCCGCGACGACGCTGTACCCTTGAGGAACATCCCAGCCATCGAAGGGCCAGAAGTGGATTTTCGATGTGCCCTCGCCTCGGAGATATCGCAGCCAGGGGATACCGGCATAACTTGACTTCGCGACCGCGCCCTGCACGTCGAGTTGAAATACGGACTTCGCGGTAGCTGTCCACGTTTCCGTCAGTCGCAGCCACTTGGGATCCCCGGTGACCTTCTGCCAGGCTCCGCATGCGCCTTCGCGAACAAAATCCACGTAAGTGCTCCGCATATCAGTTGGGCAGTGACGCTGGAAGTGATCCAGAAACATCGGCCACTCTCTAGCGAGGCCGTGCTTCTCGAAGAATGTCAATGGGAAGGAAAAGACGTGGTCGATGCCCACAAGTGTTGGCGTTCCATCCGACAGTCGTTCGTGCAGCCACTTGGCGACTCTCTCCCTCGACCAGTACCTTGGCTGGTTACGCATCGTGAGCGGGCCGGAACGAGTGAATTGCTCTAGCGGTTCCGTCGCGGGCGTCGCTACGAAGACACGAATTGACTTCAGGCTCGACTCAGCAGTCTCTGCGCCCGAATAGTCCACACCGATGTACCTCTCGAATGATGCCATTCGATCCTCGGTGGCTATGCCGTAAGGCGTAAACGCCAGGCGGCGTAAAACCTATGACATTCCAGAGGCGCGGTCGTTGCCCGTATCAAATCGTCGGAAATTTCAACTATTTACCGACATTTTGCTACATCACACGACCGATCTGGATCTGACGGTTTTATTCCTTCTCCGTAAGGACACTGCCTGTAATCTGAGGCGGAGGACCCCAGCCCAGGTATTCATCGATCTCGGCGCCAGTTATGCGGTGGAACGTCCAGTCGCCGCAGATGATGAGGTCATCCGTGACTTCGGTGATCTTCAAATCCATTGGGATCTTGCCCGCTAGCCAGCGAGTAACGATCTTGCCGACCACTGGATTTGTTACGACTACTTTGCGCATCTTTTGGACTCAGTTTCACTGGTTGTGATTTTGAACTGCCGTAGAAACTACTTCGATTCGAGCGATTTGCCAATATCCGTTACCCCGATCTGCTGGCACGTGGGGCGACAGATCGGCCGGAGTCAATTCAATCAGCTCCTCATCAGGCAGTATCCAGATATGGAAGCGGTAATGGGGGGCCATTTCGACGGCTGTTTCCCATTCATTGCGCGTTAGGAAGACTTCTCGTCCGCTTCCGGCGCAGGATTTGACCTCGATTAGCCGCGCGATGGGTTCTACAGGCCCCTTGTCGTATGACTGAACGTCGTAGCCCGCCGAATTGTCATCAAGTGCGATCCATCGCGGTCGATTTGCAATTCCCAATTCCGAAAGGCGCTTCGTTTCATATTCGATGGTGAGCCTCTCGGCTTCGCGACCTTGCTCCAGCCGTTTTGCATCGGTTTCAGAACGGGCTGCCTCCTGAAACGCGTCCCACCACGCGCGGATGTCGGTATCGGGATTCTCTGAAAACAGACCAGCAGCCTCGAAGCACTGGAGTTCGTTGGGACTCAGCGCAGCCCTCACACGATCTCGACCGATGGTGAAGAGACGACGCCACCATGGATTGGTCCGTTGTATGAGGATGGAAATCGCAGATCGAAAGAAAAGCTGGAGGTCTTCGTGGGTAAGTGTCGGGCCGACCCAGCCATGGAGAACGAGAGCTGCGTCGTAGTCGTGATAACCCATCATCGGGCGAGACACGCCTTAGGGCCGCGATGATGTCTTGGGGTGACAGCTCGGAGTGGGAGGCTGAATACGCCCGAAGGGCAATCAAACCGCTGAAGGCACTCATCGAGAACAACGTGATTGACCTCATCGAAGAGCTGGAAGGCCGAGAGCTGGGCTTCGACGACACCGAAGAGGGGTCGTGATGACAACACCCCATTCGCAGGTCGTCGAGCTCGATGCCGTAATTTGTGGGATCGGCGGCTGTTTCTTCGTCAAGCGCAATCTCATGGAGGTCGGGGTCGTCGAGAAGTTGCTGAAGGTTCCGGAGCTTTATGGCAAGGCGATGATTGACGGAACGGTGAACGGCTCCGCGTTTTCACCCCCGGCATCTTGCATGCAGTCGCGCACCACGGCCTGCCAGGCCATGAAGGCGTTCTTGGGTGCGACGACGAGCAGATGTTGCCCATTCTGTTTCAACAGAAGGTAAAGGGCGAAGGTGACGGTCGTCTTGCCGGCACCGGGTACAGAAAAATTCGCGCCGTTGGAGAGAAACAGCAATCGGGCCACGTCGCACTTCTGAAGTGGCTGTAGACCGCGCTTTGCGAAGCCTGCGGCGCGTAGACGGTGTTCGATATCATTGATGTCCAGCTGCGTGGCTGCGCCGCGCTTTAAACTCAGTAGAGCCCTGTATCCCTGCAGAAATCGACGTACCTGCTCTTTAGCATCGCCTATCGGTCGGAAGCGAAACCGTTGCTTCCGCTGAAGTGGAGCTAATTCGCGTATGAGGGATAGAGCAGTCGTCCATGTAACGTCGAGCGTGTCTGACCCCAACCTGTAGTCGTCGTCAAATGCCAGAGCCCGTTCGAGGAGGCGTTCGCTGATCGCGTTATCGTGGCTTTTGGGAGTCAGGAACGTGCCGCGTATCGAATTTGCGTCATAGAGTACCTGGACATCAATCGTTGGGGACGCCATTGTTCCTTGCTCAATTCGATCGTAGCCAAGATGCCGAGTTGATAGGTCTTATCAGCTCGGCGAATCGGTGCTCTGCCCCTGGATTAGACGATTATGCCAATCGAACACGTTACGGTATTCCAAGAAGCTGCATAGTTCGGAAAGGCCGCTCTTCTTGAACGTGGGCCGGAAGAGTTGGCGCGAAAAAAGGCCACGTCGGGCATCGCTAGAAACGATTGTGAATCGCGACACGCCGGGGTTCGTCAGTAGGATGTCGTTGAATCGAAGCAGCCCGGAGTAAACCGTGGTGGTGTGTTCCACCTCAAAAAGGGCCACTATAGCGTTGCGACCGGTCTCAACCCACGTCACATCGACTTCAGCCAAAGCGCTGCGAACTGACTCAAAGCCCGCGGGGATATTGCTCATGGTTTGGAATTTTCTGGCCAGTGACCAGTCCAGCCGCCCCACATCACAGGCCGGCACGAAGACGTCATACCCTTTGAGCTGCCGACGTTAGCCAACATGGTCTGGACCTGTGAATGTGAAAGTTCTAGGGCAGGGCGGAGCCGTGCGGCTGTGAGACTCCGGTCGATGCCGCCAAAACCCACATAACCTTCAACGTTGAACCAACCTTGGCGGGCGACATAGAGTTCTAGCGAGTCTCTGCGGTTCAGTTGGACCTTGTACTGTCCGTCGCTCGCGGCCGTGGCCGCTCGGAACACTTCCTCGAAGTCGCAATAGGGAATGATGAGCGGCTCAGAGCCGTCATTTAGAAGAAAGCATAAGAACGAGTTGTGCCCCTCTAGTTCTCGAAGATCCACGCCTCTGAGGCCGAAAAACGTCCGGCCACCTGGGTGCACCTTCGAATATCGAACATAAATCCGCGCCGCATCGTCTCCCAGCTTGAAGAGCGAATCGCTGCCGCTCATTTTGTTGAGCTCTCCGAAACGGCGTTGAAGCTCTCCGAGAAACTCCGCTTTGCAGGTATTAGCCATCGCTCAAGGCCATTCCGATCTGCCAGCAGATGGAGCCCTTCGGATGGAGGAGACGCACGGCCTCAGTTATCGTGGCGCGCTGTTCTTCCAAATACACGCCAAGAGAGCTCTTCGTCTCGTATTCCTTGCCCATGTTGTACGGCGGGGAAGTGACGATGAGCTTCACACTGGCGTCGGGCAGTGTGCGCATGAAGACGAGGTTGTCCTCGCAAACGATTACGGCATCTTCCTCTTTGAAACCTGGCGTCGACGCCGGTTTGGCTTTTGTGGCCGCAGGGCGAGGACGCGCACCTACGGCTTTCGCCGTCACCAGAGTCATTTGTTGTGGTGCGCCGCTCATGCACCCCTCTTTGCAAACAGCGGCCACTCGTCGGCGATGTATTTCTCGGCAGCGTCCCGAACAATCCAAGCGACGGAGACCTTCTTTTTTTGGGCGAGGGCGGCGAGCGTCTGGTAAATGTCTGCGGGAAAGGTAACGGAAGTGCGAGGTGAGCGGAGTTCTTTAGGTTTTTGCGTCCTGCGTCGCACAGCAGGCATAGGGACTCAACCTCCTGAGGTTAGTGCACCACATTACACCACCGTGCTGCGTTCATCGCAAGATCGCTGCTCTTCTTGGGTTCCAATCAGACCTCCTTTCGAAAGCCTAATATATTAGTCAAAATGCTTGATAGTCGACTATTTGACTAGTATATTAGGCACATGCTAACGCTTGCCTTGATCGGTTCAGAGATCGCCAGTCGGAGAAAGGAAGTCCGACTTAGCCAGATCGAGCTGGCTCGCAAAGCTGGGGTCAGCCGTGCCACGCTCGACGCCTTAGAGAACGGGCGCTCCGGCGAGCTTGGGTTTTCCAAGGTTAGCAAAATCCTTGCCGTGCTTGGCCTGGAGCTGCGAATCCAAGACACAAAACCGAAGAGGCCAACTCTCGACGAACTCCTGAGAGACGACCGCGATGCTCAAGGTCTGGACAGACGGCGCTGAGGCGGGCCTGCTTGACCGGCTGCGCGATCGCGGTAGTGCGTTCGCCTATTTGCCCGCTGTGAATGCGCAGCGCGCCGTCTCTGTCACCATGCCGGTGCGCCTGCCGTCCTGGGAGGTGCCGTTCGGCTTGGCCCCGATTTTCGAGATGAATTTACCCGAAGGTGTCTTGCGCGAACGGCTGCGGCTTGCGTTCGCCAAGGCGACGGGAACCTTTGATGATCTCGACCTTCTGGCGATTGTCGGCCGCTCGCAGGTCGGACGCATCCGCTACACCGGCGAGAAAGAGCAGTTGCAGGAAGAGGTTCCATTCCAGTCGGTGGACGAGATTCTCGCCAGCCGGCGCGGCGGTGGCGATCTGTACCGCTACCTGATCGAGAAGTTTGCCGCATACTCCGGCATCAGCGGAGTTCAGCCAAAGGTGCTGGTGCGCGATGAGTCTGCATCCGCTGTCCTGGCCGAAACGCGAGGCCATGCCCGGAGTCGAACGTC
>Ga0335070_10009632_pt1 | contig 11302 bp, 16 predicted proteins | sample Lox_Sample_13_FD_206722 | JGI IMG/M metagenome (GOLD analysis project Ga0335070, IMG submission 206722) | Soil microbial communities from Loxahatchee National Wildlife Refuge, Florida, United States - Lox_Sample_1.3 | ecosystem: Environmental > Terrestrial > Soil > Wetlands | place: USA... | reverse complement strand
CTAAGCCTATGTATCCATCGCGGTTGCCCACGGCGACGATGGCTTTGAAGCGTGACTTTTCGCCAGCGTCTGTTTGTTTCTGCACCAGGTTTATGTTGATGACCTCTTCTTGTAGGTCAGGAAGTAGGGTGTCGACGATTTCGGGTTCGTGAATCTTCATTCCTTCCATGAATATTCCTTCAATCGAAGTGATGCGTCCTTCTTGGATCATCTTGCCTAATCTTGTTCTTGGAACCCATGCTTCGGCTCTTTCTCTCGAGCCTCTCGATTCTCTTTGCGTGTCTCTTCTTTGGGACCTCATTCTTTCTTTTCCTCGGTTTTCTTTTTACGTGGTTTTCTGGCAGTTTTCGGTTTGGCTCTAGCCTTTGGTTTGCCTTTCGGTTTGGCTTTCGCCTCGGGTTCCTTTTTCTTTTCCTCTTTCGGTTTAAATGATTCTGCGATTTTTTCTTTTGTTTCTGAAAAGTGTGTTGGAAGTTGTTCTGGTTGAAGGTTTTCCTTTAGGTATCTGGAGAACTGTTTCTGGTATGCTGTTTGTTCGCCTGCGGATAATTGCTTTGCATATTCGGCAATGTGTTGTCCTGAGACACGGTTTTCGTCTGGAAGTTTTTCTTTTTCGCAAGGAATTTCCACGCCAGCATCCATCACGCCCTTGAGTGCGGCAAAGATTCTTGACCCTTTCGTCGGAGAAAACAAACCAATGTCCAAAATTGCCCTTTTAACACCCTTTCCTACAGCTCTTAAACCACAGAGAAACCCCGTGAGGTACGCAGACGGCAAGTTGCTGCAGCTTCCTTTCCAGCCAAAAGTCTTAATCAGTTCACGCGAATTCGCCGCCGTAATCACTCTATCGCCCTCTGATCGTGCTTCGACTATTTGCACAGTCATGTGCTTCAACGAGCCGCGGACGATAAAGCGTGGAATTTTGGACAATACGAGCGCTCTTCGGGCTTTGTAGTCAGTTTTGCCCTCTCTTCGTCTTCTGTATGGGACGCGGTAATTTGGACCTAGTGGCATTACCGTTTCCTCCATTGACCCTCTGCTTTTATGTGCCGCTCCAAATCGGCCACAGAACGGAATACGCCGCTTCCTGCCATGTAATACAACTGACGATAATTTGTCTGTGTGATTATCCGACGAGTTTTTAGCTCCAGCAAGCGTTTCCGCAAAGCACGGATTTTTGCCATCCAAGCCTCTTTCTTTGAAATCCGAGCCGTAGAGGGCCCCTTTCTTGTTCCTGGACCTCGTCGTAGGCCTTTCTTTTTCTTCTCATGAATAACCCGCGCTCTGGCTCTGCTGACGCCTGTTGCTGATATGCTTTTGATAGCGCCTTCATGGATGAGTTTTCTAATCTCTTCTCTTGAGATGGCGATTTCCACATCTCCTGTTCTGTCTGGGTCTATCCAGACTCTGCTCTCGCCGACTTTCAGGATTTCGGAGGCCAATCTGCGTTGACTTCTGAGACTCACATCGTTCACCTTGTTTCCTCGTCAGTGATTTCCTCTTCGGCAACAGGTTCACCTTCAGCTTCGGCTTCGCCTGTTTCCGCTTTCTTTTCTTTTTCAGCCTCAGTAGTTTCAGCCACGGCTTTTTCTTTTGCTTCTTTCAATTCGCGCGGATTGAGTATGTGTAGTCCTTTTTCTTTGGCTTTGGTTAGTATTTCCAATCGTTTCTTTCCGCCAACCGTGTGGGCGATTCTTATCGCTTGCGTTTCGGCATCAAGATCTTCAATTTCGCTTAAATTATGAACCAGAACTTCTTTGTAACCAGAAGGGTGCAGAAACTTTGCAGTTTTGGGTCCGCCGTAGCCGACGTTTACAGTTTTTGGCCAGCCCTTCACATTTTGTCGCATCTTGCTATCCACGCCTCTTGGTCTTCGCCAGCGGTCTCTGATGCGCTTGTATCGCCAGACCTCTTGTCCTTGAAACTCTGGCTTGTTTGCCTTGACGCGTTTTCGAAGTTTAACCTTGGCTTTTTGAGCCTGAAGCGCCGTGGGCGTCTCGGATTCTGTCATCCTTCCATGCCCTCCACGCGTTCGTATATATAGATGCCGTCGAGGAAGATTCGCGGGTCTTTTCGTGTGACTTTGGTTGCTCGCTCCATGTTCGCGGCGGTTTGACTAACATTTTCCAAGTTCAAGCCTTGAACAATAACGTCTTCACCCTTAACCGATACTTTGCTGTCACCTTGAATCCTCGCAATTCTGGGACTTCGTTCACCCGTAAAGTTTTCAATTATTATAGTGTCCCCCTTTATCTTGACCGTCACAGGAAAGTGAGCAAAAACCACTTTCAATTTGTAAGTGAAGCCCTTCGTTACGCCTGTGATCATGTTGTTGATGTGGGAGTGAATCGTGCCGACGAGAGATGCTTCTTTCTTGCGAGGCCATGTGGTCTCGACTAGGATTTCATCGTCCTTTAGCTGTATGCTAACCGGAGCGTCTGAAAAACTCCGTGTCAATGTTCCCTTCTGTCCTTTTACAGTGACGACTCGCCCGTCCACCGAAACTTCCACGCCTTGTGGAATTTTTATTGTTTTGGTCACTTCAACTGCACGCATTGTTGTTGCACCTTTAGTAGACGTAGGCTACGAGTTTACCTCCGATTCCTTTTTCTTTGGCTTCTCGGTGTGGCATGACGCCTTTCGATGTGGAAACAATTAGCATTCCAATGTCTCTGGACGGAAGGAAGCGTTTCTCCCATATTTCAAACTCGTTCATCCTCACAGAGAAGTGTGGTTTAATGGCGCCGCACTTGTTCACTCTTCCCAAGAGTTGCACTCTGAACTTGCCCGTTCTTCCGTCGTCGATGAACTCGAACTCTCCAATGTAGCCGTTCAGCTGCATCACTCGGAGTATTCTGCCCAAGAGTTTAGAGGCAGGGCTAATCACGCACTCGCGCTTGTTGCGCAGTTCGTTGTTGACTATGGAGGTCAACCCGTTTGAAAGTACGTCAACCGCAGACACCTTTTATACGCCTCATTCATATTTTTTAAAGCCTAAACTCTTGGCTATCTCCCGAAAACAGTGCCTACACACATATAAATTATAGCGCCGAATCACTGGACCATAAGAACCACAGCGTTTACAGGGTCTACTGCCCTTGCCGAATTTTCTTTCCCGTCTAGGCGGTTGTTTTCTCCTACTCATATCAATTCACCTATACTATTTCAACTCCCAACGTCTCTTTCACGAAGGGAACCGTGATTTCAGACGTCAACATGTGTTTCTTGCCAACGTTGGACGTGCGACGGCGACGCAACTTTATGCGTTTTCCCGGCCTAGTGATAAAGACAGAAACATCCATACCCACGATTCCGAGTTCTGGCGCGTATTTTGTGCCCGGGATTTCTATATGACTTTTTATGCCGAACGAGAAGTTTCCATACTTGTCAAAACTGTTCCTCGAAACCTTGTTGTCTACCGCCTGAAGCGTTCTCTTGAGAAATGCTATGGCTTTTTCTCTACGTAATGTTACCATACAGGCTATTGGTTCGCCTTTTCTGATGCCAAAGTCTCTAACAGTTTTTTTGGCTATCCTCTTGCATGGTTCCTGCCCAGTTAATTGCTTGAGAATTCTGGTCGCCTTGTCTAGGGGTTCGCCCGATTTGCCTACAGCAATGTTGACGGTAACTTTGTCGACTCGTGGCTGCAACATGTGATTTACCCTTGTCTTTACACCAATCTCTTCGCTCACATTACTTCACCTCAGGCAACGATATGGAAGGCGACGTTTCTCCTACGGCGAAAACAAAATTCATGGTTGTCTGGAAACGATTACCCTTGTTATCTTCGACAGTCACCAGTAATTCTCGGCGTTTTTGTCCCTTGCTCTCCTCGATTTCAACAATTTTTCCGTGTTTACCAACGTTTTTCCCGCCCACTAACAACACGGGAACATCTTTGGCGAGCTTTATGTAACCTTGAATGCCTCTTTCCTTAAGCCCCACCTTCACGGTGTCCAAGACATGATATGTGTCTTCGGTGGGCTTTTTCGGGTCAGCCACATGGACTAGTATATTCGAGCCGTCGTGCAAATCCAACTGTATATGCCCATTTTTGACCGTACTCTTGTCTTCAATCCTGCAGAGCTTGAAACCTGCCTCTTCCTTTTCGATAGGATGCAGAATCAATCCCTTGGACGAAGGCAGAACACGGTATGAACGATTACTGTCAGGAAGCGCTACGATGTCCATCAACCCTGCTGGGTAGGATTCGTCTTTACGGATTTTTCCGTCCACGTAAACCTTGCCCTGCGAAATGATGGTTTTGGCTTCTTTTGCTGTTTTTGCGACGCCGAGCAAGTCGCGGAGACTTAGTGTGAGCGTTATACACTGGTCCATTCGATGCGGTCCAGCCGAAGGTTTGCCTATCCATGTGTACTGTTTTCGTTCGATACTCCATACCCTAGGTGCGGGTTTGCGTTTCAGATGTCTAATTCCGCCTTTCTTTCCCATTCTTATTCGCCTTCGGTTTCCTTCTCCTCTTCTTCTTTTTTGGCTTTTTTCTTAGTTCTGCGCTTGGTTTTCTTCTTTTCAGGCTCCTCTTTCGCCTCTGCGACTTTGCGGGTTTTCGGTTTCTTTGCTTTCTTTTTCTTGGGTTTCTTTTCTTCGGCTTTTGCAGGTTTCTCTGTGGCTTCGCCTTTGGCTTTGGCTTTTTTACGGTTAAGTAGGTCTCTGCGCCATTTGTCGTCCAAGTTTAGGTTGATTATCATAACTTTAGATGGATGAATCAACACAGGAATGGCTGTACCGTCAACTTTTTCTCGAGTTATACCTTCAACAGAAATTCTGTACTTCTTCCGGTCAACCTTGCTCACTTTTCCCTCGATGCCCTTTCGATCACCCCGCATAACCCGCACGGTGTCGCCTTTACGCAAAGGAAGGGCATTAAACCCGTTCGACTTCTTCAATTCAGGAGAAAGCGGCGCGGCAAACTGTTTATAACGCAAATGCAACGGCGCTTGGAAGAGCCGTTTGCGCTGAAGCCCTGGTTTTGTGACTGCCACCATGTCCATCTGCTCCTATATTATTATGCTGGCGGCACTAGCAATCCGTGGCCACCTTTCCGCGGCTTCTCTAGCTACTGGCCCTCGAACCTCTGAACCTTTCATCTCGCCTTCTGGAGTCATCAAAACGGCAGCGTTATCTTCGAACTGTACCCAAATCCCCTCGGGACGACAAAAGGGTCTTCTCTGACGCACCAAAACAGCTTGAAAGATTTTTTTCCGCAGGTCGGGTGTTCCTCTGCGAACCGAGACAACCACCATGTCGCCGATCGCTGCCGAAGGAACGCGCCTGAGCCTTCCCTTGCTACCCATAACTTGAATTAGTCTGAGCTCACGTGCACCGGTATTATCAGCACATTTTAGCATGCAACCGTTTGGCAATCCCCTCGCGATTTTGGGTCTCTGACCAGCGGCGCCTTTTGTCGCTAGACCCCTCGCCTTTGCTTTTGCGGCCAACTATGCTTCCTCCGTTTTTTCAACCACGACGAAAGAAACCGCTTTACTGAGTGGACGGCACTCTGCGATTTTTACGCGGTCGCCTTCCTTCACTTCCAAACACGGTGGACTGTGCGCTGGAACATGCCCATGTCTGCGTTCATAGCGCTTGTACTTAGGCATATAATGCAGATAATCCCGTCGCACCACAACCGTCTTGTCCATTTTGGCGCTGACCACGCTGCCTTCAAGAACACGACCCCTAACTGACAACTCGCCGTGGAAAGGACAGTTTTTGTCGTCACATGATTTTTTTGGCGGTTTAAAAGAACGCGCAGCCAATTACCACAACCTCCGTATGCGTTTCTTAACGCGATCTTCGGGTCTTCCAAGCAAAAGTTTGCCATCAATCTCGACGACAGTTCTATCTTGCATGATAAAATGAAAGACCGATGTATCTTTCGGGATGATTTTCTGTTTGCCTTCCTGAAGAATCACGAAAGTGTTCCGAGTTTCATTAATTATTTTTCCCTTCATCTTCACGAGACTTGGATTGTTGTTTTTGGTGATTTTGGCGTCGAGCCCTATGAACTCACCTTGAATAATGGCAGGCGTTATTTTCATGGTTTCTTCCTTTCCTTTAGCTCTGCCCTTTTCGCCTCGCTCTCTACTGTCAGCAGTCGAGCAATTGCTTTGCGAAGTTCACGAATTCTAGCTGAATTCTCCACCGCTCCACCAGCCTTTATCATGGTTCGCAACCTGCTAAGCTCAGTCCTAAATTCGTCCAATCTTTTTCTACGATCTTCACTCGCCATGGAACGAGCGTCTTTCAGCCTCAAAATCGGCATTTATGGCTTCTCCTCCGTTACTCTAGATGGTTTGGGCTTTTTCTCTTTTTTCTCACGTTTAGGCTTCGCTACCTTTGTTGTTTTCTTCGGTTTTACGGACTTTTCTTCTGGTTTCTCTTGTTTCTCTTCGGCTGGTGTCTCTTGTGACGTTTCCTGTGGGATTTCCTTAGGCGCCTCTTCTGGTGTTTCAGCAGGTTTTTCGGGTTCTGGTGGTGCCTCTTCTTCTATTTTCTCTTCTGATGGTTTTGTTTCTTCTATTTTTGGAACGTTTTCGAGTATTTCCACTTTATCAGGAAATTTGATGTTAGGAGGCATAATTTTCACTTTCACGCCAAAAATTCCAGGCTTAAGCTGCACGTGCATCTCGGCAGTCTGCAGATACCTAAGCGGGGGTTCTCCGCTCTTGGGCAAATAGCCAGCCCGAAACTTTTCATAACGCGCACGCTCGGTGCGCAGTTTGCCGCTAATTATTATCTCCGCGCCCAAAGCACCCGCATTCATGACTTGATTTAGCGCCCAAAAACCAGCTCTTCTGAAGTGGACGCCTCGTTGAAGCGCTGATGCTACACGCGATGCTACCACGTACGCGTTAAACTCAGGAACCTCAATCTCAGCTACAGAAATCTGCGGGTTTGGAAGTTGAAACTTTTCTTCCAAAGCCTTGGCGAGTTCTTTTATTGTCTCGCCACCGCGACCTATGATTAAGCCTGGACGCATGGCGTAAATGACCACGTGCGTGCCTAACGGTGTTTTTGCGACGTCTACTCCGCCGTAGCCCGCTCGTTCAAACTCGTTTCGTAAAAACTCGTCGATCTCAGTTTTTTTCAACGATTCGCTAATAAAATGTTTAACAACGGACAACTATTCTTCCTCCGCCGCTGGTTTCCCAGTCTGCTCCAAAACTAGTTCCACATGAGTTAGGTATTCATTCTTGGGTGTGCTTCGACCCTGGGCACGCTCCACAAAATTTCTAAGTTTCATACCCGAACAAGCCGACGCGTGGATGATGCGAAGATTTTCTGCATCCATACCCTTGAACTCGGCGTTCGCTTCTGCGCCTTGAAGAAGTTTAAGAATATGCTCCGCAGCCTTTACGGGATATCTTCCTGCATAAAATTTTTGAGCACCGTGCCTGTGTCCGACCAGCTTTTTGTACCGCCTAAAAGGAACGGGAATTTTCTTGGCGATTACTTGTTCTAAAAAGGCTTTGGCTTTATCGAGTTTCATGCCTTTTATGGTACGGCAGATTTCGACCGCGTGTTTAGGGGATATTCTAAGCTCTCTGCCCGCTACTTTGGCGGTTTTTTCTGGATCTAGCTCTGTGATCGAATAACCCCATTTTGGCACGGTTCATTTCACCATTTGCGCAAAACAACTGAAGTAGAGCGACTTATATGCTTTTTTGTGTTGATTAACCAAATCAAAGAAAAAATAGAGACTTTTTTCAAAAAATTTTGAAGACTAAGTGATGATGTTGACTGCCCTCAGTTTTTCTTCGACATCTTGAAGTCCGAGTCTTCTAAGCATTTCTGGCCGCGGTATTCCTCGCTTGTCCCAGCCCACGGCCTCATAATATTCTTGTTTGGAGTTTTCGAACGTTTTTCTGTTCGTTGTTTTTCCCGCATATGGTCCTGTGGGTAAAGGCTCATAGAATCTTGGTGGATTTTCATCGTCTTTTTCAGGGTTCCATTTGGCATCCATCCCTCCGAGAAGAAGCATGGCACGCTGGATTTGCAGAATTCTTAAGCCTTTGCTTTTGTACCATTCTTCACGCGTAATCTTCCAACCCGTAACCGCCTCTACGAATTCGAAAATCAAATCCTCCTCAAGGGCAAAAGTGTTGAAAGAACAGTAAACTCCCGAATCATGAAGCACATCGGTAATTTCACCTGAGCTGTCTGCGGGCAAACCAGCCATCGACGTATGATCACCTGCTTGCACAGAACACGCATAGGAGATGTTACTGCTAAAGTCTTTGCCGCTTCTAATACCATGAGCACCGATGCTTACGCCCTTCTCATACACCACGTAGGGCAGTAGGTCAACACTCTTCATTTTGCCCAATTTAAGCGCCGCACGATAGGCGCCTTCGGCTAAAACATCACCGATTCCATCACGAGTGGCGATTTTTCGTGCAAGTTCGGCAAAAGCTTTGGTGTTTCCCCATTTGAGGTCAATACCGCCCAAGTCATCCTTGGTTAAGATTCCTCTCTGGTAAAGCTCAGCGGCAAATCCCATAACACTGCCACCTTGTATGCCGCACAAGCCTAAATCGTCAATCAACGATGACAAGTAAACGTTTTCTTCGGGAACGAAAATCCCCAAGTTTGGTCCTAGGAATGCCTGCATCTCGTAATCTGGATTGTCAGTGATCGCACCTTTGAACGGACCAGTTTTAGTCATGGCGAGTTTAAGACACGTCGTTGGGCAGCCAAAGTCGCCCCAGTACTGTTTTATCCAAAGTCGCTGCTCAAACTTGTCCACTGCATAGCTCTTCTTATCGTGCCATTCTTCCTGCCAGTTGCGCACAGGCTCGGAGCTTGATATCGCAGCAAAGCTGTAGCCACCGCCGCCCGTGCCCCATCTCCGCCACAATTCAGCCTTAAAACATTCTTTACAAGCCTTAATGATGAGTTCTTTTACTCTTTCGTGGTTCTCCACTTTTGGCAATGGACCAGTGCCTTTCGCCACGATGGCTTTGAGGTTTTTACTGCCCATCACTCCGCCATACCCTCCATAGCCAGCCGCATGCGACCACTTGGTCATAACAACGGCAACTCTCGCTTTGTTCTCGCCTGCTGGTCCAATGTACAGAATGGAGGGTTCTTTTAACAAGCCGTACCGTGGATATTTGTTTCGAACCAACTGACTGGTTTCTTTAGTGAGAATCTTGACTGTTTCTTTTCCATCCTTGCCCCATATATGCGAGGCGTCTTTTACCGTAACTTCGCTGTCGATTATACTAATGTAGCACGGTTTAGCAGCCTTTCCAGTGATGATTAAGCCATCATAACCGGCGCACTTTAGTTCTATTCCAAACTCGCCTGCAAGGGTTGAACCAATCATCCCGTTACTCTGAGGCGACTTGCCCGAAACACACACTCGGCCACCTGGGAAAAAGCCTGTCAAAGGACCAGTTAAGATAAACAGTACATTTTCTGGTCCAAGTGGGTCGATTACTTCCCATTTTTTGCCGAGTCTGTCCCAAAGAATCTTCACGGCCAAGCCTCTGCCGCCAAAGTAATCTTGGAGAATGCTTTCACTGAAAGTGACTTCTTTGATTTTTTCTGTCGATAGGTCGATTTCTAAAAATTTGCCTGCGTAACCTCGCATTAGAGCAGTTCCTCTCCTTTTTCGCCGTACAAGTTGACTACTAATTCGCGGGTGATTTCTTCGGGTGTGCGAGCATAAGCCTTCATCGACGCGGCTGAACCTCTACGCTTTACTATGCCTAGAGCGTTCCATTTTCCTTCTTGGCATATCTTGACACATTCGGGCTTTCCGTCACAAAGGTCACAGATGAGTATGCGTTTCCTGCTTGGATGCAGGTGCGGAATTTTCCCTGGGCATGCGTCTATGCAGATGCCACATCCTGTGCATTTGGTTTCATCCACAAGAACCGCGCCGGTCTTTTCACTAACTGACAACGCCTTAAACGGACACGATTCGACGCATGGATAATCGTCACACTGCACGCACAAGTGTGGCACTTCGGCACCAGGCACCGACATAAACACACGAACACGCGACGCCTCGGGCCAGATTTTGTCCTCATGATAAAGTGAACAGGCGATTTCGCATTTTCTGCACCCGCTGCATTTCATATAATCCCTTGTAATCCAGATTTTCTTTCTTGGAGCCAATTTGCGGAGTACCTCATTAAGTAGTAGGCTTTTGAAAAATGGTTAGATAAGGATATTGTTTTGACGCTTAAGAGAATGATGTGTGAGAAATTTAGGAAATTTTTGTTTTTACGACTTTTAACGCAAACAGCACCGTGCCCAATGCAACTATGATTGATGAGGCATAGAAAACGTTGACATACGCTGTGTAGGCATTTAATCCCCCGCTGGTTTGGAAGTCTGCGAGTGGTCCGCCCACCAAGAGTCCTGCTGGACCCCAGCTTAATGCCATCACAGCGTTGTACCTACTGAACAAGCGGCCTCTTTCTTGTTCAGGGATTATGTCGCCTGCGAAAGTGAATCCCGCAGTCTGGATTATCCAGAAGGATATGCCGTTTATTCCATAGAATAGCGCCATTGTCCAGACATTAAGAGTTAAGCCATACAGTGGCGGGGTTATAATTGCCAAGATTAGTCCCGTGAAGAGGATTTTGACGCGGCCAAATCTATCGGTGAGCCATCCGCAGAGGAGGCAGGTTAACATCCCTGCGAGTGTCCAGGCGGTTAGGACGAAGCTCATGTCGGGGTCGCTGGCGTTTAAACCGTTGGGGAGTTTTAGGAATAGGAGGAAAACTTGGTTGACGCATGTGGCGCCGATTATTATCATTATTAGGCTGATTAGGAACCATTTGTAGGTTTGTTTGTTGTAGCTTGTGCTTGTTTCTTCGTTGAAGCTTATTTCGATTGGCTTGGGTGTGTCTTTGTTCGGTGTCTTTACGAATCTTGAGGTCATCCACATTATGGTTGCGCTCGTGAAGAGCATGGTGGTTACTATGTAGAATATGGTTCCTTGGCGGAAACCTTCTCCGTTGAGGTAGAGAAAGCCAGCGAACAATATTCCCAGTGTTCTGCCCAGCGAGGCGATGAAGTTTAGTAAGCCGACGATTCTTCCGCGTGACTTGTTCGTTGTAACGTCTGTCAATAATGCTGCCCAACCAACATCCGACATGGACCAAAAGAATTCGAGGACTGAAAGTCCGAATATGATTGCCAGGCCTGCGGCGAAGTTTGCTTGTATGTTTAGTAGTGATTTGTGTATTTGGTAGACAATGAAGTATGTCACTGCGGCTATGGTTTCGCCCGTGATTATTAGCCTTGTTCTGAGTTTGTGGCG
>Ga0335070_10009631_pt1 | contig 11302 bp, 10 predicted proteins | sample Lox_Sample_13_FD_206722 | JGI IMG/M metagenome (GOLD analysis project Ga0335070, IMG submission 206722) | Soil microbial communities from Loxahatchee National Wildlife Refuge, Florida, United States - Lox_Sample_1.3 | ecosystem: Environmental > Terrestrial > Soil > Wetlands | place: USA... | reverse complement strand
CGGGCCATGGCCGCTCCCTGGACCATGTGGTGCGACCAGAGCGATAGCCTGGCCCAGAGGGACACCGGGTGGCTGCAGTTTTACTGTGAAGACAACCAGGAAGTCCTGGACAGTATCATCATGGCTTACCGCATTTCCGAAAAAGTCCTCCTGCCGGCCATGGTCTGCCTGGATGGCTTCATCCTTTCCCACACCTACGAACAGGTAGAGATTCCGGGGATCGAGGAGGTAGACCGTTACCTACCTTCCTACGTGGCCAAATTAAAGCTGGACGTGGATGACCCCCATTCTTTCCATGCGGCCATGCCTCCCGATATCTACATGGAACAGCGGGTGAAATTCCAGGAAGCGATGGAAGAAGCCAAAGGCGTGGCCAAGGAGGCGGATGAAGAATTCGGCAGAGCCTTCGGCCGGCGGTACGGTATCATGGAGGAATACTCTGCCGAAGATGCGGACATCCTCCTGGTCACCAGCGGGACCATCACCGGAACCGCCCGGGGGGTCGTCGATGATTACCGCAAGAAGGGGGAGAAGGTCGGACTCCTGAAAATGAAAATGTTCCGGCCCTTTCCCACCGAGGATATTCGGCGAGTTTTGCAGAAGGCGAAAAAAGTGGCAGTCGTGGACCGGAACATCTCTTTTGGGTCCACCGGGATCTTTGCCCAGGAAATCCGGTCGGTATTGCACCGGCACGGCGAGGGGACCTCGGTGTTTGGATTCATCGCCGGACTGGGGGGAAGGGACGTGACCCCTTCCGTTCTTCAACAGATCGTGGAGATTACCAAAGGCAAAGAGGCCCCGTCAGGGGACGTGGTCTGGATAGGAGCCAAGCCATGAGGTACGAACTTCCTAAAGAAGAGTTTCTATATTCAGGGCATATCGGGTGTCCGGGCTGCGGTGCGTCCTTGGCCATGCGGTATACCCTGCAAGTCCTGGGCAAGAAAACCATGGTGGTGATTCCGGCCTGCTGCTGGTCGACTGTGGCAGGGTTCTTCCCTTCCTCGAGCCTCAAGGTACCGATCCTCCATTGTCTCTTCGAGACTGCGGCCATCAGCGCCTCCGGGGTGAAGAAGGGTCTGATCGCCCGGGGAATCGAGGACGTTCAAGTGATGGCCTGGGCCGGGGACGGGGGGACTTTTGACATCGGCCTGCAGTCTCTTTCGGGTTGTGCCGAGAGGAATGATGACATTATCTACGTATGTTACGACAACGAGGCTTACATGAACACGGGGATTCAGAGGAGCTCGGCCACGCCCCTCATGAGCTGGACCAGCACGACCCCCAACCCGGCTTTCAAAGAGACTCCCAAAAAAGATATCATGGAGATCATGGCCGCCCACCGGATCCCCTATGCCGCCACGGTCTCTCCGGCCTTTCCCGAGGACTTTTTGAAAAAGATGGGCAGAGCCAAGGAGACCCGGGGGTTTCGTTTCATCCATATTCTCTCCTCTTGCCCTCCAGGATGGAAATTCCCCTCGGAAAATTCTCTGAAGGTCTCCCGGCTGGCGGTGGAGACGAAAATATTTCCCCTTTATGAAATCGAGAATGGAAGAAAGTACGCTCTCACCCACGAGCCCAAAGGCTTGCCGGTCGGCGAGTATCTGAAACTGCAAGGGAGGTTCAGTCATCTTGCCCCAGAGCAATTCCGGGCCATTCAAGAGAATGTGGATGAAGAATGGGCCATTCTAAAAGCAAAGGTCCGAAGTCCCAAGCAAAGGGGAAACGGGGAAAAGGGCAAAAGGAGATAGAGGCGCGACGAGCGAGGTGAAAGATAAAGAGCAATAGCAAAAATCAATAGGCACAAGTTCCGGGAGAGCAGGGAATACCGATGATAAAGGTTTTTCCTCAGGCCTCGGACTTCGTGCCCCGGACCTGTACTCAATGGCTTCGTTGATGAAATGGCTGATCCTGGGCTGGTCCCTGGTGGTGGTCCTGATGTGGGCTTTTCTGGCTTTCCGCCAGCGCTTCTCGGAACAAGCCATCTTTTACACCTACGAAGACGTGTGGGGTTTCATGGGGGTCGTATTCCTCACCTGGCTCATCCCCATCGCCGTCTTCGCTTTTTTCGTGTTTCTGACCCACTCCTCAAAATCCAAGAAAGAAGAAGGATGATTCCTCTTCTCCGTCGGAATCCAACCAGGCATTCCACCCGGATAGAAACGGAAAAGGAATGACACCTGCTGCAGGCCCGACGGCCGTCTCCCCCACCGTTTTTCTATTCGCCATCTGCTCGGCCCGGATTTTTCTTTACTTCTGCCTTCAAAACTATATCGCTTTGATTCCGGTTCTGCAGATTGAATGGCATATGTCCTATACTGCGGCAGGGTCCGTCGTTTCCGCCTACCAAACGGGTTTTCTGATCTCCATGGTCAGCCTGGCCGCGCTAAGCGATTGGGTGAGCCCCAAGAAGGTTTTTCTCTATTCTTGTATCGCCTTTTCCGTTTCGTCCTTCCTCTTCGCCATTTTTGCCCGTTCCTACCTTTCGGCTTTTCTTCTCCGGGGACTCATGGGATTGTCCCTGGGCGGAACCTATACCCCGGCTTTAAAATTGATTTCCGAAAACTTTTCCAGCGCCCTCCGCGGAAGGGCCATGGGCTTTTTCATCGGGGCGGGTTCCCTCGGGCACGCCAGCTCGCTGGCCGCCACCGGGTGGCTGGTGGCCCGATATGATTGGCAGACCACTTTTTTCGTGACTTCGCTGGGGCCGATCCTGGGAGCGGTCATTCCCCTTTGGATTCTGTGGGGGCTGGCAGAAAGGAAACCCGAGCCGGAGGGGAAAATGCTGAAGAAGGAGGTCCTGTCCAACCGCCCGGCCCTGCTGATGATTGCCGGCTACAGCGTCCACACCTGGGAGCTCGAAGCGCAGCGTGCCTGGACGCCTGCCTTTCTGGTTGCCTGTTATTTGGCAACGGGATTGACCAAGGACCAAGCCCTCCAGTCGGGGGCGGTCTTCTCTTCGGTCATGTACATCATGGGGGTTATATCCACCTCGGCCGCGGGCTACTGGTCGGACCGCTGGGGCCGCACGGCGGTGATCGTCGCCATGATGGCTATCAGCATTTCCTGCTCCTTCAGCTTCGGCTGGCTGGTCGGCAGCCCGATCCTGTGGGTGATGATGGTGGGGCTGGCTTACGGTTTTGCAGTGATCGCCGAATCCCCGGTTTATTCCTCCGGACTTTCGGAACTCGTCTCCCCCAACTTCCTGGGAACCGCCCTGGCCCTTCGGTCCCTGATCGGCTTTGGGATCGGCGCCGTGGCTCCAACTGCGTTTGGGCTGGTCCTGGACCTCACCAACTCGGGGGAGACGCAGAAACTTCTCGGTTACCTGCCGAACTGGGGCTGGGCCTTCAGCATGCTGGGCCTGGTCGCTTTGATCGGGCCCTGGGCGATGTTTAAACTCCGATCCATGCCGGAGAGCCGGACGATGGCAGGGGGGAAGAGGTAGAGAATGACGCGAGGAATTCCGGCGGACCTCTTCTTCACCCGCCGGATTTGGCCGGCCCCCATGGGACCCGCCCCCAAGCCCCGACACAAGTGGGTGAACCATGTAAAGGCGGGTTTCAACCTCTTCCCTACAACACGCGAAATGCCAAAACCTCTGTAGGGACATTTCCGAACAGAGTTATGTAAGGGGCCCTCTGCGGCAGCCCGCAAGAGGGGCAACCACGGGGGGTTGCCCCTACAAGGTTCAAAGGAAAGGCCGTGAAGGAACGGACTGAAAAGAAGTTGCAAAAATTTCCAGTTGGGGTATTTTGGATATATTTTTGATGGGGGAAGACTTCCGACGCCCCATGAAGGAGGTTGGAAATGGCAGGCAGGTCAAAGGCAGTCGTCATCAATGAAAAGGACAATGTGGCCACCGCCGTCAAGCCCATGAAGACCGGCAGCACGGTCTCTCTCGAAGTGCAGGGGCGGGTGGAAAAGATCAAACTCCTGTCGGACATTCCTATGGGTCATAAATTTGCCCTGCGGGGGATCGATCAGGGTGCGGATGTGATTAAGTATGGTGAACCCATCGGCAGGACTACCGCAGCGATTGCCAAAGGGGAACACGTTCATGTCCACAACGTCGTCAGCCACCGGGGAAGAAAGGAAGGTGCCTGATGGAATTCCAGGGATACCGGAGACCGGACGGGAAAGCCGGTGTTAGGAACCACGTGCTGGTGATCCCCAGCGTGGTCTGCTCCCAGGGAGCGGCGGAGATGATCTCCCGGAACATGAAAGGGGCCGTTTATCTGCCCAATGTTTTCGGCTGCGCCCAGGTGGGTGAGGATCGGGCCCAGACCAAGCGGACCCTGGTGGGATTCGGCCTAAATCCAAATATCTTTTCCGTGCTGGTGGTTGGAAACGGCTGCGAGAATCTACCGGCCAAGGAGATTGCTGAAGCCCTGGGCCCTGCCAAAAAGCGGGTGGAATTCATTGAAATCCAGGAAGTGGGGGGCACCAAGAAAACCACCGCCATGGGGAGAAAAATCCTTCGGGAGATGCTGGCCGATGCGGCGAAGCTCCAGCGGCAGCCGATTCCCGTCTCCGAACTGATCTTCGCCACCGAGTGCGGCGGGTCGGATTTTACTTCCGGGCTGGGTTCCAACCCAGCCCTGGGGGCGTGCAGTGATTTGATCATCGAAGACGGCGGGACGGTGATTCTTTCAGAAACCACCGAGTTGATCGGTGCGGAACATCTCCTGGCCAAGAGAGCCCGGACTCCGGAGATCGGCAAACAGGTCCTGGACCTCATTGCCTGGTGGGAAAAAGAGGCTATCGCCACCGGCCAGGACATTCGCGGCGCGAACCCAGCCCCGGGAAATATCGCCGGCGGTATCACCACCATCGAGGAGAAATCCCTGGGCTGCATCTACAAAGGGGGAACGAAGACACTGGAGGAAGTGATCAAGTACGCTTACCCACCCACGAAAAAGGGCTTGATTCTCATGGACACCCCGGGCCACGACATCGATCAGCTTACCGGCATGATGGCTGGAGGGTCGCAGATCGCAGTGTTCACCACCGGCAGGGGGACCCCCACCGGATCGCCCATTGCGCCGGTCATCAAGATCACGGCCAATGACGAGACGTACAAGAAAATGAAAGACAACATCGACATCAACGTGAACTCGGTCGTCCAGGGAAAGGAGACCGTGAAGGAGGCCGGCAAGCGGATCTTTGATGAGGTGATCGCCGTAGCTTCCGGCAAGCTCTGCAAGGCTGAGAAGCTGGGACAGCGGGATTTCTGCATCTTCAAGATCGGGATCAATTTTTAGCTGACCGGTCATTTTTTAATTCCGTGCGGCGAATTTTTCCTGTTTGGGGAAATAATGACGCCCAGCATAAAAACATAAAAAAGGAGGTAGACAATGCGACGAAAACCTTTATGGATGTTGGTATGGGCATTCTCTTTGATCCTGGGTTTCTCCATTCCCGCTGGGGCCGCCAGCGATGTGGAAATCGCCCTGTTCGTTTGCCTTTCCGGGCCAGCGGCGGATTTGGGGACCATGAGCCGGGACGGAGCCGTTCTGGCCGCGGAGGACGTCAATCAGGCGGGGGGAATCAAGGCCCTCGGAGGCGCCAAGCTCAAGCTGGTGGTGGCCGATGTGACCAGTAACGTGGCGCAGGGCCCCAGCGTGGTTGAGAGGACCCTTTCCACCCAGAAAATTTCGGGAGCTATCGGTTTTGGGATGAGCCAGATGACGCTCAGCTGCCTGCCGGTTTTGGAAAAGGCCCAGGTCCCCCTGACGACCAGTTCGATCTCGGACACGATCACCTCTCAGGGCTACAAGTACGTATTCCAGATTGCTCCCAAAGGAAGCCATTTCGGCGCTAGTCAGGTGAAATTCTTGACGTACCTTAAGAATAAATATAACTTCCCCATCAACAAAGTGGGATTCGTTTATGAAAACACGGCTTATGGGACTTCGACCGCCGGTGGGCTGAAGGCGACCGCGGAAAAAGAAGGCTATAAAATCGGTCTGTTCGAGGCTTACGATGCAAAATTTACCGATGCCTCTCCCCTGGTCAACAAGATCAAAGCTGCGGCGGTGGAGGTGATCTTTCCAGTCTCCTACACGACGGATGCCGAGCTGATCATCAGCACCATGCAGGCCATGCGGGTAAATCCCATGGTGATCGGTGGCGGGGCCGGATTCATCTGGCCGGATATTTACAAATCCCTGGGCGACAAGATCAATGGAGTCTTTAGCGTGGGGTCCTGGAGCTGGGATAGCAAGAACATCATGTCCGACGCCTATCGGAAATCGGTTGTCGAACGGTACCGAAAGCGGTTCGGGACCTTCATGCCGGAACAGGCCGGAGAGCACTACGCCATGGTCTGGACGCTGAAAGACGCCCTGGAAGCGGCCAAATCCACGGACTCCAAAAAAGTCCGGGAAGCCCTGGCGACCATGGAAATTACCAGCGGCCCTGCCGCTCTGATGCAGCCGGGGAAGATCAAGTTTGACGAAACCGGCTGGAACAAGTATGTCTATCCCACCATGATCCAGTGGCAGAAGGGCGATCCGCGGACGGTGTACCCCGAGGAAGCAGCTACCAACGAAGTGGTCTGGCCGATCAAGAAGTAGCTGGCCCCCCTCTTTTCATTCAACCGAATTGTCCACCCCCCTCCCTCTCCGTCAAAAGGATGAGTGAGGGGGGTCTGGGCGCACGAACTTGTGAAATGATCTAAACCGGGGCCGGAAAAAATGGATGTAGAAATCGTATTGCAGGCCATCGTGAATGGGCTCATGATGGGTGGCGTTTACGCCTTGATCGCCGTCGGGTTGACCCTGATTTTCGGAGTGATGAACGTCGTGAATTTCGCCCACGGCGAGTTTGTCATGCTGGGGATGGTTATGACCTACCTCCTCCATCTTTTTTTGGGGATGGACCCGGGTGTCTCCATCCTGCTGGTCATTCCGGTTATGCTGGGTGTGGGAGCGCTGATTCAGAAGGGATTGATAAGCCGGGTCATCGGCCAGCCCGATGAAGCCCAGATCCTCCTAACCCTGGGGCTCTCGGTCCTCCTGATCAACATCGCCCTTCTCTTCCTCGGTCCCGACTACCGGTCGGTCAAAACCAGCTACAAACTCAGTGTCTGGGCGGTAGGGCCGGTCCTGTTCTCCGTTCCGCGCCTGCTGGCTTTTATCGTGGCCATGGCTTTCTCGGGAATCCTGTGGTTGTTCTTGACCCGAACGGATTTGGGGAAAGGCCTGCGGGCCGTGGCGGAGAAGCCGGAGGTGGCCACCCTTATGGGGATCAATCCCAAGAAAATGCATGCCCTGGCCTTCGGGATCGGCATCGCCCTGGCCGCCGGGGCAGGCAGCATCCTGACCCCTTTCTTTTACACCTTTCCCTCGGTAGGAGGCATGTTCGTCCTGATCGCCTTTGTCGTCGTGGTCCTGGGAGGAATGGGGAACATCCCGGGGGCCATCCTCGGGGCCTTGGCCATCGGGGTCACCGAATCGTTAACCTCCCAGTTTGTGGCCCTGGACCTAGCCATGCTGGGGGTCTTCATCATTTTTGTTCTAGTCCTGGTCTTCAAGCCCTCGGGCATTCTCGGAAAAGGGAAGGTTTATTGATGAGTACGTCACCCCAAGAACATACCCGATGGACGCGTTACGCTCCGTGGATTTTACTGGCTCTCATCCTCATTTTCCCCTTCATCTTTCCTTCGCGCTACCTGCTGAGGACGATGGTCAACATTTTCTTCTTTGCCGCCCTGGGTTGCGCCTGGAATATCATCGGGGGATACGCCGGGCAGCTGTCCCTGGGGCACGCCGCCTTCATGGCCATGGGCGCATATCCGACGGCGCTCTTGCTCCTGGGTCTCAATGTCCCGCCCTGGCTGGGATTCATCCCTGGAGTGTTTGCGGCGGTCATCATAGCTTTTCTCCTGGGCCACATGGTTTTCGGGCTTCGCGGCCCTTATCTGGCTCTTTCCACCCTGGCCTTCGGGGAGATTGTTCGAATCCTGCTTCTCCATTTTCGCGATCAAACCGGCGGATCCCTGGGATTGACCATTCCTTTCAAGGGGACCGACGCGTGGAAGCTGCAGTTCGCCTCCGAACAGCCCTATTACTTTATATGCCTCGCTTTGCTGGGACTTTGCCTCTATGTGACTTACAAGGTTCACGGTTCGCGGATGGGCTATTACCTCCAGGCAATCAAGGAAAACCAGGACGCGGCGGAAAATTTGGGAATCGACCTGGCCAATAATAAAGTCAGGGCCCTCATGATCAGCGCAGCCTTAACCGCTGTGCTGGGCGGATTCTACGTGGCCTACTTCTATTACATCGACCCGGACAGCGTGTGCGGCACGGACCTTTCCATCAAGATCCTCCTGGTGGCCATCATCGGCGGGGTCGGAACCGTATGGGGACCGATCATCGGGGCCTGCATCCTGATTCCCCTGACCGAAATCAGCAATTACCTCTTCGGTAGCGGCCGGGCGGGGGCGTCACTGATTATTTACGCCATCATCCTCATGATCGTAGTCCTCTTCAGCCCCAGGGGCCTAATCGCCCTTCTGCCGGGAGGAGAGCGAAGTTATCGCCATGAATGATTCGAGCTTATTCATCGTATGCCTTTCTGATTTATCCAAGAAAAGGAGCCCAAGGTGACGAACCAAGGGGAGTCTGCTAACGGGGTACTGTTAGAGCTGCAGCGGGTCACCAAATCCTTTGGGGGCCTGACCGCCGTGGACAATGTCTCCTTCTCTGTCCGCTGCGGCGAGATTTTCGGGTTGATCGGCCCAAACGGGGCTGGCAAGAGCACGATCGTCAGCCTGGTCATGGGGGTCTACGAGCCCGATTCGGGAGAGGTCCTTTTCCAGGGAAAAAGTCTACTGAAACTCAAAGCCAACCAGGTGGTGGAGAGGGGGATCTGCCGCACCTTTCAGGTGGAAAAGCCTCTCCTGAATATGACGGTTACCGGGAATGTCCTGATCGGAGCGCTGCTCCGGACGGCGGACCACAAGGAAGCTCTGGAACAATCCAGGGGGATCATCGAGCGAGTGGGCCTGGGGAAAGTGGGGCATGTGCTGGCCAAGAACCTCACGGTCCAGGATCGAAAACGCCTGGAACTGGCCCGTGCCCTGGCCACGCGTCCCACCATGATCCTTCTGGATGAAGTAATGGCCGGATTGACCCCCCTGGAGATCGATCAGTCGCTCCGTTTGCTCCGCAAGTTGCGGGAGGAGGGTGTGACCATTCTCATCATCGAACATGTGATGCGGGCCATCATGAACATCTCCGACCGGATCGTGGTCCTGGATTACGGCAAAAAGATTGCCGAGGGAGGGCCGAAGGAGATAGCCCACAATGGGGCGGTGGTGGAGGCCTACCTGGGGAAAAAAGGAGTTCGGAATGGGTGAATTGCTGAAAGTGGAAAATCTGGGGGTCGCCTACGGGGATCTGCAGGTTCTCCATGACATCAAGATCCGGGTCGACACCGGAGAAATCGTCGCTGTCCTGGGTTCCAACGGGGCTGGCAAAACGACCCTGCTCCAGGCTATTTCGGGACTCTTACCCATCCATCAGGGAAAGGTTTTCTTTGAGAACCGGGATCTGGCCAGTATCCCGGCTTATGAACTCCCGAGCTTAGGAATGGCCCATGTTCCCCAGGGAAGGGGGATTTTCACTACTCTGACGGTCATGGAGAATCTCACTATCGGGGCTTGGAATCCCCGCGGAAAGAAGGAACGCGAGAGGAATCTCAGCCAGGTTTTCGATCTTTTCCCTAGGCTTAAAGAACGCACCAGCCAGATGGCGGCAACCCTCTCGGGGGGAGAACAACAGATGCTGGCCATCGGGCGCGCCCTGATGCAGAATCCTCTTCTGCTGATGCTCGACGAACCTTCCCTCGGCCTGGCCCCCATCCTGGTGGAAGCGGTCTTTGCGACGGTGGAAAAGATCATTGCCCAGGGTCTTTCCATCCTGCTGGTGGAACAGAATATCTTTTACGCCATCGATCTGGCCGGCCGCTGTTACCTGCTCGAAAACGGAAAAATCAACCTGGAAGGACCTCGCGTCCAGTTCATGGAAAATCCCAGGATCAAAGAGGCCTACCTTGGGATGTAACCCTTGTATGCCCTTTTGCCCTGGGGTGTAGGGGGCGAGTTTAAAACTCTTCCCTACGAAAGAGGACCCTACAAACCCGTAGCGGCAATTCATGAATTGTCCCTACTTTCTTGTTTAACGGAGGGAGAACCTAGCATGAAAATCACAGATGTAAAATCCTACACCTTATCTGTCCCCCTGGCAAAACCCTGGAAGATCGCGGGAATTGTGATGGCCGAGATGACCGCCACCATCGTGGAAGTGGAGGCCGATAACGGGCTTGTCGGTTACGGGGAAGCCCTAACCCGCCTGGGTCCATCGGCGGCCAGGGAGGTGATTCAGAATATCCTAAAGCCCGTGGTCCTGGGGGCTGACCCCGGCAACGTAGACGTGCTCTGGGAGAAGATGTTCTCAACCATGAAGGGCCGGGGGCACTGGAAGGGGTTCATGATCGAGTCCATCAGCGGGGTGGACATCGCCCTCTGGGACATGATCGGGAAGGCCGTGAACCATCCCGTTTCCCATCTTCTCGGGGGCCGGCATCATGAGAAGCTGGAAGCCTATGCCTCTTCAATCATGCTCATGGAGCGCTCCGAGATGGTGAAGGAGGCCAAAGACCTCGTCCGGAAGGGGTTCAAAAAGATCAAAGTGAAGGTAGGCCTGGGTGTGGATACCGACTTCAGCAACATCAAGGCCATTCGCGAAGCCGTGGGCCCGGACATCGGAATCATGCTCGACGCCAACTGCGGGTTCAGTACGGAGGAGGCCCTACGGTTGGGGGTCATGCTGGAACCGCTGAACATCCTCTGGTTCGAAGAGCCCGTGCCACCGCAAGACCTGGAAGGATATGCCCGGCTCTCCAGTTCCCTGCGAATCCCGGTGGTAGGGGGAGAGTCGGAGTTCACCCGCTGGGGCTTCCGCGATCTCATCCTGCGGGGAAAAGTTCCCATGATCCAGCCGGACATCGCCCGCTGCGGAGGCTTCACCGAGGCCCGCAAGATCGCCGCCTTCGCTGGCGCCTGCGGGGTGACCATCGCCCCTCACACCGGGGCATCCGGCGCGGTGTCCATTGCTGCCGCCGTGCAGTGGGCTTCGTCCCTTTCCAATCTGGTTATTTTTGAGCACATGTACACGGAGAACCCCCTCCGGACAGAGATCCTGAAGGACCCGGTGCTCGAATGCCACGATTCAGTAATCAAAGTCCCAGGCGGGCCAGGCCTGGGCATCGAGATCGATAAAAATAAGATAAAAAG
>Ga0335070_10009630_pt1 | contig 11302 bp, 5 predicted proteins | sample Lox_Sample_13_FD_206722 | JGI IMG/M metagenome (GOLD analysis project Ga0335070, IMG submission 206722) | Soil microbial communities from Loxahatchee National Wildlife Refuge, Florida, United States - Lox_Sample_1.3 | ecosystem: Environmental > Terrestrial > Soil > Wetlands | place: USA: Florida... | reverse complement strand
ACCTCGTCCCGGAGATTCTTGCGGAGTACGGTTCCAAGTCTAAGGAAGAGTTGGATGCCGATCACGTCGACGTGCGCGTCGCCGGACGTATCATGGCCATCCGCCTGATGGGCAAGGCTGCCTTCATGCATATTCAGCAAGCCGGCCAGCGGCTCCAGGTCTACGTCAGGAAGGACGATGTCGGCGAAAAGCAGTTCGAGTTATTCAAGCTGCTCGATATGGGCGACCACATCGGCGTGAAGGGATTTCTATTCCGCACCAAAACGAAGGAACTGAGCGTTCACGCGCAGGAGATCACCTTCCTCTCCAAGGACCTGCTGCCGTTGCCCGAAAAGTGGCACGGCCTAACGGATGTCGAATTGCGCTATCGTCAGCGTTATGTCGATCTGTTCATGAACCCCGCGGTGCGCGACGTGTTCGTAAAGCGCGCGCAGATCGTGCGGGCGATCCGCAAATTCTTCGATGACCGAAACTACGTGGAAGTCGAAACGCCCATGATGCAGCCGCTATACGGCGGTGCCGCCGCGCGTCCGTTCGTCACGCATCACAACACGCTCGACATCGACCTCTACCTGCGCATTGCGCCCGAACTTTACCTCAAGCGCCTCACGGTCGGTGGACTCGATCGCGTGTACGAGATCAACCGCAACTTCCGCAACGAGGGCATCTCGACGCACCACAATCCTGAGTTCACGATGCTCGAGTTCTACCAGGCCTACGCCGACATGTACGACATGATGCAACTCACCGAGGACCTGCTCTCGACCGTCGCACGAACGGTGACCGGCGACGCCAAGGTGAAATTCGGCGATCACGAAATCAATTGGGCCAACTGGCAGCGGCTCACCATGCGCGAAGCGATTATCAAGTACTGGCCCGACGAGGCGGGCGAAAAGCCTGCGCTTAATGACTTCGATACGGCGGAGTCGGTCGGCAAACTCGTGGCGCGCCTCAACGCCGCGCGCACGCCGCACATGGCATTCGATCCGAAAGCGCCGGCCGGTAAGACCATCGCCGAACTATTTGAAGCGGTCGCCGAGGAACACCTGATCCAGCCGACCATCATCTACGAGTTCCCGATGGCGATCTCGCCGCTGGCGAAAAACAGCCGCAAGCCTGAGGATCGCGAGAACTGGGTGGAACGTTTCGAGGTTTTCGTCGGTGGACTGGAAATCGGCAACGCCTTCAGCGAATTGAACGATCCTGAGGAACAACGCCGCCGCTTCGAGGCTCAACTTGCCGAGAAAGCTCGCGGCGATGAAGAAGCTCACCAAATGGACGAAGACTACGTCCGTGCGCTCTCCTATGGATTGCCTCCTACCGGTGGCGAAGGTATTGGCATCGATCGCGTCACGATGTTGATGACGAACTCGCAATCCATCCGCGACGTCATCCTCTTCCCGCTGATGAGGCCGGGCAAGGTACAGGAATTGTTGACAGAAGAAGGGGTTGGCGGGTAGCAGTTAGCTGTTAGGATTCACCGCAAGATTGTGGTCATTGCGGAGTTCCTAACCCCTAGCCCCCAACTCCTAACTGCTGGCTCTTTTCTTCCAATCGCGGAATCTAATGTGAACGCAGCCATGTCATTCGCTCTCGATCACGAATCCCGCCGCCGACTCGGCTACCGGCTTATCGACCTCATCAACGATTATTTCGACTCGCTGCCGGACCGCTGCGTCCAGCTTCCGCTGGAACAACGCACCTTCGACCGCCTGACCGACTCCATGCCCGAAGTCGGCGAAGACGCCTCCAAGGTCCTCGACGACATGGCGCACGAACTGATTGAACGCGGATTCCACGTTCCTGCCGCCAACTACTTCGGGCTCATGAACCCCACGCCGACTTATATGGCAGTTCTTGCAGAGGCGTTCGTGGCGGCCATCAATCCGCAGTTAGCTTCGCTCGCGCGTTCGCAACTCGCGTCCAAGATTGAAGCCGAAACCGTGCGCTGGATCGGCGAACGCATTTACAACCTCAACGCCAACTTCGACGGCACCTTCACCTCCGGCGGCAACGAAGCGAACTTCAGCGCGCTTGCCATGGCGCTCGCTTCGCACTTCCCTTGCCAGGTCGAAGACGGATTCGCCGGCTCGGGTGATCGTCCGGTCCTTTACACGTCTTCCGAGGCGCATCATTCGCTCGATAAATCGGCGGGACTCCTTGGCATCGGCCGCCGAGCGCTCCGCCGCATCCCGGTCAACGATCGTCTGCAACTCGATCCCGCAGCGCTGGAACAACGCATTCATCAGGATCTCGCCACCGGATTCAAGCCCTTCTCGATCGTGGGCACCGCCGGAACCACCAACTCCGGAGCCATTGACGACATCAACGCGCTGGCCGATATCGCCGAGCGCTACGGACTCTGGTTTCACGTCGACGGGGCCTACGGCGCAGCCGCCACGTTCAGCGATCGCCATCGCGATCTCGTCAGCGGCATTGAGCGCGCCGATTCGGTCACCATCGATCCGCACAAATGGCTTGCCATGCCTTTCGCCGCCGGAGTCGTGCTCACTCGCCGCGCCGATCTGCTGCAGCGCACCTTCGGCGTTTCCACGCCGTACATGCCGAAAATCGCCGGAGCGACGATCATCGACAACTTCAAGGTCAGCGCGCAGTGGTCTCGCCGCATGAATTCTCTCAAGCTCTGGCTCACGTTGCGCGTTCACGGACGCCAGGCCTACGAAGAACTCATCGACCGCCAACTTCACCTCGCGCGCCAGTTCGCCGACTGGGTCAAGCGTTCCGACCACTTCGAACTCGTGAGCGATCCGCAGCTCACCATCGTCAACTTCCGCCTGAGAGGCGTTCCCGAATCCGACGTTGCCGCCGCTAATGCCGCCATCGTGGACGAAATCACGCGCGACGGCCAACGCTGGATCTCGCCCACGATCGCGGGAGGCAAACAGGTCATTCGCATGATGGTGATCAGCTACCTCACCGGCGAGAAGCAGCTTCAAGGATTACAAGAAGCGCTAGTAGCGGCAGCAAAGAATACGTCGGCGAAGGCAAATTAGCCGGAACCAATCTGCCGTCTGCGGTGTCAGTTCCCTCAGGAGGTCTCTCGTGCACCGCGATCTCCCACGCATCTCGAAACCGATCGGCGGACTCCAGTACCTGCTTCCGCTGCTGGTAGTCCTCAGCCTCTGCCTCGCGGCAGTCGGCTGGCTCATGCTCAAACAGTGAGGCGTGCATCGACTGAGCAAACAATTAGCGCTGCAGACGAGAAAAATTCTCGCTGTGCCGCATCCGTGCCACTTCCCTGTTAACTCCGCATCTTCCCCACTCAACCCCCGCTTGCGACCATTCACTCCTCTAACGCTCCTGTTCCTTTTCACCACCTCACACCCGCTGGTGCGCTATGTCACAGACCCATCTGACATAGAACTCAACAATCGTTCTCGACACTCATGAGCATAAACATTGGTCTGGACATCGGCGCCGTCAGCCTCAAGCTCGCGGCCATGGGAGCCCCCGACGACGCGGCCCAACTCGCCGCGCTCACCCGCAACAATCCCGAGTTCTTCAGCGCCCAATTCCCGCTCGAGAGCCCTTACGCCGACCGGCCCCTCGCCCTCTCGCGTTACCGCCGCATCCAGGGCAGCCCGGTACAGTCAACGTTCGACCTGCTCAAGGAACTCTACGAGCACGTCCCGGAAGAGAACGTCGAAGGCATCCGCGTCACCGGATCGGGCAGTCAGTTGCTCGCCAAGTTGATGGGCATCTACTTCGAGAACGAATTTCGGGCCGTCGCCAAGGGCATTCGCGTCTTCTTCCCCGAAGTGCGCACCGTTTTCGAGATGGGCGGCGAATCGTCGAAGTACATCCGGCTCGAGCCCACCAACGAATCCCGCTATCTCGGAATTACCGACTACTCTTCCAGCGGCGACTGCGCCGCCGGCACCGGCTCCTTCATCGACCAACAAGCCACGCGGTTGCTCTACAAGATAGAGGAAGTCGGCCCCGTTGCCTGCGGAGCCAGTTGTTCTGCCCGCGTTGCCGGACGCTGCTCCGTGTTCGCCAAGTCCGACATGATCCACGCCCAGCAAAAGGGCTACACCACCGACCAGATTCTCAAGGGCCTCTGCGAGGCCGTCGCGCGCAACTTCAAGTCCGCGATCGTGAAGGGCCGCCATGTAACGAACCCGGTAATGTTCATCGGAGGCGTTGCCCAGAATGCCGCCGTCCGCAACGCGATGGCCGAGGCGTTCAAGCTGGAGCACGAAGACCTCATCGTCCCCGAACTTCACGCCTGGATGGGCGCTCTCGGCGCTGCCATGTTCGAATCCGAAGAGTGGAAGAAGCGCAGCTTCAAGCGCATTCACCAGCTCAAGCAACACACTGGAAAGCAGTCGTTCGCCTGCACCGATCCGCTCTCGATGGAAAAGGTCAACCTTCTCCGCGATCACGTGCAGGACCCGCCGCTTCCTCCTCCAGGCCAGAAAGTTCCTGCCTACCTCGGCATCGACATCGGCTCCGTCTCGACCAATCTCGTCGTTATCAACGAACAAGGCCAACTCCTGCACGAGATTTACCTCCGCACCCAAGGCCGCCCAATCGAAGTTGTGCAGAAGGGCCTGCAGGAGATCCAGGAACTCATCGCCGACCGCATCGACATCAAAGGCGTCGGCACCACTGGCTCCGGTCGCGAGCTCATCGGTGAACTCATTGGTGCAGACACCGTCAACGACGAAATCACCGCCCACAAGACCGGATCGACCCACGTATGCACCATGCTCGGCATGGAGCCCGTCGACACCATCCTTGAAATCGGCGGCCAGGACTCGAAATTCATCCGCCTCGATAAAGGCGTCGTCGTCGACTTCACGATGAACGAGGCATGCGCCGCCGGAACGGGATCGTTCCTCGAAGAGCAGGCGGAAAAGCTGGGCATTTCCATCAAGGGCGAATTTGCGCAACTCGCGCTGGCCTCGAAAGCACCCGCCCGCCTCGGCGAACGCTGCACCGTCTTCATGGAGCGCGATGTAACCTCTCTGTTACTGAAAGGCGCGGAAGTCGGCGACCTCGCCGCAGGGCTCGCCTACTCGGTCGCGCTGAATTACCTGAACCGCGTCGTCCGCGGGCGCAAGATCGGCAAGCAGATCTTCTTCCAAGGCGGCACTGCCTATAACGATGCCGTCGCCGCTGCCTTCTCGCAAATTCTCGGGCAGACCGTCATCGTCCCACCGCACAACGGCGTCATCGGCGCCATCGGCATGGCGCTCATCGCGCAAGAGCGCATGAAGGACTCGCAGCAGCCGAGCAAGTTCCGCGGCTATGATCTCGAAGCCGTCGACTTCACCACCCGCGAGTTTGTCTGCCAGGCCTGCTCGAATTTCTGCGACATCAAGGAATTCAAGATCGAGGGCAACAAGACCTATTGGGGCGACAAGTGCTCCGACAAGTTCCGCAAGCGCGCCCGCACCGACCGCATTCCCGTCATTCCCGATCTCGTGGAATTCCGCGACAAACAACTCGAAGAGGTCTACCGTCCGCCCGTCGGCGGAGGCCGCAAGACCGTAGGCATCCCGCGCACCATGTTCTTCTACGACCGCTTCCCCTTCTGGTGCGCGTATTTCCAGGAGCTCGGCTTCGACGTCGTCGTTTCCCCACAAACCGATCGCAAAATCTCGACCGTCGGCGATGAGATGTCCATCGCGCAGCCCTGCTTCCCGGTCAAGGTAGCGCACGGGCACGTGCAATCGCTCATCGAGAAGGGCCTCGATTACGTCCTGCTGCCCAACGCGGTCAACCAGGAAGCTCCCGACTATGTAACGGAATCGTTCCTTTGCCCGTGGAACCAGACGCTGCCCTTTGTCATTCGCGCCACGCCGCAAGTCGCAAAAGTGGACGACAAGGTGCTGGCCCCGACTGTTCGCTTCCAGTCGGGCGAAGAAGGCGTCCGCAAGAGCCTTGCCGAGTTTGCACGCACCAAGCTCAGAATTTCACGTCGCATCAGCGATCGTGCCGTCAAGGCAGCCTACCAAGCCCAACAGACCTTCACCGCATCGTTGCTCCACGCTGGCCAACACGCGCTCCAGGAACTGATCGACTCCGATGAACCGGCACTCGTTCTCGTTGGACGTCCCTACAATCTCTACGACCGCAGCGTGAATTGCGACATTCCGCGCAAGCTTCGCGCCCAGTACGGCGTCAACGTGTTGCCGCTCGATTTCCTGCCGCTCGAAGACGAAGACATTCGCGACATCAATGAGAACATGTACTGGAACTCCGGCCGTCGCATTCTGGCGGCAGCCCGCATCGCCGCGCGAAACCCCAACCTGCACCTGGTATTCATCTCGAACTTCAAGTGCGGACCCGACTCCTACATCAAGTCATTCGTCGACGAAGCCGCCGGAAAGCCCGGCCTGGTGCTGCAATTCGACGGACACTCCAACGACGCGGGTTTTATCACCCGTTGCGAAGCCTATCTCGACAGCAAAGGATTCTTACGATGCCAATCCGCCATCGCCACACCAGTTGCCGGATAAACGCTGACAATCCCCTGAACGGCAAGACCGTGTACATTCCCGCCATGGCCGAGGGCAGCGTGCAGCTATTTTCGGCCGTCTTCCGCTGGCTTGGCATTAATGCCCAACCCACACCTCCATCGGAAGGTCGCACGCTCGAACTCGGTGGCAAGCACACCAATGGCGATGAGTGTTATCCCGCGAAGATCACGGTCGGCGATTTCTTCCGTATCCTCGAGCAGCCCGGCGTCGATCCTCGCAAGACGGTCTTCTTCATGGCCACCGCCGAAGGGCCCTGCCGTTTTGGCCAATACGCGCCCTACTTAAAAAAGATCCTCGCGGATGCCGGCCATCACGAAGTCCAAGTCTTTTCGCCGACCAGCAAGAACGGTTACACCGGACTTGGCGAAGTTAGCGGCCCATTTGTTCGCGCGGCCTGGCGAGCGCTCGTCATGGCCGACATCCTACGCAAAGCCCTGCTCAAGACGCGTCCTTACGAAACCAGTCCCGGTGCCGCCGACAAGGCCTTTTGGGATTCCATCGACGATCTCGCCCAGGCCATCGAAGCGAGTTGCGCCGATCCCGGCTGCCAGCTTGAGTCGCTGGTCGAAGCAATGGCACGTTGCCGCGAACGCTTCCACAAAGTCTCAGCTCATTACTCGACCGATGTCGTGATGATCGGAGTGGTCGGGGAAATCTTCTGCCGCCTCAACAACTTCAGCAATGAGGATCTCGTCCGCAAACTCGAGTCCTACGGCGCCGAAGCCCGCCTCAGCGACATCGCCGAGTGGATTGCCTATACCAACACCGAAGTCGCCCGCCGCCTGGCGCTCGAAGGCAAACGTCTCTCGCTCGACATGGTCAAGGAGAAGATTCGTGCGCATGTACAGCACTCCGACGAGCATGCCCTCGCCAAACCTTTCGAGCACGATTTCGAAGGCTACGAAGAACCTCCCGTCGAAGAGGTTCTCGAACTCGCCTGGCCCTATCTGCCCGCCAACGGCGCGTTAGGCGAGATGGTTCTGAGTGTCGGGAAAGCGGCCTGGCTGGCCAAGAATGGCGCCGATGGCATTATCGACATCAGCCCGTTCACTTGCATGAACGGCATCGTTAGCGAGGCCATTTACCCCAAGCTCAGCGCCGATTTCGGCGGGATCCCCATTCGCAACTTCTATTTCGACGGCACCCAATCGGACCTCGATCGGGACCTCGGCATCTATATGGAACTCGCGCGCTCCTACAAGGAGAAGAAACGGTACCAGCGCGAATATCCGGCCTGTTTTGCCGCTGCGGCGGTATAAACGTCGTGGGACGATACAGTTGAATCGAGGGCAGGAAGACGCCGGCCACCGCCCTTTAACTTATCCGCCCGTTTCTGCCCAAAAAGTGTTATAAAACCCTTCCGAATGGAAGACGAGAAACGGATAAAGGTACAAGCCCTCGGGTTCGCGAAGACATTCCAGACGTGTCTGCGCACAGCCGTCACTTTTGGCATCGGACATCCTCCGGCTGCCGGACAAATGCAGCAGAGCTACGACTCGCTCAACCTGCTGCTGAAGCAGTTCGGCCAGTTCACCCTCGGGTTCGTCGATCAGCGCGTCCTTCTTAATAAGGTCCTCACCACTGACAAAGGTCTGGCGCCGCTCGAGAACGAGTTCGGCAAGCGCAACATCGGGGCCATCACCTTTGAAATGGGCGCGACGTTCGCCGATTTCCGCCGCTGCCTCGAAGTCATTTCAGCGTCGCCATCCCTTATTGCCGAACAAGGCGGACTCGCGGCTTACCTCTACGTCCGCGAAATATCAAAGATTCGAGTCATTCCCGCGCCCAAGGGTCAGCAGCGTACGGAAAGCGGCGACATCATCGTCGAAACCGATGTCGACACCCTGTTGGCTTCGCGCAGCGCACCCAAACTGGGACCGCTCGCCGGAACTGACATTCTCGATCTCATGCTGCGCTCCAGCGGCGTCGACATGCCTGCTGGATTCGACGGCAGCCAGCAGGCCACCATCGACCTTATGCGCGCCAGCGTGCGCGGTTCACTCATCAGCACCAGCGGCAATCCGGAAAAATCCTTCGAGACCCTCGGCAAGATGCTGCAGGAGATGAGTCCTGACTTCATGCTCTCGGCTTTCCCGCTTGAAAAGCAGGAACAGATGCGCAATCAGCCGCCCGATCGGGTCGCGGCCGAGTTCATGGAAGACACCGCGTTGCAGTGGGCCGTCAAGCAACTCACCGCCGTGCCGGGCAGCAGCGACGCGTTCGTCATCGAGAAAGACGTCATCTCCGTTCTGCTGCGCTGCCTCAAAGCTACGAACACCGCCGAGCGCCTCGCATGGAAGATTGAGGAACTCTTCCGCGAGTATTACCTGCCAATGGGCACCTACGAGCGCATCAAGGCCGAGTTGCAGTGGTACCAACTACCGCTGCGACGGCGGCAGGAAGAGCTCTCGCGCCTCCCCCGTTTCAACACGTTTACCGCACGCCGCCTTCAGGATCTGCTGAAAGAACTGGTCGAGCAAGGCATCACTAACGGCGCGACCCAATTGGCGCAGCACTTCTTCCTGAGCCTCTCGGAGGCTGACAACACGCTCCAACCCGAAGAGGTCGAGTGGGCAGGAGCGGTGCTCTCGACGACGGCGAACATTCCCGCGGTCGTTCACCAGGGCATTGACATCTTGAGCCAGGCGCTTGGTTCGGAATATCTCGCGTCGCTACACGCCGCCATCTCCAGTTGTCTGGCGAGTACAGCCCAGAGCGCCTCGATCTACGAGGACTACGAAAGCGTTCTGATGGTCGGGTCTACGCTTGAACGACTGGCGAATTCCAATCCTGAACTCCACAGCAGTTGCTGCGCGTCTCATCTGCGCCACCTTCTGCCGCCCAGTTCTATCGAACGTGTTATCGAGATTGCCATCGAGAAACGCAACGACCCCGCGTGGGTGAAAACGGCCGCTCGCCTCTGGACCTATGGCGGCCCGCTCAGCGTCGAGTCGCTTCTCGACCGGCTCGAAAACGAGACCGACGCCAAGATTCGCCTGTTTCTCATCCGCCAGCTCAGCAACATGCCACAAGGCATCGAGCTCGTTCGTCAGCGCCTGCACGACGAGCGCTGGTTTGTCGTCCGTAACGCCTGTGTTGTGTTGGCCGAAATGAAAGATCCGGAATTACTGAATGAACTGGGGCCGCTGCTTCGCCATTCGCACGATCGCGTCCAGGAAGCCGTGTTTCAATCGATCGTCCGCAGCCGCAAGCCCGAGCGCGCGGCAATTCTGGCGGATTCCTTGACTTCGCTTCGCGGACGCTTACTCGAGCAAGCGCTCGACGAATTGCTCTTCCTCAAGGATCCCAAGACCGTCCCGTCCCTGAAACAATTCATCGAATCGCAAAAGCCCGGTTCGCAGCAGACAAAAGCTTTTCAATCCCTGGGTGTGATTCCGGGAGATGCTACGGTCCACTGCCTCGCTGACCTGCTTGCCGATACCCGCCTCGACCTGGTCACCCGCCGCGGCGCGATGCAAACCATGATGCGCATGCCGAATCCGCTGGCGCATGAATTGGTCGCGCGCTTCGCTGTCACTGCCTGGCGCGATCCGCTCGGCCCGGAAGCCCAAAAAGCCCGCGCCGCTCTCGCACGCTAAAGCTAGAGTCTCCGCCCGCGTCTTGGCATTCCCTGCCTTCTTCCCACCAAGATTAGTAGTTAGGCGCGACTAGAAGATTTAACAGTCGAGAAATACTGCATTTCCTAGAAGAATTGGGACATTCGGGTGGCGGAAAAGTTCTATTGGAAATGGGTACTCGTAATCTATCAAACAGATTTGCATGCTACGATAAATATCGGAATACCGACTCCAAAAGTGAACATTAAGCAACTTGATGTTCTCGGTCTGCAAGGGAGCAAGGAGCTAAGGCGTGGTCTCTCAAACGGTGGTCGATGGCTTACGGCCGTATAACATCGGGGAAAAGATAAGGACCTTGCGGCTGCGCAAGAAGATGGGCCTCGTGGAATTGGGTAAGCACACTGGCCTTTCTGCGGCCCTGCTCTCCAAGCTTGAGCGCGGCAAGCTCTTCCCGACCTTGCCCACTCTGCTGCGGATCGCTCTCGTATTCAGCGTCGGTTTGGAGTTCTTCTTCCGCGAAGAAAAGAAGAGCACCGTGACCATAATTCGCAAGACCGAGCGCCAGCGCTTCCCCGACAAGCCCGCAACCAATGATATTTCCTACTTCTTCGAGAGCCTCGACTTCTCTGCCACCGAGCGGAAGCTGAACGCCTACTATGCCGATTTCCAGGCGATCGCACCCGAAAAAGCCCGGGTCCATTTCCATCCCGGAATCGAGTTCCTTTACCTCATCAACGGCGAACTGGCGCTAAAGGTTGGAACGGAAGAATACCTGCTCAACGAGGGCGATTCGATTTACTTCGATTCTTCGATCCCGCATTCGTACCGACGCGCCGGGAAGAAGGACTGCGGCGGGCTCGTCGTCACGGTCGGGTGATCGTTACACAGTCCGTTTAACTGATAAGAAAGCTGAGAAGAGGCTTTTTTCCATCGCAGGCGAGCGTTGCCCTCGAAGGTACATCTTCACAACTAAGACTTCCGATTCATAGACCGCGACCATCATTCGACCTAAGATCGAAGCAGGAACTTACCTCGATGTCGCGATCCCTGATTTTGGCTGCTGTCCTGTTTTTCGGCTCCTTTCCTCTATTTTCGGCAGACAAGCTGATTGCCTTGACGTTCGACGACGGTCCGCGTCCGTATGTGCTGTACGGTGTAAAGCCTGCTCCTGGACTGCTCGACGTGCTCGACCAGCAGCACGTGAAGGCGACCTTC
>Ga0335070_10009629_pt1 | contig 11303 bp, 7 predicted proteins | sample Lox_Sample_13_FD_206722 | JGI IMG/M metagenome (GOLD analysis project Ga0335070, IMG submission 206722) | Soil microbial communities from Loxahatchee National Wildlife Refuge, Florida, United States - Lox_Sample_1.3 | ecosystem: Environmental > Terrestrial > Soil > Wetlands | place: USA: Florida... | reverse complement strand
GAGATGCAGGCGCAGCCCGACGGGCGTGAGCTGGACGTGGTGGCGTCCACCGGCGAGCAGGTGACCATCGGCCTGCTGGCCATGGCGTTGATGGAGCTGGGCCTGAAGGCCAAGAGCTACACCGGCGCCCAGGTCCGCGTGCACACCGACAGTGCCTTCACCAAGGCGCGCATCCAGGCGATCGACGAGGACAAGCTGCGCGCCGATCTCGCGCGCGGCATCGTGCCGGTGGTGGCCGGCTTCCAGGGCATGGACGCGCAGGGCAATATCACCACACTCGGCCGCGGCGGCTCCGACACCTCGGCGGTGGCGCTGGCCGCCGCGCTCAAGGCCGACGAGTGCCTCATCTTCACCGACGTGGACGGCGTCTACACCACCGATCCGCGCATCGTGCAGGAAGCGCGCCGGCTCAAGACCATCACCTTCGAGGAGATGCTGGAGATGGCCAGCCTCGGCTCCAAGGTGCTGCAGATCCGTTCGGTGGAGTTCGCCGGCAAGTACAAGGTGCGGCTGCGCGTGCTGTCCAGCCTGACCGATCCGATGATCCCGGTCGAGCAAGAGGCCGTTTCCGGCACGCTGATCACTTTCGAGGAAGACGCAAAGATGGAACAGGCAATCATCTCCGGCATCGCCTACAGCCGCGACGAGGCCAAGATCACCGTCATGGGCGTGCCCGACCGGCCCGGCATCGCCTACGCCATCCTGGGCCCGATCGCCGATGCCAACATCGACGTGGACATGATCATCCAGAACGCCAGCGTGGACGGCATGACCGACTTCTCTTTCACGGTGCCGCGCAACGACTACGCCAAGGCGCTGGAGATCGCACGCAAGGTGCAGGAGCACATCAAGGCCCGCGACATCGTCGGCGACAACAAGGTGTGCAAGGTCTCGCTGGTGGGCGTGGGCATGCGTTCGCATGTAGGCATCGCCAGCCAGATGTTCCGCACGCTAGCCGAGGAAGGCATCAACATCCAGATGATCTCCACCTCCGAGATCAAGATCTCGGTGGTGGTGGACGAGAAGTACATGGAACTCGCCGTGCGCGTGCTGCACCGGGCCTTCGAGCTGGATGCGCAGCCGGGGTAAGGCGAAGGAGTGGGGCGGGCGCTACCGCGCGCCGGGACCGATCGGATGGGGACTACGTCGCGGGGGTGACGGGCGGGAGCACCACACACCAGGGCCGAGGCCTGGATCCCGCCGCATCACAGTCGCGCACCTGGGCAATCTACCGGCACTTGACGCCGAGACTGTCAGGAACGCCCAAGTCAACTCGTAAACCTGCGCTGGTATAGGTGCGTTAAAGACCTTAGTTATACGCCGAACTGGCCAACGGGGGTTGCAACCTGTTGCCGCGAGGCGCACAGTGCCTATGCCCTGAAAGTCAGATAGGAGAGGGCGCATGGAGACCGGATCGACCAGCCGCGGGATCGCCGCGCTTGTCTTGCTGCTCGGCCTGTGCATCGGCTCGGCGCTCGGTGCGGTGTCCTCCATGACAGTCTCTACCGCCGCGCAACCTCCGGCGATCTTCCCATGGCCGGTGCAGTTCTCCGCCGGCGCCGACAGCGCGGTGATCTATCCGCCGGAACTGAACAGTGTGCGCGATGGGCAGGTCGAGGGCACGCTGGCCGTCGCCGTGCGCACAGGCGAAGACGCCCGGCCGCGCTTCGGGATCGTGCACTTCCAGGCGCGCGTCCAGCCAGACCCGGGCGACGCCGCCGCAAGTACGGTGGTCGAGTTTCAGGCGAGCCAGCTGGACTTTCCCAGCGAGCCCGAGCGCGCGGCCGAGCTGCTCGGCCAGATCCAGGCTGCCTTGTCCGGCGTGAAGTGGCGCACCAGCCAACGGCGCCTGCAGGAAGCCATTTCCGTAGTCCGTGCGCAGAACCGCGCGCGCAACGTTCCGTTACGCAATGAAGCGCCGCGCATCCTGTTCAGCGAACGCCCGGCGGTCCTGGTGACAGTCGATGGGGCACCTGCGCTGCGCGATGTGCCGGGCAGTGCCTTGCGACGCGTAGTCAACACGCGCGCCCTGATCCTGGTCGAGCCGACCGGCGGACGCTACTACCTGCGCTTGCTGGGCAATTGGTTCGTCGCGGACCAGATCGACGGGCCGTGGAGCCTGAGCTTGACGGTGCCGAGCGAGGTGGGAAGGGCGAAAGATGAGCTGGCGCAGACCGACACGGTAGATCTGCTGGAACCGAGCGGCGATACCGGCGGGGCCGAGTCCGAGGCTTCGCCGGTGCCGGTGGTCAGCACGGTCCCCGCCGAGCTGATCCTGACCGAGGGCCCGGCCCAGTGGGGCGCGATCCCGGATACCGAGCTGTTGTATGTCACCAACACGGCCAGCAGCGTGTTCTACGACCTGCGCGGACAGGCCTACTACGTGGTGCTATCCGGTCGCTGGTATCGCTCCGCGGCGTTTCCGAGCAGCGACTGGCAGTATGTCGCGGCCGATCGGCTGCCGGCGGATTTCGCGCGCGTGCCGCAGGGCCACCCCACGGAAGCGGTGCGCGCCGCGGTGGCGGGCACGCCCGAGGCACGCGAGGCGCAGATCGCGACGGAGGTCCCGCAGACCGCCGTGGTGCAGCGCTCGACCACCAAGCTGGATCTGACCTACGACGGTCCGCCGCGGTTTGCGCCCATCCCCGGCACGAGTTTGGAATCGGCGGTAAACGCGAACACCCCGGTCATCCGTGTCAGCGCCTACGCCTACTATGCGCTGCAGAACGGTGTGTGGTTCAGTTCCATCACCGGTACCGACGGCTGGAAGGTGGCGGACTGGGTTCCGCCCGAGATCTACTCCATTCCCCCGGACTCGCCCCTGCACTACGTCACCTACGTACGAGTGTACGAAGCCACGCCCAGCGACGTCTACGTCGGCTATACGCCCGGCTACCTCGGCTGGTACGACGGCGGGAGCACTGTCGTGTACGGCACCGGCTGGGGCTACCAGCCGTGGATCGGCAGCGCGTGGTATCCCTGGCCGGGGACCTGGGGCTGCGGCTGCTGTTCGCCATGGTGGGGCCCCTGTTTCGGGTTCGGTTTCTACTACGGCGGGTGGTGGGGGTGGCCCTGGCCGGTGTACGTGCCTTACTTTCCCGCGCACGTGCACCCGCCGCACGGCCATCCTCCGATGTTCCCGTCTCATCTCGCAGGCGTGGGTCCCGCCCATGTCGGACGGGTAGGCCATTCGCCGGTGATTGTCGTCAGGGGCACCGGCAACACGGTCAACGTCAACAACGTCTATGGCCACTGGGGTTCGCGCCTGCCGGTGACGCCGACCAGTCCGTCGCTCGCGCCGCGCTGGATGCATCCGGGAGGGTCGCCTCCCGCGGCAACCCGTGCTCCATCCGTTGCCGCAGTCGCGCCCGCGCCGAGCTCGCAGCCGGCCTGGTCGCGTCCAGGCGAGGCGGGACGCATCGGCGGTGCATCGGGTTGGGCGCCCCCGAGCCCGCGCTCCGCGCTTCCCGCCGGGGGTTGGGCGCCCTCGGTGCATCCCGCTCCACCGATGAGCGGCGCCGCGCATGGTCCCGCGACCATGCCACGCACGCGTATAGGTCCGTGGGCCCCGGCAACGCGGGGACCTCCGGCCATGGCCGCGCCGATGCGTAGCGCACCCGCGCCGGCGCAGCCGCCGATGCCCTCGGGCTGGGCGCGTCCTTGGGGTGGCTATTCCAGCGGGTGGCGTCCACCCGCCGTGAGCGGACCTGCGCCCGGGTATCACGCGCCTGCGCCCGCGTTCAATGCGGCACCGCAGGTGCCGTTCTCGGGGCATGCAGCCGGAAGCACCGGGGCGCCATCACATGCGCCGGCTGGCGGCGCCCGAAGCGGCGGCGGCCGAGGCAGGCGCTGACGCACCCGCGCTCCCGTGCGCAGTCTCAGCGCAGGAGTGTGCGACAATCAGCTGGACGAACGGGAGGAAGCCGCTATGACACTCGCGAGGCGTACGGTAGTTCGCGGCATCGGTTTGTTGTTAGTCACGCTGTCGGCGACGAGTGCAGCGCATGCGCAGGCAGCGGGCGCCGTCGAGCGCATGTACGTCCTGCGTTGCGGCGAATCTATAACCAAGGACGTCTCCGCCAATTGGTCGCCCGGGGTGAACGTCGGGGTCGCACGCGAGTTCAGCGACAACTGCTACTTGATCAAGCACGCCGACGGCTGGCTGCTGTGGGATACCGGCATGTCGGATGCGATCGCCAAGACGCCCGAGGGCGTGCTGGCTGCCAGCGGGCTGCTCACGCTGTACGTCAAGACCACACTCGCCTCGCAGCTGCAGGCGCTGAATGTGGCCCCATCCGATATCACCCGCCTCGCCATCTCGCATTTCCATTCCGACCACGTGGGCAACGCCAATCTGTTCAGCGCGGCGACGCTCTACATCCAGGAGCCGGAGTACGATGCCGCGTTCGGTCCGGATGCGGCCAAGTTCGGGTTTGCCTCGAAGCTCTACGACAAGCTGGCCGGAAGCAAGGTGGTCAAGCTGCGGGGCGATCACGATGTGTTCGGCGACGGCTCGGTGACGATTATTTCCACACCGGGCCACACGCCCGGGCATCAATCCCTGCTGGTGCGCCTGCCGCAGACCGGTGCGGTGGTGCTCACCGGGGACATGGTCCATTTCCAGGAGAACTGGGACCAGCGCCGCGTGCCGGCACGCAACTTCGACAAGGCGCAGACGCTGCAGTCGATGGAGCGCGTGGCTGCGATCCTCGAGCAGCACAACGCTAAACTCTGGATCAACCACGACAAGGCGCAGAGCGACGCGATCGCGCATGCGCCGGCATTTGTCAGGTAGCTCGGCTAGTGCTGCACCGGAGCGGTGCGCGTCTCGGGTTCCGCTGACAGGAAGCCCTCGATGCGCTGGGCGGCGGCCAGCGCCTGCGCCTGCGCTTGAGCACCCGACACTCCGGGGGCGACGTCGATCAACGGGCGCCACGCTTCCTGCGGCAGGCCCGCGGCCTTTCCGAACTCCCGCAGATCGGGCACGAACACCGCGCCGACTTCCGGGGCGAGGGTGCGATACATCACGCTGTGGCCGGCGAACGCACCGAAGCGGTACAAGGCATCGTGCCGGTCGGAGTAGCGCTTCGCGAGCCTGGCACCGATGCACTGCCGATCCGCGGTGATATGCACCTCGAACTCGTGCAGGGCATCGGCGAGGCGACGCACCGGAGGCAGTTCCGGCGTGGGTATTCCCAACTCGGAAGCGAGTTGGGCGCGAGCCCTTTCCATCTGCTCCAGCGCCGCCGTCCCGGCGGTGCCGGCGTTCCTGCCGCCGGCTGCGACACCCAGGTTGAAGCCCAGCTGATACGCGGCTACACGCGTCCGCGCTGGCGGAGCGGCGTCCGGCCCCGGTTGCGGTATTTCGCGGACGGCAGCGGAGCAGTCCGTGGCTTGCACCGGCCTGGGCGTCACCAGGCTGTCGGCGATCCAGCCGGACCTGATGGCGCGGTCGACCAGCCACGGGCCGCCATAGAACAGCAGCTGGAAGGCGCCTGCGATCGACCAGACGATCGCCACGAACAACCCGGCGCGGCGCAGGAGACGGCGGTCCGGCTGGCTCGGCGGGGCAGGCGACGCGGGACTAGTGTTCGGTTCGGGCATCGGCGTGTTCGAGCGCGTGTGCGTCTACAATACGCTCGTCATAGCGTCGCGAAAAGCACGAGCGGGGGGACATGAGCAACATCGTTCCGGGAATCCTGTTCACCTACTTTGCCATCGCGATCGTGCTGGCCGTCCCCGTCTCGCTCGTGCTGCTCGCCTGGTATCGGCGCGCGGTGCGGGACAACATGCGGGCGCGCAGCGCAGCAGCAGGCGCTGCGCCTCTCCCGGTGCATGGAGCCGGCGCGACCTCCAGATCGACACCGAAGCCGGCAGCGCCGGGCGGCACGGGCGTCCGCGTGCGTCTGATCTCGATCTACACACTGGCCGCGATCGCCGCCAGCGCCGTTACCACGTGTCTGTACTTTCTGTCCCCCGGCATGGAGTTCAGCGCCCTGCGCGCGTTCGTCATGGGGTACGGATTCTGCTGGCCGCTCGCCCCGAGCCTGGCTGCGCTGCTCGCCATGCCGCGTCGCTATTCCATGTTGCTCGCACTCGCCTATTACGCGGCCGGCGCCGTGATCATATTGCTGTGGTCGGCGTTCTCGCTGGTCGTGCTCGGCCGGCAGGATGTCTCGCCGGTCAGTAACACGGTCGGCTACACCGTGTTCCTGCTCACTGTCGCTACCCTGCCGTTTGCCGTGATCGTGGTGACGGGCGGGCGCAAGGTGCGCCCGGTCACGCCGCTGGTCATGGCAGGCTTGCTGGTGTTCAGCTTCGCCGCGCTGGTGCTGCAGGCGGGTTTCGTGGCGCTGCTCGATTCGGCGGCGATGCGCAACTTGTTACTGCCTTTCCACCGCGCGCCGGTCGTCTGGTTCATGCTCGTCGCCCTGCCGGTGGGCTATGTCTGCTGGGCCGTGTTGCGCGGGTTGGGACGGCGCTACGAGCGCAAGACTTTTAGCGACACCCAACTGCTGGTCGACACCTGGTGGCTGATCGCGGCGTTCAGCAGTTGCGTGTTCCTGGCAAACGATCTGCAATGGCGCGGCCTGCTGGGCTTGTTCGCATTCGTCGCGTATCGCGCCACCGTGGCGGCCGGCCTGGCGCTCCGGCCGCTGGACCACGGTGTGTCGGCCCCGCGCCGCTTGCTGTTGCTGCGGGTGTTCGGGTATCAGCGGCGAACCGAGAAGCTGTTCGACGCGATCGGCCAGCGCTGGCGGCTGGAGGGCAGCGTCAACATGATCGCGGGGGCGGACCTCGCCGGCCGCACCATCGACCCCGGGGACATCGTGAGCTTCGCGGGCGGCCGGCTGCACGACCAGTTCGTCCAGAATGGCGGCGATCTCCAGCGGCGTCTCGACAGCCTCGACGAGACCCGCGACCCGGACGGCCGCTTCCGTGTCAACGAGTTCTTCTGCCACGACGACACCTGGCGGCCGACGTTGGAGTGGCTGCTGCTCAGTAGCGACGCAGTGCTGATGGATCTGCGCGGGTTCACGCGGGACAATAGCGGCTGCCTGTTCGAGCTGCAGAAGCTGGTGCAGCACCACAAGCTCGATCGCAGCCTGTTCGTCGTGGACGACAAGACGGACGTCGATCTGCTGCGGGGCACGCTGGCGGAAGCGGCTCGAGACGCCGGTGCGCCAGTCGAACCGGCACTGCACGTGCAAGCGGCTACCCGCCAGTCCGGTGGCGAGCTGCGCCGGATCCTGATTGAGCTGCGCGCGCTGGCCGCTGCATGACGCGGACACGACCGTGCGCGCTGAGTTGTTGCGGAAGGCTGGAACCGGGGGTAAAGGAGACAGTGCTATGCATCGGTCGCATTCGCCTGGAATCGCTTTGAGGACGCTGCTCCGGCCACCGACGAGCTGTCGCGTAGGGGTGGCCGTGGCATTAGTGGGTTTGGTTGCTTCCGGGGCCAGCCTGGCCGGCGGTTCCAACTATGCAGTCGCGCCGGGTGCGAACCCGAACTTTGCCGGCAAGGTGCGCGAATGGCCGGTGCCCACGCCGCAGTTCGCGCGCGACCCGGCGCCGGGGCCGGACGGCGCCATCTACATCGCTGTCATGTACGGCAACAAGATCGCGCGCTTCGATCCTGCCAGCGAGTCGTTCAAGGAGTGGGACCTGCCGAGCGGCGCGCACCCGCACGGGCTGCTGGTCGATGCGCAGGGGATCGTCTGGTACACCGGCAACGGCGACGGCACCATCGGCCGCCTCGACCCGAAGACCGGCAAGGTCACCCGGTTCAAGGCACCCTCGGGCGGAGATCCGCATACGCTGGTGACCGACGGCAAGGGCACGATCTGGTTCACGGTGCAGAATGGCGGGCGCGTGGGCCGGCTCGACACCGCGACCGGCAAGGTCACGGAATTCCAGAGCAGTGGCCGGCCCTACGGCATCGCGCTCGACAAGGCCGGCAACGTCTGGTTTTGCCGCATGGCCGAAGACAAGCTCGGCCGCATCGACGCGAGGACCGGGAAGATGAGCGAGGTTGACACCGGCGCTGGCAGCGCGCCGCGCCGCATGGCGGCGGCGCCCGACGGCACACTGTGGGTGACGCTGTTCGGCAACGGCAAGCTGCTGCACTTCGATCCGGTGGCCGGCAAAGCCATCCGGGAATACTCGCTGCCCGCCGGTCCGCAAGGCGGACCGTATGCAGTGACCATCGACGGCGGTGGCATCGTGTGGGCCAACGAGATCAACACCGACACAGTGGTGCGGCTGGATCCTGCGACCGGCGCGACGCGCGTAGTCGAGCTCCCGACCAAGAGCGCCGGCATCCGCAAGATGATCGTCGATGCGCGCGGCCGCCTCTGGTACATGGGCAGCCACAACGGGCGGCTGGGCGTAGTGGAGTAGGGGCCGGCCTACCGCTTGCGCGGCGCGATCCGGTCGAAGCAGGCCAGCCGCTTTTGCTGGTCTTCGGTTTCGGCGCAGGCCGAGAGCGCATCGAAGGCGGGGCGCGATGCCTGAGGCATGGCGGGCAGGCCCAGCGGCGGCTTGCGCCCGTTCTCCGTCATACCCAGCATCTCTGCACGCGAGCGAAAGCTCAGCCCGGCCAGGACACCTTGGTGGCAATGATAGCCGCCCGCCTTGTCGTCCGGGTGGCAACCGTAGACATCGATCCCGCCGCGGTGTGCGAGGGCCGATGAGGCCAGAGCCATCGCCAGCGCGGCGAGGACTGGGCGGCCGCGCGAGGGGTTCCCGCTTGTCATGGACGGTCCCGTTGCAAGACCGGGGCCAGCCCCGACTCGGTGCGGCCGGGCCGCGCTACTGCAGGATCGGGCCCGCCCCCTGCGGCTGCGGCGCAGGGGTGCAGGGCTTGCCCTCTCGAAGCCCGAAGACCTCCACGCGATTGGCTCCGGTGGCCAGATACACGCGGCCGTTGGCCACGGTGGGCGGAACGAATTCCGAGCCGGACTCGATGGCATCCTCGACGCACATCTCGCTGTCCCAGATCTTGGGCAGCTCACCGGGCGCCGCTTGGTCGGGCTCGGCGGCGAACGCCATCAGTCGCCCCGGTCCGCGCAGCGTGCGATAGGCCGACGCCCAGACGATGCCGCTTGCCGCGTCGTCTGCGTCTGCCGAGAGCGAAAGGATGGCGCCGGGATGCTGATCGACGAACTCCTGGCCCTGAGCGGCGCTCGGGCAGCGATGCGAGGTGGTGGGTGCCGCGTCGTCGGTGGAGCAGCCCTCGAAGCGATCGGAGACGCGATAGCTGCGCAGATAGTCGTTGGTGCGCCAGACGTAGGCGCGTGCGCCGCCGGCCGCCGCACTGCGCTGCCAGACGACCGGGCCGCCGAAGATGTGCCGGTAGTACTGGTTGGGCGGCGGCGGCTTGGGCGCCACCTGAAAGCTCTGCACCGCACCCTGTGCGATGCAGGTTTCGCTCAGGGACGGCAGGCACTGCTGCTGCGGCCGCGCCGCGTCCAGCAGGTACATGACTCCCTGCTTCCCGCCGCCGATCAGGCGATCGGTTCCAGGGAGCAGCACCGGCCCCGACGCGCCGAGGTCCAGGTCGTTGCGCTCGAGGCCTTCGTCGCCGCCCGCGTTCCAGTGGTCCGGCCGAAACCAGCCGGTGAGGCGCAGGCCAGCGGCGGGATCCAGCACGATCAGGGACTCGTTCGCATCGAAGCTTCGCCCGTCCGCCGCCTGGTTGGCGATGCAGGCGTCCGGACCCGCGCACACGTTGCTCGAGCGCACGCCCTCGCACAAACAACCTTCGGCGCTGGCGCAGGTGGCGCAGGCGTTGCGTCCCTGCGGCACGCGGCAGCCGCGCTTGACCACGTGCTGCTTGTTCGAGGTGAAGAAGTAGGCCAGCCCCTGGCCGTCCACTGCCGGCCCGCGCCCCGCCTGCCAGATGCCGCCGCCGGGGCCGAGCAGGATGCAGGCGTCGTCGAGATAATCGACGCCGGAGATCGCCTGCACGCGGCTCGCGCAGGTGGTGCAGAACGCGCTGGCCGGCTTGCGTAGATCCGCCTTGTCGATGGCGAACACCCAGCCCTCGAAGTAGTCCCCGCCGAAGGCGACGATGATCCTGTCTGCTGCCAGCGCGAGCGCCGCGCGCTGCACGGCGATGCGCCTGGTGGTGGGCTCGAACACGATGCGCTGCCCGCCCAGCACGACAGAACCGGCAACCAGCACGGGGCCGAGATACTTGTCGCGCCCATCGCGCAAGTCGAGCGCGTGGAGCACGAACCGGCCGTGCTTGTCGTCCTGGAAGGTGGCGACCACGTACAGCGTGAGCGTGGTCTTGTCGATCACGGGCGTGCTCTGGATTCCGGTGGCGGCCGCGGCGCGCCCGTCGGGCAGGCGCGCGAGTTGGCGGCGCCACAGCGGCGCGGTGTCGCGGCCGCTCGCGTCGAAGGCGTACACCGAATTGCTGCCGGTGACGACGAACACCACGTCGCGCCGGCCCTGGCCCGGAATGTCCAGATCGGTCGCGACCAGCGGCTGGCCGAGCACCGGCCCGTCGACCGTGTATTGGAAGACCTTGCCGAAGGTCTGCGGCCGGACGTTGGAAGGGTTGAGCGTGCGCTCCGCGAGGTTCGCGCCGGTGCGCGCAGCGTCGTAGTTGTTGGTGAGCACATCGGTGCCCGCCCACGTGAGGGGTGGCAGCAGAAGCAGCGTTGCCAATATGACCCGCGCCGCTCGAGTGGGCCGGCGTGCGCGAGGCGGTTGGATGCCGCGGCGCGCCGGGTGGGGGAAGTTCATCGGTCAGCTCATGCGTGTAGAGGTGGCGCGCGCATTATCGCCTGCCCGAACGCGGACGCGGCGGCGACTACAGGGCAGCGTCCACTTCGATGCCGGGGCCGCGACCACACGACGGCTCCCGCGCGTGCCTGCTTCGCGCAACGCGGTCGGCCGGCCGCACGCACTCTGGGACACGGGCTGTCGACGACTGGCTAATCCGGCATACTAGCGGGCCATGCCGGACGCATTGGCGTGCCACCCCGGTGCGATGGACGCAGCCGGGATGCGCGCCGCAGCGTCGCCGCGGAGGAACAGCCATGAGCGATGACCCGAACGCAACCGCCCCGCAGCGGCCACGCCCGCGCTGGCTGGATGACCTGATCGCGCGGCTGGAGAAGCTGATCCAGCCGCTCATGAACCTGCTGCGGGTGCTGTGGCTCACCGGCTGGTGCGTGGTGCTGTTCGCGCTGGGGCTGGTGTTCTTCCTGCTCAACGACCAGGGCATGGATTTCCTGCGACGGCTGGTCGAGGCGCGCGGCTGGCACGCCTTCTCGGCCAACTTGTTCTGC
>Ga0335070_10009628_pt1 | contig 11303 bp, 7 predicted proteins | sample Lox_Sample_13_FD_206722 | JGI IMG/M metagenome (GOLD analysis project Ga0335070, IMG submission 206722) | Soil microbial communities from Loxahatchee National Wildlife Refuge, Florida, United States - Lox_Sample_1.3 | ecosystem: Environmental > Terrestrial > Soil > Wetlands | place: USA: Florida... | reverse complement strand
GCACAGGCAAGCGCGCGCGTGGAGGATCCGACCGTCTCCGCGGTCAGGAACCAGACCTTGGAGGCGCCATGCGCGGCAAGCTCCCGCGCGAGGGCAGGCCGGTCCCCGTCCTCCACCACCACGTCGGCCCGGAGTTGCCTCGCGGCGGCCAGGGCGAGCAGCTCGAGGGTGGACGACTGCACAACGCCCGAAGCATCCCGCTCACCGAGGACGAGAACGTTTTTCATGATCTATCCCTGGCGTGCCGTCACGCCTGAAAGCGCCTGAGCATCTCGCTCACCTTCGCCACCGATTCCGCCGCGAGCGCCACGACGGCCTGGGGCTCCCGCTCGGGGGGAGTGGAGAGCTCGACGGGCCCGGCGGCCGCCGGGGCTACGCCCAGGTCGGCCATCGACGCCGGGCGCGACGAGCGGCCCTCGAGCTTCTCGATCAGGTCGTACTCGTCCGATGGATCGTGCCCGATCGCGCACGAGTCATCCGCCGACACGCAGATGGGCAATGCCGCGTCGATCTCCTGCGTGCCGCCGTCCACCACCTGGGTGAGACGCGCGCGCTGGTCTTCGAGCCGGAGCGAGACCACATGCGAGAAGAGCTCCCACCCGAGCTCCGCGGCTACGAGGCCGGGCAGCATCTCGCGGCCGGTGTCCTGCTCCACCGAGCCCATGGCCACGAGCTGAACGCCCTCGAGCCGGCGGACCTGGGCGGCGATCATCCTGGCCATCTGGGCTTCCTCCATGCCATGGGCGGGCGCGGCGCCGAGCTCCCAGACTTCCTCGGCCCCGTATACAAAGAGATGGACGCGGGTGGTGGCGTCGAGCTCGCCGATTGACGCGGCCTGGAATGCCGCCCCGCTCCCCTTGACGAGCTGGATGGCGCGCACGTCGCCTTCGTTCTTCACCAGCTGCACCCGATCCGCGACGACCTGGTTGTCGGCAATCCTCAGGGAGGACAGCTCCCGCGGGTCGAAGGTGCGACGGAGAAGGCAGAGTGCGCGCATGGTCAGGCCCTCAGTTGAAGCGATAGGTAATGCCCCGGTTGCGCGAGCCGTGCTTGCCGGGGAGGTTGTTCGGCACGCGATATTCGAGGTTGCCGTAGGGACAGGCGCTCTCGCAGTTGCCGCACTCGAGACACCCTTCGGCGTTGATGGCGCGCCAGACACTGGGGGAGGTTCGGAGGGCGTGCATCAGCGGTCTCTCTGCCGGGGCGGGATCGAGGACGGGAATGCCGCGCGGGGTGAGGGTGACGGCCTGGCAGGGATCCGAGGCAAAGCAGGCCTCGGAGACGCAGGTCGCGCAGATCGCCAGGTTCCTGATGAAGATCTCGGGCTCGCCCCTCGGCTCGGCGTTGAGGGCCATGTACTCGGCATGGCTGCGCGGGGGGATGCCGGACGCATCGAGGATTCCCTTCCTCGACCCCAGGAAACGCCCGGCGTACGCGAGGGAGGCATAGAAGGCCCGTGTCCCGATCACCTTGTGGATGAGCCGAAAAGTCCGGCTGAGGATGCGGTCGCCGATCCAGCTCCTGCGCAGGGCCACGTCGTAATCGTCCAGATCGCCTTCGAGGCCGTCGACGGCGGACATCTTCTGCGCGACGACGTCGGCGGCGATGGCGCCGGAGGCCATGGCGGTGTTGACACCGTGCTTGCGGATGAAGTCGACGAGCCCCAGCGAGTCGCCCAGAGGCAGGTAGCCGGGATGGCTCCAGCGCTCCATGTGCTTCACGTGAAGCTCAGGGAGGCGGCAGGCCGACCATTCCACCGGCTCGGCGCCGTCCGTTAGCCGGCGCAACACCGGATGCTGCAGGCACTCGTTCATGATCTCGTGGGGCTGCAGGCCCGTCCGGACTCCGAAGGTCGGCTCGTACAGGAGCGTGATGTGGAGCATCCCGTTGCCCGGATAGATCCCCACGAGGCCCGGCAAGACCGGGATCCGGTCCGAGATCTCGCCGGCCAGCTCGAGGACGCAGCCCTGCCGGTCGTCGGCGAGGCCGTACAGCTCGTTGATGCGGGCATTATCCATGCGCGCGACCAGCTTGACCCCGAAGAAGTAGTCGCCATGATCATTGTCCAGGGGCCGGCTGGCGAGGTGACGGGAGAAGACGGCGCCCGCCCCGGTGCCGTCTGCCACGACCCGGGCGAAATAGCGTTGCCCGGTCGTGAGCTCGACCCCGACCACCTTGCCTCTCTCGTCGAGGACGAGGCGATCGGCGGTCTGGGCATAGCGGATACGGAAGTATCCCTCCACACGGCGCGCTTCCAGCTTCTCCCACATCCAGGAATAGAGACCGACCTTGGTCACCATGTAGCCCGTGGACCCGTTCCGGAAGAGGCGCGACTGCTCGAGGGGCGGCGCGAACTCGCGCCCACTCTTGGAGACGAGATGCAGGCGGTCGCGCTCTCTGGTGATGGCCCGATCGAAGGGACAGTCGTCGAAAAACTTCGGGTCGTCGGGAAAGATGATCGGGTCCGCCGGCCAGAAGGCGCCGCCGTAGACCGAGCGGATGCCCGGGCGCTCGCCGCACTCGACCACGAGGACGGGAGGCCGATCGGGGGAAGGCCGGAGCCCGCCACGATGGATCAGCTGCTTCACGAAGCCGAATCCGGCCGGCCCCGCCCCGAGCACCAGTGCGACATGCATGTCATCGGCGGGGATCTCGCGAGAGGGCGTGAAGGCAAAGCCCATGCGATTGGCGGCCTCGACGTCCCATTGTCCTTGTGTGACGAGAGCCCGGACCTCGTCGAAGGGCGAACGGCCCATCACGTCCCCCTGGGCAAGGCGGCCAGCGTGCGCTGGGTGTGGCGCGCGATCATCAGCTCCTCGTTGGTGGGGATGACCCACGCCTTCACGCGGCTGGCCGGCGCGCTGATCAAAGGCCCGCCCGCTTTGTTGACGGCTGGGTCCGGCTCGAGCCCGAGCCACTCGAGACCGGCACACACGCGCTCGCGGATGGGCGCGGAGTTCTCGCCGATGCCGGCGGTGAACACCAGCGCGTCGAGACCGCCGAGGGCGGCCGCGAGCGAGCCCAGCTCACGCCGGATGCGGTACGCGTAGACGTCGAGGGCAATCTGGGCGCGCGGATCGACGCTCTCGAGCAGGACCCGCATGTCGCTCGAGATGCCCGACATGCCGAGGAGCCCGGACTGCGTGTAGATGAGCCGCTCGATGGCGCGCGCATCCATCCCGCGCTCGTCCATCAGGTACAGGATCACGCCTGGATCGATCGAGCCGCAACGCGTGCCCATGGGCAGCCCCTCGACGGCGGTGAAGCCCATGGTGCTCGCCACGCTCCGCCCAGACTGCATCGCGCACATGCTCGACCCGTTGCCGAGATGGAGCACGATGGTCTTGCCCGCGGCCGCCTTCGCATCGAATCGCGGCAGCACGGAGGCGATGTACTCGTACGACAGGCCATGAAAGCCGTAGCGCCGGATGCCGGCCTCGTGGAGGTCGGCGGGCAGCGCGAATCGCTGCGCGACCTCGGGGTTGGTCCGGTGGAAGGAGGTGTCGAAACACGCTACCTGCGGCAGATCCGGCATCCTCTCCAGCAGCAGCGCGATCGGGGACAGGTTGTGAGGCTGATGCAGGGGAGCGAGCGGGACGAACCGCTCCAGATCCTTGAGCACACGCGCATCCACGTGAACAGGCGCCGTGTAGTCGAGCCCGCCGTGCACGACCCGGTGGCCCACGCCGACGAGCCGCTGATCCTCGAGCTCGTCCCGCAGGAACAGCCGGAGGTGCTCCATCGCGCCGTCGTGGCCGAGCTTGGTGCCCTCGCCCCATGATTTCTCGGCAACCGTGCGACCCGAGGGGTCCTTGGCCACGAAGTGCGGAGCGGTGGAGATGGCCTCGATCTGCCCCCGCACGTCGGGGACAAGGTCACCACCGCGCACGGTGAAGAGCGAGAACTTGATGCTCGACGATCCGGCGTTGATGACGACGATGGCGTCGGCCATGGGATCCTCAGTGCTGCCTGGACACAGTGGGCTTGTCCCGCCGCGCATCCGCCACGAGGGCCATAACAGCTGCCGAGGCGATGCGGGTGCGGACGCTGTCGGCCCGGCTGGTCAAGACGATCGGCACCCGCGTGCCGAGCACGATTCCGGCGCTGTCGGCACCGGCAAGGTACTGGAGCTGCTTGGCGAGCATGTTTCCCGCCTCGAGATCCGGAACGAGCAGGATGTCAGCCTTCCCGGCGACGGGGGAGACGATCTTCTTCGTCCGCGCCGCCTCCTCGCTGATGGCGTTGTCGAAGGCGAGTGGACCGTCCAGCACCCCGCCCGTGATCTGGCCGCGGTCGGCCATCTTGCAGAGGGCCGCCGCATCCAGCGTCGACTGGATCTTCGGGTTCACGGTCTCCACGGCGGAGAGGATCGCCACCTTCGGCTGCGCCAATCCCAGGACGCGCGCGAGATCGATCGCGTTCTGCACGATGTCGACCTTGTCTTCCAGCGTGGGGTAGATGTTGATGGCGGCATCGGTGACCAGCAGGACCCGCGGGTAGGCCGGCACGTCCATGAGAAACACGTGGCTCATGCGCCGCGCCGTCCGGAGGCCGGTGGCCGAAGGCACCACGGCGGCCATCAGCTCGTCGGTGTGGAGCGAGCCCTTCATGAGCGCCTCGACCTCGCCGGCGCGCGCCATGGCCACCGCCTGCTGCGCGGCGGCATGGCTGTGCTCCGTCGACAGGATCTTGCAGCCGGTAAGATCCACGCCCTCGGCCTCGGCCACCGCGCGGATCTTCGCCTCGGGCCCGATCAGAACGGGCACGATCAGCCCGCGCCGCGCCGCCTCCAGCGGGCCGAGCAGCGAGTCACGGTCGCACGGGTGGACGACTGCGCAGGTCACCGGCGCCAGCCCTTCGCAGCGGCGGAGCAGCCTCACATAGGCGTCGTTTCGGCGGAGGATCAGCTCGGGCGTCGCGACCTCGCTGTACGAGACGCGGCGGGTCGGCGCCTGCACGGTGACGGATCCGGAGACAAGCTCGCGGCCGTCCTGGGACACCTTGCAGTCGAAGACCACGAGGCACCCGTCGGCCTTCTTCTCTCGCGCGGTGACCGAGGCGGTCACCTCTGATCCCACGCTGATGACACCGTCGAAGCGGAGCTCCTGGGTGAGGATGCGCGTGCCCGGGCCGGGCATCCGCCTATTCAGGAGACCAGAGAGGAGGGCCTCCGCCCCCACGGCCTGCGCCGTCGAGGGGCCCGACCGATGCCCGGCCTCGTCGGCGATATGCCACGGATCGACGTCGCCTGACACCAGTGCCATGGCGTCGACCTCGGTCTCCGTCACCGGGCGGGAGACACTCACGGTCTGGCCTACCTGGATCTCGTCGAACGTCACGTTCTGGAAGCCGGTCATGACTGGACCGCTCCCCGTCGGACGGCCCGGTCCGGGCCGAGCCTCGCGAGGCGCAGGACCGGGGCGGGATCCGCTCCGATCGCTCCCAAGATCTCCTCGACCCGGGCCAGAGTGGCATCACTCCACTTCTGCTTCACCACCCGGGGGTCCGCGAGCAGGCGCGCGAGCAGCGTGACAGCGCGCTCGCGGTCGGCGGGGTCGGCGAGCAGCTTGGACAACGTGTGGAGTGCGCGCTCCGGCTCGTAGCGCACAATGATGTCCTGCTCGCCCCGGATCCGCCTCATCTGTTCCCTCGGTATGGGCGGGAGGAATTCGGCATAGTCCGCGAGCAGGTCGCGCCTGAGCTCCAGGCGTCCCAAGGGGATCGCCTCGGCGTCGCGGCCGAGGAGGGCGCCCATGCGGGCGAGCGCCTCGGCGTAGTCGCCCTCCTCGATGGAGGCGAGCGCCTCCTTCACGTACGGCAGCTCGCGCGCATCCGCGGGAACTTCCGCAGGCTTGCCCCCGGCTTCTCGCGGCTTGTCGGCGAGGTAAATCGAGAAAAGATTGCCGTAGGTGAGGAAGAAGGCGGCCTCGCTCATGGCGTCGCGCAGGTCACGGTAGTAGTCCAGGGCCGCGCTGGTCGCCTCCGCCATGGCGCGCTCGATGCGATGCCCCGGCCCGTCGTTGCCGCCCTCCTGGCGCCGGGCTTTGACCGCCGCCGCGGCGGGCCCCAGCCACCAGAGCCATGGGTTGCGGTCGGAGATGGCCCAGCGCTGGAAGCGCAGCGGATGAAAATCGCGGCCGAGCTTGGCCGCCCACTCGCTCGACGTCGCCTGCACGAGAGGCCGGGCGAACAGCTCGTAGGCACGCTGGTTGAACTCGGACACGGCCTGCACGGCCTCGAATGCCTTCTCGTCGGCGCGCTTGAAGCGATTCAGCCGCTCCATCACTTCTTCGAGCTTCCGCTCCACGAACTGGACATCGTGGCTCGTGGTGCCGTCCGCGTTCTTGCTCGTGAGGATCTGCATGCCGTAGAGACCGGGGGGAAGCGCCTCGATCGACTCCAGCACCGACACGATCTGCGCGTGCTCCTTCCTGGCGACCTTGCCCGAGACGAAGATGCCGAGATGCCCGATGTCCTGGTGCAGGAGGCCCACGATGACCTGGCCCCGCGCCTTGATCTCGTCGGTCGAGCCGTAGATGTCGGCAACCCAGTTGAACGCCTGCTGGGGCGGCGTGATGTTGTCGCCCATGGAGGCGAACAGGATGATGGGTGCCTTGATGTCGCGGAGGTCGAAGGCCTGCTCGCCGGGCGAGGTCCCGTCGCCGGACCAGAGCGTATTGCCCACGAAGAGATTGCGGGTGATCCACTCGATCTCCTCGCGGCTCATGAGATAGAAGCCACCCCACCAGCGCTCGAACTCGAGGAAGCGCGGCGGCTCCGTGTCCACGTTGGCGAAGAGATGATAGTACTTGTCCCAGAAGGTGTTCGCGGGGTTCAGGTTCTCGAAGTTCTGCACGAGCCAGGCGCCGTCGAACTTGCCGTAACCCAGGTCCGATGTCAGCGACGCGAGCCATGTGCCCCCCAGGAGCCCCCCCGCGTAGCGCATCGGGTTGTCGCCCTCACCGTCCTTCCAGGCGCCGCCCCAGTAGGACATGGGCGCTCCGTTGATGACGATGGGACCCGTGTTCTCGGGGTCGGAGGCGGCGAGCATCATGGCCGCCCACCCGCCCTGGCAGTTCCCAACGATGACCGGCTTGGGGCTGTCTGGGTGAAGCGCGCGTACCCGCTCGACGAAGACCTGCTCGGCGGCGCAGACGTCGAGCAGAGTCTGGCCCTCCTCGGGCTCCGGGAAGAAGATGACGAAGTACACTGGATGTCCGGCCGCCAGCGCGACTCCGACCTGTGAATCGTCCTTGAAGCCGCCGATTCCCGGGCCATGGCCCGCGCGCGGATCGATGATGATGTACGGCCGGCGCTTCGGGTCGATGGTCACGTGAGCCGGCGGTGTGATTTTTACCAGCGCGTAGTTCACCGGGCGCTCGAGGGTGCGTCCGTCGAGGACCGTCTCGTAGCTGAAGTGCAGGACCGGCGGCAGTCCCTCGCGCGTGCGCTCGATGAAGTCGTTCCCGCGCTGACGGAGCGCGTCCCAGAACAGCACCCAGCGCTGCGCGGCATCGATGGCGTACCGGCCCCAGCTCGTCGCCAGGTCCCACGGGAGCAGAGGTTGCGAGGCGAGGCTGGCCAGATGCTCGTCGAAAGCCTTGCGGGCTCGCTCGGTGAAGCGTTCCTGCGCGAGCCCGGCCCGGGTCTGGAAGACCTTCGCGACCTTGTTCGACAGCTCGATGCTGCGAGCGACCTTCGCGCGTGGATCGTCAGTCCTGCCGAGCATCAGCGGCGTCCTCCCTCGGAATGGCTTTCCTGCTGGAGAGTGACCGAGCGCACGGTGCCGGGCGGCTCCAGCTTGACGGTGAAGGTCACCGAGCGCAGGCGGAGATCATTGTCGAGCACGCCCCTGCGCGCCTCCAGCTCGCCAAGTATGGCTCTCGCGATGCCCGTCGTGGCGCTGGCCGCCTCGGCGGGCGGCCCGGCAAGCAGGCGCAGCGACGCCTCCTTGATCCAGACCTCCTCGTATCCTCTGATGGTGTGATAAAGGGCCCGGTCGAAGAACTTGCCCAGCATCTCGCCGAGGAGCTCTTCCTGGTAGAGGTTGCCCTCCGAGGTCGGCATCACGTGCTTCACCACGTAGTCCCAGAGGTGCTGCTTGACGAGAATCAGGGCATAGACCAGATCGTTCAGGGGCATGCCCTCACGGCACCGCCGCCGGCCGACCTCTCCATAGGTCGCCTCGATCTCGTCCTCGTTCTTCTCGGAGATCCATCGACCGAAGTTTCGGAAGAAATCGAAGAACCGCGCCTTCAGCTCCTCCTCGGAGAGCTGGCCCATCACCCTCGTCCGCGGGCTCGTCCGTACCGCCTGTATGACCTGCTCGCTCAGCTGCTCGGCGTGCGTCTCGATCTGCTTCATGAGCCAAGGTAGTTCCATGGAGAGCCCACCTTTCCGTGTTCGATGACGATCGTATCGGCGCTCGCTCCGCGCCCTGTTCCTCAGGGAGCAAGGCATGTGCCACGGACATCCGTCGGGATCGCCGTGGAAGATCAATGAGTTGTCGCGCACGGCCCCATCTCGCTTGGGGCGCCGATGGTACAGCTGAGGCCCTGCCGTCCCATGTGGAGCTTCCGGGCTGTCGCAGAGCGGATAGGGGCTGGCGTAGCTATCCTCGATCGGTCGAGCCCCCGCGTAACCATCGTGGCGGGCATCATGGCCGACGTTCCAAGAAGAAGTCATGACGAAACCCGGAAATTCTTCCCGATCCGGCTCCAGCGGGCGACGCGCGGAGAAATTTCCGGGTTCCGTCATGACTTTCCCGGCGGGCTTGGTCATCATGACGACATGATGAGCATGAACTACACGTTGGAGAGTATCGCGGCAACGCTCGTGGCCGAGGGCAAGGGGATTCTGGCTGCGGACGAGACCCCGGCCACGCTCACCAAGCGATTCGAGACGCTCGGGATCCAGTCCACGGAGCAGAGCCGGCGCAGCTACCGGGAGATGCTCTTCACGGCGCCGGGGGCTGCCGCATACATCAGTGGCGTCATCATGCAGGACGAGACCATCCGCCAGAAGACCACCGGCGGGACGCCGCTCGCCCAGATCCTCTCAGGCCAGGGCATCGTCCCCGGGATCAAGGTGGACACGGGTGCCCGGCCTCTCGCCGGCTCCTCCGGCGAGACGGTCACCGAGGGGCTCGACGGCCTCAGGGATCGCCTCGCTGAGTATCGCGGCATGGGCGCCCGCTTCGCGAAGTGGCGGGCGGTGATCCGCATCATGGACGCGCTGCCGAGCCCTGCGTGCGTCAGCGCGAATGCGCATGCCCTCGCGCGCTACGCCGCCCTCTGCCAGGAAGGGGGGCTCGTGCCGATCGTAGAGCCGGAAGTGCTGATGGACGGATCGCATACGCTGGAGCGCTGCGCGGAGGTCACCGGCGCGGTCCTCCACGCCGTGTTCCATGCCCTCTTCGAGCAAGGCGTCTCGCTGACGTCCATCTTGCTCAAGCCCAACATGGTCATCGCGGGCAAGGAGTGTTCCCGTCCTGCCTCGGTGCAGGAGGTCGCGGTCGCCACGCTGTCCTGCTTGCGACGGCACGTGCCGGCGGCGGTGCCCGGCATCGTGTTCCTGTCGGGCGGCCAGAGCGACCGGCTCGCCACTGCCCATCTCGACGCGATCAACCGGATGCCCGGCCCGAAGCCCTGGAAGATCACTTTCTCCTATGGCCGCGCGCTCCAGGATCCTGCCCTCGAGGGGTGGCATGGCCGGGACGAGAATCTGGCCGCCGGTCAGCGCGCCCTGGCCCACCGCGCCTGGTGCAACGGCGCGGCAAGTCTCGGAACGTACACTGACGAGATGGAGGCGAAATCGCCGGGCGCGACCAATCTGGTGCATCGCCGCGAGTGGCACGACGACTGACCCGTGAGAGGGGCGGGTCTGGCCGGCAGGATGACCGGCCCGCTCGACAGCAACCCGCAGCTCAAAGAACCCAGGGACCGGAGGAGACGATCATGGCGAAGGCGCTGTCGGACAAGGAACGGGATCTCATGGACGCCTACTGGCGGGCCGCCAACTACCTGTCGGTCGGCCAGATCTATCTCTACGACAACCCCCTGCTCAAGAAGCCCCTGACAAAGGAGCACGTGAAGCCGCGGCTGCTCGGCCACTGGGGGACCACGCCTGGTCTCAATTTCATCTACGTCCACCTGAACCGGCTTATCAAGAAGCACGACCTCGACATGATCTACATCACCGGCCCCGGGCATGGCGGGCCGGGCCTGGTGGCCAACGCCTATCTCGAAGGCACCTACAGCGAGGTCTACGCCAACGTGTCCCCGGACGAGGAAGGGATGAAGCGTCTCTTCACCCAGTTCTCGTTCCCCGGCGGCATCCCCAGTCACGTGGCGCCGGAGACACCCGGCTCGATCCACGAGGGAGGCGAGCTCGGCTACGCCCTCTCGCACGCATACGGCGCCGCCTTCGACAATCCCGACCTGGTCGTGGCCTGCGTGGTGGGGGACGGCGAGGCGGAGACGGGGCCGCTGGCCACGAGCTGGCATTCCAACAAGTTCTTGAACCCGGTCACGGACGGTGTGGTCCTCCCGATCCTTCACCTCAACGGCTACAAGATCGCCAATCCGTGCGTGCTGGCCCGCATCAGCCACGAGGAGCTGGACCATCTCTTCCGCGGGTACGGATACACGCCGTACTTCGTGGAGGGGCACGAGCCGGAGACAATGCACGAGCTCATGGCGGCCACCCTGGACACGGTGACCGCCGAGATCCAGCGCATCAAGTCCGACGCGCGCCGAAAGGGCTTCACGGGCCGCCCCCTCTGGCCCATGATCGTCCTCCGCACGCCCAAGGGCTGGACCTGTCCCAAGGAAATCGACGGCCGGCGTACCGAGGACTACTGGCGGTCGCACCAGGTGCCGATGGGCGAAATGCACGAGAATCCCTCCCACGTGCGTCTCCTCGAGGAGTGGATGAAGAGCTACCGGCCCGCCGAGCTCTTCGACGACGCCGGTCGCCTCCAGCCCGAGCTGGCCGATCTCGCTCCACGCGGCAGCCGCCGCATGAGCGCCAACCCGCATACCAACGGCGGCGCCCTCCTGCGGGACCTGCGCCTGCCGGATTTCCGCGACTATGCGGTGTCGGTGCCCGCGCCCGGCGCCACCACGGCCGAGTCCACGCGGGTCATGGGCAAGTTCCTCCGCGACGTGATGAAGCTCAACATGGGCGCGCGCAACTTCCGGCTCTTCAGCCCGGACGAGAACAACTCGAACCGGTGGCAGGACGTGCTCGAGGTCACCAACCGCGCCTGGGCTGCAGAGACCGTGCCGTGGGACGATCACCTC
>Ga0335070_10009627_pt1 | contig 11303 bp, 9 predicted proteins | sample Lox_Sample_13_FD_206722 | JGI IMG/M metagenome (GOLD analysis project Ga0335070, IMG submission 206722) | Soil microbial communities from Loxahatchee National Wildlife Refuge, Florida, United States - Lox_Sample_1.3 | ecosystem: Environmental > Terrestrial > Soil > Wetlands | place: USA: Florida... | reverse complement strand
GCCTCCTCCATCGAGTCGATGAGACCTTCGGGATAGGCGAAGAACTCGCCGGAGATCTTGGCGCTCTCGATTCTCCCGCCCTCGCAGCGGACTTCGACTGAGTAGAGCTTCTCCCCTTCGTTCTTCTTTGTGACCTTCCCCAACTCCGTCACCTGCTCCCGGTCCAGGCCGGGTCCAGGTAGCGCTTCTCGGCGTACATCCCGGCCGCGGCCGCTTCGTCCTTCGAAAGGACCCCTTCGACGAGCTCCACGCCCAGGGACTTGGAGAAGCCCCTGATCAGCTCGGCCCGGACCCTGTCCGCGCCCGCCTTAACGCCCTCGGAGGCGAGGGTGGTGACCCTGTCGGCCGGCGAACTCAGCGACCTTTCCTGCGTCTTCACGGCCGGAACCCTGAGCACCCGGAAGGCGACCTCCGTGTCCATCTCCATCAGCACGGTCCCGTGCTGCAGGACGGCGCCGTTCCTGCGGACCTGCGCGGAGCCGCTGATCTTCCTCCCCCTGACGACGACGTCGTTGATCGGCGCAAAGTCGGCGTCCAGCCCGAGGCTCCTCAGGGCCCATCCCACACCGCCGAGGAGGTACTCGAACGATGAAATGTAGTCGTGGGTCGGCAGCCCCTCCTCCGGCAGCACCACGGAGTAGGTCACTTCCCCCGACTCGCCGTGGAAGACGCTCCCTCCGCCGCTGATCCTCCTGACGACGTCCACCCCGAGCCGCCTGCAGGCCGCCAGGTCGACCGAATCGCGCAGGGCCTGGAATCGCCCTATGCTGACCGCGGAGGGCCTCCAGCCGTAGAGGCGGAGGGTCGGCCCGGAGCTCCCCGCTGCCACCGCGTCCAAGATGGCCTCGTCGGCTCCCATGTTGTGGCTGGCGTCCGCGCTGCCATCACGTATCAGGCGCCACCTCATCCCGATCCCACCGCCCGCAGCGAGGGCAAGTTGTACAGGGGCCCCCTCGCCCTTTCGTTGTAGAATGGCCTGTTGCAGTCGGGGCACCCGGTCGTACGGAAGGGCTCTTCGCTGTCCGCCAGCTCGGCGATGCCGCCGATCCCCACTACCTCGCTCAGGTCCCCGCCCGAGAAGACGAAGTTGGCCGGCGCTGCGCCCTTCTCGAATATGAGATGCCTGGCCAGCTGGATCCGCCTGTAGCGCGACAGCTCAGGCGGCGCGGAGCCCTCGATGTTGAGGCCGGGCACGGAAGTGAACGAATGGAGCGCCACGGAGACACCCAGCTCCCGGAAATCGAAGAGGAACCTCACCGCTTCTTCGTCGTTTTCGCCAAGGCCGACGATGAGGTAGGTGTAGACGTTGCCCCTGCCGAAGACCTCCACCGCTTCGCGGATCGAGGCGACGTGCCGCTCCCACCTGTAGAAGCCGCCCCTTCCCTTGTGCTTGATGAACAGGACGGGGGTCGCTGCGTCCATGGGTATCGTGATCTTGTCGGCTCCACCGTCCTTCAGCCTTTGGTAGTTGCCGCGCCCAATCGGCATTATCGACACGGACACCGGGATCCTGCCTCTCAGGGCTTCCAGAAGGGCGCATGTGTCCCGCAGGAATCCAGGGTAGTTGACGACCTGCAGGCAGGCCCGGCGGAACACTTCGCTGGACGAGAGGGCGGCGGCAACCACATCCAGCTCGTACGGCCTCCATCTTACCCTTGACAGGTAATCGGGGGAGCTGGCCGAGGACGAAGCGAGAGTGCAGAAGCTGCAGTCCGCGAGGCACTTCCCGCCCTCAAGGGTGCTGTAGGTCATCAAGTAGGCGGTCCTGAGCGGGGCGTCAACGCGTCCCCTGGCGAGTCCCAGGACGATGGCCGTCGCGTCGGAGACGCGTACCTTCATTGGTCAGCAGGATTGGAACCGCATTATATTAGCTGAGCTGATGGAGGCGTCCGGACCGTCCGGTTGCCCCCCGGTTGGAATAGCGGAAAAGAAGCTTCCTACTGGAGCGGCTGCTGGGACCTGACCAGCTCCACATACCTGGCGAGCCCTTGCTCGAAGGGTATCTTGGGTGTCCATTGCAGGAGGCCCTTCGCCTTGTCGATGTTGATCCGGACGCCCTTGAAGTCGCCGGGGCGGGGGGCCTGGTTCTCGACCTTTACCTTGCCGAGGAGCTTGTTCAGGTTCGTCACGATATCGAGTATCGTCACGAACCTATCTCCGGCCAGGTTGAAGATCTGGTTCTTGCCTGCGTCCTTCAGCGCGTCGACGTTGCCTTCGGCGAGGTCCTCCACGTGGATGAAACACCTCCCCTGGCTGCCGTCGCCGAACAGGGTGATAGCCTCGCCCCTGAGCGCCCTGCGGGTGAAGGCCGAGATGGCCATGTTGCCCCTCATCCTGGGCCCGTAGGGGATGTCATATCGCAGGATGGTGAAAGGCAGACCGTAGACCTTGTTCCAGGCCTGAAGGAGGTGCTCCTGGCCGATCTTGGTCTTCGTGTAGATCGAGTCGGGAGCAGGAAGCGGGTGGTCTTCCGTCACCTCGCCTTCGGCCCTTCCGTAGACCCAGGTCGAGGAGGCCAGGACGACGCGGTCCACTTCCTTGGCCGTTGCCGCCTTCAGGAGGTTGACAGTGCCCACTTCGTTGACCTGGACGCAGAGCTCGGGCGACTGGAGCGCGACGTTGACGTCGGCGACGGCCGCGAGGTGGATGACGAAATCGGCGTCGGTCATGGCGTTCAGGAGATCGTCCTTGTTCAGGAGGTCTCCGTTGAACCATTCGACGTCATCGCGGAGGGGCTTCGCCTTGTCGAAGACCCTCACATCGTACTTCCGGTCCCTGAGCTTGTCCACGACGTGGCTGCCTATGAAGCCTGAGCCGCCCGTAACGAGCACGACCAATCTTCGAGCACGCCCCTAGGCCAGCACCTGCTGGACCATATTCACCACGTAGTGCGCCTCTTCCTCCTTGAGGGAGGTGAACATGGGAAGTTCGACCATCCTTGAACAGACGTCCTCCGCGACCGGGAAGTCGCCTGGCTTGACGCCGAGGAGCCGCTGGTAGACGGGCTGCATGTGCAGCGGCGGAGAGTAGACCTCGCCACCGCACTTGACTCCCTTCTCCCTCAGCTTGAGCTTGAAGGAGTCGCGATCGATGCCCCTGTCGAGCATCGCCGTGTACTTGTAGTAGTTGTTCACGCTCCACTCGAAGCGCTTCTGCGGCTTTATCCCCGTGACCTTGGCCAGCCCGACGTCGTAGATCTCTGCCAGCTTGTTCCTGACGGCGATCATCCACTCGAGGCGCCTCAGCTGCGTTATCCCTATGGCGGCGCTTATCTCGTTCATCCGCCAGTTGTACCCCAGCTCGATGATGGTGTTGCTGTTGAAGCTCTCCTTCCCCTGGTCTCGGAAGACCCTGCACCTGTTGGCGATGCTTTCGTCGTTGGTGGTGATCATGCCCCCTTCTCCCGTGGTCATGACCTTGGTGGGGTAGAAGCTGAAGGAACCCGCGTCCCCGAAGGAGCCAGCCTTCACGCCCTGGTAGCTTGAGCCGTGGGCGTGGGCGGCGTCCTCCACCAGGAACATCTTGCTGTCCTTGGCCAGCTTGGCCAGCTCGGGCGTGTCGGGGGATACGAGGCCCCCGATGTGGACCATCAGAATGCCCCTCGTCCTGCTCGTCAGCTTCGGGGCGACCGTCTGGAGATCGAGAGTGAGGGTCTCGGGGTTGACGTCCGCCAGCACCGGCTTGCCTCCGGCGAAGAAGACAGCCGCCGCCGTGGCAGTGAAGGTGTTGGTCGGGACTATGACCTCGTCCCCGGGGTTCAGCTTGATGGCTCTCAACGCGATCTCAATCGCGCTGGTGCCGGAGTTCACCGCTATCGCGTACTTGACTCCATGCATCATGGCGTACTCCTCCTCGAACCTCTTCGTGTAGCTGCCGAGAGTGAGCATGCCAGACTTCAGAATGGTCTCAGTGTCTGCCTTTATCTGATCTATGTCCTCCTGGGGGAAGTAGGGCTTCACCGGAGGTATGGAATAGCTCATGGAATGGGGTTCTTTTCGAATGGGCTATAAGCTTAGTGGCTAGGGGCCCTGGCCATCCCTTCGATCGCTTCCACGAAGATCTGAGAGTTCCTCTTCCAGTCGGCCCTCTTCGCCACCTCCTCCCGTGCCGCCAGGCCCAGGCTCTCCCTCTCCTTTCGGCTGCGGGCCAGCTTCAGGATCTTCAGGGCCAGGGCGGCCGGATCCCCCTTCCGGAAGACCAGCCCGTCCGACCCTTCCGTGATCCATTCGAGGTTCCCGGGTATGTCGGAAACGACGGCCGGAAGCCCCAGCGCCATGGCCTCCAGGAGGCTGGCGGACGCGCCGTCGGAGACCGAGGTCGACACGTAGATGTCGGAGGCCGCGGTGTAGCGGGCGAGATCCTCCCTGTCGACCCATCCAAGGAGCCTGAAGCTGTCTCCCATCCCAAGGGACGAAATCAGTTCCCTGAGCGAGGGGGTCAGCTTCCCCTGGCCCGCCATCGCGAACTTGACGCGGGGCTCCTCCTTCAGGACCAGAGACGCGGCCCTGACGAAGACGTCGGGCGCGTACACCCAATCATGGCGGCGGTTCCACATCACAACGATGTCATCTTCGTCCGCCCCTAGGTACTCCCGCGCCCTTTCCCTGTCCACTTTGAGGCTGAAGTACGGCGTCAGGTCGATCCAGGGGAACTCGACTATTGAGGACCTCCTGCACCCCAGGGCGATCGCGGCCCTGGCCTGCACGTCGCTGTCAAGGAACACTCTTGATGCGTGCCTGAGGGCGCTCTCCGCGAAGGCTCTCACAGGCAGGTACCTGGGCTGGATGAGGACGTCGGAACCCCACACGAGCAGCCCGTAGGGGTCAACGCCAGCCGCCGAAGCGTAGAACCCATAGCTTGTGGCCCAGCACGCCAGCGTGACGTCCGGGTCCACCTCCTGGACCTCTGCTGCGAAGAAAGGTATCCTGAACGGGGTCAGGGCCAGGCGCCTCACGGTGTCGTGAGATTCCATTTCGATCGGGAAGTCCTTCATGACCCGGACCCTCACACCCGTGGTTCTTCGTATCCTTTCGGCGCCGGACCTGCTGAACGTGGAGAAGGTCACGTCGTAGCGGTCCTTCAGGAAGTCAAGGAAGAAGTCGTCGTAGAGGCTCTTTCCTTCGTGGAAGTAAAGAAGCCTGCGTTTCATCGACCTCTCCTTCGAGGTGCCTTCTGACGCTCGCGCCTTTAAGGGTTCTTGGTGCCTAGACTTATATCGCCGTCTTGTCGAGACAGAGGTCGGCAGCTTGAAGATGTGTGACCACGACTTCCTCTTTGGCGGAGCCGTTCAGCTCTACGTTAAGGGCGACCTAGCGGGCGTGGTCGACGTCTTCGCCTGTTCGAAGTGCGGGGCGAACGACGTAGTCGTGAAGAAAGCAGGCTTCAAACCCGACACCTGGTTCGGCTTCAGGCCCACGACTCCGGGGCAGGTCAGGTACGTCCTCGTCTGCAAGGACAGGGAGAAGGTGGACTGGCAGGTGATCTCGTTGGAGCCTCCCACGATGTTCGTCCACGACTGCGCCCCGGCTGGCAGGTCCCTCGCGATCAGGGTCAGGAACGACCTGTCGATAGAGCCGGAGGGGACCCTGAACCATGACCTGGTACCGCTGGTCGAGAACATCGACCGCCCTCTGAGCTTGGCCTAGGGCTCGCCCCTGGCGTACCTGTAGATCGCGTCCTCGTTGTTCTCGGTCTTGACGAAGACCGGCACGTTCCTCTGCCTTGTCGCCTTGTAGGACACGAAGAGCCATTCCCCGGTCGACAGCTGCGACGTCTTCTCGAGGACGTTGAAGTCCAGGCTGAAGGACTCCGCGATCACTATTCGGTCGTAGCTCCTGGGCAGAGTCGAGACGAAGTAGCTGTGCAGCTGCTGGAGGGCGTTGGTGTTCATCTTGGCCACGCGCTGCGTGCTGATGAGGGCGAAGGCACGGTACTTCCGCCCCTGCCTGAGCAGCGCCTCCACGGCCCGGCTGGATTCGGCAGCCAGCCCCTTCGGATCGCCCGGAGCGAACTCCTGTGCTTCGTCGAGGACGATGAGCACCTTCTGGCGCATGCCCGTGATCTTCTTCAGGTAGAGGAGCCTGTCGAGGAACCTCGTCGCGGTCCTGCGGGCATCGTCCGGGTCGGGGGTGTAGATTATGAAGAGCTTGTCCTTGCCTTTGAGGAACTGGTAGGCGATGTCCTCCGGGGTTCCATGGGTCTCGGCCTCCTTGGCCGTCCCCACGGCAAGTATGATCTCAATGGCTTCCTCGATGTCCTTGACGGCGCCGGACATGGAGTGAACCTTGCCCTTCAGCGAGGTGAGCTCCTCCACGATGAAGTCGACGTCCTCCTTGGGAAGCTTGGACACTTCCGTCTTCCTCGAATGGCCGGCGGCCGCGAAGTGCTGCTGCAGCTCCTGGAGCGTCTTCTCTGCGGCAAGGTAGCCCGACTTCCTATCCAGAGCGATGTTGGACACCACCCCGTAGACCTTCTCGAGGTTCCACGGCACTCCCACCTCGGACAGCTCGACGACCTTGATCCGGCCCTGCGAATGGAGCTTCTTGAAGGTCCGGGTCACCCAGTCAGAGTCCCCCAGCCTCGACTCGAGCGTTTCTGGCACCACCTGCGACTGCGCAAATATCTCTATGTTGTCCCCGAAGTCCTCCGTCGTGAATAGCTGGCTGGAGCTCAGCAGGTCTGCCAGGTGGACGGGGTACTCCCCCGACACGTCGAGTATGCATACTCGGAGGTCATCATCCCTCGCCATCAGCTTCCTGATGAGGCTCGCAGTGAGGTTGGACTTGCCGACCCCTGTGTTGTGGCAGAAGATGCCTCCGCTTCCGGCAAGGAAGTTCTCGGCGAAGGGCACTGAGACATCGTAGACGTATTGCGAGCTTGGTCTGACCTCTTCCACGGACTTGACGGCCAGGAAGGAGAGCCGCGATTCGGCGAGCCCCTTGAGCGCGCCGATTTCGTCCCCGAGGAGCAACAGGTTCTGAGACGCGGAGACTCTGCCGTCGCCAATGACGAAGTAGTTGTGGGCGTTGGTTCGGTAGAAACCGTCATCCCTGCATCCTTCGACGTCCTTCGAAGGCTTCCCGCAATACGAGGCCAGTCTGTAGAACTTCGATTCGAGCAGGTCGAGCGCCTTCGTGTCAACGTAGCGAGAGTGGCGTGCGATACTCCTGAGCCGCTCGAAGGCCTGCGAGATCGGGACCAAAGGCTCCTGTTTTCTACGCACAAGATGCCAGTTCCCATTTGCCAGATCTTCAGCGCTCGGAAACACCATGCACTTCGATTCGTGATGTTTGGTCACTCTTCTTCCTTCGATTGTCGAGCTTGGGCGAGTCCGCATCGGAGAGACCGTAGCGAGGCAGTCGTCCATCAGGAGCAGATACCTGACACCGTCAAGCAGCTCGGCGGAGGAAGACACTCCTGAATCACCCAGATACCACGCCTTGATGAAGGCCATACGAACGGCGGAAGGAGAGTTGAAGATGATGTCCGGAACCCTCTTGTTAGGTGCGCCCACCCCTATCCATTCTCTCAGAAGGCTTGCTATCACCTTGTTCGAGAAAGAGAGCCTCATTGACTTGCTGCCGTGCTCTCGCAGATAGCCAACCTCTCCCAGCTTGGACCGCATCGTCGCGCGCGAGTCTGCAATCAGCTCACCGTCGGCAGGTCCGAACGTGAACTCCACCCTGTAGTTTCTTCTCGGCGCGTAGTCGGTGTGGCCTTCGGCTGCGTAGTAGCCGAGGAGCCTGGCGAATGTCTCGTCAATCTCCAGGCGAGGGCTCAGCGGGTGCTGCGTACCCTTGTATCCGAGCTTGACATGCGACCTGTCCTCTTTCGTCAGATGCGGCAGGTACTCAAGCGGTAGGCTCCTGTGTTTCCTCCAATAGCACCATTGGTATGTGGTGGCCTCCATTCTGGGGATCCTGTTGAAGACTTCCTCTGGCACCTCCATCATTTTGAGGCCCGGAATCCCGAGCCGGCGGGCCTCCTCGAGAAGGTCCACCGTTACATTTCCTTCCTCCCTCGCCTGCACTCCGTGGGCACCTACGACGTAGTCGCCGGGGCGTATCTGCCCCGATTCGACGCATCTTATCCTCCCGTTTCTGAGCGTGAACAGCGAGTGGCCGGGCGTGACCGAAACGCTGGCCCCCGTCTGCAAGTGGAACCTCAGGAGTCTTCCTTCGAAACGATGACGGAAGACGTATTGGAGCCTGGACCACTTGACTTCGAGTGTCAGGGGATCGAACGCGGGTACTTCGATATCTGACACCTCCACCCTTCCCTCCTGTCCTTCCTGGTAGTGCCTGTCGACCAGATCGCCAATTCTATCCATCCTGATCTCGCCTCCCTCTTTCACGAGCAGAGGCTCGTCGTGGTCCACGCTGAAACCGAAAATCCCGATGTGGTACCTGGCGAGGGCGTCGGGGTCCACCTTGAGGTCGACGTTGAAGCCACTTACCTCGCCGATCTTCAGCCCGTCCTTGACGCAGATGAACTCGCTCACCGACTGGTTTGAGAGGAGGTGGGCTCGGGCGCCGTAGAGAGGTATGAGCCTCGACCGTGCGAACGAAGGAACCCCTCCATCAATCTTGAGCCTGTATCCTGTCGCCACCGCGCTCACGTCGATCCAGGTCTCCACGCTCTCGCCCCAGCTTTCGCTCACCCTTTCGAGGAACTCCTCCCTGATCTGGAGTGGGATGGATGAGGACACGCCGAGCATCTGGTAGTGCATAGGCGCCACGCTGAACACTTCGTAGACAAGAAAGACCTTCCCTTCGGAGGACTCCCTCTCTATGGCTATGAAGGATGGCTCGTTCAGCCTGTCCAGCACGCCAAGGTCGAACTTGGCCTCCAGGACGGCGAAGTTCGTGGTCGCCTCGAACGTGCCGGCGGTGCCGCTCGAGCTCTTGGTGAGGGTCCTGAGGGCTTTCAGTCGGGCTTGGAACCTGCCTCCCATGTCGTCGAAGCAGGAGGCGGGCTCTTTGGTCTCTTGGGTCATTCGCTAAGGCGCTCGACCAAAATAGCTGAAGCGGATATAAAAACACATTTGGGGCGTCGCCTGCGGGCTCTTTTCGTCCTCACCGAATTGGGGGGCCTCGGCCTGCGTCTTGGAGGCCACCGGGAGGGCTCATGATAGCCCTGTCCGAGCGATACATATGATGGATCGAGCGACCACCCCCCGGCCCCCGCGCAGGCCCTCCTGGCGGAGGCCGTCTTCTTCGTGACGTGCGGCTCCTTGACGATCGTTCGCATGTTGGTGATGATGGCCAGCCTGCTGCTTAACGTCTAGGCTAGGACGTCGAAGTGGATCTTGAAGCCGTCCGCCGTCCTTTCGGTCGTCGTAACCTTCACGCCCACGACCTCCCTGAGGTTCCGCACATGGGTCCCAGCACATGGGATGGGCTCGAAGCCATCGATCCTCACCAGCCGCACCTCCTCCTTGCCCTGAAGGACGCTCGACCAGAAGTTGCGCAGCCCGGACAGCTCCTGAGCGCTCACGACCTGGGCCGTGAGGTCTCGGGCTTCTCTTATCGCGTTGTTGGCCTCGGTCTCCGCGAGGGAGACCACCGAGTCGGCCGGGGGCTCGCCCAAGTATGCCACGTAGGCATCGTCGCCAAGCCACGAATCGAGCGGCTCGTACACCCTCCCGCTGGTTTTGGCCAGGACCCCGTCGAAGAGGTGCGCGGCCGCGTGCCTCCGCATGTAGAGGAACCTCTGGCCCCAGTCTATCTCCTGGGTACACGGGCCTTCGACCGGTACCCCGCTGGCCTTTCCGTACAGGACCACATGGTCTCCCGACTTCAGCGCCTTCTTCACCTGAAGCGTGTAGTCACCTCCTGACACGGTCCCGGTGTCGCTGGGCTGGCCGCCGCCTTTCGGGTGGAATATCGTCGAAGCGAGAACGAGGTAGTACGAGCTCCCCTGCTCCTTGGCCACCTTCACGACCACGCCCGGGGCCTCTGCCGCGTAGGGCTCCTTCAGATACGCCAAGGCCGTGGGAGGGAGGCCCTCCACGATCTCCTGCAGGTTCACTGCCGCCAGAGCCCCCTGAGTCCGCTGAGGAAGGCGTATCCTTCAGAAAGGACGCGCCTTGCGTTGTTGTAGCTGAGCTTTGAAAGGGCCTCTTCGTACGGCAGCCAGATGAACCCCTGGTGTTCCTCCGAAATGACGACGCTCTGAGGCCTCGTCTCCATGAGGAAGAAGACGACCTCCTTTTCCGACTGCCTTCCCATCCTCTGGTACCTGTATTTGATCATGGTCTTGAAGCCTCTGAGGACCTTGACCTCCGAGAGGCCCGTCTCCTCCTTCACCTCCCGCTTTGCAGCCACCAGGTCGGTCTCCCCCTTCTGAAGGTGGCCCTTTGGGAACTCCCAGTAGCCTTTCCTGTTTATCATCAGGAGGAACAGGGGCTCGCCTTTGGCGGTCCTGTAGAATACGACGCCCCCTGCCGACTGCTCTGTCTCGGGCACTGCGGCAAGTTCCTCTCCATATGATTAAAGCGTTTCTCTCCAGGGCTCCTTTCAGTCGCCCAGGAGCTCTTTCAGCTCGTTGACGGTCGGGAGCACAGCGGCCGCGTCGCTCTCCATGAAAGCCTTCGCCGTAGCGGCCGGGTTGATCGTGTGCTTGTACACCCCGACGAACAGCAGGCTGTCGCCGAACCCTTCGATCCTGGAGCACATCTTGAGGTCCTCCATCGAGTCCCCAACGAAGAGGAGCTTCCGGTAGCCGGGGAGTCCTCCGATTGCCCTCTGAAGGGCGAAGGGGTCCGGCTTGCCAGGCCAGACGTCCATGCCGTTGGCCTTCCTCCGCTCGTACTCCTCGAACAGGTCATCGCTGAAGGTCAAGGCATGCCCCCTTCCGAAGAACTCCTTCAGCAGGGGGCCGATGGTCTTGTCGGCGGCTGGTCGCGTCCTCCCGGTGGCCATTCCCAGGCCCCGGCTGAACCTCCTCTTCATGTAGCTGAGCGTATCCTTCCTTACTATTAGGGACTCGTTCTCGATCAGGCCCCGGCTCACGCAGAGGGTCGGCTGGAGGCCATACACGGTCCTGAAGAGGTTGGAGCCGAGGTAGAGCTCGTCGAAGATGCTGGAGATAAGGCAGTCACCCGGCATCCCGGGGTACCTTAGGTAGCCCTTGACCTGCTTGAGCAGCTCGAGCTTGTCCTTCCCTTTGTAGAGCTTCTCGAGCCCGTCGTCGACGGACCTCGCCCCAGCTTCGTCGGCATACGATACGACGTCCTGCAGGCCCTCCAGGACCTCCACCTCGTCGTACGCGTCCCCGCCGCGGCACGTCCCCAGCAGCGTCAC
>Ga0335070_10009626_pt1 | contig 11304 bp, 10 predicted proteins | sample Lox_Sample_13_FD_206722 | JGI IMG/M metagenome (GOLD analysis project Ga0335070, IMG submission 206722) | Soil microbial communities from Loxahatchee National Wildlife Refuge, Florida, United States - Lox_Sample_1.3 | ecosystem: Environmental > Terrestrial > Soil > Wetlands | place: USA... | reverse complement strand
TGCGCATGCTCATGCCCGTGCTGCCGTTCTTCAACCCCGTCCGCAACGAGTGGGCGTTCCAGGACAGCCACGAGGGGCTGTTCGCCGCGAGCCCGGGCGCGTTCTTCGTGCTCGCGGCGCTGTTCGGCCTCCTCGCGGCCGGGCGCCGCCGCCTGACGACGGTGCCCGCCCTCATCCTCCTCGCCGCATTTCTCTCGTTCCACGGGAACGACCGCCCGTGGCTTCGAGTGCTGCCGTGGTTCACGTTCGCGCGGGTGAGCGGCCGGTTCTCCTCGGCGTACCCGGCGCTGCTCGTGGTCGTCGGGCTCGCCGTGCCGGACGGGGTGTTCCGCCGGAGGGCCGGGCGGATCGCTGCGGCGCTCGGCGTGGCGCTGCTCGCGACCGAGGCGGCGACCGCGTACTCGGTCGCGTTCACCAGGCCGCGGCGGCTGTGGACGCCCGACTCGAAGTTCCTCGCGATGATGGCGAGGATCCGGAGCACTCCCGGCGCGGCGGTGCTCGACTGGCCGTTCTGCATCGCCGGCGGGAACGGCGTCGGCACCGGCGAGCTCGGCCGTTTCTACGGCCTCCAGGCCGGGATCTCGAGCCTCCAGGTGTTCCACGGCAAGAAGATCGTGTCCACCTACTTCGGCCGCCTCCACCCGGACCAGCTCCGCCCGTACGAGGCCGCCGGCTGGCCGCACATGTTCCTCCCGGACGACCGCGACTGCGGCCGCGCGCGCAAGCAGCGACGCGACTTCCTGCCGTGGGAGTGGGCGTTCCTCGAGGAGTTCGTCAAGGCCAACGACTTCGCCGGGATCGTCCTGTACACCGACATCCTCCCGCCCGCGACGGTGGCGGGGTTCCACGCCCGGTTCGGCCAACCGGTCGCATCGGCGTGGGGGAGGTCGTACGGCACGATCGAGTTCATCCCGAAGTCGCCGGAGTGGCGCGCCCTCACGGACCCGGCCCGCGGGCGGCGGGTGCGGCTCGAGCGCCGGCCGGTGCCGTGGCCGCCCAACCTCCGCCTTCCGATGACCGACACCCGCGTGGACGACTGGTTCGGGAAGGGGTGGGACGGCGCGAACACGGAGGGGCTTCGGGCCGAGATGACGTTCGCGCTGGAGCGCGTGGAGCCGCTCTACTGGAGCATGCGGCTCCGGCCGTACGGGCGGCAGCGGATCAGCGTCGAGCTCAACGGTCACACCGTCGTCCCGACCGCGCGTCTCCGGGGGACGGAGACCCTCACCGCGGAGCTCCCGGCCGGCTGGCTGGGTACGGACAACCGGATCGTCCTTCGCCTCCCGGACGCCCGCTCGCCGAAGAGCATCGGGTACAGCGGCGACACGCGGGTCCTCGGCGTCGAGGCCGAGTGGGTGCAAATCGCGCGTCACCGGTTCCCGACCCCTCCTCTCGGAGTGAAGCTCGCGATGGACAGGCACGAGGTCGAGGACTTCCTCGGCCCGGGTTGGGGTGGGGCCGAGCCCGCCTACGCGATCCGCTCGACCCGCGGCCACCGAGCCTCGATCCGGTTCGGGCTCGACCGGATCGAGCCGCTGGTCCTGGCGCTCCTGGTGGAGACCGTCGGCCGGCAGCGCCTGGCGGTCGAGCTCAACGGGACCCGGCTCTGGGATGGGACGGGCGACGGCAGCTGGATCGCGGGCGCGCTCGCACTGCCCGCGGCAGCGCTCCGTCCCGACAACGAGATCGTCTTCCTGCTCCCCGACGCGCGCTCGCCGAGGAGCCTGGGGCAGGGACCGGACGACCGCGTGCTCGGCCTCGCCGCCCGCTGGGTCGAGTTCCGGCCCGGAACGCGGTAGGCGGCAGCACCCCGCCGCGGCCCGGCCGTCGCCCGGGCCGGCCTTATAATCACCATCAGGGATCGGTTTCGTGAGGACTCAGCCACGATGGTGGGCGACGCTGCCGGTGCTCGTCGCCGTTGCACTGGCGCTCCCGGCGACGTCGTGCCGGCGTCTCGCCGGGGAGAGAGTGCTCGTCGTGGGCTTCGACGGGCGCCCCCTGACGCTCGACCCGCACCACCGGAACGAGGCGGTCACCTGGTCGGTTCTGTCGAACTTCTACGACGGCCTCGTCCGCTTCAACGCGGAGATGAAGCTCGAGCCGTCCCTCGCCGAGTCGTGGGAGCAACTCGACGGCGTCCACTGGCGGTTCCACCTGCGCGGCGGCGTCCGCTTCCAGCGGGGCGAGCCGCTGCGCGCCGCGGACGTGGCGGCGACGTTCGAGCGGGCGCGGACCGACCCGCAGTCGGCGATCCGCTACTACCTCCTCGGCGTGTCGCGGGTGACCGCGGTCGATGACCGCACGGTGGACGTGGAGACCGACGGCCCGAGGCCGACGCTCCTCAACCGCCTCGTGTACATGCCGATCGTGACCGCTGGCGACGCGAAGCTCAAGGAGATCACGGACCCGAACGGGACGGGGCCGTACCGGCTCGTGCGCCGCGAGGGCCCCGACGCGCTGCTCCTCGAAGGGTGGGCGGGGTGGCGGGGGATGCCGGACATCCGGCACGTCCGGTTCGTGTTCGGCAACGACAACCAGGAGCTGTTCCGGCGCTTCGTCGGCGGCAAGATCGACGTTCTCCGGCAGGTCCCCGAGGACCGCTTCGGCGAGCTCAGGGGCTTCCCGAACCTTCGCACCGAGCTCCAGCCCCGGCTCGCGATCCACATGATCGCCGTCTCCACGGCGGGAGGCGCGAGCGAGGGGGCACGCGCGCTCTCCGATATCCGGGTGCGGCGCGCGATCCTGCTCGCCTGCGATCGCCAGGGGTGGGTCAACGAGCTGTACCGGGGGAATGGGATCGTCGCCCCGGAGTACGTGCACCCGGTGATCTTCGGCTACGACCCCACGGTGGCGGTGACGCCGTACGACCCCCAGAGGGCGCGCGAGCTGCTGGCCGAGGCGGGGTACCCGAACGGGTTCGACCTGACGGTCGACTGCACCCCGGTGCAGGAGATCCTCATCCCGCCGCTGACCGCCAACCTAGCCCGCATCGGCATCCGGCTCACGCCCCGGGTTTTCGAGTGGGACCTGCTGATGACCCGGATGCGGGAGGGGAAGAGCCTGCTCGGGGTGTTCGGCTGGGCGTGCAGCACGGGCGACGCCAGCGACTTCCTCACCGGGTGCGTGCACTCCCCGGCGCCGGCGCTGGGGCTCGGGCGCGACAACTTCGCACACTTTCACGACGCCGAGGTGGACGCGATCATCGAGGCGGCCGAGCGCGAGCTCGATACGGCGAAGCGGCTCGCGCTCCTGCAGGAGGCTCAGCGGCGCACGCTGCAGAAGCTCCCCTACCTGCCGCTGGTGGACCGGTGGACGTTCCTGGGCGCGTCGAACCGCGTCGACGTCGTGATCCGGCACGACCTCTGGCTCTGGGTCGCCGCCTACCACTGGCGGAACTCGAAGTAGCGTCCGGCGGGAGCCCGCGCGCGGTCCCTGAAGCGATCGAAGGGTGCGGATACCGTGTGCGGCGCTTGGCTGGGGAGCAGGGATTCGAACCCCGATACCGTGGTCCAGAGCCAAGGTATCAGGCGTTGATTCCGTGGTTGTCTACGTTGACAACGATCTTCAAGTGACTCATGATATGTGGCATGAGCGTTGATGGGGGTACGACCCGGGTGGTTTTCGCCGTACGACCCAGGTACGACCCAGCTCCTTGGTACGACCCAGGTACGACCCGGCAACCCGGTGGGTCGTACGGGAGCCACAGCATCTCGGAGGTCACATCATGGTGGAGCGACTGACCAAGAAGAGTGTTGAGAAGCTCAAGAAGCCGGCTGCCGGTAGACGGAGCAGGATCTACGACGACCTGGAGACCGGCTTCGGCGCTGTTCGATATCCGAGCGGGAAGATCAGCTTCTTCCTCGAGTACGGCGGTCGCGGCAAGCAACGGCGCATCACCCTCGGTCCCTATCCCGCGCTCACGGCCGAGAAGGCAAGGGAGAAGGCCATCGCGTATCGAGGGACAGTCGTTGAGGGCAACGACCCACTCTCACAGCGCAAGCGCATCCAGGGGATGCCGAGTTTCGCCCAGTGGGTGGAGAAGTACCTCGCGGGTGTGCTCGAGAAGAAGAAACGCCCCGAGGTCTTCGTGTGGTACCTGAAGGGGACGAATGGCGGCCACAAGAAGAACGCCAAACCCGAGACCGCCGAGGCAATGAAGCGCTGGGCGCGTCGGCCGCTCGACACCATCACCATGACTGAGATCGAGGCGTGGGTGAAGTTCATCGCCCAGACTCGAGGGAAGATCGCTGCCAACCGCCACTACACGGTGTTGCGGGCGTGCCTCGAACATGCCGTCGAGGCCGGCCACCTGCGCGACAACCCCGCGCGGTACGTCAAGAAGTACCCCGAGAACCCACCCCGCCAGCGTGTTCTCTCGGACAAGGAATTCGGGAGCGTGCTAGACGCCGTAGGGCGGTTGGAGGACCCATTCGATCGAGGTTTCTTCCTTCTCTTGATCGAAACTGGGTGCCGCAAGTCCGAAGCGTTGACAGCCACGTGGGAGGACTTCGACCTCGAGGGGGGGACGTGGACGATCCCGAGCCCGAAGGCTGGCAAGCCACAGACTCTGCCCCTCGCTGCGTCCACCGTGGCGCTGCTCCAGAGTTTGCCCCGGAAAGGCGAGTGGCTGTTCCCGGGAAGGAAGAACGGGACCCACCGCACACACGTCCGAGGGCCCTGGGCGCAGATCTGCGAGGCGGCCGGCCTCGAGGACGTGACGATCCACGACGTCCGGCGGACCTACGGACTCGCAGTCGCAAAGAAGTCGGGCATCCTCGCTGCGTCGAGGCTCTTGCGGCACCACGACATCGCGATCACCGCAAAGGTCTATGCTCCACTCGGTATCGAGGACCTCCACAAGACGGCCGAGGAGGTGCTATCCGACCGCGGGAAGGTGCTCAAGATGCGAAGCCGGGGGATCGGGCGATGACTCAGCGCAGGCAACACAGGCACACTCCTGGGACGCATCGGACCCGACCAGAACCCCCCACACGGTATGGCCTTGAAGCGTGGGATGAGTCGAGTGGGTGGCAACGGTTGTCACGTTCCGAGGCTGCGACTCTGCCGTTCTTGGCAGATGAAGTTCGCATCTGGAGTGAGTCGGCGTCGGTCGTTGGCGGACCCTCTGATGGCTCAGTACTCGTCATGCAAGAATACGGGCATCCGGGGCAAGCCAGGGGCTTGGTCACGGAGGTGGTCATCTCGGCGCCTGGCTTCGCGAACCTCGGAGAGCGGCCCGGAGTGGTTCTCCGCGGCGTAGGTCCAGCCGGAGGCGAGGACGACGGCCACGAAGCCGCTGCGCGTCTATGTTCCGAGGGCGCGACACTGGCCGATATTCCCTTTCTTCGCGGCAGGATCTGGGGATACCTCACCCACCGCGTCCGTGCTTTTCTCGAAACGAAGCCTAGTTTGTATCTCGAGTTGGTGCGGATGGACGACGACAGCAGCCGGATCACGTTGCACGGCCTGGAAGGTGCGACGAAGACCGACATCGAGCACGTGCTCAGTGGTCTGGGACTCCTCCGGTGGGTCAGCCGCCGTGGCCGACCAACGCTCGAGAAGACCCAGTCAGCATACCTGGTCGAGGTGGGGCGTCAGATCGAGGAACTGAAGCGATCGGAACCGACGATCACCTGGCGGCGGATCGTGGGCCGCCTCGCTCTGAAGGGCATTCACATCTCGCAGAGAACCGCCCGGCGCCGGTGGGAGAGGTTCAAGGCAACGCTCTGAATTGTTGGCCGTTTCCGGCCAGCTTTCTTGTCACCTCTTGTCCAACCGTAGGCCCCATGTTGGCAGTATGGAAAACACCGCGGACCCCTGCAGCCACCCAGTTGACAATGAGTACCTCACGACGGCAGAGCTGGCACGACTCACAAAGACCCAGCCACAGACCTGGAGGCGCAAACGCTGGGAGGGCGGTGGCCCCAAGTTCGTGAAGCTGGGCTCTCGGATTCTGTATCGGCGGGCTGACATCGACGAGTACCTTGCCGAGCGAACGTTCGCCAGCACGAGCGAGGCCAGCGCCCGGGCCCTGGAAGGGCGGGCGGCCGCGTGAGCCGCATCGGCTGGACTGCCTTGGCGAGGCATCGCGAGGGCTGGCGATTGAGCGGCATCCACGTGATCCACGCTACCAGCGCTGAGTGGTGTGGCAACCGCGCCGGCGGCAGGATCGATTGCGAGATCAGGGCCTGGCCCCTCTACGGCCGGGCGCTGCACCGCGAAACCGGCCGCCAGGGGGACGCGGCGGCGCACGGTGCCCGGTGAGCTCGTCCCTTCGCCTTGATGCCGGAAACAGTCGGAATCCGCCCGTCGCCGGCGTCAACAAGGCCGTCCAGGGCGCAAGATCACGAGGGACGCCGCGGGAGATCGCGCAGGGAGAGCGCCCAAGGGCTGAGGACATCCTCTGGGCAGTGCCGAAGCTCGTGCTCACACCGTCAGCCAAGTTGCTGTTGTTGGCCGTCTGGTGGTGCGAGTCAAACGGGGAGCTGCATGAGGTCAACGCGGCGAACGCCACGATCGCCGAGTGGGCAGGAATCTCCGAACGATCGGCTCGGGGAGCGAAGCGAAGGCTTCACAACGTGGGCTACATCCAGTTCATGTTCAAGAGTCGGGGCAGGGCGGAACGCGACGGGCGGCAGACTGACGTCTTCCGGGTCGATTGGTGCAGGGTCTTCGCCGACGCCAACGCGGTCCTCGACGGCAGGCGCTCGGCCCACCTAGTGGCCCGGGACACGAGGAGGCGGCAGGCGGACGCCGGCCGATCGCTCGCCACCGCGCCGAACAAGGGAGCGAGAGACCGTTTCTCCTCCCCAGAGGCGTCCCAGAAGGGGGAGGAACTTGCCGACGTGGAGGCAGTTTCTGCCGCCAATATGGTCTTCACCAGGGAAGAGTATCTAGAGTCCTTTATTGGCGGCAGGAAGAGTCCGGCGGCGCCGCGAGAGACTCCGCGCGCTGACCGCGCCGAGACGCTTCCTCCAGATCGGGCAACGAGCGCCGCCGATGTGACGCTGGACCCCACGAAATCCATAGCTGGGCCGACGGAGCACCGCGGGCAGCACGGTGTCCAAGGGAATCTGTTCTAGGGATCGGCATGAAGAACCTGGCCATCCCGTGGTGCGAACTCGTCGTGGAGACCGGCGTCAGGAGTCAGGCGTCGGAGCCGCGCAAGCGGCGGGAGGGTCCAATGGAACCACTTGACCTCAGCCTCCTGGAAATCGGCGGCGGCACACAGCCGCGGACCGAGATCAACGAGGACCTGGTCGCCGAGTACGCTGACCTGATGACCGAGGGCGTCGCGTTTCCGCCGGTCATCGTCTTCTTCGACGGGGTGACCTACTGGCTGGCGGACGGCTTCCACCGCTACCACGCAGCCTGCCGCAACGGCTTCCTGAACATTCCCGCAGACGTCAGCCCGGGGACGAGGCGCGACGCGATCCTGTACAGCGTCGGCGCGAACACCGCGCACGGCCAGCGTCGGACGAACGCCGACAAGCGCCGGGCGGTCATGACGCTAATCGACGACAAGAAGTGGTCGAAATGGTCGGACTCCGAGATTGCGCGCCGCTGTGGGGTGAGCCACACCTTCGTCGCCAACCTGAGGCCGTCACTAGGGACCGTTGCAAGTGAGCCGCCCGCCAGGCGCACCTACCGCGACAAGCACGGCACCGTCACGACGATGAACGTGGAGAAGATCGGGCGGCAGAAGGGGACGACCAAGCCGCGCCAGGTCGCCTCCGGAGAGGTCGTGCCGTTCAGCCACGCGCGCGTGTTTAAGGAGATGGCGATTTCGCAACTCGAGCGCATCCGAAAGGACGACCCGGAGCGGACGGCTGTGCTCCTCGAGGTTCAGGAGTGGATCACAAAGGAGTTGGAAGGAGGGATCGCATGCCGCACATCCAAGTGACCAAGGACTACGACCCGGAGGTGCTCTGATGCCCAGACGTTGTGGGGTGTGCACCCATGCGAACGTCGCCGTGATCGACGCCGCGATCCAAAAGGGTTACTCGTTCCGGCAGATCGCGCGCCGGTTCGGCCTGAGCAAGTCTTCGGTCGCACGTCATGCTCACGCGCAATGGCGCCCTGACGAAGCCGTGGTCGCACCCTCATCACCGACTTCCCCAGCGCCATGCGCAGTGTCAGCCGCCACCAATCCGCCCAAGACCTACCACTGCAGGTATCCCCGATACAAGATCGGCGAGCGGATTCAGTTCGTGGACGGTCTCTTTACCACGACTGACCTAGATCTCCAGCGGCTCATCGAGCGGAACCCCTGGTACGGGACGAACGTTGTCCTCGACGAACCTAAGCAGGACGGGCCGGAGGCGCTGTGAGGTCGCACGACCCCATTGCCCTGTCCCGGTTGCTTCGCGAGTTCGGTCAGCGGGTTTCGGGACAGCCGGGTTGGGCCTCGATCTGGGAGGCACCGACGCCCGACTCAACCCTGCGGATGCTGTCGCGGTCACTAGAGGAACGGCACACCGGTGGATCATCGGCTGGTGCGCTCCAGCCTCAGGTTTCCTGGGATCGAGCACGCAATGTCAGAGGAAGGGGCTGGAGGCGTCGAACCTGGGGTTTCGGCAGACAGCACCGGCATGATCGGGGATTGCGCTGCCGGACCGCATCGATGGCAGCGAGCGAAACGGGAGATCCTGTTGTGCAAGACGTGCGCTTTCCAAGAGAATTGGGTAATAACTTCGGGGGGTAGGGAATGGGCGGATCAGGAAGTGGGCGACGATCGTTGAGTCGGCCAGCAACCGTCGAGAACCACGTGCAGCTGAGGATTCGTGATCTCCCTCGGTACAAGGAGTACGGTCCGGGCTCGACGATGACGGTGCGGTGGACGTGGAATGAGGAGCCTAGGAGTGGTGTGGTCGAATTTGCCTTTACCGAGTGTCGCCTCGGTGGCCGGCGTGCGTGGTTCGCATGCCCGCGCTGCACCCGGCGCGTCGCATCGCTCTTTCTGAGCGAGCACGGCATCCTCTGCCGCCACTGCCTACACCTCACCTACTCGAGCGCAAACGAGAGCAAGGAGAACCGCGCCTGGAGGCGGGCGAACAACCTGTGGCGGCGGCTCGGGAAGCCGGACCCCGATTTGACGGTTCCCCCGAAGCCCGCCAGGATGCACCACAGGACGTTTCAGCGCCTCTTCCTGAAGTGGAAGCAGGCTGAGCTCCGCGCGCTGCTCATGGGGTGGCCGACGACTCGCCACTGAGAGTACGTGTCCCCTCCCGGGGGGCCCAAGGAGCCAAGTCCCGTGTTTGGCCTGCGGCGGTCGACGTCGTACCTCCCACTCCCCGGCGGTCCAGATCGACGGGCACGGAGGCTTCGCTGTGGACGCACGGGCGGACGGCGCTCGTTCGGGCGCCCGAGTGCCTCGGTGACCTGGCCGCTCGTGTAGCCGGCGAACCTCACCGCCCAGCTCGCGAAGGCGTGGCGGCCGAGGCCGGGGCCCGTCCACCTCGAGAGGCCGAGTCGGTGCGAGGTCCGCTTCAGGACGTACGCGACCTCGTGGTGCGCAGCGCCGACGAGGGCGCCGCGCTTAGGCTCGGAGGCCGTTCCCTTGCACACGAGCGGACGCCGGGCCCCCCCATGCCGCGGAGGCCCCCGAGCGCAAGGAAAGTACCGCCGGCGCGCAGGACAACCCGTGCGGGAAGGATATCTGCAGCGTGGCTGGCGCGACGCGCACTCGTTGATCCGACCGAGTCTGGCGTGAGCCGAAGGCATTCACGGTTTCTTTCTCCTTGGCGTTCCGCGGCGGTTCCCTTGCACTGGGGTTGCCGCCCGGCTGCCAAGACCGGGGGCGCCTGCAGAGCCCAACGGGCGGCGCCAGGGGAACAACTGACGGCCAAGGAGGGCGTCGAGCGGAGGTCCTGAGTCCTATTTGACCGCACCCCGACCTCACTTGTCCCCTGAGTCCGATCGATGTTGCGAGGCGGAGTGAAGGCCTGTCAGTCAGACCGAGAAACGGTCGGTTCAGCCCAGCAGTAGCGCCGACCCTTCGATTCTCGCGTCTTCGCCGTTCACCCTGCTCGCGCAGGTGCGGAGGCGGTGGCGCTGACCGTCCTCCCAGATGGCAAGAGTCCTACCGAAAACGGATCTCGGTGCCCGGTTCGCCTCGGCGCTCAGCTGACCGCCATAGGACCGACACCTCACTGCCCGGCACGGCGATCCGGCCGTAGCCGCGCGACTCCGGTGACGCAAGCAGCGCGAAGTAGTCCGCATCCCCCGCGAGCCGGTAGTGGTCATCGAGCCGCTTGGTGCTAACGATCACGTCAGGCTGCTCCCGCTCCATGCACGTCGCGAACGGCGTGCACGATCGCTGGTCGATGCGTTGAAACTCCCAGCCGGCGTACACGGCCCGCGAGAACTCGGACTCGAGGATCCGGACCGGCCGCCCCGGCGGCGGGTGCAAGCCTCGGAGCACGTCGATCGTCGCCAGGTTGGGCAATTCGAGGCCTCGCCCGCGAGCGTGCCACCACAGCCCCGTGCCGGCACGCCCCGGAAGCAGCGCGATGATGACCGCTCCCACTGCAGCGGCTGCGAGCGCCTGCCCGCGGGCCGAGGCATTCAGTAGCGGGACCCGCGCGACCAGCGGCTGCCACCCCCACGCCGCAATCAGAAGGAGCAGCACCATGAACCCAAGTGCGTGGTGCGGCGTCGGGTAGACGAGGACGGCCGGCAGCGTCAGCGGGCCACCGACGAGCACCGCCAGTGCGACCACCATCGCCGTCTGGTGCCTGGCGGCGGCCGGCGCCCCTGCGCGTGCCGCGCGGACCGCCCGGAGTGCTGCGAGGGCGAGGCCGATCGCGACCACGACGATCGTCAGGCGATAGAGGTGGTGCGCGGCGTCCTTGACCTCGACCTGCGGCCCGAGTTGGTAGCGGAGCCCGTCGACGTGCGAGAAATTCGTGTGCATCTGCCAGAGCAAGGCGCGGGGGTTGGCGAGCGCGGCCTGCCAGAGCGACGATGCGTTGCCGAAGTACGGCCGGATCGCCGTGCGGAAGTCGAGGTTCCAGATGTCCACCGGGCTCGAGTGTGCCGCCGCCAGGTTGTAGAGATAGTACTGACCGACCGAGAGGAAGGAGCGAGACCCGCCCAGCGGATTCCCGAACACCGCGACGAGCACCGCGAAGAGAGCCAGTGGGAGGGCCAGGGCTGCAGCCGAACGGGGCCGGCGGTGGCGAAACAATGCGACGATCGCAGCCGTCGCCCAGGTGCACCAAAATGGAATAGCGAGCTCCGGACGCACGAAGGCGGCGACAGCGAACGTGGCGCTCGCAGCTACCAGCCCCTCGAATAGGCTTC
>Ga0335070_10009625_pt1 | contig 11305 bp, 11 predicted proteins | sample Lox_Sample_13_FD_206722 | JGI IMG/M metagenome (GOLD analysis project Ga0335070, IMG submission 206722) | Soil microbial communities from Loxahatchee National Wildlife Refuge, Florida, United States - Lox_Sample_1.3 | ecosystem: Environmental > Terrestrial > Soil > Wetlands | place: USA... | reverse complement strand
AAGTCATCATGGCGACTCATTCGCCGCTTATTATGGCCTACCCCGGTGCCCGGCTGCTGCTCGTTTCAAAATACGGTTTGGAGCCGGTCAGTCTTGAGCAAACCGAGCATTTCAGGTTGATGCGGGATTTCTGCGCAAATCCGGCGGCCTTCGTCGCGTCGGTTTTCTCAGAGGGCCGCGACCTGTTCGATTGAGCAGATGCCAACGCCCCGTCACCCCGCCGTAGCGCCGCCGTCGATCGGGATGCAGGCGCCGGTCATGAAGCTCGAAGCAGGCGAGCCGAGATAGAGCGCGAGGCCCTTGATCTCGTCGACCGTGCCGAGGCGCCCCAAAGGCACCATGTCCTCGAACGCCTTGCGCACGTCGGGCTCGGTGTGCAGGCGGCCGCCCGCGATGTTGGTGAGGAACGGCCCCGGCGCGATGGCGTTGACCAGCACGTTGTGCGGCGCCAGCTCCTGCGAGGCCTGGCGCACGAGGTTGATGATCGCCGCCTTGGTCGCGGCATAGGCATAGCCGACCAGCGGCTCGGCCTGCATGCCGCCGATCGAGGCGGTGACGATGATGCGGCCGCTCTTCTGCTCGCGCATATGATGCGCCGCGCGGCGCATGGTCATGAACACGCTCGTCAGGTTGACGTGCAGGACTTGGTCCCAGCGCTTCATGTCGACCGCGTCGATCTCGCCCTCGGGCCATCTGTAGCTGCGGCCCGCGCTGATCCCGGCATTGGCGAAGACGGTGTCGAGGCGGCCGTGCCTCTTGACGGTCTCGTCGATCGACGCTTCGAGCCGCGCGAAGTCGGCGACATCGACGACCGCGGTCTCGACCTTGCGGCCGCTCTTCCTGAGCGGCGCCGCCGCCGTCTCGAGCTTGGCCGCGTCGATGTCCGTCATGACCGTCAGCGCGCCGTTGTCGGCCATGACCTCGGCCATGGCGCGGCCGAGCCCGTCGCCCGCGCCAGTGACGAACGCGACATGCCCGGTCACGTCGAACAGCTTCTCCGCCTTCATGCTCGCTCCTCTTGATTTCGTGCGGCGCGCCCTATACGGGGCGGGTGCGGCGCGACGGCGTTTGCTAGCGCGCCACTCCGCCTCAATAGAGCCTCGATAGAATCGTCATGCCCGGGCTTGACCCGGGCATCTCGTGCCGCCGGCTTGAGACCCTCGGTCAAGCCCGAGGGTGACGAGTCCATTAAGTGCAGAAACTCGGCAGCGTGTACAAGCCCAGCCATGACGATCGAGTGGGACCTAAAGGCCCCGCGTCACGGCATATAGCCCCGGCCTCTCCGCGCCGCTAGAATGCCGGGCCCTTGGGGCCTGGCAGCGACGGAGCGGCAGCGGGTGTTTTCGGCATTGGTCAAGGCCTTCGGGCAATTGGGCGACCATCGGCTCAATTGGGTCATCTGGGTCAGCGTCGGCGCGGCCATCCTGGTCATGGCGCTGCTCATCTGGCTGATCGCGCCGTTCATCACGCATACGGTGTTCTTCGAGCTGAGCTGGCTGAACTATCTCGCCGAAGCGGCCGCCGGGATCGGCACCGTGCTGGTCGCCTGGTTCCTCTTTCCCGCCGTGGTGACGCTGGTCGCCAGCACTCTGCTCGAATATGTCTCGCGCGCGGTCGAGGCGCGCCACTACCCGGAGCTGGTCAAGGCGCGCGAGCAGCCATTCTCGGAGATCCTGATCTACACGCTCAAGTTCACCGGCATCGTCGTGCTGGTGAACATCATCGTGCTGCCGCTCTATCTGCTGTTTCCCGGGCTCAATTTCGTGCTGTCCTGGGCGATCAACGGCTATCTGCTCGGCCGCGAGTATTTCGAGATGGTGGCGATGCGCCGTATGCTGCTGCCCGAGGTCAAGGCGCTGCGCCGGCAGCATGGCGGGCGCTGTTTCGCCGGAGGAGTGGTGATTGCGATCATGATGACCGTGCCGATCCTGAACCTGATCGCGCCCGTGGTGGCGACCGCGTTCATGACCCATGTCTTCGAAGGCGTGCGCCGCGCGCCGGCGGGTGGCGCGTGATCGCGCGCTGGCTCGCCCTCGCGCTCGCCGCATCGGCGCTCGCCGCGTGCGAGACGCCGGGCGCGGCGACTGCGCCCGCGACGCCCGCGCGCACGGCCGCGCTGCCGCCCGGCGTCCGCCTGCCGATCGAGTCGCCCAAGGCGCTGATCGGCAAGGGCGACGCCGAGGTCTCCTCGCTGCTCGGCAAGCCCGCCTTCACGCGCACGGACGGTCCGGCCCAGGTGTGGCAGTACACGGGCCCGAGCTGCGCGCTCGACGTGTTCATGTACCAGTCGGCCGGCGCCTACAAGGTCGAGTACACCGAGCTGCGCCGGCTCGGCGCCGTCGGCGCGGTCGACGATCCGACCTGCCTCGCCGACGCGCTCGCAGGCAAGCCGAAGAAGACGAGCTGAGCGTCACGCCGCGACGGTCTTGGCCTTGTAGCGGCAGAGATCGTGGACGATGCAGGAAGGGCAGTCCGGCTTGCGCGCCTTGCAGACATAGCGCCCGTGCAGGATCAGCCAGTGATGGGCGTGCAGCTTGTAGTGCTTTGGCACGACCTTCTCGAGCTTGTCCTCGACCGCGCGCGGGTTCTTGCCGGGCGCGAGGCCCGTGCGGTTGGCGACGCGGAAGATGTGCGTGTCGACGGCCATGGTCGGCTCGGCGAAGGCGACGTTGAGCACGACATTGGCGGTCTTGCGCCCGACGCCGGGCAGCTTCTCCAGCGCCTCGCGGTCGCGCGGCACCTCCCCGCCATGCTCGCGCACCAGAATCTCGGACAGGCCGATGATGTTCTTGGCCTTGGCGTTGTAGAGGCCGATGGTCTTGACGTAATCCTTCAGCTTCGCCTCGCCCAGCTTGAGCATCTTTTGCGGCGTGTCGGCGACCTTGAACAGCGGCCCGGTCGCCTTGTTGACCCCGGCGTCGGTCGCCTGGGCCGACAGCACGACCGCGACCAGGAGGGTATAGGGGTTGATGAAGCTGAGCTCGCTGCGCGGGTCGGGCCGCTGCTGGGCGAGGCGGGCGAAGAATTCTTCGACGGCGGCAGGCTTCATGGCGCGCCACTCTAGCGCGCGGCAGGGCGGCACACTATTGCCACGGCAGAATCGGGCGCCCTTAGCCGGAATTCACTTGAGCCGCGCGCGGGGGGCCGGGCTATAGTCGGGCGATGAGTGACGCCCGTCCCAACGACCGCGCCGACCGCCAAGGCCAGGAGGGCGCCGTGCCGGCCGCCCGCATCGGCGCACCCAAGGGCGAGCCGCTGCTGTTCGACGCCGTGCTCTACCCCCATCGCAGCCTGTCGCCGGCCGGCTTCTGGCTGATCATGACCGGCATCGCGCTGATCAGCTTTATCGCCGGCATCGCCTTCCTGATCCGCGGCGCCTGGCCGATCTTCGGCTTCTTCGGTCTCGACGTTCTGCTCATGTACTGGGCGTTCAAGGCGAGCTATCGCAGCGGGCGCCTGCACGAGACCATCAAGCTGTCGCGCGAGGCCCTGGTCATCGAGCGCGTCCAGCCCTCGGGCCGGCGCCAGAGCTGGCGCTTCCAGCCGCACTGGCTGCGCGTCGAGCTCGACGACCCGCCGCAGCACGGCAGCCAGCTCACCCTGCGCTCGCACGGCAAGGCGCTGGTGGTCGGCGCGTTCCTCACGCCCGAGGAGCGCGCCGAAGTCGCCGTCGCCCTGCGCCGCGCCCTGCTCGAGCTGCGCAAGCCGGTCCGCGGGTAAGGTCGGCCTAGCCCAACCCCAAAACGTCGCGCATGGAATAGAGTCCCGGTGCGCGGCCGCGCGCCCAGAGGGCGGCGCGCACGGCGCCGCGGGCGAAGATGCGCCGGCTGGTCGCCTTGTGCACGATCTCGAGACGCTCGCCCTCGGCGGCGAAGATCACGCTGTGCTCGCCGACCACGTCGCCGCCGCGCAGCGTCGCAAAGCCGATGTCGCCCTGACGACGCGGCCCGGTCACGCCGTCGCGCACGCGCTGGCTGACCGCGTCCAGCGTGACGCCGCGGCCGGCGGCGGCAGCGCGGCCGAGTCCGAGCGCCGTGCCCGAGGGCGCATCGACCTTGTGTCGGTGGTGCATCTCGACGATCTCGATGTCCCAGTCGGGGCCGAGCGTGCGCGCGACCCGCTCGGTCAGCGCGAGGGCGAGGTTGACGCCGAGGCTCATATTGGGCGCCCAGACGATCGTCGTGCTGCGCGCCGCCTCGGCCAGCGCCTGCTCCTGCTTGGGCTCGAGCCCGGTCGTGCCGACGACGTGGATCTTCTTGTGCCTGGCCGCGAGCGCGGCGTGGGCGATCGAGGCGGCGGGTGCTGTGAAGTCGATGACCGCATCGGCGGCGGCGAAGAGCGCGGCGGCGTCGGTGTCGACCGTGACGCCGAGCGCGCCCAGGCCGGCCAGCTCGCCGGCGTCGCGGCCGATCACGTCGCTGCCCGCCCGCTCGGTCGCGCCGGCCAGGATGCAGCCGGCGGTGCCGGCGATCTCGGCGACCAGCATCCGGCCCATGCGCCCGCCCGCGCCGACCACGCCGATGCAGAATGTCTCCGCCATTGTGCCGCTCCCGTTCGAAGGCGCGGGATTAAAGCACAGGGCGGCGGCGGTGGCCACATCACGGCGCTCGCCCCTCATCCTCCCGTCGCTGACGCGGCGGGTCCCGCCCTCTCCCGAAGGGAGAGGGCGACACCTTTTCCCCTCTCCCTCGGGGAGAGGGTGGCGCGCGCAGCGCGCCGGGTGAGGGCCGACGCACGGAGCTGTGATTGCCGTGCTGCGCCGCCTGGATTGCATCGCGCGCCGCCGCGCCCGACAGTGGCGTCATGGATGACCGCCCGCCCTCGCGCCTGGCCGGCCTGCTCGAACGCGCGGTCGACGTGCGGCCGGGCGAAGTCGCGGCGCTTCTCCTGTCCTTCGCCTATTTCTTCTGCCTGCTGTCCAGCTATTACGTGCTGCGGCCGCTGCGCGAGGAGATGGGCATCGCCAGCGGCGTCGAGCACCTGCAATGGCTGTTCAGCGGCACGTTCGCGATCATGCTCGCCGCGGTGCCGATCTTCGGCTGGATCGTCGCGCGCCTGCCGCGCCGACGTTTTGTCCCCCTGGTGTATCGGTTCTTCGCGCTCGACATGCTGATCTTCTTCGCACTCTTCAGCCTCGACCCGCACGCGGTCGCCGTCGCGCGCGCCTTCTACGTCTGGGTCAGCCTGTTCAATCTTTTCGTCGTCTCGGTGTTCTGGAGCGTCATGGCCGACCTCTACAGCAACGAGCAGGGCCGCCGCCTGTTCGGCTTCGTCGCGGCGGGCGGCAGCGCGGGCGCGCTGCTCGGCCCGTCGCTGACCGCCTCGCTCGCGGTGCCGCTCGGCCCGATCTACCTGCTGCTGATCGCCGCCGTGCTGCTCGAGCTCGCGGTACAGTGCGCGCTCGCGCTCTTTCGCCACGCGCCGCCGCGTCCGCGGGCACCGGACGGCAGCGCGGATGCGCGCGACGCACCCGTCGGCGGCTCGCTCATCGCCGGCTTTACCACGGTGCTGCGCTCCCGCTATCTCGGCGGCATCTGCCTCTACATGGTACTGTTCACCGCGACCTCGACCTTCCTTTATTTCCAGCAGGCCAACATCGTCGCCGATGCTTTCGCCGATCCGGCCGAGCGCACGCGGCTTTTCGCGCTGATCGATCTGGCGGTCGGCGTCCTGACCTTGCTGACGCAGATCTTCGCGACCGGCCGCGTCATCCGCGCCCTCGGTGTCGCCTTTGCGCTGGCGACGACGCCGGTGCTCACCGCCGCCGGGTTCGTGGCGCTCGCCGCGGCGCCGACGCTCGCGCTCGTCGTCGCGTTCCAGGCGCTGCGCCGCGCCGCCAATTTCGCCGTCTCCCAGCCGGCGCGCGAGGTGCTGTTCACCGTGATCGGCCGCGAGGCCAAGTACAAATCGAAGAATTTCATCGACACCGCCGTCTATCGCGGCGGCGACGCGGCGAGCGGCTGGGTCTTCGCCGGGCTCAGGAGCCTCGGCCTCGATCTGGCGTCGATCGCGCTGGTCGCGGTGCCGCTCGCGCTCATCTGGCTTGCGACCGGCCTCTATCTCGGCCGGCGCGAGGCCGGCGGCGCCGTTCGCCTGGAGGAGGATGCCCGTGCGCGCTAAGCTCTCCGACATGACCGGCAGCCGGGACGGCCTGAGCCGTGGCGACTTCCTGCGCCTGCTCGCGGGCGGCGCCGCGGCGCTGGTCGGCGCGCCGGCGCGCGCCGAGACGAGGGCAGGACGCATGATCGCGCGATCGATTCCGGGCACCAAGGAGACGATGCCGGTGATCGGCGTCGGCACGTGGCAGACCTTCGACGTCGGCGCCGACGCCGCCGCGCGCGCGCCGCTGCGCCAGGTGCTGCAGATCCTGTTCGACGCCGGCGGTACCGTCATCGACAGCTCGCCGATGTATGGCCCCGCCGAGGGCGTGGCGGGCGACCTGCTCGCCGAGATGGGCGCGCGCGACCGCGCCTTCATCGCGACCAAGGTGTGGACCGCGGGCAAGGAAGCCGGGATCAGGCAGATGCGCGAGTCGATGCGCCGCTTCCGCACCAGCCGCATCGACCTCATGCAGGTGCACAATCTGGTCGACTGGCGCACCCAGCTCGCGACGCTGCGCGCCTGGAAGGATGAAGGCACGCTGCGCTATATCGGCATCACGCATTACACCGACAGCGCCCTGCCGGCGCTGGCCGACATCATCGCGCGCGAGAAGATCGACTTCGTGCAGCTGTCCTATTCGCTCGACGACCGCGCACCCGAAGAGCGCCTCCTGCCGCTCTGCGCCGAGAAAGGCGTCGGCGTCATCGCCAACCAGCCCTTCGGCTCGGGCGGCATGTTCAAGCGCGTGCGCGGCAAGACGCTGCCGCCCTGGGCCGCCGAGTTCGACTGCAGGAGCTGGGCACAGTTCTTCCTGAAATATCTCGTCGGCCATCCGGCGCTGTCCTGCGCCATTCCCGGCACGGGCAAGCCCGAGCACATGACCGACAACGTCCAGGGCGGCATCGGCCGCCTGCCGGATGAGAGGCAGCGTCGCCAGATGGCGGCGTTCTGGGACGCGCTGTAGGCGCGCACGCCGCCGCTCCCAACTTAATCGTCATGGTCGGCCTTGTTTGTTGTGGGCGGAAAGCGGAATCGGTCGAGCGCGCTACGGCCTGATCTCGAGCGTCGCCATCGGGACGTGCACGTTGCCGCCGGTGAAGGGCGGGAATTTGTGGAAGTCGGCGCGCATCTCCTGCATCACCGGCGACTGCATGGCGCGCGACAGCGCCGGGCCGTCGTCGAACACCACCTTGTTGCGCTGCATGTAGTCGACGCGCGGCCAGGGCAGGAAGCCGACCCAGTCGAGGCGCGTCGCGATCTCGATCTCGCGGATGCCGGGGAAGCGCGCCATCACCACGGGATGATGCTCGATGTAATAGGCGAGCCAGGCGTTGAGGTCCTCGGCAGCGCCCGGATAGTGCACCATGTAGCTGCAGAAGGGCTGGCCCGCGGGCGTGCGGAAGCGCGCATCGGGCACCGGGAAGGCGCGCGCCAGCATCGCCTGCTGCGTCACCACGGCGTTCTTGAGGCTGGGCAGCGCGCCCGGCGCGGCCAGCGCCTGCAGATGGCCCTTGGGCGCCAGCGCCGCCTCGAGATCGGCGATGTCTTTGAAATAGAGCTCGAAGGCGAGCTGCGGCGGCGGGCCGTCGTCGAAATAGAGCCCGCCGACCTCCCAGGGCGTCAGGATCAGGCCGCGCCTGAGGCCGCGCGTCGTCTCGACGATCTCGCGCACGCGCGCCATCTCGGCATCGCTGAGGCGCAGCGCCGGCTGCGCCTTGTCATGGAAGGTCAGGAAATAGGCGATCGTCATGTGGCAGCCCTCACCCGCCTCGCTCTGCTCGGCACCCTCTCCCGCGAGCGGGAGAGGGGAACCCGTCGCGTCAGCGACGGGGGGGTGAGGGTGCGGGTCAGGGTCTCAGTCCTTCAGATCTTCCCAGAGATCCTTGACCTTGGCGAAGAAGCCTTCGGATTCGGGGCTGGTCGATTTGGTCGAGCCGGCCTTCTCGAACTGCTCGAGCAGCTCCTTCTGCTTCTTGGTCAGATTGACCGGCGTCTCGACCGCGACCTCGATGTACATGTCGCCGCGGCCCTTGCCGCGCAGCACCGTCATGCCCTTCTCGCGCAGACGGAACTGCGCGCCCGACTGGGTGCCGGCGGGCACGTTGAGGCGCGCACGCGTGCCGTCGACGGTCGGCACCTCGATGGTGCCGCCGAGGGCGGCGCGCAACATCGGTATCGGCACGCGGCAGAAGATGTTGACGCCGTCGCGCTGGAAGAAGCGGTGCGGCGCGATCGACAGGAAGATGTAGAGGTCGCCCGCCGGCGCGCCGCGCAAGCCGGCCTCGCCTTCGCCGGCAAGGCGGATGCGCGTGCCGTCGTCTACGCCGGCCGGGATGTTGACGGCGAGCGTCTTCTCCTTGCGCGTGCGGCCGGTACCCTGACAGCTCTTGCACGGCTTCTCGATGATCTGGCCGGCGCCGTGGCAGTTGGGGCAGGTGCGCTCGACGGTGAAGAAGCCCTGGCTCGAGCGCACGCGGCCGCGGCCGTGGCAGGTCGTGCAGGCGATCGGCCGCGCGCCCGCCTCGGCGCCGCTGCCGTTGCACGATTCGCAGGCGACCGAAGTCGGCACGCGGATGGTCGTCTTCTTGCCCTGGAACGCCTCTTCGAGCGTGATCTCCATGTTGTAGCGGAGATCGCTGCCGCGCGTGGCGCCGTCGGCGCCGCGCCGGCCGCCGCCGACGAAGTCGCCGAACATCTCGTCGAAGATGTCGGCGAAGCCGGCGCCGAAATTGAAGTCGAAGCCCTGCGCGCCGCGCGCGCCGCCCGCGCCGCCGTTCTCGAAGGCGGCGTGGCCGTAGCGGTCGTAGGCCGCGCGCTTCTGCTGGTCCTTCAGGACCTCGTAGGCCTCGTTGATTTCCTTGAAGCGATGCTCGGCCGCCTTGTCGCCCGGATTGCGGTCCGGGTGATACTGCATGGCCAGCTTGCGGAACGCCTTCTTGATGGCGTCGCCATCGGCGTCCCGGGCAACCCCCAGGGTGTCGTAGAAATCGCGCTTCGCCATCGCCCCGAACCCGTCGCGTTACCGGCCGCGTCCGGCGCGGCCTTCAATCGAACGAAGGCCGCGCCGCGAAACCCCCGTCGCGACGCGGCCCTTGTGCTTCACCGTCCGGCCATCCCGTGCATGCGCGGGATCAGGCCGACTTCTTCTTGTCGTCGTCGACTTCCTCGAAGTCGGCGTCGACGACACCTTCGCTGCCCTGCTTGGCGCCGCCGGCCTCGCCGCCGCCGGCCGCCCCGCCCGTGGGGCCGCCAGCAGCCGCGGCACCCGGCTCCTGCTGCGCCTTGTAGGCCGCTTCGCCGAGCTTCATCGAGGACTGCATCAGCGCCTGCGTCTTCTGCTGGATCGCTGCGACGTCCTCGCCGGCCATCGCCTCGCGCAGGGCCTTGACGTCGTTCTCGATCGCCGCCTTGTCCGCGGCCGCGACCTTGTCGCCGTGGTCCTTGAGGTGCTTCTCCGTGGTGTGGATCAGCGAGTCGGCGTGGTTGCGGGCGTCGACCAGCTCGCGCTTCTTCTTGTCCTCGTCGGCGTGCTCCTCGGCCTCGCGCACCATGCGCTCGATGTCCTTGTCGTTGAGCCCGCCCGAGGCCTGGATGCGGATCGCCTGCTCCTTGCCGGTCGCCTTGTCCTTGGCCGAGACGTTGACGATGCCGTTGGCGTCGATGTCGAAGGTGACCTCGATCTGCGGCATGCCGCGCGGCGCCGGCGGGATGCCGACCAGGTCGAACTGGCCGAGCAGCTTGTTGTCCGCCGCCATCTCGCGCTCGCCCTGGAACACGCGGATCGTCACCGCGGTCTGGCCGTCCTCGGCGGTCGAGAACGTCTGGCTCTTCTTGGTCGGGATGGTGGTGTTGCGCTCGATCAGGCGCGTGAACACGCCGCCCAGCGTCTCGATGCCGAGCGACAGCGGCGTCACGTCGAGCAGCAGCACGTCCTTGACCTCGCCCTTGAGCACGCCGGCCTGGATCGCGGCGCCGATCGCCACGACCTCGTCCGGGTTGACGCCCTTGTGCGGCTCGCGGCCGAAGATCTGCTTCACGACCTCCTGGACCTTGGGCATGCGCGTCATGCCGCCGACCAGGATGACCTCGTTGATGTCCGAGGCCTTGAGGCCGGCGTCTTTGAGCGCGGCGCGGCACGGGCCGACCGTCTTCTGGATCAGCTCGTCGACCAGCGCCTCGAGCTTGGCGCGCGTCAGCTTGATGTTGAGGTGCTTCGGGCCGGTCTGGTCGGCCGTGATGAACGGCAGGTTGATCTCGGTCTGGGTCGCGCTCGACAGCTCGATCTTGGCCTTCTCCGCGGCCTCCTTCAGGCGCTGGAGCGCCAGCTTGTCGTTGCGCAGGTCGATGCCCTGCTCCTTTTTGAACTCATCGGCCAGGTAATCGATGATGCGCGCGTCGAAGTCCTCGCCGCCCAGGAACGTGTCGCCGTTGGTCGACTTGACCTCGAACACGCCGTCGCCGATCTCGAGGATCGAGACGTCGAAGGTGCCGCCGCCCAGGTCGTAGACCGCGATCGTGCCGCTGCCCTTTTTCTCGAGGCCGTAGGCGAGCGCCGCCGCCGTCGGCTCGTTGATGATGCGCAACACTTCGAGGCCGGCGATCTTGCCGGCGTCCTTGGTCGCCTGCCGCTGGCTGTCGTTGAAATAGGCCGGGACGGTGATGACCGCCTGGGTCACCTTCTCGCCCAGATACGCCTCGGCGGTCTCCTTCATCTTCTGCAGGATGAAGGCGCTGATCTGGCTCGGCGCGTACTTCTCGCCGCGCACCTCGACCCAGGCGTCGCCGTTGGGGGCCTTCATGATCTTGTAGGGGACGAGGCCGATGTCCTTGGTGACCATCGGGTCCTCGAACCGGCGGCCGATCAGCCGCTTGATGGCGAACAGGGTGGCTTCGGGGTTGGTCACGGCCTGGCGCTTGGCGGCCTGGCCGACCAGGCGCTCGCCGCTCTCGGTGAACGCGACCATGGACGGGGTGGTCCGCGCGCCCTCCGCGGTCTCGATGACCTTGGCCTGCTTGCCTTCCATCACGGCGACGCAGGAGTTGGTCGTGCCGAGGTCGATACCGATGACTTTGCTCATTGTTCTCACCTTTCCCAGCAAGCCGCCGCGGCCCGTAAGCGGCACCGGCTGCGGCTCCCGATTGACGCAATCAGATCACCGACCGGCAAGGCCCGGAATCGCCGTGGAAAATGCCGGTAGTTCCC
>Ga0335070_10009624_pt1 | contig 11305 bp, 10 predicted proteins | sample Lox_Sample_13_FD_206722 | JGI IMG/M metagenome (GOLD analysis project Ga0335070, IMG submission 206722) | Soil microbial communities from Loxahatchee National Wildlife Refuge, Florida, United States - Lox_Sample_1.3 | ecosystem: Environmental > Terrestrial > Soil > Wetlands | place: USA... | reverse complement strand
GCCGGCCGCAGGCCGCGGTCGTTGATCGCCTGGTTGGCGGTCTCGGACACGGCGCCGGTGACGACCTCGTCGACGAGGGCCTTGCCGAAGCGCTGGCGCAGCACGGCCGAGGGCACCTTGCCGGGCCGGAAGCCGGGCATCCGGACGCTGCGCGACAGCTCGCCGAGCCGGCTGGCCAGCCGCTCTTTCATCTCCGTCGCGCCGACGACGATCTTGAACTGGTGTTTGAGTCCTTCGGCACTGGTTTCGGTGATCTGCATGAACGTCCCTGGGCTGCAACGTCGATATCAAGGAGGGTAACGGCCGGGCCGCGCCGTTCCGGGGGCTGGTGCGGGCGGAGGGACTCGAACCCCCAAAGGATCACTCCCACTGGTACCTAAAACCAGCGCGTCTACCAGTTCCGCCACGCCCGCCGGGCGACTCGGCGCGTCGCAGCGGCGGCGCCGGACCGCGGCCCGCCGAAGCGGCCCCTTCTATAGGGGCTGGACGGATCGCGTTCAAGCCCCGCGGTCCGATCGTCCTGGTTCAGGGGAGAGAGCTGCGCGCCAGAGCTAGCGCGCAACGCGCTCGCTGAACATCTCGATGAAGGTCTTGACGGCGAGGATGCGCGGGCCTTCCCGGACGGCGGCCCGGTTGGGATTCTCGAACACCACGTCGAAACGGACATGCGGAATGCCCGCCGAGTCGGCATAGACCGAGCTGATCTCGGCGGTCTCGGTCATCCTGTCGGGCCGCACGCGACGAAAGGCCGAGCCGGCGCGGATGTATTCTAGTCTGTCGCCGCGCAGGCAGAAGACGCTCGGCATGCGTCTGCCCTTACCGATCGGTTGAAAGTTCATGACGCCTCCCCTGATGCCGCCGCGCGCCCGCCTGTCGTTGTCCCCGAAGCGGGGCGGCGCGGCCGGCCGACCGGACCGGGGCACCCTGCCACGGGGCGCTCCGAACCGCCGGCCGGGTCAGAGTATTGACGATATCCAGGCCGGGCGCATGCCTTTTCTAGGCGCGCGCAAAGCGAGATTTGAGCTCGCGCAATACGCGTGGCAGTAGATCGGGCAGATCCTCGGCGACCAGGCCCGGGCCGAAGGACAAGGCCGCCGCGCCATGCAGCCAAACCGCGGCGGCGGCGGCGGCGAAGGGCGGCATGCCCTGCCCCACGAGGCCCAGGATGAAGCCGGCCAGCACGTCGCCGGCCCCCGCGGTCGCCAGCTCGGGCGGCGCGTTGGTGCCGATCACGGCCCGGCCGTCGGGGGCCGCGACCACCGTGTCGGCGCCCTTGAGCAGCACGACGGCGCCGGTCGCGGCCGCCGCGCGGCACGCCCGCGCGAGCTTGTCGCCGGCCGGATCGAACAGGCGCGCGAACTCGCCCTCATGCGGGGTCAGCACGCACGGCCCGCGGATCGCCGAGCCGAGCGCGTCGGCCGCGCCCTCAAAGACAGTGAGGCCGTCGGCATCGATGACGACCGGCCGGCGCGTCGCGAGCGCCGCCAGCGCGTAGGCGCGCGTCGCGTCGCTGACGCCGTTGCCCGGGCCGACCAGGATGGCGCGCTTGCGCGCATCGTCGAGCATGTGGACGAAATCGGCGCGCCGGGCGATCGGCGAGGTCAGCACGCCCGGCATGGCGGTCGCATAGATCGGCAGCGCCTCGGGCGGCGTCGCGATCGTCACCATGCCGGCGCCGACGCGCATCGCAGCGCGCGCGGCCAGCCGCGCGGCGCCGGTCATGTGCGCGCCGCCGACGACGATGACGTGGCCGCGGCTGTATTTGTGATCGCCCGGTTGCGGCCAGCGCCAGGCGTCGCGCCACAACGCGGGGTCGTTCTCGAACTGGCGCGGTCGAATGTCGTCGAGCACGCTCTCGGGAATGCCGATGTCGGCGACCGCGACCTCGCCGGCCAGCACCCGGCCCGGCAGCAGGACGTGGCCGGGCTTGCGGCGGAAGAACGTGACGGTGAGCCTGGCGGGGATCGCGCCGCCCAGCACCGCGCCGCTGTCGCCGTGCACGCCGCTCGGCACGTCGACGGCGACGCAGTCGAGCCGTCGCGCCTTGACCGCCTCGACCATGGCGAGGGCCGCGCCGTCGAGCGGTCGGGCAAGGCCCGCGCCGAACAGGGCGTCGACCACCAACGCCGCACCGTCGAGCACGTCCGGCGCCAGCGCCTCGACCGGCCCGGACCAGCGGCCGGCGTGGACCGCGGCATCGCCCCTGAGCGCCGAGCGCGGACCGAGCAGCGCCAGGCGCACCGGCCAGCCGGCCTCGGCCAGGAGGCGCGCCACGACGAAGCCGTCGCCGCCATTGTTGCCGGGGCCGCACAGCACCGCGGCCGGGCGCGGCGACCAGCGCGCCTGGATCTCGCGGGCGACGCCGGCGCCGGCATTGGCCATCAGGCGCTCGCCCGGAATGCCCAAAGCGGCGGCGGCGGCATCGGCGCGATAGCTCTCTTCGACGGTCAGAAGAGCCTGGGCCGGCATGCTCGCAACATCGTCGGTCATGGACCTCGGCTCCTCCGCCCCAGGGTCCGCCCCTGTAATTCGGGCTTGTGATATCCTATCTCCAAGGGCAGCGTTCCACGGTCTTGCCGCCGGGATCAACCGCCATGCGCGCGACGAGCGTCCTTTCTCTGACAATCCTCTTGGGTGCCCTGGGCGCATGTGCCGCTGAGAAGCCCAAGGCACCGCTGATGTCGCCGGTCTCCCAGGTCACCGATTTCGGCTATTCCAATCGCGACCTGGCCAACAACCGCATCGAAGTCACTTATCTCGGGCCGTCGCGCCGCGTCTCGACGTGGCGCGCCAGCCGTCAGGAGGCGGTCGATGAGGCCAAGGCCCAGGCCGAAGAGCTGGCGACGTGGCGTGCGGCGCAAGTCGCGCTCGACAAGGGCAAGCCGGCGTTCCAGGTAGTCGACAAGCACACCGACGTCGAGGTCGACGTCCGCGACTACTACGAGCCCTATCCCTCCGCCTGGTACCCCTATCCCTACCCCTATGGCTGGGCGCGGGGGCCGTTCTATCCGCTCTACCCGCCCTACTACGGCACCTACCGCGACGCCTACGCCCAGGCGCAGTCGAAACTGACGGTCCAGCTGCTCGACAAGATGCAGCCCGGCGCGCTCGATGCCCGGGAGACGGCCGACCGGCTCGGCAAGAAATATAGCCCGCCGCCGGCGCCGAAGCCGGGCGGCAAGCCCGACGCCCAGAAGCCGGCGAAGGAAAACACCTGAGCCTCTGACAGCACAGGCTTGCCAGGCGCCGAGTCGTTCGCGACTATGCGCCGCCGGCGCCTGGGCCGGCGCTTCGGGAGTCGCTTCGATGGTCCGTCGCCTTGTCGCCGCCCTGGTTGCGGCCCTCCTCGCGGGCAGTTGCGCCTCGGACGGCGAGACGCGTTACGCGGCCGATCTGTGCACGTTCAAGGAGCGCAAGGATCCGGCCGCGGTCGCCTATACCGACAAGCGCGGCGACTCCTTTCTCGGTGAGCCCAACGACGCCGTCTACAAGGGCGAGAGCGAGATCGCCTCGGCGGTCGCAACGCCGCGCGACCCGATCTACAAATACGAGGAGCGCAGCGACTGCTACAACGCGGCCGGCAAGTTCTACTATCCGTGCACCTTGAAACACGAGGTCGACCTGAGCCAGGTGCAGGTCGTCGGCCGGGCGATCAGCCAGGAGAAGGCCGAGTTTCTCGCCCGCAGCCTGTGCCAGCAGCGCGTGAGCGACATGATCGTCAAGAAGGTCGGCCGGCCGCAGGTCAGCATGGCGACCGCCTGCGTCGTGCAGTACGGCAAGTTCTGCTCGCTCGCCGGCCTGCCCAAGGCGCAGCCGGACGCGAAGCCGGAGCGCCTGCGCTGGTATTGAGCGCGGCGGCGCGCCACCAGCCGCTTGTCTTGACCGGAGCCAATCACTAGCCTGTAGGCCGAATTGGGGATGCGCTCGGAGCGGTGCGCATGGCGCAGGACCACAAGATCGCCCTGCCGAACGGCTATGAATTCGACGGCTATCGCATCGAGAGCGTGCTCGGCGCCGGCGGTTTCGGCATAACCTATCGCGCGCTCGAGCTGTCGATCGGCCGCCAGGTCGCGATCAAGGAATTCCTGCCCTCGGGCATCGCCACGCGCCACAGCGATCACACGTCGGTGCAGCCGATCAGCTCGTCGGACACCGAGGATTTCGAATGGGGCCTCGACCGCTTCCGCAAGGAGGCGCAGACGCTGGTCTCGTTCCGCCATCCCAACATCGTCGCCGTGCTGCGCTTCTTCAACGCCAACGGCACCGCCTACATGGTGATGCAGTACGAGGAGGGCGAAAGCCTGGGCAGCATCCTGCGCCGCGCCAAGCGCCTGGAGCAGAGCGAGCTCGAAGAGATCCTGGTGCCGCTGCTCGACGGCCTCGAGGAGGTCCATCGCGCGGGCTTCCTCCATCGCGACATCAAGCCGGACAACATCTACATCCGCCTCGACGGCAGCCCGGTGCTGCTCGACTTCGGCGCGGCGCGCCAGGCGGTCGGGCGCAAGAGCCAGAGCGTGACCGCGATCGTCTCAGGCGGCTATTCGCCGTTCGAGCAGTATTCCGAGGAGGGCAACCAGGGGCCGTGGACCGACATCTACGCCCTGGGCGCGGTCATGTATCACGGCGTCTCCGGCAAGAAGCCGCCCGACTCGCTGATGCGGGTGCGCGAGGACGCGATGGCGCCGGCCGCGGTCGTCGGACGCGGCAAATACGATCCGATCTTCCTCAAGGCGATCGACACGGCGCTCGCGGTCTACGAAGAGGACCGGCCGCAAAGCATCGCCGAATGGCGGCGCCATCTCGGCATACCGGAGCCCGAGCGCAAGAAGGGCAAGGCGCGCCAGGATACGTCGACGCGGCCGCTGAGCGACGACCAGACCAAGGACGCGGAACGCCGCAAGGGCTACGACCGCACCCGCCCCGCGCCGGGCTGGATCAAGTGGGCGGCGGCCGGCGGCGTGCTGCTCGTGGTCGCGGTCGGCGCCGGCGTCTACTTCCTGGGCGGCACGGACAGCCCCGGCATCTATGCGTCGGTCGACGGCTATGCCGGCCAAGCCATCGCGCCGGGGATGGTGCGCGAGATGAGCGGCGTTCCGGATGGCGACTACCCGACGGTCTACGAGCGCGACCTGCGCGGCGGCTGTTTCGTACGGCCGATCAGCCGGGGGACGCGCTTGACTTGGGAGGATATAGGCCTGTGCCGCTCGTAGGCGGCACGGCGTCGTCCAGCAGGGTGGAGGGAGAGGGTATGCGGGCTAACAGGAAGTTGGTCGGCCTGGCTGCAGCGGCCTTGATCGCGTCCGGCACGGGCGCGGCCTGGGCCGAGAGCATTCCGGAGGCGGTGCAGCGGCTGAAAGGCGAGGTCGAGCAACTCAAGCAGTCGATCGCGACCAGCGGCAGCTCCGCGGCGCTCGCTGCGCGAGTCGCCGATCTCGAGAAGCGCGTCAACGAGCTCGCGAGCCGGTCGAGCACGGGCAACAGTGGCCCTGGCGGCAACGACAAGGTGCACATCAACGACGGCTGGATCTCGTTCTACAACCAGTCCGCCAAGCAGGTGGTGGCGGTCGGCCGCGCCGACACCAATGTCGGCGTCGTCCAGACCTCCGACAAGAACGGCACGCGCAGCAGCGAGCTCGGCAGCGACACCGGTGGCGGCTATCTGACCATGTGGACCCAGCCCGGCAAGCTCCAGGCGTTGACCCTGCGCGCCACCGAGAAGCGCGGCGGCTATCTCGATATCACCAACGGCAACGGCAAGTACGTGGTCTCGCTCGGCGCCGGCAACGAACAGGGCGGCTATTCGCGCTACTACAATTCGCAGGGCCGCGAGACCGTTTATGTCGGCACGTGCAACGACGACCGCGGCTGCATCCTGGTCGAGGGCAAGAAGATCGGCGACTACGCCGAGGTGTTCGAGTTGGCGACCCGCGAAGGCGTGCGGCCGGGCACGGTCATGGCCGTGGTTGCCGAGGGCGGCCGCATCGGCCCCTCGACCGGCGCCTACGACCGCCGCGTGGTCGGCGTGGTGAGCGGCGCCGGCGCGTTCGCGCCCGGCATGATCCTCGGCGTGCGCGACGACGGCAGCAAGGACTTCCCAATCGCGATCAACGGCCAGGTCTATGTCCGGGTCACCGACGAGAACGGCGCGGTCGCGCCGGGCGATCTCCTGGTCGCGTCCAGCACCCCGGGCGTCGCCATGCGCGCCGGCGACGGCGACCGCGCCATGGGCGCCGTGCTCGGCAAGGCGCTCGACGCGCACAAGGAGCGCGGCGAGGGCCTGGTCCACATGCTGGTGATGGCGCGCTGATCCCGACGCTGCTATAGCACGCCCGGCCGGCCGTCCCGCCGGCCGTCAGCAGGATTCATCGATGGCGCAGCGGAAATTCAACCGCGCGATGCTGGCCTGGCTCGGCCTGTTGGCAGGGCTGGGCGCGATCGTCGCGATGGTCGCGTGGAACGGCATCGGCACGGTGGCGCAGATCATCTCGGCCGGCGGCTGGGCGGTCCTGCTGCTTTCGCTTTATTTCATCATCGACGTCGCGGGCAGCGCGCTCTCTTGGCGCATGCTGTTCGCGCGCGGCCGCGCGCCGACCCTGGGCGTGACGGTCGCATCGGCGTGGATGGGCAGCTCGGTCAACGCCCTGCTGCCGGTCGCCAATGTCGGCGGCGAGGTCGTGCGCGCGCGCCAGGTCATGCGCCACGGCATCGACGGCGCCGCGGCCGGCGCCTCCGTCATCGTCGACAAGACGGTGCAGGGGTTGACCGTGCTGCTGTGGGGTCTGGTCGGCCTGGCGCTGCTGCTCGGCCACACGGCAGATCGCACGGTGATCCTGGGCGCGAGCGCCGGCTTCGCCCTAATGGCTGCCGGCATTGCTCTGCTGTTTCTGGTCCAGAGGCTCGGCGTGTTCGGCCCGGCGGCGCGTGCGGCGGCGGCGTTCACCGACCGCGCCTTCTGGCACGAGCTGGCCGGCAGCGCGGCGGCCCTCGACGGCGCGATCCGCGCGACCTACGCCCGCTTCCGCCGGTTCCTGTGCGCCTCCGGCATCAAGCTTGCGACCCGCGTGGTGGTCGGGACCGAGGTGTTTGCCGCGACGCTGCTCATGGGCCACGACATTCCGCTGCTCGATGCTTTCACCATCTGCAGCCTCGCGGTCACCGCCCGAGCCATCGCCTTCGCGATCCCGTCCGGACTCGGCGCCCAGGAAGGCGCCTTCGTCGCGGTCGGCGCCCTGCTCGGCTATCCGACCGAGCTTATGCTGGCGATATCGCTGGCGACGCGCTTGCGCGAGATCCTGCCGTATATCCCCGGGCTCTTCGCGCTGCAGTTCATCGAGGGCCGCGCCTTCTGGCGCCGGCGCGCCGCGCGCCGTCATGGAGCGGCCTAGGCCTCTATCGACCAGAGGCGAAACCGGTGGAGCCGCTGCCGATTCGACGTGGGCGTGGCGGCGCAGTCGTCTCCCTGCCTACCAGCGGTGCCAGCGATGGTAGCCGAAGTGCAGGCTGACGACCGGCCCCGGGTAATAATAGTAGGGCGGCGGGTAGTAATAAGGCGGATAAGGCGGGTAACCCGGATAGGCGGGATAGGCCGGGTAAGCGGGATAGGCGGGATAGAAGCTCCCCTGCCCCTGGCTGTGCGCCTTCACCGGCTGGCCGCCCGGCAGCTGGTTGCCCTGGGCGTACATGCACTGCTGATAGGCGATGTCGTAGCGCCGCTGCAGCTCGGCGCTCGACAGCTGCGCATTGCCGACGCCGGCGGCGCTGCCGACCAGGAGCCCGCTGCCGGCGCCGATCGCGGCGCCGGCCAGCGGATTGCCGGCCGCGGCGCCGATCGCGGCGCCCGCTGCGGCGCCGACCCCGGCGCCGGTGAGCGCGCTGCCGACGCCCGACTCCTGCGCCGCCTGCCCCGGCGTCTTGTAGCCGGTTTCCTGCGCGGCGAACTGCTTGCAGGTCGCGTTTTCCTGCTGGAACTGGTCGAAGCTCTTGCCCTTGGCCGGCAGCACCATCGTGCTCGGCCCCGGCGGCGGGGCGGCGGCGCAGGCGGCGAGCGCCAACGGCAGGCCGAGCGTCAATACGGAAATACGACCCATGCCCTGTCGTACGATGCCGACAGCAGAGGCAGGCTCGGCGTTATCGGCAGGGCTTTTCGCCGAACCATGCGTCGATCCGAGGTGAGACCTAGTTCGGAGCGGCGACGGACTAAGACCGCACGCCGCGGCCATAAAGCGTCCGCCCCCTTGGCGCAGTCTCGACGACCGACTTATCAGGAAAAATGGGGCGAGCGACGGGATTCGAACCCGTGACATCCAGATCCACAATCTGGCGCTCTAACCAACTGAGCTACGCCCGCCACAAGGCTGGCCGTCTCTACTATTCGCGGCCAGGGCCGTCAAGGTCCCTGCCCCCGAGAGCGGAACGCCGCCGTCCTGCCGTCTATATCGTGCGCCGCGCCCTTTCCTCAAGGCCCAGTGCGCGCCGGCCTTGACCTGCGAAGCCCGGATCACCACCTCGACGGGCGACCCGGATCCGGGCCCCTCTGGCGGCTGAGGCGTCGGCCGCGATGTCGGATCCCTTCACCTGCACTTGCGTCGACGGACGCACCTGCATCTGGAGGCTCCGATGGCAGCCGAATCCCTCCTCCTCGCCGCCGAATTCCTGGGCAAACCGGCCTGGGCCTGGCTTCTGTTCCTCGGCATCGTCCTCGTCCTGCTTGTCCTCGATCTCGGCGTGCTCCATCGCAAGCAGCGCGAGATCGGCGTTTCGGAAAGCCTGTGGCTCAGCGCCGGCTATGTCACGATCGCTCTCGCCTTCGGCGCGTGGGTCTGGTGGTCGATGGGGACCGACGCGGGCGTCGCCTATATGACCGGCTTCTTCGTCGAGAAGAGCCTGGCGCTCGACAACATCTTCGTCATATCGCTGATCTTCGCCTATTTCGCGGTGCCTCCGGCCTATCAGCACCGGGTCCTTTTGTGGGGCATCCTCGGCGTCCTGGTGCTGCGCGCGCTCATGATCGGGCTGGGCGTCGCCCTGGTCACCGAGCTTTCCTGGATCCTCTACTTGTTCGGCGCGTTCCTCGTCTTCACGGGCGCGAAGATGCTTGTGGTCGCCGGACATGCCGGCCCGTCGATCTCGGCCGACAGTCCGATCGTGCGGTTCCTCAAGCGCCATCTCAACGTGACCGACCGGCTGCACGGCCAGCGGTTCTGGGTGCGCCTGCCCGACGCGGCGAATCCGTCCCGGCTGCGCTGGTTCGCGACGCCGCTGTTCCTCGCCCTGGTGATGATCGAGATCACCGATCTGATCTTTGCGGTCGACAGCGTGCCGGCCATCTTCGCGATCACGACCGACCCATTCATCATCTACACCAGCAACATCTTCGCCATTCTCGGTTTGCGCGCGCTCTATTTCGCCCTCGCTGCGATCATGAGCCGCTTCGCCTATCTGAAATACGCGCTCGCGCTGGTCCTGATCTTTATCGGCGGCAAGATCTTCTGGAACCAGTTCGTCGGCAAGCTGGACCCGACGATCTCGCTTGGCATCACCGGCGCCCTGCTGGCCGGCGGCGTGCTGGTGTCGCTGCTGAGATCGAACGCGCCCGCTCCGACCGCCCGCGCCGCCGGTGACGACCCGGCGCGCGCGGCGCGACCGGCCGAGCCCCGGTCTTCCCATTGACTGGCGCGAGACGACCGATGAACGCACCGATGCCGTCAAGGACGCTGGACAGCGGGCCGCCGCGGGCTTGGCGTGTCCGGCTGCGCACCCTGATCGATGCCCGCCCCGTCCAGCGGCTGGTCGTCGGCCTCATCCTGCTGAACGCGGCGATCTTCGGGCTGGAGACGTCGTCTTGGGCGATGGCCACGATCGGACCGGCCCTGGTGCTGGCGGACAAGGCTATTCTCGCCCTGTTCGTCGTGGAGATCGTTCTCAGGATCGTCGCCCATGGCCGCGCCTTCTTTCGCGATCCCTGGAGCCTCTTCGACCTGGCCGTGGTTTCCCTCGGCCTCCTGCCGGCGACGTCGAGTCTGACGGCGTTGCGGGCGCTGCGCGTGTTGCGCGTGCTGCGGCTCCTGCACTTCGTTCCAGAGCTGCGCAAGGTCGTCGCGGCCCTGCTGGGCGCCATCCCCGGCCTGGCCGCGATCGTTGCAGTGCTTGTCCTGCTGTTCTACGTCGCCGCGGTGATCGCGACGAAGCTGTTCGCCGCTACGGCGCCGCAGTGGTTCGGCACTCTGGGCCTGTCGCTGTTCACGCTATTCCAGATCATGACGCTCGAGGGCTGGGCTGACATCGTGCGCGACTTGATGGAGCCCTATCCCTTTGCCTGGCTGTTCTTCGTGCCTTTCATTCTGGTCACGACGTTCACCATGCTGAACCTCTTCATCGCCATCATCGTCGGCGCGATCGAACGGGAGCGGCACCTGGCTGGCCCGACCGAACCGACCCCTGCCTCGCCCTCTGACATCGGCCCACGGCTGGATGCAATCGCGCGCGAAATCGCGCAGCTCGCCGAAGCGGCGAGCCGGTCAGGCAAGATGCCGCGACGGGACGCGGTCCGCTGAGCGTGCCGGCGGGGCCGGCGGCCTAGCGCGCGGGCGTCGCCCGGCCCGACCGCTTGAAATGTTGCTCGAGGCGCGCGATCGCCTCGTCGAGCACGGTGTCGCCCTTGCAGAAGGCGAAACGCACGAATTGCGTCACGTCGGCCGCCTCGTAGAACGCGCTGACCGGCACGGCGGTAACTCCCGCCTCGACGGTAATGTGGTGGCAGAAATCGACGTCGTTGCCGTTGAAGCCGACCGAGCGGATGTCGGCGGTGATGAAATAGGTGCCGGCGCAGTCGAGCGTCTTGAAGCCGACGCGCTCCAGCCCGCGCCGAAGCCGGTCGCGGCTCGCCTGCATGTCGCGCGCCAGCCCAGTAAAATAGTCCTCGGCCTTGCCGAGGCCGTAGGCGACGGCGTGCTGCAGATTGGGCGGCGTGGTGAAGGTCAGGAACTGGTGCGCCTTGGCGATGGCCGAGGTCAGGTGCGGCGCGGCGCAGACGAAGCCCACCTTCCAGCCGGTGAGCGAGAACATCTTGCCGGCCGAGCCGATCTTCACCGTCCGCTCCGCCATGCCCTCGAGCCCGATCAGGGGGAAGTGCCGGCGGCCGTCGAAGACCACATGCTCCCAGACCTCGTCGCAGACGGCGGTCACGTCGAAGCGGCGGCAGAAGGCGGCCAGGAGCTCGCACTCCTGCGCGTCGAACACGCGCGCGGCCGGGTTCATCGGGTTGTTGAAGATCACGAGCCGCGTCTTCGGCCCGAACGCCTGCGCC
>Ga0335070_10009623_pt1 | contig 11305 bp, 16 predicted proteins | sample Lox_Sample_13_FD_206722 | JGI IMG/M metagenome (GOLD analysis project Ga0335070, IMG submission 206722) | Soil microbial communities from Loxahatchee National Wildlife Refuge, Florida, United States - Lox_Sample_1.3 | ecosystem: Environmental > Terrestrial > Soil > Wetlands | place: USA... | reverse complement strand
ACTCCTTGACGCAACAACCGCGCCCCTAGCAATCGCCGCTCCTCCAACTTCTCAAAGTCTCGCCGCACTCCCGCTGGATTCCCCATGAGCGGAGAGTAGCACAGTGCCGCTGAAATGTCACTATATTATGTAATAGACAATAGAGGCGGACTTTCTGGTCTCGATGCCAAAGATCAAGACGCATCACTGGTCCGGTGTGACGCTCGCGATGAAGAACATGTTTGGGATTGTGCCTGGTGCGCGGTACGGATGGCCGAAAAACATCCTGCATTGGAAGGGCATTCAGGAGGGCATTCTCGATCTGTGCGCAACCGTCCCGATCCACTTTGTGATCGCGGACGGCATCATGGCCATGGAAGGCAACGGTCCACTCAACGGCACTCCGCGACCTCTGGGCAGGATTGTGCTCGCGGACGATCCGGTGGCTGCCGATGCCACCTGCGCGCGGCTAATGGGCTTCGAGTCCAGTCGGATCGTGCACGTTCGCGAGGGCGCTCGGTTTCTCGGGAATGCTGACCCGGGGCACATCGACCAGGTTGGCGAAACCGTAAGATCTCCCGCCACTCCGTTCCGCGTAGTTCCAGAATTTCAGAACCTCTATGCCCTTTGAAGCATGAAAATCCGCGAAGAAGCGAAAAACCACTGGTTAGCGATCAAGAATGCGCGCCTTGAGCCCGAGCCGTTTTGGGGCTACGACGACATCGGCGCTTTTTTTCTCCTTATCGTTTCGTTGAGCCTGGTCCTCCGTCTGCTCGCGCGTCTTCATCTCCTCTCGCGGTCCACGATCATCGACCCAAGCGTCGGGTTGCAGTCCGCAGTGGTCTTGTTCTTGGGCGCTGGACTGTATTCCGTCCTCAGGTTCCGCTACCGACAACCAGTGCTCAAACCTTTAGGTTGGGTCGTCCCTCAAATGGCTTACATCGTCACCGCTCTCATCGTGGGACCGTCGTTTGCGGCAGGGATTGCACTTTATCTCCGGCTTCGCAACCAGATCACACAGCCGATTCCAATCGGCGAGCTGCTAGTCCTCGGCCTCATCCTCGGACCATTGCTTGAGGAATCGCTCTTCCGAGGATGCTTGTTGCCAATTGTCGCCCGGACCACCGGGACAATACCCGCCGTAATTATCACCGCGGTTCTGTTCGCGCTTTTTCACGGGCCAACAGATCTAGTGCACTGGGTGTCGTTCACAGCGACAGGAATCGTTTACGGCTGGATGCGCGTGGCTTCATGCTCAACGACGGCACCCGCTCTCACGCACGCTGCTTACAACCTCAGCTTGTTTCTTTTTGCGGCATTCTGAGTCCCGGTTTGCGCACTGAATGATTGGATTTTTTCAGGAATTCGGCGAAATCGCATCTTGTGCTTCAGCCAGCATCCACGAGCAGTGGCTGGCTCTCGTCGGGCTTGCGATTGTCGTTGGCATCGGTTGCCTGGAGCGGCAATTGAGGAGACGGATCTGCATGGCGGGGCCTTGCCCTCAGATTACGAAACGGGATGTGTGTTCGAAGAATTAGTGTAGAGGAATCTCAGTTCCGCCTCTGCCTTCTCCTTTGCGGTCATGAAGTCGGGAGCCTCTCCCTCGCAAAGACGAACTCCAGCGCGGCGGAGGAAAAACTTGAAGCCGACTCCAGAATCAGCGACCTCAACGTAGGCGACGAATCCACCTTGGGCGATCCCTAGCCGCAGGTGCCCATCTGCAATGGCGCTTGCCAAATCAAATAGTGTGGCCATGGCTTTTCCTCAACCGCCGACAACTTGTGCGGCACACAGCGCACTTCTGAGCATCGACAGCTCTTGATTGGGGGAAGTGCCCTTCTAGCATACCAGCTAATCTGCTCGTGGTGAATCTGCACGTAGGCAACTACAACCCATAGAGTGGCAAACGAACAAAAGTTCTTTCGCGCCTTGGGGGCAGCGAATCCGCGAGCTTCGAAAGAAGCGTGGCTACAGCCAAGAGGACATGATTTCCTTCGGTTTTTCGGCTCGCCATTTCCAGCAGATTGAGTCGGGCCGACCCATCACGGTCACGACGCTGCTTCGGGTATGTGAGGTCCTGGAAACCCCATTGGAGAAACTCGTAAAGGGACTGGATGCTGGAATCTACGAGCGCCGCAGCCCCGAGCGAGTTGGGCCGCGCAGAAAGCGGTCGTAGGGCTCGCCCGCGCTGGGCACCCCTTCCTCCTCTTTGTGGCAGGCAAGGATGTCAGTAACGCGCTTGTGTTAAGTAAAACATGGCTTACTTGACACAACCGAAGCTTTCGTAGATCGCCTATGACACCCGCCTGCGTGCCGAACGTTCACAAAATTGTGGCGTTCACGATACGTGAACACCATTGTCTCTGAAAAGAGTGAAGATTTCCCCGTCTGTTCGTTATTTGCAAATGTTCACGTAACGTGTACAATATAAAATAGTGAACGAGATCGGGGCAATGCCCTATGCAAAATTTCGAACCAGAACGGCTAACGCTTGAGCGCGCCCTTGAGGCGATGACGAGAGAAACTGGTCTGACCGCCAAGGTTCTCAGATGGGAGCCAAAGGGGGGCCCCGATCAACTCCGTCTAGACGCCCTCATCGAAGTTGCTGGCGCGCAGGGAAAGCAGCGATTCGCTGTCGAAGTAAAGAACGTTGATCGATTTGAAATTCTCCATCACCTCCGAACGTTTTGGCCGCGTGATGCAAGGGAACCGCTTCTGGTCGCTGCTCCTTATATCACCATGCAACTTGCCGAGCGGTGCCGGGAGATGGGCATGTGCTTTGCTGACACCGCGGGCAATGCCTATCTTCGAGCTCCGGGGCTGCACATTTACATCGTTGGCAAACGAAGACCTGCACACGCCACTCCCGCTGAGGAAGGGAGAGCTGTCACCCCAGCCGGGCTAAGAATTGTATTTGCCCTACTGTGTCAGCCTCACCTCTTGAAGACCCCCTATCGCAACATCGCGGCAACCGCACGCGTAGCGCTGGGCACTGTCGGTCCAGTCATAAAGGATCTCGAAACCCGAAGGCATGTGACACCGGAAGCTGGGACAACCACGGGACGTCGCATCCTGGATCCCGACCGTTTGTTCGCAGAGTGGACAGCGGCATTCCCGACGATACTCAAGCCCAAGCTGAATGCGCGGAAATTCCGAGCCCCCTGCCCGAACTGGACAGAAGGCGTCGACTTGAAACTCTACGGTGCTTATTGGGGAGGTGAGGTCGCTGCGAACCGTCTTCTTGGCCATCTCCAACCGGCAACGGCGACGATATACGCAGAGAATATGCCAACACAATTCATCGTCGATCACCGACTCAAAGCAGACGTCGACGGTGATGTCGAGATCCTCGATGTGTTTTGGGATCCGCAACGATTGCCAGGAATTCGCGACGTCGTGCCTCCGGCGCTTGCGTATGCCGACCTGTTTACAAGAACGGAAGGAAGGGATTTGGAAGCAGCGAAGATGATCTATGAGCAATACATTCGTCCAACCCTTAACGATCAAGCATGACAAAGTCGATCAGGCGGTTTTGATCGTCATACGTAAGATCGATGAGGTCGCGCGCAAGTGCGAAACCAGATATTTTCTCGCGGGCGCCACGGCGCGCGAGATCCTGTTGAAGCACGTGTTTGGCCTGGCGCCGGGGCGTCGCACACTCGACGTGGACTTTGGGATCGCAGTACAGGATTGGGGACAATTTCAGAAACTCAAATCGGCGTTGATCGAGCAGGCAGCTTTCCAACCCCACCCCAAGCAGAAACAGCGCATAATCCATACCTCTCCGGCGGTGACCGTTGATCTGATTCCATTCGGAGGAGTGGAGCGCCCCGACGAAACGATCTCCTGGCCGCCGGAAGAAGAAATTGTAATGCGGGTCACCGGTTTCAAGGACGCACTGGAAGCCGCGGTTCCCGTACAACTGGAGGCTGAGTTTGTCATCCCCGTGGTCAGCTTGCCACTTCTCCTCATCCTCAAACTAATCGCCTGGGTGGACAGGAAGCACGAAAAGAGGGACGCAGCCGATATTTACATCCTGCTGCGCCAGTATGGAGATGCGGGGAACGAGGATCGCCTTTACGGCGAACACGTCCGGATTCTCGAAAGCGAAGGGTTCAACTTCGAGTCCGCTGGGGCGTATCTGCTAGGCCTCGATGCTGCAACTGCGGTTCCCGCTAAAACGCGGCAGGCCGTCCGAGAGATTTTGCGGTCTGACCAACAGATGACACAGCTCACTAATCAGATGATCGCATCCGGCCCCGGCTTCGACGCCGTTAGCACAAGAAACTGTGAACTGCTTGTGAGCAAGCTAAGACAGGGGTTCCTCAACATAGAGAAATGAAGTCCTTGCCCATCGGCGCTGATCGACGCTCAGTAGGCCGGTCCCTTGTGCAAACCTTGCGGATCGCGCCGTAACCGACGCCGGGTTGAACCCGAATTTTTATCCACCGTTTACATTTTGTTTGGTCAGGCCCCAGGCGGTAATCGGCTGAGGGACTACCTGTGGCGGTGATCCTCGACGGGCGGGACGATGCCAGTCACTACGCGATTGGTGACATTTCCGCAGTTTTCTCCGCAAACGCATCTGCTCCACTACACAAATGAGCCGCCGTCGAGCTGCAAGTTGCACAAAATAAGGCTTGCGGCGCCGGGCATCGGTACAAAAAGGCGGCCGGAGAGAGTTGCCCTCCCGGGCTGATTGCGACTCTGGCGTTTGACCGATACCAGCAACTGAATCTAAATACGCGGCAAAGCACGTGCGATTGGCTCCTGCGAAGCGCTTCTGAGTCGTCGGAGTCAGGTTCGCTACGAGGAGTCCACGCGATGAATTCCGCAGAACCAAAACCAGCCTTTCAGACAATCAGATTTCCCGAACCGGTCAGCCACATCGGCTCAACCAGTCACCCCGCAGGTGCTGAAATCCGCCTTCTCACTCCTCAGGAAGTCGCAAGCCGCCTTGGTGTCTCAGAAAGATGGGTTCGGGACCACGCTACCCGTCGGTCTCCCAGAATCCCCGCCGTGAAGTTGGGTCCACTATTGCGATTCCGCTTATCAGACATCGAGGATTTTCTGATCCAGAACCGTCTCCCGATCCCTTCCAAAAAGGGCCTAGCTGGTGTATGAAAGAAGCTATTCTCCGCGACCAGCGATGGACCATTGAGGAGAATGCCTAATGGCAATGGTCTATCAGAAGGGGAGAGTTTTCGAAAAAGGCAAGAAGATCAAGAAATGGTATGGCCAGTTCCGAGTCTACAGAATAGACCGGGAAGGAAAGGAGGTGGAACGAACTCGCAAAGTTGTTCTCGGGCTTAAGTCCGAACTCCGCAAGTATGAAGCAGAGGATAAGCTCGAGGAAATCGTCCGACGAGAGAATGGCAAAACCGGGCCAATTGTGCCGGTGCTCCAAGCCGATGACTCGGTCACTTTCGGCTGGTTCGTAAAAGAGAAATACCTGCCGATACGACGCGGGCGATGGCGTCCCGCTACGAAGGAAAAGACCGAATTTGAGATCAACAAGTATCTGGTCAAAGAATTCGAAAATGTTCCGCTCAGGACGATCGGACTCTTTGAACTGCAAAAGCTGCTCAACGATTTGGCTGAGAAGTATTCAGAGTCTGTTGTGAAGCATGCTTTCGTGAGCTTGAGATCCATTATGAAGCTGGCACAAAAGTTGAGATTCATCTCCGACAACCCGGGAGAAGAAACCAAGATGCCGGCCACCAGGGCTGTCGAGCGGCCCACGATGACGTCCGAGCAAATCAATAGCCTGATCGGCGGCATCGACGACCCCCACGATCTGTGCCTGATGTGTATCGGCCTGTTTTGTGCCACCAGAACCAGCGAAACATTCGGTCTCCAATGGAAGTCCTATCTGGGAGACCGGCTCGTCATCCACGCACCGCCTACGAGGGAGAGTTATATCGTGGGCGCGTCAAGACAGATGCCAGCCGGAGTGCCGTTCCCATCCCGGATGACATCATTCCGATCGTCGAGGCCTGGCGGCGGGAATGCCCCGACTCGTCACCCGAGGCGCTCATGTTCCCTACGTTTGGCAGGGCAGAACGCAAGGGCCGCAAGGTGCCTCGGCGGGCCAAGAACTTTCTCAAATGGCGAATCTACCCTATCGCAGACAAGCTGAAGATCCCAAGGAAGCTGGTCACATTTCAGGTGATGCGGCGAACTCTTGGAACCGACCTTCAGAAGCACGGGACCATGAAGGACGCTCAAGGAGCTTTACGCCACGCCAGCATCAAGACCACGGCTGACGTGTATGTGCAGGAGATTCCCGCGAGCGTGCGGGCGGCAATTAACTCGCGGACGCGTGCAGTTTTGGCGAAGCAGCAAGAAGTTCTCGCAAAACTCGGGAGTGCAACGTGTCCCAACGTGTCCCAATTCCAAAAAGTGGAGAGCGCAAGTGCCTGAAAAAATTGGCTCCTCAGGTAGGACTCGAACCTACAACCCTCCGGTTAACAGCCCCGTGAGATGCCGTAATTTCAAAAACTTAGCGGCGCAGATGACCATTCACGGGAACATTAAGAATCATGCAGTTAAACGGAGCGCAATCTTATGTGACCCTTATCTGACCCACGTTTTCGTGAGGTACAGCTCCGTTCCAAATGAGAGGACAGATTTCGATTTCAAGCGTTCAGTGGTTCTGATCCAAAGGTCAGCCGTCGGCAAACGACTGAACAGGTTGAAGACCGAGTACTAGCAAGACGAGGTCCCACTCGAACGGGGCTTTATTCTTGTGTTAAAGAAATGGCTGGCACTCTGTCCCCCAACCGAAGAGGACTGGGTATTCCCAAGTCCAGTTACGGCACGGCCCTATCATGCCGACTCAATCCGCTCCGACCAGCTCGTTCCGACCGGACTTCGATTGGGACTTGGCAGGATCGGTCTCCACACGTTCCGCCATACGTACCGTGCTTGGCCGGACGAAACAGGAGCTCCCGTGGGCGTGCAGCAGAAGCTTATGAGGCATGCCCACATCTCCACAACGATGGACCACGCCTCCATCGTGGCGAAACGCAAGGCGAACCGGCCAATTGTGAGCGCCTGCTGACGAGGGCCGGCAACCAGCAAGTTTCGGTTCAATAAAGAAGGGGAACTGTGGGCCAGTTCCCCTTATTGGACAGTTTTGGACACTCGCTACAGGAGCCCAATTGCTCGCAACTTTATGATTGCGTTGGTTGCGGGGGGGTGGATTTGAACCACCGACCTTTGGGTTATGAGCCCAACTGGATCGGTAATTTCAACAACTTACAAGACGCGGGTGGCGCTCGAAGTCCTTGTAAGGAACGTGCGGAAACCGCTAATGGACAGGTAAAGGACAGCCAAGCATCACTAATCCGATATCTCGTGGAACAACGGCTCATGAAATTGCTGGCTGCGGTGATGTCCTGCTCCTCTGGGAATCCTCTGTCGCCAGACAAAATGCGCCGGCGATTGTGCACACTCTTCACGCGAAGACAAGAGCTTCGAATCCTTCGATCCACTCTTTGACCGTTTCCTACGATGACGGTGAACTGCTCCAGGTCGGCACATCGATCAGTGTCCCGTTGGCTTTGCGCTCCAGGCGTGCAAGGCGATGCTCAAAGCGCACCCGCTTTTGGCGATATGCTCTCGGTGCGATCGCGCCCAGCTGGTTCGCGCAGCAGAGTTCAGTGAGCGCCTTGCGTACGATTGCCAGGGCGTACCGCGGCTCGCCCGCGTGGTGCTCGTAATAGATCGCCAGTTGTTCGTAGGCCTCGAGGCCTTCTCGCGAATTCCCCAGCGTCTTTTCCCACAGCTCGCACGCCAGTCCGAAGTCCCCATCACGCTTGGCCAGCAGCGCGAGCGATCTCCGAGCCGCGCGATCGGTTGCCGCGGGCAGCCTGGAGGCAATCGACTGCTCGTACAGCTTCCGCGCGCGCTTCACCTCACCACGCCGCTCGCACAGGCGTGAAACTCCGTAGAGCTCGAGCGCATTCTGGCCATGCGTCTCCGGAGCGAAAGAACGCGGCCAGAGAGTCCCGCCAGACCCTGCAGGTCCATCCGGTTGTGGCGGAAGACCGGAACCAGCGGCTCGGGCGGTCCGCCGCACACAAAATCAAGATAGGTGCGCGGGATCAGCTCGGACATGACATCGGCGCCGCGGTCCCGCCCGAGCACATGACGCTCGAGCTCCGGCAACCTTACGGAGCCAAGCCGCAGCCGCCAGAGATTCCGTGCCGGATGGAGGAAGTCCAGATGTGCTCGCGGCGCAGGCGGTGGAATTGTCCGCGTCATGCGATAGCGCGTTTCAAGCAACGGCCAGTCGAACGATTTGCCGTTGAACGTAACCAGCACCCGCCGCTGCCAGCCGCTCCGCCAGCGCCGCCAGCAGAGAACACTCGTCGCTGTACTCGCGCATGAACAGCTGCTCGACCTCGAGCCCGCCACCCTCCCACCAAGCGATGCCCACCAGGAACGGGTACGTGCCAGTCCCACCGGCAAGTCCCGTGGTTTCAGTGTCGAGGAAAAGCCACTGCTGGGGATCACCGGCCTCCTGCGGTACGTCAGACACGAGCAACTGCAGCGCAGCGGCATCTGGGGCGCACTGAGCAGGCTGGCCAAACCAGCAGCGCAGCGCAAGATGCTCGCCGTAGCGGTTGCGCATCGTCGAGGCGCCGAGAATGCATGCGAGCTTTTCTGATCCGCTGGGGATGTCCGGCGCTAGGCCGCCCAATTTGTAGTCGACCCGCGTCAGCACCGGCTTGCCTGCGAAACCCAATGGGGCAGGACGCTCAAGGGCTTTCAATCGCGCAAATCGATCTGGGGCGGCTTGACTCACCTTATGTTGAATAGTGCACCGCGCTTCAGGAACACATCTGTTCAAGAATCGCGAGCGCCGCTTCCTTGGTTCGCTCACTCTTTTCAGCTGCCGGGCCGACACACGACGGGCATCCCTTCTCGCACCGGCATGCTGCAATGAGTTCACGCGTGCGCCGCAGGAGCACATCGTGGACACGATAGAGCGGTTCGCTGAATCCAATACCGCCGGGATAGGCGTCGTAGAGATACAGGTTGGGCTCGAAGAGTTCCCCTATCTCCGAGGGATCTCTCATCGCCGTCGTGCAATTGCCCGCCTCAATCGCAGCGCCCGCGCTCGGAGGCCGCTCGCCGACCGCGGTGCCAAGATCACGACGGTCACACATCAGCAGAAGGGTCGCCATGGACTCAAGCGCATAGAGCAATCCGAAGATGCCGCTCTGCCGCTCAGAAAGCGCGAACGGCAATGCCGCGAGCAGCTCGTGCTTGAGCGTGACCCAGAAAGCGGCGGTATGCATCTCGTTTTCCGGAAGCTCGAGTTTCCCGGCACCGACATTCTCATTGCTGAAGAACTTGATCTTCTTGAAGCCCACGACTTGCGATCGCACCAGCACGTCGCCGTGCCCCCGCGCTGCAGGGCCAGGAATGCTCTGCTCTTCGGCCATTTCAAGAACCCGCACCTGCGTGTAGCGTATCGCGTCGGTGAAGTAGTCCACATTTACGCGCGCTACGAGGTTCGCGATTATGCTCACGCTGCAAGCGACGAGAGAAAGAATGCTCGAGCTCGGCATAGCCCTAAGCCAAGAGCGAACCGCCGCGCAGAGGGCGCGTTTCCTTAATGCTCAGTGATGCTCTCTTGCGGGCGGGCCGCATCTGAGGGCGGTTGCATGAAACGCTGGTTGCGGAGATGGATTTGAACCACGGCCTTTGGGTGTCAAATCAAGATATTTGGTAACTGAGATACTTATCTGCAACCTTAAGAGCGCGAACGCGGGGGTTTTTCTCGTCGCATCGACCGCCCGCTGGCTCTGCGCTCGGCTGTCGCCCCTCCTGTTGTCCAAGTGGCAGCCACAAACATCCACTGGGGACCAGATCCGAATTCGCCGATAAAGGAGCCCGTGGAGTTGGTACATGTTCGCGAATCAGAGATTTTGCGAGATGTTGGTGGAAGTGATGGAGATGTAAAGGAAACGCCAGCGGAGCCTCCCTCGGCTGAAACTCTTTCCCAACAGCAAGCGGCAGAATCAAGCGCAGCAGGGCAGCGCTGGACAGGTCATGTGAGACAATGTGCCGAACGGGGCGGGAGATCAGAACGCCGCCAAGAGCAAGAGAATCAGATTATAGATCGCGTGCATGAGAGCCGCTGCCGTGGTCGAACGCGAAGCGACGCGCAGCCAACCATAAGCGACACCGGTGGCCGTAAACGAAGCCCAGTGCGCCAGGTCGGCTGGCCCGTGAAAAAGCGCAAAAAGAAAAGCTGTGATGATCACCGCGGCACCGTTGCCTACGGTTTGAGCCAGCAGTGGCAACAAACAACCGCGGAAAAGAGACTCTTCCAGAATAGGACCAAAGACGAGAGCAAGGAACAGCAATCCACAAATGGGGACCGACGGCGTACTCTGGTTGCGAAGGCGAAGGTAGAGTGCCACTGCGGATGCAAATGCGATTCCCAACACCAGGGCGGCAATAGTATAGACCGTGCGTGGCCATACCCACCCCAATGGCCTCAACACTGGCCGGTGATGGCGTAGTTTGAGGACCAAGTATAATGCGAGGCCCAAGAACGTGATCAAAACAAACTGCAAGCCGGCGCTTGGATGGATGAGCTCGGATCGCAGCAGGAGATGAAAGTGCACCAGCAGGCGCAAGGCCGGGGTAAGCAGAACCAGAAACACAAAGAAGATGCCGATGTCTTCATAGCCCCAGTAAGATTCAAACACGCGATCCTTCCCGACCGCTGATTTCGCCCGCAACGGCACCAGCGGGTTGCGATAAGCGCTGCCTACAATGCATGGAGATATTGAAACTCCGGAACCACTTGGAACGGAGTCGTAGGCGGAGTGAGCGCTTCTCCCACCTGGTCGATCAGTGCAGGAGAAGAGTTGCCAAGAAATTTCGAGCCCTCGCGAATGTGAACGATGCGGTTTGGCTCGAAACCCATCAGCCGCGCGCAGGTCGCGTCGGCAGCTACCGGGTCGTCCGCAAGCACGACCTCTCCCAGCGGACGAGGGGTGCCGTTAAGAGGACCGTTCCCCTCCATTGCCACAATACCGTCGGCAATGACGAAGTGAACCGGGACAGTGGCACAAAGATCGAGGATGCTCTCCTGAATGCCCTTCCAGTGGAGAATGTTCTTCGGCCATCCGTACCTTGCGCCCGGCACAACGCCGAACATGTTTTTCATGCTGAGCGCCTCGGGGGTCACCCAAATCCGGCCATGTAGGGTCACTTCAAAACCGGCCATATAGAACCCACCCAGGGCGTTGACTCTGACGAGAAGCTTTGTAGCTTCCGTCGGTATGGCCAATGTCTTGAG
>Ga0335070_10009622_pt1 | contig 11305 bp, 11 predicted proteins | sample Lox_Sample_13_FD_206722 | JGI IMG/M metagenome (GOLD analysis project Ga0335070, IMG submission 206722) | Soil microbial communities from Loxahatchee National Wildlife Refuge, Florida, United States - Lox_Sample_1.3 | ecosystem: Environmental > Terrestrial > Soil > Wetlands | place: USA... | reverse complement strand
GCCCCGTGTGCCGCTCCCGCTAGAAGCATCCGGTGCCTGGGGCGCAAGCGTGGCCAGGTAGCTCAGATGGTAGAGCGCAGCCCTGAAAAGGCTGGCGTCGGCGGTTCGATTCCGTCCCTGGCCACCACATTTCAAAGGCTTTGGTTTCTCTTCCCATTTTCCATATTACCGGCAGTTTACCGGCAGTTGCCGGTCTTGCTGCCCTTGCTGCAGCAAAACCCCAGCCGGTAGCTCCTGCCGCTTGTGGCTGAACAGCAGTTCCAGAAATCTTCCCTGGGCATCGAGCCGGTCCTCCGACATCGAGCGGGCGTAGATTTCGAGAGTGGTTTTCAAGTTTTGGTGCCGCAGGATCTCCTGCACAGTTTTGAGATCGATTTTCATCTTCACCAGCACCGAGGCCAGCGTCCTGCGGAAGGTGTGAAAGCCGAAGGTCCGCGGTGGCGCCACCACCCCGGCCTTCTTCGCCGCTACCCGCAAGTAGTCCGCGACCAGCATATTCGCCACCGGCGGCTTCTTCCCCTTCAAGCGAAGGCTAGGAAACACCAAATCTTCGCCTCCGGGATAGAGCGTCTGCTTGCGCCAGGCAAGCAGATGTGCCGCCAGCAGCGGATGCATAGGTACGGGGGCTTTTGATGCCCTCGACTTGGGTTTGCCGAAACGCCGTTCGACGTAGGCGCGGCTCACCCGGATGAGCTGGTCAGTGAAATCCAGGTCGCACCACTTGAGGGCTAGGATTTCAGAGACGCGCAATGCTGTGGCCGCATCGGTGATGATCATGGTGCGGCGCATCAGATCCAGGTGGTCGAGGATATCCAGCACCTGCGGGAGTGTGAGGATGACCGGTTCGAAGTCGCTCGCGAGCGACTGGCGCACGAAGCCAATGGGATTGCCCTCCTGCGTACGGGGGAGGAATCCCTGGCGCTGTCCGTGCACGTAGACGTTGTTCATAGCCTTGCGGATCTCGCCCAAGGTGGCATTGCTGAGCTCAAATTTCTTCTTGAGTTCTCGCAGCCAGTCTTCCACGTCGGGCGGATGGAGCGCCAATGCGGGTGTGGTTCCCCAACGAGGCAGTGCCCAACGACTGAGATAGCGTTTGTATTTGCGGATGGTCGAATACGCCTTCTCGATCGTGGCCTGACTCTGGTCCTCAGGCAGTTCCTTCTGTATGTAGTGGGCGGCGAGTTCTCCGAACAACGGTTGTGCGCCCAGTTGGAAAGGTGATTGGTTAGGATTGAGATGGAGTTCTTCCACTCGCCGCCAGGCCGCTTCCTCGCTCGGATAGTCCTTCACCTTGCCGACCTTAATGGGCGTGGCTTGCACCCACGCGCCATCTTCCGGTCGTTGCCGACGGTAGCAGAACACCCAAATGTCCCCAGATTTACGCGGCTTCTTCTGAAGCCACCCGTTCTGAAATCGTGCCATCACTTCTCCTTTGGAGAGGTGGCACTCCCGGCTGTTAGGGAGTTTCGCTGAGCATGAGCCCACCGGTCAAGCTCGCTCAGCTTGTACCGCCATGTTGTCCGGCCCCTTCGGGGCCCGGTCAGGACTGGGTGTGCCGGAATCTGGCCCGCTCGAGACAGGCGTTGCACAGTCTTCGGGTCAACCGAGAGAAAATCGGCAGCGCGCCTGCAATCAACGTAAGGCTCGAAGAGTGTCGTAAAGGCTGGCGTAGTCGGCTCTGGCTGGGTTGACATGGAGTCCTCATAATTTGCGCGCGGAACCTGTTGCCCGCGTTGTCGGCGGCCGTGAGGCCTCTGCCAAAATTTGCCGGCGAGACGATGTAACAATCGGCTTACCGCGGTCGGCTGGCCACAGGAGCGCGATTTTGGAACTTCTGTTTAGGCTCGAAGAGGATTTCAGTCAAACGGCCTCAACCCCGGTTGGGCAGGACTATGACAAAGCGGCTGTTGACGCGAAAACCGTTACAGCGTGAAGTTTTGTTTCACCGTTTGCACTGTGACTGGTGTTTGGCCGAAATTGGGGGCTGCGCTCGCGGCGGAAGGCGGCTACCCCGCGACGGCTGTGAGGCAATCGTTCTTGTCCCCCACGCGCTGCTTCACTTCCTTAAGCCAGGCTCTGGGATTGCTACCGTGAATCACCCGCCCTAAGAATTTCAGCCGCTCGGACGCGTTATCCCGATTGCGCCGGATGTCGTCTTTGGTGATCTTCGTGTAGAGGGCCAGAAAACTTTCCATGCTCCTGGGCTTCGCGAACACGTAAGTAGCATGCCCTAATTGCGGGGTCTCGGCCACCACCGCCTTTTCGAGATCGAAAATATACTCGTCGCGAAACAGGAATATGCCTCGGGCGCGGCGCGCCAGTTGGTGATAGAAGAAGGGGTCGTAGTCTGGCCGCCAGTTGATCAGCGCGAGGTCAAAATCCCCGGGCAAGCGCAGCGGAGAACACATCCTTTCAAGTTCAGATTTCTCGATCGCGTGATATTCGAGATGTAAGCGAATCTGTTCTAAGGCATCTGCATACTGTCCAAACCGGTGATGTGTCGCCTTCGCGGCGCCTAATTGCTGCTCGAAATCCGCTGGCAGCTTGATCTCCAGCCGGCTGGGTAAGGCCGTCTCCCAAGTGACGAGTTCCCATTGGTCGCGGCGTTTGCGGTATTTGCCGCCGGGCACGAACGTGCCGTCCACCTCCATCTTGGTCCCTGACAGATGCTTCCACTGGTTCCAGGTCGGATCCCAAACCGTATGCAGGAGGGCAGGATCAAGCCAAAACTCAAGTTTGCGACGTGGATCGCGGCAGAGCGCCGACCCGTCGAAAAACTCACACCTGCGTAGCGTTGCGTGGAAACGCCGGTGGCGGCGTTCCGGAGAGAAGCCCAGAATGCTCCGTGCGAAGAAGGTTTGTCTATCGCGCGAGCGCTCGCCTGCGACCAAAAGCGAGCCGAAACCGCCGTAAGGAAATACCGCCGGAGCCTCGGGATCAGCGAGCAATGCATCGTAAACGGCGCGGAGTTCCGGCTGGCCAACGATGTTGAAAGCGCGCTCCATGGCCGCCTGGTCGCTGCGCGGAGCGCCGGCAGCTCTGAGCTCCAGATCGCGCAGTCTGAAAGCCACCCGAAGCTCGGCAGGCGAGGCACTCATTGGGATGCGTAACAACTTGTAGAACGTCGTGCGTTCGGCTTCGTCGTCGCGTTGCGGCAGGCGGTAAAAGTAATCGCGCAGGACCTCACAAGGCAGGAAAATCGATGCGATGCCGAGGCTTCCGTGGTTGACCTCGGCGGAAACAAAGAGCTGATTGCGTTTATCCGGTCTGGGCTGAGTGACGTAGCCAATCTGCGCCTGGTACAGAGAGGGGATTGTGCCGGACGACGTCGGCTTCGTGATAAAGATTTCTGCCCCAATGCTCTCCCCCGAAGGAATGGGGAATGTGATTTCATCGCCGATGCCGACGAAAGCTGCAAGAAAACGGGACAAGACAAGCTTGCCTCGGTTCGCCAACACACACGTAGCCGGGTCCTGGCGACGCTGGACGCTGATTACGCGCTCGCGACAGATGGGAGCTAATGGACTAGAGGTCGTAGCAGCCATACCGGCGGGCATTGTAGGCAGACTCTCTTGGGACGCCAAACGAGGGTCTGCGTAAGGCGGCGGATCCCGCGACACTCGCCGAGCGCATCGCCGGGCTTCGGTGGACGCGCAGTCTTTGCCCAGCAGGCTCCGAGGGTTGGGCGCGGGATCCGACTTGGTGGTCACGGTTGTCGGTTAAAGAGCTTTGGTTCGGGAGATGTTGTGTTTTTCAACAGCCATATTTCAATGCGCAGAAAAATGAAGCCAGGTGGCGGAAACCAGCATCTAGTCAGCAACCTTCCAAAAAGCAGGGCTGATTTTCCACATTGAGGTTTTCCGGAAACGAACCCTCTTTAGAGCAAGGGGTAGTGTTGTTTCCAGCGATGGTGTTCCTCCTTTTCACGGAACTGGCAGGCTGCGCTAACTGAACGAGACTGGGGCATTGGGGACTCGGGCACTCACGACGGCGGGACAAGTTGGGTCTAAGGGCGCATTCCCACTCAACCCCGTAGACCGACTCGGAAGAACAATTGATCCCGCCGTGCTCACTGCCGCGGAAGAAATCGGCCGGAGAGCGGTCGAATACGCAGAAAAGATACTCGTCGACCCGGCGGTGGCGACGGACCTTCTGGAAGAATCCGCGGCCGCCGTCTCTCGGGCGCTGCGAACAAAACAGCGGCAAAATGGGATTCCAGTCCGCAACGTTCATGCCTATCTATTTCGGGCATTCATTCGAAGAGTGAACCGAGCGACTCGAAATAACCTACCCCTTGCAGATTCTGCCTCAAGGCACTCGAGCGGAGGCTCAGTATCTGTTGATTTGGAATCAAAGATACTGCTGGACGAGTTCCTCACGCGATGCGATCCGGTAACGCGTGACATGCTCTACCGGCGTATCCAGGGGTTTTCGTGGAAGGAAATCGGCCGGGTGTACGCAATCTCGGCACATGCAGCGGAATCACGGTTCAGCCAAGCACTCCAGCGGGTTCGGAAAAGGCTTGGACTGAGGGACTGAGGGGAGAAGGAAGAAGATGCCGCGCCTGTTCGGCGGGTGTGAATGGTGAGAATAAGAATCACAGAACGTGAAGCCTTTGGGAAAGAAGAGGAGCTACTCGCTTTCGCCCGCTCCCATCTTTCTGAGGCTTTTCCTAACCCTGAGCGGACGGGCTGCCCACCCGATGATGCACTCAGGTCCTTGGCGATTGAACCACTGCATGCCGACGAATCCGTCAGCGAGCATCTGGCGTGCTGCTCCCCCTGCTTCAACGCATACATGGCTCATCTCGCCCAGGCAAAGGCGGAAATTCGTCGGACTACCTGGATCCGACGTTCTGCGGCCGTCCTCGGCGCTGCAGCCATTTTGGTCATTGCTGCGTACTTGTTCATTACCAAGCACTCGAGGGCTCCGATCGTGGCCCCGCGGACGCCGCCACCAATCATCGAGCCCGGGAGACCCAATCAAGCTCAGGTAGCCGCCATGTACGTTCCGGTTCTAATCGATCTCAGTATGGCGTCTCCGACGCGCGGCTCCGAACAAAGCAAAGCCCGGTCTGTCCCGCAGATGATCCCAGCGGGCGCACCCGTAGATTTGACGCTGCGTTTGCCGCTTGGAAGCGAAGAGCACCTGTACCAGGTAACTTTGAAGTCCGGACGACATATCGTGTGGTCGGCGTCAACGCAAGCACGTCGGGAAAATGGTGACACGGTTTTGCACGTCCGCGCGGACTTCAGGGATCTCCCCGCAGGAAGTTACAACCTGCAGGTTGCATCAACCCGGAGGCGTCTTAGCCTGCCAGTCTTGATGGAGGGCACGCCGCCCGAAAACACGGAACAAAAACGGTAAGAGTCAGGAGCATATGAAAGCATCAGTGAATCAACGGCTATTGTTAAGGCGCAGTATTGTCGTCGTGGCGGTCTGCTTCTTCGTCGCAGCCTTGTCTACCTCCCACGTATTTGCTGTGGACACGCCAGAAGCGCTTCTGCAGCGTGGGTTGTATTTGTCTGACTTGTACAACTGGGCCGCTGCTCGTCCTTACTTGGTTAAGGCGAAACAATTGTTTGAGAGCAGCGGCGACAAAAGGAACGCTTTATACGCTGAGTTGGCAGCAATCAGAACCGGCGCGGAGCGAGCTTCGGCTCCGGAACTGTCGTACAAGCTTGAGCAAGAACTGGCGGCGAATCCCATATTGCAATCCGATAAAGAGCTCCGGATGTTTTGCCTGGCCGCCAAAGGCGAGATCGATGGAGACATTGGCGGCGCTGCGAGCCGGCGCGATTGGACCGAGGTGAGCGCGCTGGCCCGAGAACTGGGCAGTGCGAAGTGGGAATACCGCGCGCTAGGTCAATTGGGTTTTGCAGATTTTTATGACGGCGATCTTCCCGGAGCTCAGAAAAAAGTTGCAGAAGCCCTGATCGGAGCCACCGCCATTAGCGACACGGGTGGTCAAATTTTCTATTTATCAGCAACGGCGACAGGGCTGGTGACAGAAGGCATGAATGATCAAGGGCTCCTGTATGCCGATCGAGCGATTGCCCTTGCCAATGCAACTCCGGATGCGGGGTTTCCCATCATCGCTGAGCAAGCACGGCTCATGGCGATGGTTAACATGGGACAGACGGAGGCGGCACAGGCAGAGTTGAAGACGGTGCTTGCTCGGCCTGACGTGCAAAGCACCGACACGCACATGGCAGAGTTGAACTCAACAGCAGCAAGAATCGCCCGGCTGCAGAACGACATCCCAGGCGCCATTGCGTATATGACTGAAGCTCTTCGGCATGCGGAGAATGTTGAAGCCAATAGCGCCGTTCCTGAGTTTCAGAGCGAGCTTTCAGATCTATATCGTTTGAGTGGCGACCTGCCAAAAGCCGAAAAGCTCGCTGACCAAGCCGCCACATCGGCCCAAAGCGCCGGCTTGATGCCTCAGATCCCGAGACTGCTTCACGTTTTGGCCGAGATCCAGACCGATCAGCATGAGTACACGGAAGCGGACCATACCTATGACCGAGCTGCGGCGATTCAGGACGTGATGATCGGAAAGGCAGACAGCGAGCTTGGGAAGACAGCCCTTATTAAGGGTGCAAGTGACTTGTATGCTAAGCACTTTGCCCTGATTGCCGAGCACAGCGATAACCCAGCAAAAGCCTTCGCTATTCTCGAGCAAGTTCGCGGGCGGGTCATGACGGATCTCCTGATGTCCGGAGCCGAGACTTCACCCGAAGCTGTTGCCACAGAGAAGAAAATCTCAGAGCTCCGCCTGAAGCTCATGGCTGCACATTCGGATCGGGATATTGAACGCCTTCGGGACGAGATCTTCTTGGCCGAGCAATCGAGATCGATCAACCCTGAGATCAGCATACTGAAAGCGAAAGAGCATCAGGCAATTACACTCGCACAACTCCAGGGGAACCTCTCCCCTCGGGAGGTTGTGCTCGAATACGTCGTTGACGACCCTGCGTCTTACTGTTTGGTGATTACTCGGAACAAGTACCGAATCGCGAAACTGGCCGGAGAAGAGACAATCTCGCCTGCTGTAGCTGCCTACTTGAAGGAGGTGAAGGCTAAGCACGCCGCGCGCGCCGAGGCACGTAAGTTGTTTCAGTTGCTGCTGGAGCCAATCCCCGAAGCTCAAAGCAAAGAGCAACTCGTCATAGTCCGCGACGGGCAGCTTCACCTGGTACCGTTCGATGCCCTCATGAATAGGCAGGAGCGCTACGTGGTCGAATCCCAAACGGTAGTGTATGCGCCTTCCGCAACCAGCTTCTTCTTGCTGCGTACGGCAGATCGGCCAAAGCACGCCAACCCGGGTCTCCTTGCGGTTGGAGGCGTTCCCTATGGCCACAGCAATTTGAAAGAGGCTGCCGTAACCCGCGGCTACAGTGACGCGCGTCTTTCTGATCTCCCACGCTCGGAGGATGAGGCACGCGCTGCGGTCCATGCTCTGCCGAACAGCTCCAATACGCTGCTCATCGGCAACAAAGCGACGGAGACGGCATTTAAGAAGGCTACCAATCATCGCATGTTCCACCTTGCGGTCCATGCCATCGCGAACCAGGCGCAGCCTGATCGCGCAGCTCTTGTGCTGCTGAGCGATCCGCCGAACGGCGAAGATGGATTCCTGCAAGCTTCCGAGATCGTGCAGTTGCCGCTGAATGCAGACTTGGTCGTTCTGTCAGCCTGCGATACGGCCATAGGGCCGGTCGGAGGAGAAGAGGGGATTTCGACGCTTTCCCGGGCCTTTCTGCTGGCAGGCGCTCGCACCGTTGTATCGACTCTCTGGTCCATTGATGACAACACAACGCTCTACTTGATGAAGAGCTTCTACGCCCAATTGGCTCGAAAGAAGCCCGTACCGGACGCGCTGAGGCTCGCAAAAAAGAGCATGCTGAGCACCTTTGGCCCGACCAAAGCTCTGCCCTACTACTGGGCAGGATTTACCGTCGAGGGGCTCGCCCGGCCACCGATTGAGGAGTGAATTGGAATGGTTGATTCCACTGCCCGTCTCAAAATCATTTCGCGAATCAAAGCCCTGGTACTGAAGCGCCACTTTAATGTCGGGAACATCGATCTCCACGAGTGGTGTAAGGAGGTCGATGAGCGGACCCCCGGGCTGTTGCAAGCAGACAGCGACAAGAGCTTCGAGGAGGGTGTCCATAGCCTTTTGGCGAAGCTCAAATCGAGCCATACGGATTTTTACCGCTCTGACAGAAATCCGACCAGCCCAGAGCACGCTATCGGCGCCACCCTCCGTTCAGTAAACTGCCCCGACGTGCAACGGTGGATGTTTCTGGACGTATTTGAAGACAGCCCGGCTGCGCAGGCTGGAGTGACTCCAGGTCAACTGCTCATCAGCGTAAATGGGACCCCCGCCACTCCTCCTGAGGATCCCGCCTTTCGCTTCGGAGAAGAGCACGAGCTGACGATACAACTGCCCAACGACACGAAAGCCAAGAAGATCGTGGTGAGGGTTCCTGAGAGGAAAGCAACGAGGCCGCGGCTCCCATTCGTCGAGCCCAAGAGCGTCGGCTACAGGATGCTGACGAAACGAGTGGGCATAGTGAGAATCGCGTACTTTTCCGGCATGTTTGGCATCCGCTTCTCGAAAATCCTCGATGCAGCGATTGCGTCGCTGAAAGCGCAGGGTTGCGATCGTCTGATCGTCGATCTGCGGGGCTGTATTGGCGGCAGTCTAGGCTTCGCGCGCCTCATCAGCTATTTGTGTCCTGGCCGGATTCCCATCGGTTACGACATCACCAGAAAACGGCAGCAACGAGGATATGATGTCGCGCAGCTTCCCCGAGTACGGATGCCGGATACCAGGGCGGGAGTTCTATTCCGGCTGGCCCAGTTTTCAGTTCGAGACAAGTCCCTAGTGCTGCTTACGCAGGGACTGGGCAGCCAGCCTTTCCATGGCCATATCGCGGTGGTGGTAAACGAAAAGACCAGCTCCGCCGGCGAAATGGCTGCTCAGTTTGCGAAGGACACGAAACTCGCAACCGTTATCGGCCAGAAGACGGCGGGCCTGGTTCTTGGTTCGGACATCTTCGATGTCGGGAGTGGCTATACCCTCTACCTCCCCGTGTTCGGCTGGTATAGCACCAGTGGAAACCACAACGAAGGATCAGGGGTGGTTCCCGACGTGTCCGTAGACGTTGACCCAGCGGATTTGGCTGCGGGAAATGACAGGCAGCTCAACAAAGCGCTTGAGATGGTCCAGTAGTTGGGTTCGATTCAACGGGACATCTTCCTGACCGCAGACAGAGACGGCTCTCTTCCCGGTGGTCGGCGCGAACCGGGGCGCAGGGCACGGAGATCAAGTTCCAAGGCGGAGGCTGTGCGGGTGAGCGTGTTTCGGTGCATGCCCAATTCTCGTGCCGCCTTGCTCTGATTGCCGTTGTTCTCCCGCAGCACCGCAGCGATGAAGGCCTTTCTGAACTCCCGAACGGCTTCGACGTAGAGAATCCCGCCCTTGTGCATCTGGCTTATCAGTGCGTCGAGTTCGCCTCTCATAATCCACGATCCTTGAAGGGCACGACGAAGCAACGATAGCGAGGAACCTACGCTCGCCGAGAGGCTTGGTCAATTCCACAAATGGTGTGCAACGGTAGCACCTCTTCGCGGTCAGCCAATTTTGTGGAAATTTCCACATCTGCACCAAAGACGGGCATTGACAATAGTCTGCACCAAAATTAGTGTTTCGCCCCGTCGATGGCTGAAAGGGTTGGCTTCCTAATCAGTGGCCAGTCCAAAGTAAGCTGGGTGATCAGCCCGACGAGGCAACTCGCCGGACGACCAGACCCGAAAAAACCGACAGCCTTCGCGAGAGGCTGTTGGGGTTTGGAACCGCGAAAGCGGTGATCGCATCAGGGGCTGTGACGGTGCATGACTCCACGTCACCAACTTCCTCGCAGAAGTTGATGACTAGAGCGTAACCAATGTCGCAGCCCTTTCTGCTTGTCCCCCGGTCCCCCTCTGGCACGCCGGACCGCAATGCAGCTACCCAATTCCACCCATGGCTCGCAATTTTCATGTCGATCAGCCTGCAGCCGCTACGTGCCGGGCTTTTTAACGGGAGTATCGATCACTCTATCTCGTCGTGCAGAGGCAACAATTTCCCGGGCTGCCAATACTGTGTTGCAGTGAATGGTGACCGTATCGCGCACGTCAGAAGCGTAGCCGCCAGCCGGCAAAGCGAGCACCGGAATTCCGCGCGCAATAGCTGTCCTGAAGACGAGCTCGTCGCGGCGCTTTAAGCCCTCGATGGTCAGTGCCAGTCCTCCAAGCACGTCCCCTCTGTAAGGATCAGATCCCGCCAAGTAGCAGATCAGATCGGGCTGGAATCGCCGCAACCCGGACGTGAGAGCCTTCTCCAGCCAAGCGAGGTATTCGTCGTCACCTATGCCATCCGGCAGGCCCACGTCAATCGAGGACGGAGGCTTCCACGCCGGGTAGTTATTCTCCTGGTGGAGTGAGATCGTGAACACGTCCTCTGCGGGCGATTCCCGCATGTACGGCAAGCGCTCCGACCACGGCGCCTGCGGCGCATCCCGCTTGCCGAAAATCGCAGCCGTACCATTGCCGTGGTGAACGTCGCAGTCAACCGTCATGGCGGTCTTGATGGCGCCGTCCTTCTGCATGCGGCGTATGGCGACGGCCACATCATGAATCAAATTGAAGCCCTCACCGTGGTCAGGGAAGGCATGGTGAAAACCGCCACTGATGTTGAACGCAACTCCGTCCCGCAGCGCGCACTGCGCCGCCAGGATCGTGCCTCCCGCACATAGCCAATACGCTTCGACCAGTTCCCGGGAATACGGGACTTCCAGCTGTACCGCCTCGCTCGCGGATAGAGCTCCCGTACGGAGCTTCTGCAGGTACTCAGAAGTGTGGACAAGGAGGATATCTTCATCGCTTGCAGGTGCTGGCTCTACGAAGTCGTCAGGGGCTGCGATGCCCTTCTTGAGAAGGTGCTCGTAGATCAGCCGGTATTTCGAAACGGGAAAGACACTCTGTCCGATGGGCAGGTAGAACGTCCGGGCACATACAAGCTTGAAAGGCAGCATCAAAGCGCAAGTTCCCCGCAAGACCTCCTCAACCTGCCAAGTCCCTTCGGCGTGCGCTCTTTCCGAGGGCTGTGAGGAATATAGCGCTCTTGCCGGCGGCATGCGGGGAAAAGAAGTTGATCACGTCGTTATCGAAAAACGTCAGTCCGGTCGCGCCCAAACGCTGTGCATAGGCTCCGAGGTACAGCTTGCCACCCAGGATGCCCGCTTCCAGTTGGACG
>Ga0335070_10009621_pt1 | contig 11306 bp, 11 predicted proteins | sample Lox_Sample_13_FD_206722 | JGI IMG/M metagenome (GOLD analysis project Ga0335070, IMG submission 206722) | Soil microbial communities from Loxahatchee National Wildlife Refuge, Florida, United States - Lox_Sample_1.3 | ecosystem: Environmental > Terrestrial > Soil > Wetlands | place: USA... | reverse complement strand
CAACCCGAGAATTGCTAGGCGTGAAGGTTTAAGCTTGAAGGCGAAATTCGAGACAATCATCGAGAAGATTGGAGTTGTGTTGACCAAGACTGTGGCGTTCAAAATGGTCGTGTCCTTGACTGCGGAGACAAAGAATATTAAGTGCAAGCCGAGGAAAATGCCTAGGGGTAAAAGGTCTTTGATTCTGCCTTTCACGTTGTTCAGGTACGACAACTTCCTCGCAACTGCCAAAATCGCAGTCAAGACAGCGCACGCAATAATCAGACGCCAGAAAGCAATGTAAAAAGCATCTGCACTTTGCATAAGCCTGATGAAGATAGCAGCTGTACCGAACAGTGTTCCAGCAATTACTCCTTCCGTCACAGCCACTTTTCTCGTTCGCATATCCATCAAGCCAATCCTTTCGTTGCGGATAAACAGGAAAGAGCATTCTACTTGCAGTTAAGTTTATGCGAACCTTCACTCTTAAAAGGAGCACTACACTAACAATGAAGCGCTTGAAGGAGCATAACGTCATGAATACTGAGGAAATTATGGATTTAGCTCTAAGACTTGCAGGATTAAAAGAAACACCTGAAGATAGTGCAATACTCGTAAGCGGCAAAAATATTACAAAGATTCTGTTTGGAATCGACGCTGGCGTCCCCGAGCTCTGGCTCGCGAAGCAATTGGGCTGCGATGCCTTAATTGCTCATCACCCACCTGGAGGAGCATCAGCCATAAACTTCTATCAAGTGTTCAAGAGGCACGTTAAACAGATGATTGCGGCTGGAGTTCCGAAAGCTGAAGCCGAAAAGGCGATAATAGGTAAGATTGAAGATTTGGAGTTGGAGAATCACGCGCGTAATTACGCGCATGCAGTTGATGCTGCGAGGCTTCTGAAAATGCCATACATGAACATTCACACGCCATTAGATGAGATTGGAAGGAGGACAATGCAAGAGCAGATAAACAGAAAAATTAACGCGAAGTCAAAAGTGCAAGATGTTGTTTCTGCTCTGGAGGATTTGCCTGAATTCAAGAACGCAACTACCAAAATCAAGGTTAGGCTTGGGAAGCCTGAGAATTTGGCTGGAAAAGTTGCGGTTTCGCACGGTGCTGGAACGAACGGCGGTTACGAAGTTGCTAAAACATACTTTAAGCATGGCGTAGGCACGCTTGTTTACATCCATTTGTGGTATGGAGATCTGCAGAAGTTGAGGGCTGATGGCAAAGGAAACCTTGTGGTATCGGGGCATATTGCAAGTGACGCTGTTGGCATAAACCCGTTGATTCAAGAACTTGAAAAGAGAAACATAACGGTGACTAGAATAGGCATAATTCCAAGTTGAAGACGGTTTGAACTTTGAAACTAGTTCGCTATCGCGTCGGCAGAAAACAATGCTACGGAGCTTTGTTAAATGACGAGATAGTGTCTCTGCCTGAATTGGCAAGGCACTCAAACATTTCAATACCAGAACGCTTGGAGGACTTAATAGCTTTAGGCGTCGAAGGCATTCAAAAAGCAGAGAATATGCTTAAACAGGCTGTACAGAAAGATTTGAAAAGCATCTCTGCCAAACATGATGAAGTTTGCTTCTTGGCGCCAATGACTTCTCCTCCCAAAATCATCTGCATGGGCTTGAACTATCGAGACCACGTTTCAGAACAGAAAACAACAATACCAGATGAGCCAGTAATCTTCATGAAACCTCGCACAACCATCATTGGACCGAACGAGAATATCGTTAAGCCGAGTTTTGTTAAGCAGCTTGACTATGAAGCGGAATTAGCAATTGTAATGGGGAAAGAGGGCAAGAACATTCCAGTTTCAGAGGCAAGCGTCTATATTTTTGGGTATACAATTCTCAATGATGTTTCTGCGCGAGATATTCAGTTTAAGGATAAGCAGTGGACTAGAGGAAAAAGCTTTGACACTTTTGCTCCTACTGGACCATGCATAACTACTGTGAACCAATTGCAGAATACGTCGAACTTGTCGATCAAAACATGGGTTAACGACGAGATTCGCCAAAACTCCACAACACGAAATATGATATTCAACGTTTGCCAAATAGTCCACCACATAAGCCGCGTTATGACTCTGGAACCATGCGACATAATTGCCACAGGCACTCCAGCAGGCGTAGGCTTTGCCATGAAACCTCAACCGAAATTCCTTCAATCCGGCGACACCGTAAGAATAGAGATTGAAGGGATTGGCACGCTGCAGAACAGAATCATCGAAGAAGAAGCCGATGCTTAACACTTCAAACCAGAGTTTCCAACAAACCATTTCTACCGTCCAAAAAAAAGAAGCAACATTCTCAGACATGTCTGCATCTAAACAAAATGTATAAACAAAATGTATAAACACTCCAGATGGGGGTCTAGATGCACCAGAGAGAGCCTGTTCACCCCGCCAGTAGAAGATGCATCCTGCCTATGTTCGAAAACTTTTTGCAATAACTACTAAGTCTAGCCCGTCTATCTTGTTATCATTGTTCATATCTGCTCTCCAATTCCATCTCCGATGACTCAATCTTGAGCCAAAAGCTTGAGCCACAATCGCAATGTCTTTACCGTCAACTTTTCCATCATCATTCAAATCAGCCACAGACGGCACATACGCTTTCATAAGCGGATAATGATCCACCTCAGAAGCATTTACAACATAAGCACTATCACCTATTCCATCACCATCCAAATCTGTACCATTATAATCGCCCCAATAGTTTCCGCCGCCAGGATAGCCTTCATCCCAACTGTTAACCGAAAGTCCTTCAATCTGCACATGGGTCGAACCGTTAAGAATGTTGTTATGAAAGAGAACGTTACCGCTGGAAACTTGAGGATAAAATGCATATGAGCAATTTGCTATCTTATTTTCTTTGATAACGTTACCAGACGAAAGAACTAGCGAAATAGCGTAGGAAGCATTGTTGAGAAGGTTTCTTTGAATAACATTATTGTTTGCTCTTTCAAGATAGATTGCTTCACCAAGGATGTTGATATCTTCTACCAAATTGTCAAATATCGTGTTGCTGCTTGCATTTTCGAAGCGAACACCAACGTCACTAGCTCTTATGTTATTTCTGTAGACACTGCACCCAACTGCGCCCACCAAATAGAATGCCCATCTGGCTCTTCGAGCCGTGAACCCTGTTATGTTCACATTTCTTGCGCTAATAGTGAAACACCTGACTGAGCCACCACTGTCCATAATCGTTGTATTCCTATTTCTTCCAACAATATTCAGAGACTTTGTCACAAAAACATGTTCAATGTAAACTCCTTCATCAACAACAATCGTATCTCCAGCAGAAGTTTCTGTTGCGTTTATTGCATCTTGAATAGTTGGGTAATCCAAACCCGTATTGATATTATGAACTGGAAAGCCACCAAAAGACATATGGAATTCTGCAGTTAACAAAAAAAACAATAGCACAAAGAAGCAAAGAGCAAAAACCATCACCTTACGCATACCGCATCATCAATCTATCAAGTACCAGACACTAACGCTCTATTGAAACTTTGCTCTCTCCAGCTTCCTTCTCAAGTCTAATGACATGTTCAGCTTTCTCTGCAAACGCATCACTATGCGTAACAGCAATGATTTGCTCAACAGCCTTAAACCTACTAATTGCTTCAGCCAACCGATCAATCGAACCGTCCTCACGCCCAAGACTCTCGGTTGGCTCATCAAGCAAAAGCATGCTCAAGCCATGACCGGTTCTAGATTGCATAATCAGTTGACCCAAACCAAGACGATAAGCAAAAGCAAGTAACGTCCGCTCACCACCAGAAAGATACAGCACTTCCCTCTCAACACCACTCTCGCTGAGCACATAAGGCGTATAAGACTCATCAACAGTAACATTCATCACAGTACCTTCACCGCCTACCAAATTATCAAGAATTTGCTGAACAAAATTCCTCAACACCTTAACAAACTCGCTCCGCAACTTAGGCTGAATACTCCTATACGCATCCCGCATACTGTTAACGATCTCGATCGCCTTCACCAGTTTTTCCATACGCTCCACTTTCTGCTGAGCCAAATCAATTCTCTCCTTCACCTCATCCAAACGCCTACCCAACTCCTTCTTACCGTTCTCTTTAGTCCGCAAATCCGCCTCAAGAGAATAATACTGTTTAAAAGCCTGCTCCCTATTCGCTTTCGCTTCATCCAGCAAAGAAACGTCAAATCTGCCAATCTCCAACTGCACAGCCTCCAACTCTGTCTGAAGCTTGCCTCTTGCCTCTTCTTTTTCTCTGTTTTCACGCTCAAACTCTGCCAAAGCCTCCTCCTCATCGCTTATCCTAGTCTTCAAGTCATCGGCGCGAGGAAGAAGAGCTTGTAAATTCGATAACGCACTACTTGCTATGCTCTTTATTTTCTGCATTTCTTCAACCTCGCCTTGGAGTTTGCTCACAGTTGACTGCCCTTCAGTGTTCTCAGCCTGAATCCGTTGCAACAACCCATCCTTATATTCATCCTTCAAATTTTGCAGGCAAAGCGGGCAAAGATTCTCATTGGACAGTGAGGCAATCCTTCTCTGATTCTCACGAATATGCCGAAAAGCTGACTCTTGCTCTGCCTTAAGACCTGCAATCTTATCGTCAAACGATAACAAATACTGCCTTAGGCTTTCAGTAGACTGATCCGAAGAAATCCCAGCCTCCTGAAGCTTGCCCCTATATGAACCAATTTGCACTTCCAAGGAGCCCAAACGCTCCTTCAGATTTCTTATCACTCGCTTTTTGCCTTCGATCTTCTCATTCAAACTAGCCTGACTATCCTCAACACCAGATAGACTTGCTCGCATCTGCGCCACTTTTCTCTTCAACTCTTCAGTTTGTGTCCTAACCTCCTCCAACTGTTTGAGAGAGGAATCAGCTTCATCCAACTCTTTCTTCGCACGATCTAGCTGCTTCGTCAAGTCTTGGAGATCAACTTCCAATCGCGAAAACTCTTCAATAGTCCTGTTATATTCATTGCTAAGCTTGTCCATCCCAGCAACATCTGCATCCTTCTCGTACATTCTTTTTTCCGTTTCAAAGTCGCGGGCATAAATAGCCAAACTGCTCCAAGCAACTTCATAATCAGCCAGCCCAAACAACTCATCCAGCCGCTTCTGCCTTTCTCGAGGCTGCGCATCCAAAAGCTCCTTCAAATGCTCCTGACGAACCCAAACAATTTCTCGGAAAAGCTCCTTATCCAAACCCGTTATTGCTTGAACTTGTTCAGCAACGGCCTCACTTTTGATGCTCGCAATCAGCTTTTCATCCTCAAAAAACTTCAACGCGTCCGCATCTTGGCTTATGCCTTTCCCACGTCTTCTCAATCCACGACAAATCCTGTAACCCTCACCATTCTGCGTAAACTCCATCACAACTCTACCGCTATCTGCTCCTTCACGTAGCAAGTACTCATAACTTCTTCCAACAGGATCTCCAAAAAGAACAAAATCAATCGCGTAAAGAATGCTGGATTTTCCACAACCCAAGCCCCCAACCAGACAATTGAAACCTCTCGCAAAAGGCACAGTGGATTTAACGTGAGAACGAATATTCTCAAGCTGCACAATATTGACTTTCATTGCAAAAGCTCCTCCAAAGCCTGTTTCACTTTTTCTTCATCCTTCTTCGTCAAAGGTTCAATCAGACCAACTGCAACTTTAGCTATCTTTTCGGCTTCAACACGACTATGACGCTCAGAAAAAATCTGCAGGAAATATTCGAAGGCCTTCGTCTTCAAATCTTTGAACTCGCTTTCGAAAATCGAACGAACAACCTCTTCAGGAACCTCGCTCTCACGAAGCAAAATAACCGGATGAACAAGCAAAGCTTTCTCAGATGCAGCTCTAATTTGAGCAATATCTACTTCAGCACGGCCAGCCTCGACGGGCAACACACCCCTTAGGACAGCAACAACAATCGCACCATCCACATCCACGCTCCTCACTAGCTGAATAACGCGCTCCGTAATTTTGGAAGCAGCCATCCCCGTAAAATCCTCGTCCAAAACAACAAATTTCCTTTCACGTTCAAGTTCAACAAATTGTGGAGAAACTTTGCCCTTCGCCTCCACATTCACATAGTAAAAACCCTTCGAAGTTTTAGCTTCATCATAGTTCACTGTTTCAGTGCTTCCACTATAGGCGAGAAGCCCGCCCTTGAATCTGTCCATGTAGGGCTTGTGCACGTGTCCTGCAGCATAATAGTCAAAGTCTTCAGGAATAAGCTCTGGTCCAGCTTCAGCTTCCATGTAAGGAGGTTTGAGGTTCGGAAGATCCAGCGCCATGTGAAAAACAAAAATGTTGAATACGCTCGAGTCTGGGTTTGGCGGGTTTTGCCTCATGAAAACTGGAAGCATTTCCTCAGTTTTGCCTCTGGTTCGGTAGTTAGGCACTCCATAGACGTAGCAGCATTCAGGTTTGCGCCAACAAGCGTTTTCATGACGTGGCAAATAATAGATCAATCCTGCACTGTCCAACGGGTTCAAAACAGTTCCAGTAACAGAGTTAGGCGCCGTGTCATGCGAGCCATCAACTACCAAAACTGGAATTCCAGCTTCACGAAGACGCCCGAAATTTCTTATGGCATTCTCCAACGTAACGTTGGAAACACGAGCTTGGTGAAACAAGTCTCCAGCAATGATCATGAAATCTGGTTTCAACTCAATAGTCTTGTCGACCAGCTGCTGAAAGGCTTTATCGAAGTCTTCACGCCTTGCTTCTAAACCATATTGAGAATAGCCCAAATGCAGGTCAGCAGCATGAACGAAAGTGAAAGCTTTCAAGTTGCTTCTCCCATATCCAACAACTCTATTGCAAGATAAAGCTTAAGGCTAACTAGTCCGACAGTAGCATCACGTGTCAATTAAGATGAGGATGAAAGAGAAACATATAAGCCACTATGTTTTCAATTAACAAAGGCGCAAACAGAATGAACTGTCAAAAGTGCGGTGCAGAGATTTTCCTACCTTTCAAATGCCCATACTGCGGAGGCCAGTTCTGTGCAGAACATCGCTTACCAGAGAACCATGACTGCAAAATGAAGGACTTGGCACGCACATCAAAGATAGAAACGCAGCCAATAAGACCAGTTCTAGTTCAAAAGGAAACACCGTACGAGTATACCGTTTCATACGTTCCGGTTCAGCCTCAAAAGAAAATTCGTTTTAGCATGAAAGAAATTCAGCATTTGGCTTTAGCCTCGTTGCTCGTCATCGCAGTAGGATTATCGCTTGCTATTTACTATACCGTCGAACCCATTCAATTGGCCTCTTTCACCATCATTATATTCATATCTTTCATGACTCATGAAATGGCGCATAAGGCAGTTGCGCAGAGGCATGGTTTCTGGGCGGAGTTCAGATTGAACGTGTTGGGAGCAGTTTTGACGTTGATTTCGGTCATTTCTCCATTGTTTAAGCTGATATCCCCGGGTGCAGTTATGATATCTGGAGTTTTCGACAAAAAAAATGTTGGAAAAATCTCAATCGCTGGTCCGCTTACGAATCTTTTGCTTTCAGCTTCCTTTCTTGCAGTGGCATTCGCATTTCCTCAATTTAGTTTGATTTTTGAATTGGGAGCTGCAATCAACGCTTGGATAGCTCTATTCAATCTCATACCGTTTGCGATTCTTGACGGATACAAGATCTTCCAGTGGAACAAAGTAATTTGGGCGTTGGCTTTCAGTGCAAGCCTAATTTTGACGCTCGTTCTGTATCAAATGATATGAGTAGGGCGCAGGATTAAATAGTAGTTGCCAACAACAAATGTTTGCTGCAAATAATTTTCGGTGTTGAGCTGAAATTATGGTAAAAAGAGATAGACATGACATAACTTTCGAGATCTTGAGGAAGGCAAAAAGCAGAAAGAAGAAAACTGAACTAATGCAGGATGTTGGACTTTCTTACTTGCAGGTAAAGTATTACTTGGACTTTTTGACCAAACATGCACTTCTGGAGCTTGGCGAGAAAAACTTGTATAAGACAACAAAGAGAGGCGAAGAATTCTTGCAGAAATGCGAAGAATGCCCTCTATTTAGGTGGGAAAAACAAAAAGCATGACGTCTTTCTTAATGATTAGAGAAGCTCGATGGCCACGTGAACCTCTTCTGGAACACGAATTCGCATAATCCGTCGCATTGCACGATCTTCAGAGTCGATTTCCACTAGACGCTTGTGAATACGCATTTCCCATCTATCCCATGTAGCTGTTCCTTCTCCGCAAGGCGATTTTAGAACAGGAACCTTCAGTCTCTTGGTTGGCAACGGAATTGGCCCTGTCATTTTTACGCCGGTCTTCTCTGCGATGCTCTTCAATTCATCGCACACTTCTTCAAGCTTCTTGTAGTCTGTGCTTGTTAGGCGTATTCGAGCTTTTCTTACCATGCAGTGTTCCACACTTTTCTACTTAATGCATTGTAGGTTACCTTTAGACAAGAGAGCGCAAATAAAAACTTATCGACAATTATTCGTAACTGTCTTGTGCTCGCGAAGCTTCATATACCTAATCTAATGGCTAGCTTGGAAGAATTTGGCTCCCTCTGGAAATGGTTTTGGCATAGCTCTGAGATGCTTAAGACTTTCAACAGGGCTGTGTCAAGCGATCTTCCTGAGAAATTGCAGCGTGTGTGTTTGTTGGATTCTTTCGGCTGTAACACCATCGAATTCCATGCTTTTCTTCTCATCTGTCTTCGTATTTTTGTATAAAACCCTGTATCTTGGAGTGTAAATTATGGCTCTTTCCTTGACTTCAAATATCTCATTAACAAGCCTGCTTACGTCATTTGGGCGCTTGATTATTCTTGATCTAATAATATCTAGGTCAGTATCAGGGGCAATTTCCCTTATTCCAAAAGCAGCCAGAACCTTTTTAGGATGTCTTTCTGAAGGAGCGGAGGGAAGTTTGCTGAGTCCAGCTTCTTTGCCGTATCCATCTAAAATAAGAGAAGCTTTCACCTCATTCATCAATCGCTCCTCACCTTCAAGCGTTATTACCTTGAAATCATTCGATGAAGGACCTTCTGGACGGTTGGGCTCAAACTTGCTGTTTAAAAGGATAACCTCTAACACTTTGTTATCGACTCTAATTGTGTAAGTGCACTTGCGATAGTAGTCTATGGAGTATCTGCCACTGATTAGCATGTAAGGTTCGTAGTACTTATCGATGGAGATAAGTAGGATCTCTTCTGATTTAGGCTTCACGAACCCGAATTTTGCAAATAATTGTGTCTTAAGTTTCTCCGCAGCTACCCTCACGACTGTTGGATCAACCCGAGTTTCGTAAACAATCGTTTTTCTTTGAGCTATTTTTTCGTCTGACGATATGCTTTCACTCGACACAACTATTTTTTCGTGAGACACTACTTCAGCCAATCAAGGGTCCTCAAGGTTTTCTGCGTTTGGTGCATAATATGGATTATGAATTAGGAAAATGAATCATTGGTACACTCTTATCAATGAATCTAGATCAAACAGTCTATAAGGCTGATTTGCAAAGCATAGAACTGAGTGATATGAGACAGAAAAAACTCCAAGTCGAAGGGTTACTAATAGACTTAGACGGCACAATAGTTGACTCCAGACCAGCGTATCTTGAAGCCTTAAGAAGAGCGTTCATGACAATAGGACAAAAGACAGTGGATATTGAAATTGTAACAGAAATTCCGAGAAGACTGGAGCAGAATCAGCCTATAAACACAATAATGCCTGACATGGACTCTGAGAAATTCTTAGATGCCTATCTAAAAGCATACTATGATTCCACGGCAACAAAAACTAAACCCCTGCCAAACATAACGGAAACACTAAGAAAGCTCTATGGAAAAGCAAAGCTTGGATTAGTTACTATGCGTTGCGTCTCAAAAGACAAAGTCAAAAAAGAACTTGAGACCTTCGGCATATCAAGATATTTCGAAACAATTACAACAGCATTTGACAGGTGCTTGCCCAAACCTTCTCCAGAAGCCTTCTGGAAAAGTGCAAAATCATTAGGCGTTGACATAAGCAAGTGTGCGGTCGTAGGCGATTCTGTTGCTGATATTAGAGCCGGAAAAAATGCGGGAGCCATTACGATTGCTGTCCTGTCTGGAATCTTCACCAAAGAAGAGTTGGAAAAGGAAAATCCCGATTTAATACTGAAGAACATCATTGAGCTTCCTGATTTTCTATAGTATTCTCGGAAAATGCTAATGGAACATATTTCTAAATGCGAAATATAGCAAAAAGTTATTGATGAATGTTATAGAAGCGACTATAAATAAAGCTTAATAAAAACACTATTGCTTAGATTTATTTTGGAGAAGGCTTCGAGAGCGGATAACCAATGAACTTCATAGAAATCCTATTGTCAGACAAGCTTAAGAGCAAAAATCCCATGCTTGACGTTCTAGGCTCTGACCGAAAGGTACTGCAGATAGCTTGCCAAGACTTTACCAATTATCTAAGAGTTCATTGGAACCTTGTGGGAAAAGAAACAAGCGAATTTGAACTAGCCGATAGAATAGAAGAGTATTATGACAAAGAACCGAAAGAACTGGAAGAATTTATCGACTTATGGACTGGCATGTGGCTGAAGAAATGGAACGAACGAGTAAAACTGTTAATTGGAAATGAAGAGTCAGGAAGATGGAACAAGGTTACAAAGGCTCTTAACAATGCTGAACCGTTATGGAGGAACCTTGTCAACCGCTCGGAAGTGCAAGAAATAGTCGTGACAACTCTCATTAGAAACGGGGAAATATGTGGCACGTCAATTCTGGCAGAGAACTTGTTGAAAATGGAGTTAGGCGAAAACAAGAAAGAATGTACTGATGAGAAAGAACATGTAATAAGCGTGATAAATGACACTTTGCGAAAGGCTAGAGAGCTAACGCGAAGCAAAGGACCGTTGATTTTCGTAAAAATAGATAAAGGATACTACGAACGGGGTTCGCCATAGAAAATTGAAGAGATGTCTCTGGCAAGGAGTCATGTAGAGGTTAATTCCAGAAAACCTAATTAATTTAAAAATTATAGTTTCCATCAGGCGAAAAAGGCGAGTGATATGAGAAGCATAAGAAAGATAGTCTGTCTCTTTTTCATAGCTATTATTTCCTTCCTGATTCTAGGCAGCATAAACGCGATTCAGTTCGCTTGTGCAGCAGCACCGCCTGGAGGAACAATCTACATTACACCAAAATACAACAATTTCACTAATCCTCCGAAGAACGTTGGTGATTGGTTCACGATGAATGTCCGTATCGCAAACTATTCTAACGTTGCCGGCTGGCAAGTCAAACTCGTTTACAATAAGAATATTCTCTACACGACC
>Ga0335070_10009620_pt1 | contig 11306 bp, 15 predicted proteins | sample Lox_Sample_13_FD_206722 | JGI IMG/M metagenome (GOLD analysis project Ga0335070, IMG submission 206722) | Soil microbial communities from Loxahatchee National Wildlife Refuge, Florida, United States - Lox_Sample_1.3 | ecosystem: Environmental > Terrestrial > Soil > Wetlands | place: USA... | reverse complement strand
GCCAGACAAAAATGAAGCTCGGCAACAGCGAGGTGAAGGGGATTGTGGAATCCATCGTGAACGATACCCTGGCCACCTATTTTGGGGAAAACCCTTCCATTGCGAAGAAGGTAATTGAAAAGGCCCTTCAGGCAGCAAGGGCAAGGGAGGCTGCGCGAAAGGCAAGGGAGCTCACGCGGAGAAAGGGCGCCCTCGAGGATACCGGGCTTCCGGGGAAACTCGCGGACTGTTCGGAAAAGGACCCTGCCCTGAGTGAGCTCTTTATCGTGGAGGGTGAATCCGCAGGCGGCTCCGCCAAACAGGGGAGAGACCGCAGGACCCAGGCGATCCTGCCCCTCAGAGGCAAGATCCTCAATGTGGAGAAGGCGCGCTTTGACAAGATGCTCGGGCACGAAGAGATCAAGATACTCATCACCGCCCTCGGAACGGGCATCGGCGCGGATGATTTTGACATAGCGAAGATCAGATACCACAAGGTCATCCTCATGACCGACGCTGATGTGGATGGCGCCCACATAAGGACCCTCCTTCTCACCTTCTTTTACCGCCAGATGCCCCAGGTCATAGAAAACGGATACCTCTATATCGCACAACCCCCCCTTTTCAAGGTGAAGCGGGGGAAGACCGAGAGGTACATCCAGAGCGAGGCAGAGCTCCAAAATATGCTTTTTGAACTCGCAGCAGAGGACATCTCCCTGACCATCAAGGGGCAGGAGGTGAAGGGCAAGGCCCTCATTCCTTTCCTGAAGCGTCTGCTGAATTTTGAGAGATTGCTGGAATGGTTTGAGAGGAGGCGCAGGGACCCCATGGTGCTCAGGATCTTTGTGGCAGAAGGGATCACCAAGGCGCTCCTGAAAGATCGGGAGAAGATATCAAAGCTTCTCGAAAAGGTGACGAAGCAGCTCCCTGAAGCGAACATCGGTGACCTTTACGAGGATGAGGAGCATGAAGGATACGGCGTGGAGATGAGAAGGCAGAGTTACAAGCTCGTTCTGGATACGAACCTCCTTTTATCCCCGGAGTTCAGGGAATTGGAGACCCTCTACGCCTTCATGAAAGATCTTGGCAAGGCCCCCTTTAAGATCTCCACAAAGGACGGGCAGAAAGAGGTGGCGTCCACCACCGGGCTCCTTGCCCTTATCGTCGAAACGGCGCGGAAGGGCCTGACCATCCAGAGGTACAAGGGCCTGGGCGAAATGAACCCCCAGCAGCTCTGGGATACCACCATGGATTCTGACAAGAGGACCTTGCTCCAGGTGAGCATCGAGGACTCTGTGCAGGCTGATCAGATATTCACCATCCTCATGGGTGACCAGGTTGAACCAAGGAAGGAGTTCATCGTCAAACACGCCTTGGAGGCGAGGAATATCGATATATAGATTGCAGGATTCTTCTGGGTTTTCACAAAAGAGAAAATATAAAGCTTATCCCGGCAGTTCCTCACAGGAGTTCTCACTATGCAGCATCCTGATTATCCTGCAAAATACGAGCGGGAATCTTTACAGGTGCCAGTACCTTCCTAAGTTGCAAAATACTACGGAAAGAGACTAATATCTAAGGCAATAAGGGAGGGGGATGGGGAGAACTCCTGAAGACGAAGCACGCCAAGTTATTGACGGTCTGCTTGAAAAGGCGGGCTGGCATGTCTGCGATTATAAAGAAGCGAACATCCATAGCTCAACCGGAGTCGTGATAAGAAACTTTCCTCTGAAGACAAAACACGGTATCGCCGACTATCTCTTCTATATTGAAGGCAAGGCAGCGGGCGTAATAGAGGCTAAAAAAGAAGGCACAACTCTCACAGGCGTTGAAATCCAGTCAGATAAGTATAAGAATGGTCTCCCCGAGATTCTCCCGTCCTGGCATCGGCCTTTGCCCTTCTGCTATGAATCCACCGGGGTTGAGACAAGGTTCACCAGTTATCTGGACCCGGATGCCCGATCAAGGCAGGTTTTTTCCCTTCATCGCCCTGAAACGCTCCATGAATGGCTGACATATTCAGGAGAGGCGACACTCGACAAGGCAGCCGACCCGCTGGGGATTTATTGGCCGCCTTCCACCCTTCGCTCACGCCTCCGCAAGATGCCGCAGCTCATCGAAGGAGGGCTGTGGCCTGCCCAGATAAAGGCACTCATGAACCTTGAGAAATCAATGAGCGAAACCCGGCCCCGTGCTGTTGTCCAGATGGCGACCGGAAGCGGCAAGACATTCACTGCCGTCACCTTCATCTACCGCCTGCTTCGCTTCGCAGGGGCAAAGCGTGTCTTGTTCCTTGTGGACAGGGCCAATCTCGGACGCCAGACGCTCAAGGAGTTCCAGCAGTATCAGTCTCATTACAATCCGTATAAATTCACCGAAGAATATATCGTCCAGCAGCTCACTTCGAACAAAATAGACAAGACCGCCAGGGTCTGCATCTCGACGATCCAGCGGCTCTATTCTATACTCAAGGGCGAAGAGCTTCCCGAAGAGGAGGACGAGCATTCCACCGCAGGGCTGGAGTATGTCATCAAAGAGCCGCCGCCCATCGAATACAATCCCAATGTGCCTATCGAGACCTTTGACGTGATCGTCACCGACGAATGCCATCGCTCCATCTATAACCTCTGGCGGCAGGTGCTCGAATACTTCGACGCCTTTCTCATCGGCCTGACCGCAACTCCGAACAAGCAGACCTTCGGCTTCTTCAACCAGAACCTTGTGATGGAATATCCCCATGAGCAGGCGGTTGCCGATGGCGTGAACGTGAATTACGACGTCTACAAGATCCGCACCAAAATTACAGAAGGCGGCTCGAAGGTCGATGCCGGTTACATTGTGGACAAGCGCGACCGTGAGACACGTACAGTTCGCTGGGAAAAGCTGGATGAGGATTTCGCGTACACCGCTGAGCAACTCGACCGGGATGTGGTGGCAATCGATCAGATACGTACAGTTGTCCGCGCCTTCAAGAATAAGCTCTTTACCGAGATATTCCCCGGCAGGACCGAGGTGCCCAAGACGCTCATCTATGCAAAGGACGATTCCCATGCAGAGGACATTGTCAAGATCGTGCGCGAGGAGTTCAACAAGGGCAATGAGTTCTGCCAGAAGATAACCTATAAGACAACAGGAAAGAAGACGGACGAACTGATCGCAGAATTCAGAAACAGCTACTTCCCCCGCATCGCTGTCACCGTGGACATGATTGCAACCGGTACAGACATAAAACCCCTCGAAATCGTCTTTTTCCTCAGGCAGGTCCAGTCCCGCGCCTACTTTGAACAGATGAAGGGGCGGGGCGTGCGCGTCATCAACGAGACAGACCTGCAATCAGTAACGCCGGATGCAAAGTCCAAGGACCATTTTGTGGTAGTGGATGCGGTCGGCGTCTGCGAGGCTGCCAAAACAGATTCCCGACCCATGGACCGCCAGCGGACCGTTCCTCTCGAAAAGCTACTCCAGGCTGTTGCCCTCGGCAGCACTGATACTGATATCATTTCATCCCTTGCGGCGAGGTTTGCGCGGCTTGAGCGCAGGATCACAAAAGAGGACAATGCAGAAATAAGGAAGTTTGCAGATGGCAAGGGACTTAAGGAACTGACAGGGAGTCTTGTGCAGTCCCTCGATCCGGACAGACATATTGAGCTTGCCCGCGCCGAGCAAAGCGAGGCAGGCGGGACAGGCGAGCCGACAGAGGAACAGATCAAGAAAGCGGCTGAAAAGCTCATCCAAAGTGGGGTGACGCCCCTGCATAACCCCAGGGTTCGGGAAAAGATACTGGAGATTTATAAAAAGACAGAGCAGACAATCGATACTGTCAGCACTGATGAAGTCACAACTGTCGGCTTCAGCGCGGAGGCGCTGGAGAAGGCGAAGGGGCTGGTGCAGTCCTTCGAGCAGTTCATCAAGGAGCACAAAGACGAAATCACGGCACTCCAGATCCTTTACAGCAAGCCGTATAAGACACGGTTGAAATATGAGCAGGTGAAGGAGCTTGCAAACCTCATCGAAAAGCCGCCGTACTTCTGGAAGGTTGACAACCTCTGGAATGCCTATGCCGCGCTCGAAAAGTCAAAGGTCCGTGGCGCCAGCGCCCCGCATATCCTGACAGACCTTGTCTCGCTCGTCCGTTTTGCTATGCATCAGGAGAATGAACTTGTGCCCTTTCCCGAGCGGGTCAATTCTAATTTCAGTGCGTGGATTGCCCAGCAGGAGAATGCTGGCAAGAAAATTACCGACGAACAGCGTCGCTGGCTTGAAATGATCCGTGATCATATTGCGGGTAGCCTCTCCATTGAGACAGACGACTTTGAGTATGGCAAGTTCATTCAACAAGGTGGGATTGGAAAGGCGTATCAGGTGTTTGGGGATGAGTTAAGTAGAATGATTGAAGAATTGAATGGAGTTCTGGCGGCGTGAGAAGAGCTGAGATTGACGAAAAAGAACTTTTGGGATAAAATAGGTACTGAAACAAATACGGAAAGGAGTACTGCAATGAATACTTTAGCTGCACAGGAAATAAAAAGGAAGGGGATTTCGGCAGTAGATGAAGTCCTGAAAGAAGGCCCGGTTCACATTATTAAGAATAATCAGCCTCAGTATGTAGTCCTTACGGAAGAGCGCTATCGCGATTTGCTTGAGGCAGAGGATGAGGCATACAATGCGCGAATCCGTGCATCCCTTGAAGACCTGAAGGCAGGGAGAGTAAAACGCGGAACTGCTAAAGATTTAATTAAGGAATTAGGACTGGAAGATTGAGGCATGTATGCTCTTGTATGGACTGCCCATTTCACGCGCGCCGCGAAGAAGTTTGGGAAAAGCCATCCTGAGCTGAAGAAGAAAGTCGCCGGCATTCTCCGCGATCTCGAAAAAGACCCTTTTCAGCCACATCTGAAATATCACCACCTCGGGGGCAAATATAAGGGGATGCAGGCAATAAGTATTACCGACAGCTACCGGATCACTATGACCGTCATGATTACTGAGAAGGAAATTATTCTGATCGACATAGGTACGCATGATGAAGCGTATCGGTGAAACCGCGCAGCCCGGTGAAGGCGTGTGCTGATAGTATCCTCAGTTTTTCAAAAGATTTCATGACGAAGAGAAATCAGCCGCCGCTTCAAGAAAAGGCATCACTGGATCATGAGAAACAGAATAATACGCCGCTGCCGGATGGGTGGGTGTGGAAGACGTTGGGAGAGGTTCTATCAGACATCGTGGGAGGTGGTACGCCCTCTAAAACTAACTCAAAATACTGGAACGGTACTATCCCTTGGTTGACTGTCAAAGACATGCGAACGCGCCGCCCAGCCGACTCGATTGATCACATCTCAAAAGATGCAATTAGGGAGAGCGCAACGAATCTTATACCGAAGGATACTGTGATTATCGCCACCCGCGTTGGTCTCGGGAAGGTTATACGTGTTCCTTATGATGCGACAATTAATCAGGATCTCAAAGCATTAATTACCACAGCAGAAGTAGATAAGGGATATCTCGAACATTGGATTAGTTCGATTGCGAACTATTTAGAATCTATCGGTTCAGGAACAACAGTGAAAGGCATTCGCCTTGAAACCTTAAGGGAGATTCCGTTTCCCCTTGCCCCTCTGGATCAACAAGAACGTATCGTCTCCGAAATCGAAAAGCATTTCTCCCGCTTGGATGAGGCGGTTGCCAGTCTCAAGCGCGTTAAGTCGAACCTCAAACGCTACAAAGCCGCTGTCCTCAAAGCTGCGGTCGAGGGGAAATTGACAGAGGAGTGGCTCAAGGCACATCCCAATGTTGAGCCAGCAGGTGAATTGTTAAAACGCATCCTCGCCGAGCGGAAGAAAAAATGGGAAGAAAAGAATCCGGGCAAGAAATATAAAGAACCTGCCGCACCTGATACTTCAAACCTGGCCGCATTGCCAGCGGGGTGGGTGTGGGCAACGGTTGAGCAGCTTGCAGGTAAGATTCAGTATGGTTCCTCCTCAAAAACTAATGAAGACCGACAGGGTGTTCCAGTTATAAGAATGGGCAATATTTTTGAAGGTCGACTTAAATTAGATGACCTCAAATATTTACCGCGAAATCATTCTGAATTCCCTGAACTCTTTCTCAAAAAGAATGACCTCTTGTTCAATACAGGTCGGGCAGGCAAATGTTAATGGTTCAAAGTTGCAAGCTCTATCAGTCCCTCTGCCACCTCATGCGGAGCAACAGAAAATCGTTGAAGAAGTCGAGAGCTGTCTCTCTGTCGCCGAAGGAATCGAAGCTGCTGTTGAAACTAATCTCAAGCGCGCTGAACGCATGCGGCAGTCGATTTTGAAAAAGGCTTTTTCAGGCAGGCTTGTGCCATGAACGATAAGAACGAAAAACCAATACCGAGCCTCATCCGATCCCACGGTGGATATCGCAAGCTGCGCTCTTACCAGACAGCTGAACTTGTCTATGATGCGACAGTGGTTTTTTGTGACCGCTTCATTGACAGGAGGTCGCGTACTCACGACCAGATGGTGCAGGCGGCGCGGAGCGGCGTGCAGAACATCGCAGAAGGGAGCATGGCCTCGGCAACGTCCAAGAAGACCGAACTCAACCTGACCGGCGTAGCACGTGCAAGCCTGGAAGAACTGCTGCTCGACTACCAGGCCTTTCTTCGGCAGAAGGGTTTGCGTCTATGGGCGAAGGATTCTCCGGAGGCCCTCTCGATCAGGAAGAAATATTCGTCGGAGCAGTCAGACCCGTCGGACGTGTCGGCCCCATATTCTTTGAAGACAGCCTCACCTGAGGTTGCTGCGAACACTTTGATCTGCCTGATCAACCAGGCCAGTTATCTTCTTGGACGGCAGCTACAGAGGCTCGAACAGCAGTTTCTCACCGAAGGCGGCTTTACGGAAAGACTTTACAAAGCCCGCACGCAGGCCAGAAAGACACGATGAGCAAGATCACTGAGAGGGGCATAGAACTGAGTTTTCAGGAGCATTTTGGCACCGAGCTCATCCATCCGTTCCGGGAAGGAAATGGTCGGATAGCAAGAGTCCTTTCGACTCTCATGGCACTTCAGGCCGGGTTACCCCTTCTCAATTTCGGCTTGATAAGCGGCGAGAAGAAAAAGGAATATTTCGAAGCGATTCAGGCCGGACTGGACAAGAACTACGAGCCGATGGAGAAACTATTTTTGATGATTATCGAGAAGAGTGACGTGGTTTTATGATTCTTTCTGAGTTTTCACTCTTTTTGAGTTTTCGCACTATTGATTCAACAGACGCTCCGGTTTCGATTGCTGTTGAGGTGGCAACATTGGTGATTAGTGCCTGATGATATTTTTCTGACACTTTAAGATAAGGATTGGTTTCAAATAATGACTTCTTTGACATGTAATATTATACCATTTAATATAGCCACCACGAAAGGCATAAAAGAATGAAAAACGGTTCAGCTACAATTGTTCAAAAACTCTGGAATTATTGCAATGTTCTCCGGGACGACGGGATGCTTTTGGGACAAAAAAGGGGCTAACTACAGCTAGCGTATTTCCTTCTGAGCTTTTTGGGCAGCCGCGATGTCGCGCATTTTCTTTTTCAGTTTCTTGGTGAATTTAGGGTATTTTACGTGAACACCCTCTATCGCAGAGGAAGATGCGACGCACTGCTCAATCAAGAATTTGCGAAGTTCGGAATCTTTGAGATAGGGATTCGTCTCCAAGAGAGACTTTTTTCTCATGATTAATTTTATCATAATAAGACGGTATTGAGGCATGAGAGAAGCAATTTTGAAAAAACTGATAGAATAACGAGAGGAGGTGAACATTATGGAAATACTGAAATCTAAGCTGGAAGGTCTCCTAAAGAATCTTCCTGAGAAGGTTGATGTGGAAGATGTGATGTATCGGCTGTATCTTCTGCAGAAGATAGAGGCTGGGGAAAAAGATATCGCTGAAGGCAAAACACTTTCTCATCGGGATGCTATCGAAAGGCTTTCAAAGAAATGGCAGAACTGATATGGTCTTACCATGCGCTGACTGAATTAGAGGGTATTTTCGATTATATCGCATCAGACTCCCATCTCTACGCGCAGTACACCATCCAGAATATCTTCAAAGCCGTTGAACTATTACAGACATTTCCCGGGTCGGGTCGACATCTGCCTGAATTCCCGAATCTTCAGCACAGAGAGCTGCTGATAGGTAATTATCGTATAATCTATCACTACACCGCTGAAGAGGACTCTCTGAAAATCATCACAGTGATTCATGGAAGCCGGTTGCTGAAAGAAACTCATCTGGCAGAATAGATTGGGTAAAAAGATTTGACAAACGGCTCGGCCACAATCGTTCAAAAACTATGGAATTACTGCAACGTCCTGCGGGACGATGGGATGAGTTACGGCGACTATGTGGAGCAGCTCACGTACCTGCTGTTCCTCAAGATGGCCGACGAGCGGTCAAAGCCGCCTTATAACCAGAAAAGCTCTATCCCTTCCGGTTATGACTGGCAGAGCCTCCTGAAAAAAGATGGCGATTCCCTCTTTGACCATTACCGCCATACCCTAGAAGAGCTCGGGAAGAAGAAGGGCCTCCTCGGGCTCATATTCGCCAAGGCACAAAACAAGTTCCAGGACCCTGCAAAGCTCCGGCGGCTTCTTATGGACCTGATTGACAAGGAAAACTGGTCATCCATGAGCGCAGATGTGAAGGGCGACGCCTATGAAGGGTTGCTCGAAAAGAACGCGCAGGATACCAAGTCCGGTGCAGGCCAGTACTTCACGCCACGTCCGCTGATTCAGGCAATGGTGGATGTTATGGCTCCCAAGCCGAAAGACACGATCTGCGACCTTGCCTGCGGCACAGGCGGTTTCCTGCTGGCTGCCCATGACTACATCATCAAACACTATCCCAACCTGATCAAGGACGAGAAAAAGTTTCTCAAAGAAAAGGCCCTGCGCGGATGGGAGCTAGTTCAGAACACAGCCCGGCTCTGCGCCATGAATATGATGCTCCACGGCATTGGCGGCGACGATCTTCCCCTTGCAGTTGCGGATTCCCTTGCATCCGATCCTGGCGAGCGCTTTGATATGGTCCTCACCAATCCTCCCTTTGGCAAGAAGAGCAGCACAATGATCGTGGCAGAAGATGGCAAAGCCACCAAGGAGAAAGAGACGATCGAGCGTGACGACTTCTGGGCAACGACTTCGAACAAACAGTTGAATTTTGTGCAGCAATAAAGACCCTGCTTAGGCAGAACGGCAAGGCAGCGATGGTCATTCCTGACAATGTGCTCTTTGAGGGCGGCGCAGGCGAGACGGTAAGGCGAAAGCTCCTCCACGAGTGCGACGTGCATACGCTCCTGCGCCTGCCGACCGGCCTCTTTTATGCCCAGGGAGTCAAGGCAAACGTTATCTTCTTTGACAAGAAACCTGCCTCCGAGACGCCATGGACAAAGAACCTCTGGATATATGACTTCAGGACGAACAAGGATTTCACCCTCAAGACAAGTCCGCTGAAGCGCGAAGACCTGGATGAGTTCGTGAAGTGCTATAATCCCGAGAACAGGCAACATCGAAAGGCCACTTGGTCGGAGAAAAATCCCGAAGGCCGCTGGCGGTCATTTGATTACGAAGAGCTGATTAACCGAGATAAGTCAAGCCTCGACATCTTCTGGCTCAAAGACCAAAGCCTCGAAGACTCGGAAAACCTCCCCGACCCCGGCGTCATCAGCCGCGAGATCGTTGATGACCTCGAGGCAGCCCTGGAGCAATTCAAGCTGATCGCGGAGGATTTGGGGAATAGTTAGTAGCTACTTGGCTTATTTATGCGGACATTTCTACTTTGCCTTGACAGCATCAAAAAAATTTCTTGACAACCACTCTGAATAGGAGTATAAGGAAAGTGAAGAGTGGCTCATAAAAGTGGTGGTCTTGCTCTTCTTGTTCTCAGCAGAAAGGTTTAGGACGCAGGACGTAAAGCAAAGACGTAAAAGTCTCAGGCAGTATGTCTCAAGATGTTCAAACCGCTGAGGATGAGGAGAAGCAAACACCACTTTTTTATTGCCGGTTTATTGCATCGCCAGCCATAGCCATGCTCCAATGCGGATTACGTCTTTTCCCCTCTCCGTCTGAAATGTTAAAATGAATCTATCTTTCAAAGGCGCTATGTCTGAACTTTCTGATACAGCAAGATTGATTCTGGGGATTTTCGGTGAGTCCAACATAAAAAAGAATCAGGGCTTTAAATTAATGGACTTGATACTCAATAAATCACTGTTGAACAGCCATCATCAAGTAAAATTCAGCGTGGCCATAAATGAACTGTTGGAACTGGGGTATTTGGAGTGGGACCCATCATCTCATTTGATACTGACAGAGAAGGGATACAAGGCCTTAAATAATTGAACGTCCGATATATCCTCAGAAAGGTAAGGGACGCTGTTTTAGCCAATCATCTCCTGCTTCAAGAAGCCTCCAGCCTTCTGGGTGTTCAATTCTTTCTATGTAACCCAGCCTGATTAGATCACCCACAGCCTTATTGAATTCCTCTTCGTCTATGTTGCGCCACAGACGCTTTTTGCTTAATAATAATTTTGCGGACATATATTCATCCTTCTTGATTCTGAAATACCTGAAGACCTCCATGATTTTCCTGGCTACGGACGTGAGTTCCTTCATGGTTTTTGATGATACCACACTTGGCTTTTATAATATTTCCTTCTTCCCTGTGCGGTGGTGAGCGCTATTTCATCCTGGAGGGCAGCTTGATCTTCCTGCCTGCGACCATGAATGCGCCCCTGCCGAGATGATGGATCGTCCTCGGGTCCTTCTTTGAGGGATCAATCCACGCCTTGAGCACCTCGAGGATGAAGAAGTTGTACTTCGCTACCATCCGTGCATCCACAACCCTGCATTCAAGATTCGCATAACACTCAGCGATGAGCGGCGCGGCCACGCGGGAGGCGGGCATTGGAGTGAGGCGGAATGCCTTGAACTTGTCGACACGCCGGCCTGAGGTGTTTCCGCAGCCTACCACCTCTTCTGACAGTTCCTTTGTAGGGATGTTGATGACACACTCTCTGGCGGCCTTCAGGATGCCGAACGTTTGGCTCCGGTTGCTGATCACGCAGCCCACGATGGGCGGCTCGAACTCCATCATTGTGTGCCACGACATGGTCATGATGTTCGCCCGTCCTTTTCGGACCGTTGAGACCATCACCACCGGCCCAGGCTCTAGGAGCTGATAGACGCGGGACAAGGGGAACGCTTTTTTCTGTATTTTAGACTCCTTATTTGATTTCAAAGACAGCTCCACCTGATCAAGTATTCATTCTGCATTTTCCTACTCTATGAGG
>Ga0335070_10009619_pt1 | contig 11307 bp, 13 predicted proteins | sample Lox_Sample_13_FD_206722 | JGI IMG/M metagenome (GOLD analysis project Ga0335070, IMG submission 206722) | Soil microbial communities from Loxahatchee National Wildlife Refuge, Florida, United States - Lox_Sample_1.3 | ecosystem: Environmental > Terrestrial > Soil > Wetlands | place: USA... | reverse complement strand
CGGGCGCGAGTTCTCCTATTTCAAGGGGCAGCTGACCGATCTGGCGGTCGCCACGGTCGGTCAGGTCGGCAACGAAATGAAGCGTCTGATGAACGATCCGGCCGAGATCGACGCGGCGCTGCGGGAGGGGGCCACTCGCGCCCGCGCCATCGCCGAGCCGATCATGCGCGAGGTCGAGGACATCGTCGGGTTCCTGCGTCCGTAGCTGCGACGTCGCTGCGGGCAGGCACGGTGCCGCTCGGCTCTTGCGCAGCCCGCTCGACGCTATCACCTTAACAACTGGCAAAGCACGGAGCGGTTCTGCGTTGAGCCGCCGTTGGCCCGCGAGACATCCGCAATGGATGACGACATCCTGATCGAGGATACTCCCAAGCGGCGGTTTCGCCTTCCGGGTATCTTGCGCGGCAGCCGCGGTCGGCGGACCGGTCTCATCGCGCTGGCCGCGATTCTCGTCATTCTGCTGCTGTACTATCCGGTCGGGGCACTCCTGATAAACCGGATCGATGACGACCCGAATTTCGGACCTGGCGACGTGCCGCCGGAAGCCAGCCGGGCGGTCGCGGTGTCGGCGGCGCTCATCGATCGCGAGGTGCGCCAGCATGCCTGGCCGGCCAACGATCCCTGGTTCCTGCCGGGCGCCTTCCTCGACAACATGCCCAACTACCAGCAGGGCATCATTGCGGCCTTGAGTCGCTTCGCCGTGGAGATGACCGACCAGATCGGGCGCTCGCGCGGCTCCAGCCGCGCCGATCCGGATCTCGAGAAGGCCGGTGGGTTGCTGAAATATCCGGGTGACGTATGGCTGTGGGATCCGTCGGTCTCATGGCTGCCGACGGCGAGTTCCGTCAACCAGTATATCAGCGCGCGCGATGCGTTGATCGCCTACAACAAGCGCTTGGTCGCCGGCAACGCCGTGTTCGAAAAGCGGGCCGACAACCTGCTCGGCGTGCTCAATCGCATCGCCGCCGATCTCGGTTCCTCCTCGGCCGTGCTCGAGCAGCGCATCGAGACCAGTTCCGGCGTGCTCATCGACACCCAGGCCGACGACATCTTCTACAATACCAAAGGACGCCTCTACGCCTATGCGCTGGTGCTGCGTGAACTCGGCAAGGATTTCGACCAGGTCCTCAAGGAGAAGGATGCCGAGGCCGTGTGGAACCAGATGCTCGAAAGCCTCTTCCGTGCCGCCGGGATGCGGCCGTGGGTGGTGGTGAACGGAAGCCCGGACGGCCAGTTCCTTCCCAACCATCTCGCGGGCGAGGGCTTCCTGCTGCTGCGTGCCCGTACCCAGCTGCGGGAAATCACGGATGTACTGGTGAAATAACCGATTTTGCCGCTTCGCCACCTTTCCTCGCCTCTTGTCGGCGTGTAAGGTGGCACATCCTCGGCGCGCCGCACCGGCGCGGCGCGTCGTCAACGAGAAGCGCGCGCGAGCCGCCCATGCGTCTGTCCCGTTAGACCCTCGGCCATGCAGGTCTATCTTCCGATCGCCGAGCTCTCGCTGAACGCGTTTCTGCTGCTGGGGATCGGCGCCGCGGTCGGGTTCCTGTCGGGCATGTTCGGGGTCGGCGGCGGTTTCTTGCTGACCCCGATTCTCATCTTCATCGGCGTGCCTCCGGCCGTCGCCGTTGCGACGCAGGCCAACCAGGTGGTGGGATCGTCGGTGTCCGGCGTCCTCGCGCACTGGAGCAAGGACAACGTCGATTTCAAGATGGGGTTCGTGCTTCTGGCGGGCGGCTTCATCGGCTCGACCGTCGGCGTCGTCGTGTTCGGCGTGCTGCGTCGCATCGGCCAGATCGACCTCGTGATCAATCTGGCCTATGTGATTCTCCTGACCGCCGTCGGCGCGCTCATGCTGTTCGAGTCGCTGCGCGCGATCTTTCGCCTGCGCCGCCGCGGCGCCAAGCCGCACAAGCTGCACCAGCACACCTGGGTTCACGGCCTGCCGCTGAAGATGCGCTTCCGCCGCTCGCGGCTCTACATCAGCGCCCTGCTGCCGCTGGGCCTCGGCTTCATCATCGGCGTTCTCGCGGCGATCATGGGCGTCGGCGGCGCATTCCTGCTCGTGCCGGCGATGATCTATCTGCTGGGCATGCCGACCCGGATCGTGGTCGGGACGTCGCTGTTTCAGACCATCTTCGTCACCGCCAACGTGACATTCCTGCAGGCGGTCCAGAACCAGACCGTCGATGTGATCTTGGCCTTCGTCCTGCTGATCGGTGGCGTGGTCGGGGCCCAGATCGGCGGGCGCGTCGGTGCCCGGCTACCGGCGGAGCAATTGCGCGTGCTCATGGCCGTCCTGGTCCTCGGGCTCGGCATCCGGCTGTCCTACGAACTGGTGGCAACCCCGCCCGAACTCTACTCGGTCGTGTTGCGAAACGGCGGCGAATGACGAAGGCCGGCCGAAGCTGCGGTCTTGTCGTCGCCTGGCTCGTGCTGGCAATGGTCCTACTCGGCGGCGCGGCCGCCGCCCAGGAGCCGCTGATTGCGGATGCCTCGAACTCTCCCAACTACCGGGTGGAAATCACGACAGGGTTCGTGGGCACCGACGTAGTGTACTTCGGCGCCAAGGAGGGTCCTGGCGACGTCATCGTCGTCATCCGGGGGCCGATCCTCGACTACAGCGTTCGTCGCAAGCAGCGTGTCGCCGGCATCTGGATCAACACCGATAAGGTCTCGTTCGGCGACGTACCTTCCTTCTACGCCGTTGCCAGCAGTCGCCCGCTCGACGAGCTGCTGCCGCGGTCACTGCGGGTCCAGCAAGGGATCGGCTTGGACGCCCTCGATCTGCCGACCGTCAAGAGCGAGCGGGAAGGTGATATCGATTCCTTCCGCTCTGCGCTGCTCCGCCTCAAGGAGCAGAGCGGCCAGTTTGCCCGCGAGGTCGGCAAGGTGAAGATCCTCGGTGACCGTTTGTTCAGCACCACCGTGCATTTTCCGGCCAACGTTCCGACCGGCTCCTATTTCGTGACGGTCATGCTCGTCCGCGACAAGGACATCGTGAGCGCCCAGCAGGTGCATCTCGAAGTCGGCAAGATCGGTGCCGATGCGGGTATCTATGAATATGCCCATATCCAGTCGGCGCTGTACGGCCTGACGGCCATCGCCGGCGCTCTTTTGGCGGGTTGGGCCGCCCACCTCGTATTCCGGATGATTTGACGAGAGGAGTTCCATGGCCAGTGAAACCGATGGTTCCGCGAGTCCCGGCGCCCCTCCGGGTTCTTCCGGACGCGTCTTCCTCGTTGTCGTCGACGATACACCGGAGCTGAAGGTAGCGCTGCGCTATGCCTGCATCCGTGCCCGCAAGACCGCGGGCCGGGTGGCGCTTCTCAACGTGATCGAACCGACCGACTTCCAGCAATGGGCCGGCGTCAACGAGCTGATGCGCGAGGAGGCGCGGCAGGAAGCCGAGCAGTTGCTGCAGAGGATGGCGGGCGAAGTCCAGAAGGCGTCGGGCGCCATGCCCATCCTGTTCGTGCGCGAGGGCGTGCGCCGTGATGAGCTTCTGCAGCTCATCAACGAGGAGCCGACCATCTCGATCCTCGTGCTCGGGGCATCGACGAATGCGCGCGGGCCTGGGCCGCTGGTCTCGGCGCTGACCAGCAAGTTCGTCGGCAAGCTGCGCGTTCCCGTCACCATCGTGCCCGGCAACCTCTCGCTCGAGGATGTCGATCTGATCGCCTAGCGATCCGCGGTCGTGCGGCGTCAGGGCAGCCCGAACAATTCCTGCGGCTCGGCGATCCCCTTCAGCCGGTGGCGCCCGACCGAGACGAGCTTCGAGCCGCAGGGCGAGGCGAAGGTCGCCGACGTCAGCAGGGGGCGGCCCAGTTCGGCGCATAAGCCTTCGATCCGCGTCACGTAGTTGACGGCGGGTCCCACGACCGTGAAGTCGAGCCGGGTCGGGGCGCCGATATTCCCGTACATCACGGCACCCATGTGAAGTCCGATGCCGACGTCGAGCCGATCCTTCGCGGCGGCACGGCGGGAGACATTGAGACGGGCAAGTTCATCGAGCGCATCCTCGGCAGCGCCCAGGGCGGTGCGGCAGGCACGGTCGCGGTCCAGATCGTCGGCGATCGGGAAGATCGCCAGCACGGCATCCCCGATGAATTTGAGCACCTCGCCGCCTTCCGCGTGGACCGGTGCCGTGACGCTTTCGAAATAGGCGTTGAGCACCGAGATCAGCTCGTCGCGCGGCAGCTCGTTCGACATGGCCGTGAAGCCGCGCAGATCGCAGTACCACAGGGCCGCCGCGAGGGTCTCGCCGTCGCCACGGCGGATCGTGCCGTTGAGCACGCGGCGCCCGGCTTGCTGGCCGAGATAGGTTTCGAGCAGGGTGCGGCTGGTGCGCCGCATCTCCTGTGCTTCGACGATGGCGGAGAGGGCCGGCAGAAGCCGCTGGAAGGTGTCGATGTCCCGGTCGTCGAACCCGCCCGGGCGCCGCGATGCCCAGGTTGCCGTCTGGATTTCGCCCGTGCTGAAGAGGATGGGCAGGGCGATATAGTCGGTAATCCCCTCCGATTTCAGGTCGGCCAGGATGGGAAACTCGACCTCGGCGCTGCCCTGGTCCAGCCGCCGTCGCACCGTCTGGCCCATCCGCTGAACGGTGTAGAGGGGGCTGCGCTGATAGGCCTCGTCGACAGAGGCCTCGTGTCCATAAGTCGTCTCCGCAGCTCGCCTCGCACCTTGCTGCCAGACAAAGCGCGTGCCGCGGACCTGTGGATTGAGCGTGTTCAGATGCAGGCTGGCGCGATCGATGGAAAAACCGGCGGCGAGAAGGCGCTCGCAAAGCGCCACCAGCAGCTCGCCGGAGGTCGAGAATCGACGTCCTTCGCCGAGGAGCCATTCGTCGATTGGCCCGTTCCGGCTGCGGTCGCCGGCGTCGTTCACCATGTTCTCCGCTGGGTTTTCATCCGACAAATGATCGGGAGTAAATCTTAACTCGGTCGCCCGCGGATCGGCCATGACCTGGGGCTGGCCGACAAGCCGTTGGTCGTTGAACAACGGCGGTGTATAACCCATTTTCGAGGGAACTGCCCGCAGCGGCAACCAGGAGATTTCATATGTTCATCCAAACCGAAGAGACGCCCAATCCGGCAACCCTCAAGTTCCTGCCGGGGCGGCCCGTGCTGGGGACCGGCACCGCCGACATGCCCGATGCCGAGGCCGCTCGCCGGTCACCCCTGGCCGAGCGCCTGTTCCAGGTGGACGGCGTCACAGGCGTTTTCCTCGGCGGCGATTTCGTTACCGTGACCAAGCGCTCCGACAAGGAATGGTACCTAATCAAACCTGCACTGCTTGGCGTCATCATGGAGCATTTCACGGCCAACCGGCCGTTGCTTCTGGATGATGGCGCAGCGGACGCGGCCGAGAGTGCCGAGGAGGATGACGAGATCGTCTCGCAGATCAAGGAACTGCTGGATACGCGCGTACGCCCAGCCGTGGCGCAGGATGGCGGCGATATCATCTACCGCGGATTCGACAAGGGCATCGTCTTCGTCCGGCTGCAAGGTTCCTGCGCCGGCTGCCCAAGTTCGACCGCGACGTTGCGTATGGGGATCGAGAACATGCTCAAGCACTACGTCCCGGAAGTCGTCGAGGTTCGCGCCGTTCAGTAACGCGGGGCTGCCGGTAGGGCTGGGCAGGGGCTGGCCACCAGTTGCGCGGCCGTGCCCGAACGGATCAAAGGGGGCGGCACCACGCATGAGCAAGATCATCAGCGATGACGCGCTGGACCAGATCTACCGCCAGGCGCGCACGCATCGTTCATGGACCGATGAGCCCGTCAGCGATGTGGTTCTGCAGGCCGCTTACGACCTGGCGCGCATGGCGCCGACGAGCGCCAACTGCAGTCCGATGCGGGTGCTGTTCCTGAAGTCGAAGGCGGCGAAGGAGAGGCTGAAGCCTGCTCTATCGGAAGGCAACATGCGCCAGACCATGGCGGCGCCGGTGACGGCGATCTTCGCCTATGATCTCGACTTTTATGAGAAGCTGCCGCGGCTCTATCCCTTCGCCGACGCGCGAAGCTGGTTTGCCGGAAGCGACGACTTGATCCGCAATACGGCCTTTCGCAATGGATCGCTGCAGGGGGCCTACTTCATCATTGCGGCGCGTGCCGTCGGCCTCGATTGCGGGCCGATGTCCGGCTTCGACAACGCCAAGGTCGATGCCGAGTTCTTCCCCGGGGGCCGTATCAAGTCGAATTTTCTCTGCAATATCGGCCATGGGGATGGCGCCAATATGAAGCCGCGCGCCCCGCGGCTGGAGTTCGATGAGGCGTGCACGATCCTCTAGGGCCCGTGCCGATTCACATCAACCCGTCACGAAGTGCGGAATCGCTGTACACCGGATACCGGCGCGCGTTGAACAGCTGATAGTGCCACCATTCGTTGTGATAGAAGTCCCAGCCAGCCGCCGTCATGATTCCCAGGAGGACGGCGCGGTTGCGTTGTGCCGTGGCGGAAACGGCGAGGCACGCGTGATGGGCGCGGAGTGTGAACTCGTCGAACCCCGTGCCCATCTCGAGTTCGACACCCCTCGCGTCGATGAGCGTGAGGTCGACAGCGACACCGCGCGAGTGTGGGGATCCGCGGCGCGGATCGGCCAGGAACTCGGGATTCGGATCCTTGCTCCACAAGGCCCACTGCGCCTCGCTCGGCCGGAAAGCATCGAAGATCTTGAGCCGGTAGCCAAGCACGGCGGCGAGCTCGATCGCCTTCGTCAGACGAGCGGCGGCATCGCGATGCAGGTAGCCGCGGGCATGTCGATAGATGGGCTTGCCCGTAATGTTCGCGCACGTCGCGTAAGCGAGCGCCAGGACGATGTCATAGGCGGGCGGGCCGATCTCGACGAGTTCCATGCAAATGGATGATCCTTCAAACGATGCGCCGGCGAGAGGGCCGGACAGGCAACTCGTAGCATGACGGACGGCGACTGCAACCGGGACCGAGGCTGCGCGTAACGTGGCTGAGCGGATCCTCGTCATCGACTCCTCGGCGGGGGCCTGTTCGGCGGCGCTCTGGCGGCGCGACGCCGTGGTCGCTGCTCGCCATGCGACGATGGCGCGCGGCCACGCCGAGGCGTTGATGCCGATGATCGTTGCGACGCTCAACGAGGCCGGCGAGTCGCTGCGCTCCCTCGATGCGGTCGCCGTGACCGTCGGTCCGGGTGCCTTCACCGGCATACGGATCGGCTTGGCGACGGCGCGAGGCATCGGTCTAGCCGCCGGCATTCCCGTCGTCGGCATCACGACCTTCGCGGCGGTGGCAGCGGCCCTCCCGGAGGCTGAGCGGGAGGGTGCCGGCTTGCTCGTCCTGCTCGACTCGAAACGCGGCGACGCCTTCGCCCAGCTCTTCTCGGCCGGCCTGACAGCGGTGGGTGCGCCAGCCGTGATGGCGCCGGCCGCCGTGGCGAATATGCTACCGGCCGGCCCGATGCTTTTGGCAGGGGACGGGACGGCCCTGGTCCGCTCGTTTCTGGCCACGGCGCGGCCCGATGTACGCTATGCCGCAACGGGAGCCCCCGAAGCGCGACTTATGGCGCCGCTGGCGGCGCGGCTGATCGCCTCCGGCACTGGCCTGCCTCCGGTTCCGCTCTATCTCAGGGCTGCCGACGTGCATCTGCCTGCTGCAGGGCCGGCTTCCGGCGCGCCGCGATGAACAAGACCGAATTGCCCCCTGTCACGCTGCAGCCGCTAGGTCCCTGCGACCTGCCGGTCGCGGTCGCCGTGCACGCGGCATGCTTCGATCCGGCCTGGAGTGAAAAGTCGATGGCCGAGATCACGGCGATGCCCGGAACTTTCGGCTTCCTGGCGATGGCGGGCGCAGAACCTGTCGGCTTGGCCCTGATTCTCGCGTTGGGTAAGGAGGCGGAGATTCTTACTTTGGGTGTGCTGCCCGCGGTCCGGCGTCGCGGCATCGGCCGGCTGCTTCTGGCGGCCTGCGCCGATCGGCTGGCCCGTGGCGGCGGGGCCAAGCTGATGCTCGAGGTGGCCCAGGACAATGTCGCAGCGCAGGCCCTCTATCGCGCCACGGACTTTGTGGAGGCTGGCCGGCGCGTGGGCTACTATCGGCGTGCTGCGGGCACCGCCGTCGACGCGATCCTCCTGGCGCGGGTGATAGATTCCAGCCTGGAGGCGAACGAGGGAGACAGCGCCAAGCCAGGCCAATGAGGCTGGCATTGCAGGAGTCCGCAGCTATAGTGCGGCGGACATCAAGGGCGGCGCCGGCATCGGATCGCCGGCCCGCCGGGTCGAACCGGGCGCGTCTTCGCTGTTAGCCGTCCTCGGGTTCCTGTTCTATACTTACGTCCGGCAGCGCAACGGGTGCGAGCAGTCAAGCTGATGGAAACGCCTTCGCGTATCGAGCGGCTGTGCCACGACAAGGGCCTGAAGATGACCGAGCAACGCCGGATCATCGCCCGCGTCCTGTCGGATGCCACCGATCATCCGGACGTGGAGCAGGTCTATCGGCGGGCGACGCAGATCGACCCGCATATCAGCATCGCCACGGTGTATCGGACCGTCCGCCTGTTCGAAGAGGCCAATATCCTGGAACGCCACGATTTCCGCGACGGCCGTTCGCGCTACGAGGAAGCACCGGAGTCGCATCACGACCATCTTATCGATATCCAGTCCGGCCACGTCATCGAGTTCCAGAACGAAGAGATCGAGGCATTGCAGCGCAAGGTGGCGGAGAAGCTCGGCTATCGGCTGGTGGATCATCGGCTGGAGCTCTATGCCGTGCCACTGGAAGAGTCGGCACCGAAGAAGCAGGCTTCGGGAGTCGCCCATGGTCGTCGCTCATAGCTACGAAAATCGGCCGGTCAATATCCGGGCCGGCGACCTCGAGTTGCGCCTGGCCGAGTCCGATGCCGAGATCGAAGCGGCCCAGGTCCTGCGCTACCGCGTCTTCTACGAAGAGATGGCGGCCAAGCCGACGGCGGATATGGCGGCCGCGCACCGCGACTTCGACAGGTTCGATACCGTCTGCGATCATCTGCTGGTGATCGATCACCGGCATGGAGAGGGGGCCGCCGGAGTCGTCGGCACCTACCGGCTGCTGCGGCGTTCTGCGGCAGCAAAGATCGGAAGGTTCTACTCTGCCGACGAGTTCGATATCGGGCTGTTCCTCGCCCATCCAGGGGAGCTGCTGGAGCTTGGCCGCTCCTGCGTCGGCCCCGATCACCGGTCGCGCGCGGTGGCGCAGCTGCTGTGGCGCGGCATCGCGGACTATGTGCTCCACTATGGCGTGACGCTGATGTTCGGTTGCGCCAGCCTTCCGGGCATCGATCCGACCAAGGTCGCGGCGCCGCTTTCCTACCTCTACTACAAGCATCTGGCCCCGCCGCAACTGCGCGTGCATGCCCTGCCGGACCGGTATGTGGACATGCGCCAATTGTCGGAAGACGGGTTCGATGCGAAGGCGACGCTCGACAAGCTGCCGCCGTTGATCAAGGGATATCTGCGCCTCGGAGCCTTCGTCGGCGACGGCGCCGTCATCGATCGGCAATTCCATACGACGGACGTCTGCATCGTCGTGAAGACGGACTGGGTGACCGGCCGGTACTACCGCCACTACACCCGGGAAGAGGCGCCCGAGAAGGGCGCCGGCTGAGGGCGATGGCGGAGACGACGATGTCAGAAGTTGCCATCGCGCGGCCCGGCGCGGGACCGAGGCCGATGGCGCCGCCGGCCGACTTGGCCTTGGGATCTCCCTATCGCTCGGCTTGGCGGATGACTGCCTACCTGCTCTTCGCCTGTGCCATCGCCTCCCTGCAGGTGCTCTGCTTGGCGCTGAAGACTCGCCTGTCGAATGTCCTGCCCATGATCTATCACCGCGTCTGCTGCCGGCTGCTCGATCTGCGCCTGGACATACGCGGCAGCATGTCGACGGCGCGGCCGACGTTGTTCGTCTGCAACCACAGCTCGTATCTCGATATCAGCGTGCTCGGTTCGATCATTCCGGGCAGCTTCGTGGCCAAGACGGAGGTGGCGGATTGGCCGTTCTTCGGCTTCCTCGCCAAGCTGCAGCGCACGGTCTTCATCGATCGCCGGCGTCACACCACGCATCACCAGCGCGATGGTCTGGCTCGCCGGCTGGAAGCTGGCGACAACCTGATCCTGTTTCCCGAGGGGACGAGCAACGACGGGAATCGCACGCTTCCCTTCCGGAGCGCGCTCTTCGCCGTGGCCGAGCGCCGGGTCGAGGGCGGCGAGCCGGCGCCGTCGGTGACGATCCAGCCGGTGTCGCTCGCCTACACGAAGCTCAACGAGTTCCCGATCGGGCGGAATCTGCGCCCCTATTTCGCCTGGTACGGCGACATGGATCTCGCCGGCCATCTATGGCGCGTGCTCGGCCTTGGGCGCATTACGGTCGCGCTCGAGTTCCACCAACCCGTGAGCCTGGCGCAGTTCGCCTCGCGCAAGGCCCTGAGCGAGCATTGCCGCAAAGTCATCGCCGAGGGTCTTGCGTCGGCCCTGGCCGGCCGGCCGGAGGCGGAAAAGCCCCCGGATGTGCCGGCGGCGGCAAAGCAGTACACTTAGATCGCGGACAATGTTAGACTTTCGGCGGTTTCTTAACGCAGATACGACGAGGAACGAGCGCCGCCGCGCCCGCCGCTGGGACCGCTAGCAACATCATCTTGGCGAAGAAGCTCTTCATCAAAACCTACGGCTGCCAGATGAACGTCTATGACTCTGCCCGCATGGCAGACGTCCTGGCGCCGCTTGGCTACGCGCCGGTCGACGATCCGGCCGACGCCGACATGGTCATCCTCAACACCTGTCATATCCGTGAGAAGGCGGCGGAGAAGGTGTTTGCCGAATTGGGCCGGCTGCGCCCGGCGAAAGCGAAGCGCGAAGCTGCCGGCGAGGGCATGATCATCGCCGTGGCCGGTTGTGTGGCCCAGGCCGAGGGAGCCGAGATCCTTCGCCGGTCGCCGTTCGTCGATGTTGTCCTCGGGCCGCAGACCTATCACCGGCTTCCCGAAATGGTGGCCCGAGCGACGCGGGCGCGGGCCGAACGGCACGGCGGCGGGCGCAGCGCCGGCGTTCTCGATACCGAGTTTCCCGTCGAATCGAAGTTCGATCATCTGCCGGAGAGCACGGCCGCTCCGGGTGTCACCGCCTTCCTGTCGGTCCAGGAAGGGTGCGACAAGTTCTGCACGTTCTGTGTCGTTCCCTATACGCGCGGCGCCGAATTCTCGCGGCCGGTCGATGCCATCGCGGCCGAGGCACGACGCCTCGTCGAGGCAGGCGCGCGCGAGATCACGCTCCTTGGCCAGAATGTCAACGCATACCACGGTGCC
>Ga0335070_10009618_pt1 | contig 11308 bp, 8 predicted proteins | sample Lox_Sample_13_FD_206722 | JGI IMG/M metagenome (GOLD analysis project Ga0335070, IMG submission 206722) | Soil microbial communities from Loxahatchee National Wildlife Refuge, Florida, United States - Lox_Sample_1.3 | ecosystem: Environmental > Terrestrial > Soil > Wetlands | place: USA: Florida... | reverse complement strand
TGCCATGGATATTTGGTGTGAGAAATTGAGTTTTTGAGACAATATTTTTCGCAAAAAGTGGTTTGTGTGGGTTGTATTTTGTCAGGGTGCGAGGGTTTTTCCGAAGTATTTTGAGACAAAGGCAACGTCTTTGCCGTCTACTTTTCTGTCTGAGTTTGTGTCTGCTCTGGCATCCCAGAGTGGGTCGCCTTCTCTGGTGTTGTAGGCTCTGGAGACGATTGCTATGTCTTTTCCGTCGACTTTGTAGTCTAGGTTCAGGTCTGCTAGCATTTTTACGTAGAATGCATAAGCTTGAGAGTTTGATATGAAATTGCCGAATTGATAGTATCCGACTGCATACACTTTGTGGATGCCTATCATTGCTCTTCGTTGTGGGAGATTGTATTGAAGAGCGTAGTCTCCGTCGCTTAGTGTTCCGAGTTGTAATTGTGTGTTTGTCATTTCTGTTAGTGCTGATGTTGATGTTACGAGGAAAGTTGAGCTTTTTTCAGGGCAGTAGGCATGGGCGCCGATTTTTGGGTCTCCTGAGAGTGCGCAGACGTAGAACGTGTAGAGGCCTAAGGGCGCGTCTGTTGGAATAGGATAGTCGACGCGCGCGCTTGTGTTTGAATAAGGTCCGACGTCAGAAGGTCCGAAGGCGTGTCTTGAAATGTAAAATGTGTTGCCTGGGCTGAACATGGCAATGTAGATTAGTAGAGGCTGGTATAGAGGGCGATGACTGGTGCAATTGATCATGAAGTAGACGTGTGTTCCTCTTTTGAAGCTTGTTTTTGGAGTGCCCACATTATTGGCGGTGTATGCATGGTCGATTGTTATGTTCCAACTCATTGGGGGGATAGAGCTGGTGTTGCAGACGCGGTACATGTATGTGCTGTTGTCTGGACCTTCGACTTGAATGGCAACTATGCCGTTTGGCACTGGCTGATTGTTAAGGGTCAATGTTCCCAGGATTGTGAGTGTTTCGCTGATGTCGTATGTTCCTTTTGTCGTGTGCGCGGTTACGATGAGTGTTTGTGCATATGCAGCGGGCAAAACGCTTGCGCATAGTAATGATAAGATGCAGATGGCAACTGCGTTCTTTAAGTGTGAAATTTTCATTAGGCTCACAACTTAACATGATGTTTCTAATGACTATAAGTCTTATGGAAAACCGTTCTATCTTCGAAGTGGTAAAACAAAAAAGGGGGGATGATGTGGGTTTTGTTTCGTTGCTTATGCTGCTTCTAACACGAAGTCTGCTACTGCTTCTGGGCACGCTGGCGTTCCACAGAATTCTGGCCAGGTTGGGTAGTATATGTTTGCCCTAACCGTGCCGATTCCTATGAATGTCCACTTCGGTATGTGACAGCTTAGCGTCACATGGTCCGTAGCGAATGTGCACCAGACTGGTACTTGGGTCAGGTCCATTTCTACATAGTCAGTGCCTATGCAGACGTCCAAGTCGTCGAAAACGGATATCGTTATGACGACGTGGCGTGGCATCCATCCGTAGTATCTGAAGTAGACGTCAAACTCCGCGTCTTGGCAGAAGTGGTAGGCATCAGCTTTTGGTACGACTGAAGTTATTTCAGCGAGCCACCAGACCTTGAACCATAGGTCGTCTTGGACTACGACACATGAAACGTCAGCCTTGGCGATTACGTGCCATAAGCCCATAGTGTCGTTCCAGTCAGCACATGGCCATGGTAGACCGAAGTCTATCATTGTGTAGCCGTTTGCATCGGTCATGTTTGATTCTGTGAAGTCGTACACTCCGTTCGGGCTGAATATTTGGAATGCGACTGGTTTGAATTGCACTCCAACGCCGTTGTAGGACAGGAATACCCAGAGCTGGACATGCTTTTGTGGCCAGAACATGCTGCTGTTCGCATTGTGTCCTTGACCACCGTCTGGATCTGGATACTGCGTGTAGACGTCAATCAAGCGGCCGAAGACTACGACAACGTTCTTTGTCAATGTGCCTGTCTTGCCCATGGTGTCGGTGACTGTCAATGTCACAACCTTGAGACCCATCGTCGCGTATGCGTGGTAAATTACTGGACCTGCAACTGTCGTGATGTTTCCATCGCCGAAGTTCCACGTGTAGCTAACGATATAGTCCCATGGGACGTCTAAGTCAAAGCTTGCGCTTGCGTCGAAGGTTATGATTTGGCCTGGCAGAGGTGCTGCTGGTGTGACTGTGAACAGGGCGACTGGCGCGTGCCAGTAGAAGCCTGTCAACGTCAGTACACCACTCACACTTGGGTCTGCTGTTACGTAGTTTGCGTTGGTGTCAACGAAGTATTCGCCGAAGACGCCTGGAAGCGAGACTGTGATTACTGGGTCTGCTGGTTCTGGCGGTTGGCTAACAACCACGAATTCAGCTGTGGCTAATAGACCATCGCCGTCTGGGAATGCACCCCAGTCCCATTCACCAGTCGTTGAGTTCGGGTTGATCAGTATGAAGCTTGTCGCTGCGCCAGGTCCGGTCGGGATTGTGATGTTGTTGAATGTTCCGTATGGTGCCCATGTTGGGTTGTTCATGAATGAGCCTTCCCACAACCAGACTAAGTCAATGTATGTTGGATCCCAGTGGATCTCGTATTGTACCAAGATTATTTGCTTTGCAGCAACTACTTGGTGTACCATGATTGGCCATAGGAAGTGCTGTCCGATTATGTAGTCTCCTGGAACTGCTGGCAACGTCTTTGTTGTTGGGTCCATTGCGAGGTATGGCTTTGGACTTGGATATGATAGCGAATATGTGCCATCAGTGGTTTCCAAGTCGTTGTTGTTCAAGTTTGTGTCGATTGTCCATGAGTCACCTGATGCAGTTGGTGGGTCTGGTGCGTATATCTTGATCATAGATGAGAGTGTTCCGTCCAGTGGTGGTTCAACTAGGATCGTGAACTTGACGTCCATCAATCCTGCGAGTGCACCGCTGTACTCTACTGCACCGTATGTTGTGGTTGTCATCAAAGCGTAGTCGTAGGTAGCATCTATGGAGCCAACAGACGACGGAATTGCTGGATAGGTTCCGCCTGGGAATATGAAGCTAACAGCCGCATAAGACACGTCAGATGTTGATGTTGAGAGTTGTGTCTTGTTATAAGCAAGTTTCACCTGCCAACCAGCAACATGTGTATAATCTTTGATCATAACATGTACTGTGAAAGTGCTGCCAACGCCATATGGCGGCTTGGTCAGTGTCGTAGCAGATGGGTTTACGAAGATGCTAGCTTGTCCAGCGCCTGGTCCATCGTACATTGTTGCAAATGCTGGTGCCATGAAGCCTAAGATCATCAAAGCAACGAGCAAAGTAGAAACTGTTTTCGTATATTTCATACCCTTTTCTCCCTTCTCCTATTTTTCTGCAGATAAACATTGAATAGTTTTCAAGATTTAAGCATTCCGGAATTATCTTCTATCTCAACCCGACATAGTTCAAGAAGCAGCACACAAACAGAGTTTCCACCAAACCAAGAAAAACAACAAAAAAAGAAAGGGAACTAAACGCCGAAGTTACGCGTTTACCACTTGCCGAAGTACTTAGCGATATTAGCGATGTCTTTACCGTCAACCTTGTAGTCGACAGTAACGTCTGCAACTGAATTCCAGCGTGCATTTCCTGGCACCGTGTTGAACGCGGACGAAGCGAAAGCAACGTCTTTACCGTCAACCTTGCAGTCTGGAGCTGGCACTGCACTTTCGTACAATGCACCACCAACGTCCTGCTTTATCGTAACCCATACAGGTATGGTCACGTTGATCCACTGGCAAATCCATGGGTTAGCATGGACTGGCGGATCGTCAAGGAACGGTGGGCTCTCAATGTGGAAGGCTGCAGTGATCAAGTGCTTGCACTTGGTCAATGGGACGGTGAAGTGTTCGGTTACTGTCGTTCCGTTCGGAATCACCTCTGGCACTGGACCAGCAATGAGCACGCCGTCAACATAGACGAACTTGCTTCCGTCTAAGATGCTGCCGAGCTTGCCACCCTGGAACAGGTTGGTGACACTTACGTCGAATGAAACGTCCATCACAGTGTTCGGGAAGGTTGGGTCCTTCTTCACTCTGTAGTCCAGTGTGTTGACATTGACGTGGATCGGGCAGTATTGCCAGTAGTCTGGGTTGGCATCCAACACGGCGTTAACGTTCGGTGTGTACGACACGTACTTGAACGGACCAGAACCAATTACGAGTGGGTCTGGCTGCGCGCCGTAGACGATGTTATTCGCCTGTGTTGAAGCATCAACTAGTGGCTTCCAAATGTGCTTTGGAATGACCACAGTTCCGATAACCCAGCCGACTGCAAATACTGACTTAACGTCCAACAGGATTTCAATGTTCAACGGGTCGATGATGTAGAAGCTGCGGAAGTACTGTACAGTCGGGTAGTACCATGGAGTGGGCAGACCCTTAGCAATCAACGTGTTGACACTGTCAATGAATGTGTATGACATGTCAGCCGTTGTTATGGGTACGCCATCCGACCACTTGAGGTCAGACCTCAAGGTAACACGCACTTTGCTCTTCTCTTCATGAGTGTTGGGGTCAATCCATGTGCCTACTTCCCACGTCTTAGCTAACTGTGGGAGGAATTCTCCTAGGCTGTACGGATTGCGGGCAGCGCATCCATCGTATATTTTGCCGATGAATTCCCAATCCCAATACCATTGGGCGTAAATTGGGTTGCGCCACTCGATTGTTGGGCTCATGAAGCCGTAGTCTACGTACGTGTTTGGATAGTACTCGCATTCCTTCATAAGGTCAAGGAATGTCCACCAACTGTTGACACCGAAACCGTCCTGGTTCACGACGCCAAGCCATTGAGCTGCACCACCTTCTTCAACTGATGTCTTCCTATAGGCCTTGTAGCCTGAAGCGCACCACAGTGGAATACTCTCAACGATCTGTGCAAAGCGAACCTGGAAGTCCATGGCTGCCGTTATAGAAGCGGGGATTGTCGTTGCGAACTTTATGTCTGCTGCGTATGTGTCCAACAAAGCATCGTCAGTGAAGTCATAGTTTGATGGCTTACCTGGGTGGCTGTACGCACTGCTGTGGTACAAGTCATACAGGAAGTCTGGGTCTGGACCAATGCTGATCCAGCCACCGGTGTACATGTGGAATTCCTTTGCACCGAAAACGTGGTCACTGCACACTGCTCTGATACTTGGACGGTAGTCAATGTCAAGCTTTATCGGGTCACTTGTCAAGATCAGGTCGAAGTTGTTGGCAAAATTGAATCTTTGACCGGAGTCACTTCTGCTGTAGAAGATCAATCTGAAATCTTCGCCAACATCGTAGTGACCATTACCGTTCTGGTCGTAGAATCTCCACGGATATTCTGCTGGTATGTACAGGAAGCCGTCGTCATTCAAGTAGGTCAAAGCAAGAGTAACATCACCCTCGTAACCACCATAGGTCAAAGCATCCAACGTTCCACCAGGCATAATGTCTGGGTGAACATAGGTTGTCATGTACCTTGGCACAGCTGTCCACATTGGCAAAGCCAAACCCTCACAGATCGTGTTAACAATGTACGATCTGTTCACCAAGCATGCGATAGCTTGCTTGAGTGAGACTATCGAGAATGGGTTTATGCCCAAACTCGAGTCAACAGCGGGGTTTGGAGTGCCGTCGTCCAACAACAGGTTGGGGTTGTTGTTCGTGTCGATGATGAAGTATCCTGCTTCACCACCATAGCCCTGAATGTTGAACCGCGGGTCAGCTTGCCATGCGTTAATCCAAGTGTTCGTCAGAGGCCAGTCTTCAAAGTCAATTTGGTTATTGTCCATTGCAGTCCATTCATCTTCCTCGTTAGCATACAGCTTCACAAGAATACCCTTAACGTGGGGACCAAAAACCTCGATTTTCTTGTCTGTAGAGTTGTCTGGATAGACCCAAGCCTTCGCCGGAAACGCTGAAATCATAAGCATCGCTAGTAAAGCTATACTAAATAGTGCTAGTTTCCTATTCATTTTCCCTTCTCCTCTTTCTTTCTGCACCTTAAAAATACTGTAATGCTGTTTAAAAGGCTTATGGAAAAATGTTACAGAAGAACAGCACAACTGCAAAAACAAATAGAAAAAGAAAAGATTCTATCGGCGAAGCCTAAGTTTCGGATTCAAAATCTCATCCAACGCGAAACCAAGCATAATAAAAGACATCGCCAGCAAAGCTATGCACAAACCTGGAAAGAGAACCCACCACCACACCAGCGCCCCACCACCAACAAACTCCGCTTGATTCAACATTCTTCCCCAAGAAATACGAGTAGGATCATAAAAACCTAGAAAACTAAGCGCAGCTTCAGCAGTAATAGCACCAGGAACCGAAGACGCCAACGTCACGTAAACCAGCGACATAATATTAGGCAATATATGCCTTATCATAATATGCGTTCTACCCGCGCCAATAGCTTTTGCAGACTCAATAAAAGTCCTCTCCCTCAAACTCAACACTTGAGCCCTAACAACCCTTGCAAAACCCATCCAACCAAGCACACCTATCACTATGACAAGATTCTGCATCGTCGAACCGAAAATTGCAACAAGCACCAACAACAAAGGAAGGAAAGGAATAACCAACAACAAGTCAGTCAGACGCATCAGTATCTCATCAACCGCCCTTCCAAGAAAACCAGCAGCCAAGCCAACAATCAACCCAATAACCACACTAATAACCGCAGACAAGAGTCCCACGTACAAAGAAACCCGAGAGCCAAAGACAAGCTGACTCCACAAATCAGCCCCATGTTGATCCGTTCCCAAAAGACCGTAAGCTTCTCCCGCACAATACCAAGTAGCTTTGTCTAAGTGAACACTTGTCCAAGCAGGAATCGTATCATTATAACTATCATCAAACGTCACCGACATGCCAAGTGTAAAATTACCAGGCGTACCTTTGAAAGTCGTCGTTGCAACGTCAGCTTTACCGCCAAAAGCAATAATCTTTAAGTCTGAATCCCGAGCGCTCACGATCACCTTAACCCAACCACTAAGAGCCGAATCGATTTCACCGTCTTTTGTATAATTCATAGTTCCTGAAAACGGCCAAATTGTCCACCTAGCACCATCTGATTCTCTCCTAATGAAGAACTTTACAGTTGGAGTAATCACCAACCTGTTTACTGTAACATTCACTTTGTACGAGGTTCCAAGAGTCTTATTCTCCAAAACACTTGTTCCACGCGCTGAAAGATAAGCTGATATAGAAAAAGTCCGTGGAGGACCTCCATACGGATAATAAATGGTGTCAAAAACATCAATCGTACTCTTGTTGTAAAAAACTCCAGTCTCATCTCTCGTGAACTTCGTCTCCAGACTCCCCATAGAATCAAATCCATAACTCTGATTCCACTGAACACTCGTATGATTAACATTCGTCCAATCCCACCCAGCAGTATCATTATCAAAAGACGAAGATACTGCATAAAAGTTTTCACTTAGCGATGGGTCACCTCCCAACCAAGTCGGCAAATACCTGAGCCATATAGGAGCAGCAATATCCCCAGCTAAATTCTCATCCCGCACGGGATCTTTATCAGAAAGCAGTGGTGCACCAATAGCCATAACGGCGAACCCAATAATTATGATAATTCCTGCAACACCCTGCTTGTTACGGAAAAATACTTTAAGAGAACCCAACGACTTAAGCAACCGTTTCGCTCCACTCTGCGCTCTAGACATTCTCTCACCCATATTTTATCCGCGGATCAACAACACCATACAACAAGTCAGCAACAATATTTGCAATAATAACGCACAGCGTTATTATGAAGAAAATCGCTTGCATACTGAAATAATCGCTCGCCGAAACAGACCTATAAATCCATTGCCCAAGACCAGGCCATGAATAAACCGTTTCAGTGATAATCGCTCCTGACAAAACAAAGCCAAACGTAAGAGCCACGCTAGTAATAATTGGCAACGAAGCATTCTTAAGAGCATGCTTAAACAACACGCTCCTCTCAGGAACACCTTTAGCCCTAGCTGTAACAATATAATCTTCTGTCAAGGATTCAAGCATAGTAGCACGCGTCAAAAGAACAAAGCCACCAAACTGAAACACAGACAAAGTCAAAAGCGGCAGAAAAGCATGACTGAAATATCCCCATAGAAACGTACCAATATCAGCCGAGTTAATATTAAATACTACATTCATTCCCGAAGACGTGGAATTAAAACCACTAATGACTGGTTGCGGAAAAGGAACCGAAACGCCCCAATTATCCGGATACGCCTTGCTAGGTGGAAACACCCCCAAGTTCTTAGTAAAAATCAAAACAAATACCATTGCAAGCCAAAAAACCGGAAGCGAATTAGTAATAAGAGAAAGCGAAAGCATCCCCACATCCAATTTTGTGCCCCTCTTCTGAGCTATATAGACCCCCAAAACAACCCCAACAACTATAGCAATAATCGCTGAGCCACCCATCAAAAGCAAAGTCCAAGGCAACCTAAGCATAATCTCAGCAGAAACCGAATTCTGATTAACAAGAGAAGTCCCAAAATCCCAAGAAAACATCCTCTTCAGATAAACCAAATACTGCAAATAAAGAGGCTGATCAAGACCCCACACATGCCTGAAACTTGCAATCATCGCATCACGCTGTTCTCTCGTAATCCCCCTAGGCGGAATAAACAATTCAGTCGGATCGCCAGGCATAACCATGAAAAGGTAAAAATTAAAAGACATTGCCATAATCAAAAGAACAACTGCAAACGCAATTCTTTTAATAACGAAGCTTCGTAAGCCCACTATCTCACTCAAATGTCAATCTGAACCAAAATAATATTTAAGCCTTTGGTAGCCAAGCAACAATCATCTACAAACACAAAAAGTTGAGTCTAAGCATATATCAAGCATGTTCGCGACGTTTCTTCTTTCCAGACCTTACTCCATAATAGGTCAAAACCGTCCCCACAGGAACCAACACAACTCCAACATAGAGCCATGAAGTATACGGGTGTGTTTCAATAAGGTAACCACGATAAAAGGCTATTTCAGAAGGCATATCATAATAGCCAACCGGGGGATAAGTGTCCTCCCACAAAATAGTGGCACGATATAAACCAGCATACTTCGTAATACCTGCAACAATCGTATACCCAGCAGCCCTCGAAGCCTGTGCAACATCATAGTTTTTTGGCCACTCTATCTCGTCGCCATTGTAGCGTTCAAGAGTCAGGTTGGTAGTTACTAAACGGAACTCTCCCTCAGGCACCATATAGGTTAGCACGTAGGTGAAGTTTCCATTATGCGGACCAGTAATCATAATATAAAAAGTCTTAGTTCTGTCAACGTCAACAAGTTTGCTCCAATTAATGTGCGTGTTGAGATACAAGCAAACCGTTTCGTTCTTGTTAAAGTAAGCATCACATGACCAAGAAGTCGAGTTCATTCTAGGATTGCCAATTGGACCCGCTGGAGCCAACTCCGTAATTCCATCCAAATCGCTGCTAAACGATATAGCAATAGGTATAATGCTTAAGAAAAGCAATACTACTCCTAGACCCACAACCCACTTATCCATGTACGATACCTAACAGATAAGTCACACGCGCCCAATTAAGTTTTTTCCATAATTAGCCAAATGCACCACAGCAAAACGGTTGAAGCAGCACCAAGCCCAAAAAGAAAAATGAGTCATTCACAAAAAGACGACACCCATCAAAACCAACAGATTTAGCACGACACATGAACTATCAGACAAGACACAAAACCTAGCTGCAACTACTTCGACGTCAAAAAGCTGTCGATACTTTTCCAGAAATCATCTTCAATTTTCTCCAACAATTCCTTTCTCTTCAATTCAGTCAAAACTATAGCGCCACCTCCGAAAATCGTCATAAAAGAACCAAACACTTGCACGATTGAAGAACGTTGCCCTTCTCCCCCTGGAAAATAGTCAATCGTTATTTCATTATCATCTCTGTACACTTTGATAGCAGCAACAAGCAGAGAGCTAAGCTCTTTAGCAGACACAACAATTCTGTTCCCGTTTCCCAAAGAAGATTCTTCCATCGTGAAATCTTTGCTTTCAAAGAACTTTTTGACTGCCTGCTCAACTTCTGAAAGTTCAACATTCTTATTAGATATCTTCATCCTCACCGCAAAACACCCCATAAAAAACGCAAAGAATTACATGAAATAAAAGTTTTGCGTTCAGGAGCAAAAGGTTATATAACTATTCTCTCAACCCTAATAATTCAGTATCTAAGTACAGATAACAAAACAGGGCTTAATCATGTACACTTTAAGAGTAAAAAACTTGAAAACCTATTATAAGGTTCAACGCGGTTTCGTCAAGGCTGTCGATGGAGTAAGTTTTGAGATAGAAAAAGGCAAAGCCCTAGGACTTGCCGGAGAATCCGGATGTGGAAAAACAACTATAGCTTTATCAGTCACAAGAGTCCTCCCGTCAAACGCCCAGATAGTAGGAGGACAAATTCTGTTCAAGGACGTGGACATCGTCACGCTTGATGACGCTGATTTAAGACGTGACGTAAGATGGAAAGGAATATCTCTTGTTTTTCAAGGCGCTATGAACGCGCTTAATCCAGTATATAAAGTTGGAGACCAAATTATTGAAGCAATCAAGCTTCATGAACCTGAAGTTGAAACAAAAGATGCGTATGAAAGAGCGCAGAAACTTTTTGAGCTTGTGGGAGTTGATCCTACAAGGCTGGAGCATTACCCACATGAATTTAGTGGTGGAATGAGACAGAGAGCAATGATTGCAATGGCTCTTGCAAGCAATCCTGACGTTTTGATAGCAGACGAGCCCAGCACCGCTTTGGATGTAATTGTCCAAGCTCAAGTGCTCAAACTGTTGCGCCAGCTTAAAGACAAGCTAAACCTTTCGCTAATCGTTATTAGCCATGACCTTTCAATAATAGCCGAAACATGCGAGAGAGCTGCAATAATGTATGGTGGAAAAATAGCTGAGTACGGAGATATAATCGCGATCTTCAAAAGACCTTTGCATCCATACACGCAGGGTCTACTGAGTGCTTTTCCAGGCATACGCGCAGCAAAAACAAGGCTCGTCTCAATACCAGGATCGCCGCCAGACCTTCTGAAGGCGCCTATTGGATGCAAGTTTACGGACAGATGCAAGTACGCCATGACAGTCTGCGTCAAGGTGGATCCGCCATTGCTTGAAGTTGAGAAGGACCATTTCGTTGCATGTCACTTAGTTAATGAGGCTTAGGGTGATTTGAATGGAGGAAACATTAATTCGGGTTGAAGGACTAAGAAAATGGTTCCCAGTCCGAACAGGGTTTGTTCAAAGTATGATTGGCGGCGAAAAACTGTTCGT
>Ga0335070_10009616_pt1 | contig 11308 bp, 7 predicted proteins | sample Lox_Sample_13_FD_206722 | JGI IMG/M metagenome (GOLD analysis project Ga0335070, IMG submission 206722) | Soil microbial communities from Loxahatchee National Wildlife Refuge, Florida, United States - Lox_Sample_1.3 | ecosystem: Environmental > Terrestrial > Soil > Wetlands | place: USA: Florida... | reverse complement strand
CGAAATCGTTCCAGCTCGGGATCCGGCCGTGGAGGTAGCGCTCGTTCACGACCGAGAGCGGCCCCATGCGGAGGTACCACTCGTACGTATCGTAGGTGTCGAAACGGAAGGCCGCGTTCTCCTTGGACGTTTCCATCATGGCCGCGTACTCAAAGCCGTAGCTCAGCCGGAAGGCGCCGTTGTGGTGGAAGTCGTCGCCGAGGTACATGTCGGCCGGCGAGGCCTGGGGCGAGACGGCCCTCACGGCCGGGTGCGGGTCGAGCATGGCCATGGCGGCGAGCCAGCCGTCGTAGGAGACGCCCCGGAGGCCGACACGGCCGTTGTTTCCCGGCACGTTCTTGAGCAGCCAGTCAACGGTGTCGTAGGCGTCCGTCGATTCGTCGATGGCCCGCGGGTCGCTCCTATCGCGCGGCGGCCGCTGCATGACGAAGCGGCCCTCCGAGCGATAGCGGCCCCGGATGTCCTGGAAGACGAAAATGTAGCCGTCGGCCACGAGCTCCCGGTAGGGCTCGCCCTTGAGAAGGACGTCCGACGCGGGCGTCCCGTACGGGGTCCGCAGCATCAGAAAGGGCAGGGGGCCCGAGGCTTTCTTCGGCGTGAAGATGGCGGTGTGGAGCTTGACCCCGTCCCGCATGGGGATCATGGCATGGGTGATGGCGAATTCGGGCCCGGCCGGGCGCGGGCCGGCGGGACCTGACAGGGCGATGGCGACCAACGCGGCGGCCAGGGCCTGCCCCACGGCGATCATGGTCGTTCTTGAGATGGCGATCTTCATGACGGGCTCCTCCGTTAGGGTCGCATGGGATGATATCTCCGCTCGTCTCCCGCCGTCAACGCCATCGACGCCGCCGTGGGCATGGATGGCGTTGACGCGGCCCGTGCCGCTGTCGGATACTAGGTCCAGGCGCCCGCCGCGGCGCGAACGGAAAGGAGCCGTGACATGGGGATCGAGGTCAAGACGCAAGCCGTCTTCAAAGGCGGGATGAAGTTCGAGGGGACGTCGGACCGGTCCGGCCGGACCGTGGACATCGATTTCGCCAAGGAGGGGTTGCCGGTCGAGGGCTTCACTCCGGTCGAGCTGCTCATGGCGAGCCTCTGCGGCTGCAGCGGCCAGGTCGTCGTCGGCCTGCTCGGACGGATGGGGCAGGAGGTCCGGGAGCTGACCGTCCGGGCCCGCGGCACGAAGAAGGAGGTCCACCCGACCGTCCTCACCTCGCTCGAGCTCCTCTTCGAGTTCCGCGGCGGCCGGGTCGACGGCGCCTCGGTCGAAAAAGCCCTGGCCCTTTCGGAGGAGCGCTTCTGCCCGGTCTGGGTCATGCTTCGGGCGAGCGTTCCCATCACGGCGAGATACGAAATCGTTGCGGAGGTTTGAGCATGTCCAAGCGTCAAGGGCTTCTCGGAGCTGCAGCCCTGGTCGCCGCGGTCCTCATGGTCGCGGCCGCGCCGGCGAAGCCCGACTTCTCCGGCGTGTGGGTGGTCAACGTCCAGAAGAGCCAACTGGCCGCCTGGGCCAGGTTCGACTCGACGACGATCACCATCGAGCACAAGGAGCCGAAGTTCCGCTTTCATCGCGTCTCGGTCAAAGCGGGGAAGACCGACGAGGTCAGCTGGGAGCTGACGACGGACGGCGTCGAGAAAGTCGAAAAAGAGGGCGGCGGGGCGAGCCACAGCTGGCTGACATGGGACGGCGAGGTCCTTGTCTATTTCTCCCACAAGGTGCTTCCCAACGGACGCGAGGCGAGGGACATCGTGCGCTACACTCTTAGAGACGGCGGCAAGACCTTCGTCGCCGAAGAGAAGTTCCGCGGCCCGCTCGTCAAGTACGACAACCTCTGGGTCGCCGATAAGAAAGACTGACCGTCAGGGCGTGACGAGGGCCTTGATGACCCCGTCGCGGTAGTGGAGGGCCGTGTCGAAGGCGACCTGGACCTCGGCGAGCGGGAAGGTGTGCGTGGCCATGAAATCGACCTGGACCGCTCCCTCCGAGATCATCCGCAGGGCCGGCTCGACGCATCTGTTCTGCCGCCGGACGTTCTGGAGGCGGACCTCGCGGCGCCGCAGCCGGCTGATGTTGAAGGATACCCGCTCCTCGAGCGGGATGCCGACGAGGACCAGCGTCCCGCCGGGCTTGAGCAGGTCGACGGCCTGGTCGAGGGCCTCCTGCTTCCCGCAGCACTCGAAGACGACATCAAGGCCCTCGGGCGCCCGCTCGAGGACGTCCCGGACGATATCCGTTTCGAGGGCGTTCCCGACCCAGCGGGCGCCGGCCTCCCGGGACGCAGCGCGGACGCGCGACGCGACCTTGTCCGTCATGTAGGTCGCCGCGGCCCCCGCTCGAAGGGCGATGAGCCCGACGCCGAGGCCGATCGGCCCGGAGCCGAGGACGCCTATGGCGCGACCCGCGAGGTCCCCGGCAAGGTTCACGGCGTGGAGGGAGATCGAGAGGGGCTCGGCCAGGGTCGCCCGGTTGAAAGTCATGTCCCGGGGGAGCACGTAGCAATTCTCCTCGGGCATGACGACGAGCTCGGCCAGGGCGCCGCTCCGCTCCTTGGGATGGCCGAGGAATTCGAGCCTGCGGCAGGTGTTGGGGCGGCCGCTCAGGCATTGGTCGCACGCTCCGCACGAGACGGCCGGTTCGACGGCGACGCGGTCCCCCGGCCGCAGGCCCCGGACGCTCGGCCCCGTCTCTTCGACGACGGCCGCGCACTCGTGACCGAGGACGACCGGGTAGCGCATGACCGTGTCGCCGACCCGCTCCTCGCTGAAGTAATGGAGGTCGCTGCCGCAAATGCCGGCCGTCTTGACGCGGAGGAGGACGTCGCTGGCGTTCTTGAGCGTGGGCTCCGGCCGGTCTTGGACCTCGATCCTTCCCGGCCCGACGAGGACGGCGGCTTTCATGGCTCCCTCATTATAAAGCATCACGTCCGGATTTCGAAGCGGGGAGGCCGGGCATTGACCCGTTCGCCGACGCTAGGCCCCCGCCTTTCAAGGCGTGGACAAGAAGCGAGGCTCAGGGTTAACCCCGAACAAGCCCCGGCATTCATGCTGGGGACTCGAGGGGTTGACTTCGAAACCCGTTCTGAGCGTCAATAGCCCCATGGATTCGACGAACCACCCCGGCCGCCGTCCGGAGGCAGCTCCTCCGGCGCTCGTCCCTGCCGTCCCTGACCTCACGGCCCGGTTCGTGACGCTCTGGAACGAGGGCGGCCCGGGCCGGCCCGACCTTGGCCGGACGTTCACCGGGCGCGAACGATCGTCACGAGAGAAGGCGCTGGCCGGCTTCGTCGACGTCCTCCGTGAGGAGGCCGGACGGCCGTCCGCGGTCGGGGAAGAGGCCGAGGCCGGCCGGCAACGCATCTTCGACGCCTTCGCGCGCTTCGCCAGGGCGGGGCTCGACTGGCAGGACCGGCACGTCGACATCCTCTTCGGCGGCGGCTTCGACCGGGCGGCGGCGGAGTTCGTCCGCAAGGCCAGGGCGTTCGACCCGGCCCTCGGCGGCGCCGATGTCTTCCAGGCCTGCCGCAACGTCTGGGTGGCGAACGGCCTCCAGCGGCTCCTCGGGCTGCCCGTCCGGCTGACGCCGGGGATCTTCGCCTACAGCCTGCTCTATCCCTACACCGACAACTATCTCGACGACCCGGCCGTGCCCGGCGGGACGAAGCGGTCTTTCGACGGCCGGCTCCGCTCGCGGCTCGAGGGCGGGGCGCCGGCGCCCGCCAATACTCGCGAAAAGACGATCTTCGACCTCGTGGGCATGATCGAAGGGGACTTCGACCGGGCCTCTTCTCCCCAGGTCTTCGAGAGCCTGCTGGCGATCCAGGAGGGCCAGGCGAAGAGCCTGCGCCTGCTCGGCCCCGACGCGCCGCGGGCCGAGGAGGCGATCGCCGCGATCAGCCTGGAGAAGGGGGGGACGTCGGTCCTCGCCGACGGATGCCTCGCCGCGGGCCGGCTCGGCCCGGACCAGGTCGAGTTCCTGTTCGGCTTCGGGGCCTTCCTCCAGCTCATGGACGACCTCGAGGACGTCGCCGAGGACAGGGAAGCTGGCCTGAGGACGGTCTTCTCGAGGGCCATCGCGGACGTGGAGACACTCGACGCTGTCACGGACCGGACCTTCCGCTTCGGCGTCCGGGTGCTCGGGGGACTGGGCGGCTTCGGGGTGCCCGACGCCGCGCCGCTCCGGGAGCTCATCCGTTCGAGCCTCGTCCAGGGGGTTGTTTCGACCGCGGGCCGCTTCACCCGCCTTTATTCACGAGCCTACCTGAGGGCGCTCGAGGCACACTCGCCCTTCCGCTTCTCGTTTGCCAAGAAGCAGCGGCGCCGTCTCGAGCGCCGCCGGGCCGGCCTGGCGCGCCTCTTCGATTCCCTCTCCTAATTTGGGGACACAATACTCATTTCCGAATTTCGGGACGTGGTGCCTTTGCCCTGATTCGGGTCGGGAGCCGACTGCCCCCCGCCATCGGCTGGAAATTCGGAAATGAGTATTGTGTCCCCGATTAATAGGGACTTTCGGTCGGGTAGAGCATCCCGGCCGGCCGGTTGAACGAGAGGTCGTCGACCCCGAGCATCCGCATCGCCGCCCAGAGGGTCCTCCCGGCGTGCTGAAAGGCCACCGCCGTGTGGTGGGGGAAGCGCTTCTCGATGAGGACGTGGCGGTAGAACCGCCCCATCTCCCTGACGCCGATGACGCCGATGCCGCCGAACGATTTCGGGTCGATGTCGAGGACCTCGCCCTCGGCCGCGTACGACCGCAGGACCGCGTCGGCCGTGGACTGGAGCCGGAAGATCGTGACCTCGCCCGTCCGGATGCGGCCCTCGAGCGTGCCGCGGGTGATGTCGGGCGTCTTCCCGTGCTCCATGAGCCGGTGCATGATGAGCTGGTAGCGGAGCTCCGGGCCGATCATGCAGGGCGCGGGCGTGTTGCCGCAGTGAAAGCCCATGAAGAGGTCCGTCGGCTTGTAGTCCCCGACGGCCTTCTTCGACGCCTTGATCATGTCGTACGGCACGGTGTTGTTGATGTCGAGGAGGGTCGGCGGGAGCTCGGTGGCGCAGGCGCAGGCGTACTCGCTCAGGGCGCCGTAAATATCGACCTCGCACGCGACGGGTATGCCCCGGCCGGCCAGCCGGGAGTTGACGTAGCAGGGCACAAAGCCGAAGTAGGACTCGAAGGCCGGCCAGCACTTGTCGGCGAAGACGCCGTATTCGGAGGCGCCGAGGTTTCTCTCCATGAAGCCGAGCAGGGCGACCTCGAACTGGGCCAGCTTGTCGAGGAGGTCGGGGTAGGCGTTGCCGGCGCCGAGCTCCTTCGCCATGTCCCTGGCCACGGCCTTGACGCCCGGCGCGCCCTTGGCCTTGAGGAAGGCGTCGTAGAGGTCGAGCTCGCTGTTCTCCATGACCTCGACGCCGAGGTCGTAGAGGGGCTTGATCGGCGCGTTGCAGGCCAGGAAATCCTGCGGCCTCGGCCCGAAGGCGAAGACCTTGAGCTTGCGGAGCCCGAGGATGATGCGTGCCACCGGTACGAACTCCCTCATCATGCCCGCGACCTCCTCCGGCGTCCCGACGGGGTATTCCGGGATGTGGGTCCGGAGCCCGCGGAGGCCGATGTTATAGGAGGCGTTGAGCATGCCGCAGTAGGCGTCGCCCCGGCCCCCGACGAGGTCTTTTCCCGTCTCCTCGGCCGCGGCGGCGAACATGACCGGTCCGCCGAACTTCTGGGCCATGAGCGTCGTCGGCCCTTCGGGTCCGAAGTTGCCGAGGTAGACGACGAGGGCGTTGACGCCCTTCGCCTTGATCTCCTCGAGCGCGGCCAGGGCGTCGTTCTCGCCTTCGACCGTGGCCTTGATCTCCGTCACGGCCAGGCCGGCCTTGCGGCAGGCGGCCATGACCAGGCCGCGGCGTTTCCGGGACAGCTCGACCGGGAAGCAGTCGCGGCTGACGGCGACGAGGCCGAGACGGACCTTGGGCAGGTTCTTCATCGGGATTCTCCTTTTTTCTGGCCGTAGGTGGCGTGCGGCCCGTGTTTCCTCTGGAAATGCTTGTCCAGGACGTGGTCCTCGAGCGGCGGCTCGCCCTGGCCGAGGACGAGCGTCCCGAAGGCCATCTTGGCCACGTGCTCGAGGACGATCCCGGTGTGGACGGCCTCGGCCGGGGTCCGGCCCCAGGCGAATGGGCCGTGCCCGGCGACGAGAACGGCCGGGATGACGAGCGGGCTGAGGGCGGCGAAGCGCTCGACGATGACCTTTCCCGTATAGAGCTCGTAGTTGCCCGCGACCTCGGCCGCCGTGAGCGGCCGCGTCACCGGGATCGGGCCGTGGGCCAGGTCGGCGTGGGTCGTGCCGAGGCACGGGATCTCGCGCCGGGCTTGGGCGAACATCGTGGCGTAGGCGCTGTGGGCGTGGGCGACGCCGCCGATGTCGGGGAAGGCCTTGTAGAGCTCGGTGTGCGTCGGCGTGTCGGAGGATGGACTGAGGCCGCCCTCGACGAGCCGGCCCTCGAGGTCGACAAGGACGATGTCCTCCGGCTTGAGCTCCTCGTAGGGCACGCCGCTCGGCTTGATGGCGACGATGCCGCGGCGGCGGTCGAGGCCGCTGACGTTGCCGAAGGTCAGCAGGACGAGCCCTGAGCGGGCCAGGTCGAGGTTGGCCTTCCAGACGGCTTCCTTGAGCTCGGTCATCATGTCGAGGGCCCCAGCTGCCTGTCCTTGACGGCAAGAAGGTCCTTCATGACGGGGAAGAGGTTCCCCGTCCAGGCCTTCGTGCCGAAGGCGTCGTGGAGCGTCCGGTACATCCGGTAGAGCTCCGTGTAGATTCTATGATTTTCCGGGTTTGGTTTGAAGGTCTTTTTCTTGACCCCCGACATGGCCGCCTGGGCCGCGGCGAATCCGTTGTGGCCGCCCGCGCCCTTCCCGGCCACGACCGCCCCGGCCATGGCCGCGCCCAGGGCGCACGTCTGGGCGGAACGGGCGACCTTCATCTCGAGCCCGATGACGTCGGCGTAGATTTGCATGACGAGGGGGTTCTTCTCGGCGATGCCGCCGCAGTTGCGGACCTCGCGGATGTCGATGCCGTACTCGCGGAAGCGCTCGATGATCGTCAGGGCGCCGAAGGCCGTGGCCTCGATGAGGGCCCGGTAGATCTCCTCGGGCTTGGTCCGGAGGGTCAGGCCGAGGATGAGGCCGGTCAGCCGCTGGTCGACGAGGACCGTGCGGTTGCCGTTGTGCCAGTCGAGGACAAGGAGGCCGGACTCTCCCGGCTTGAGCGCGGCCGCCCGCCGCGTCATGGCCTGGTGCGAGCCCTTCTTCGGGCCGCCAGGTTGGAGCTCGTTCACGAACCAGTTGAAGATGTCGCCCACGGCCGACTGGCCGGCCTCGAGGCCGAGGTAGCCGGGCAGGACCGAGCCGTCGACGATCCCGCACAGGCCGGGGATGTCGGCGAGCGCCTTCGACGCCGGCCAAACGCAGATGTCGCAGGTGCTCGTGCCGATGATCTTGACGAAACGCCCGGTGTCGACGCCTGAGCCAACGCCGCCCAGGTGGGCGTCGAAGGCGCCGACGGCGACCGGCAGGCCCGGCCGCAGGCCGAGCTTTGCGGCCCAGTCCTTGGTTAGCGTGCCGGCGCGAATGTCGGCCGTATAGGTCTTCTTATAGAGGCGATCGCGGAGCTCGCCCAGCCGGGGGTCGAGCTTGGCCAGGAAGTCCTTGGCCGGCAGGCCGCCCCAAGCATCGTTGAACATGGCCTTGTGGCCGGCGGCGCAGCGGCTCCTCTTCATCGTCAAGGGGTCGATAACGCCGGTGAGCACGCCCGGGATGTAGTCGGCGCATTCGACCCAGGAGAAGGCGGCCGCGGCGACCTTGGGGTCGACCCGCAGGCAGTGCAGGATCTTGCTCCAGAACCACTCGGAGGAATAGGTGCCGCCGCACTTGGCCAGGTACTCGGGGTGCTCTTTCGTCGCGAGAGCGGTTATCTCGGCCGCCTCGCGGAACCCGGTGTGGTCCTTCCACAGCCAGGCCTGGGCGTTCGGGTTCTTCCGGAACTCCTTGTAGATGGCCAGGGGCTTTCCGGCCCGGTCCACGGGCAGGGGCGTCGAGCCGGTCGTGTCGACGCCGATGCCGATGATCGCTGCGGGGTCGAACCCGCGGACCTTCTTCCCGGCCCCGGCCAGGGCGTGCTTGACCGCGGCCTCAATCCCCTCGATCCAGTCGGCCGGGTTCTGGCGGGCCAGGTTCGCGTCCCTAGCATCCAGAATCACGCCGGCCTTGCCGGTCGGGTAATTGTAGATGGCCGTGCCGACCTCGTCCCCGTTCCGGACGTCGACGATGAGCGTCCGGACCGAGTTCGTGCCGAAGTCGAGGCCGATCGCGTACTTCGCTTTCGCCTTGTCCGCCAACGTCCGCTCCTTTCCGGCCCGGGGCCGCCCGACTCGCTCCCTATTATATCCACTCCCAAGGGCAGGGCAACACTCAGCCGCTCTCTGCCGGACGGATTCACTCCGGGGCCATCCCTAGTCCCGGTGGCGCCGGGCCACCCTTATCCCCCGCACCCCGGGAACCTGTCCCGGTTCCCCCGTACCGTTCCGCAACGGAACGGCACGGGTCCCCCTCCAAACGGGGGCTTTCGGGTGACCCCGGCGCCACCGTGCCAGGGCATGCGCCGCGACTCGTCTGAAGGGAAGGGACAGTCCCTCTGAGAATTGCGATATAATGATTGGGCCTGACCTCGGACATCATAGGAGGACCCATGACGACCCGCTTTGGCAAACCGATTTCCGCCGCGATCCTGGTCGCCCTTCTTGCCGCTAGCTCCGCGGCCGTTGCTCAGCAGAAGCCCGCCGGCGGGGCTGCTCCGGCCCAGCCGCCCTCGGTCACTGACCTGCTCAAGGGCTTCGCCTACCGCAACCTCGGCCCCTTCCGGGCCGGGTCATGGGTCTCGGCCATCGCCGTGCCGGAGACGCCGGCGCGCGAGCACCTCTACACGATCTACGTCGGCATGCGGAACGGCGGCGTCTGGAAGTCGACGAACGACGGCGTCACCTTCGAGCCCGTCTTCGACGGCCAGCCGAAGCTCTCCATGGGCGACATCGCCGTGGCCCCGTCGGACGCGAACATCGTCTGGGTCGGGACCGGCGACGCCTTCTGCACCCGGATGTCGACCTCCGGCGACGGCATCTATAAATCGACTGACGGCGGCAAGAGCTGGACGAACATGGGCCTCCGCGATACGCACCACATCGCCCGGATCATGATCCACCCGACGAATCCCGACATTGTCTACGTCGCCGCCATGGGGCACCTCTTCTCGACCAACGGCGAGCGCGGCGTCTTCAAGACGGTCGACGGCGGGAAGAAATGGGACAAGGTCCTCTACGTCGACGACAAGATCGGGGCCGTGGACCTCATGCTCGTCCGCTCGGCGCCCGACACCCTCTACGCGGCCATGTACGACAAGGTCCGGGAGCCGTGGAACTACGAGATGGGCGGACCGGGGAGCGCCATCTACAAAACGACCGACGGCGGGGCGAACTGGACGCGCCTCGCTGGCGGGTTGCCGACGGGACGGATCGGCCGGATCGGACTCGACGTCTTCCAGAAGAACCCGGACATCCTCTACGCCATCGTCGAGAACGGCAATCCCCGTCCGGCGACGCCGCAGGAAGCGGAGCAGGACAAGCGCCGCGGCGGAACGCCGCGCCCGCGGACGGCCGGCAACGAGGTCTACCGTTCGGACGACGGCGGCAGGACCTGGCACAAGGTCAACAAGGGGTATGAGGCGGCCCTGGACAAGGCGCCGTACTCCTTCAACATGCTGAGGATGGACCAGCAGGACCCCGGCACGGTCTACGTCACGGGCCAGTCGCTGGCCAGCACGAACGACGGCGGCAAGACTTGGCAGGGTTTGAGCTGGCCGTCGAACGGCGTTTTCGAGCGGGGCTTCGGCGACTGGCGGACGCTCTGGGTCGACCCCGCCGACTCGAACCACCTCATCTTCGGCAGCGACGGCGGCGCCTACGCCTCTTACGACCGCGGCCGGACCTGCCGCCACTTCGACAACGTCCCCGGCGGCGAGTTCTACGCCATCGGCGCGGACATGGAAGACCCCTACAACATCTACGGCGGGCTCCAGGACCACGACTCGTGGAAGGGCCCGTCGGAGGGCTGGGCCGGGGAGGTCACGCTGGCCGACTGGGTCACGGTCGGCGAGGGCGACGGCATGTATAACCTCGTCGACCCCTCCGACAGCCGGTGGGTCTACAACAACCGCGAGTTCGGCGTCATGTGGCGCTTCGACCAGAAGACGGGCGTCCAGACCGACATCCAGCCGAAGCGAGCCGCCGGCCAGAAGCCGCTGCGGTGGAACTGGACCCCGCCGCTGGCCATGTCGCCGCACAACCCGGCCATCATCTACGCCGGGGCCCAGGTCCTCTTCCGCTCCCTCGACCGGGGCGATCATTGGCAGGAGATCAGCCCCGACCTGACGACGGACGACGACAGCAAGGAGCACGGCCAGGGCAATATCTCCTACTGCACGCTGACGACGGTCGCCGAGTCTCCGGTAACACCCGGCGTCATCTGGACGGGTGCCGACGACGGCAAGGTCCAGGTGACGCGGGACGGCGGCGCGACCTGGCTCGACCGCACGGCAAAGCTCGCCGCGGCCGGGGCCCCCGCGAACTTCTGGGCGAGCCGCGTCTTCCCCTCGCCCCACGACGCCGGGACGTGTTTCGTGGCCAAAACGGGACTGCGCTTCGACCTCTTCCAGCCGGTCCTTTGCAGGACCACGGACTACGGCGAGACCTGGACGTCGATCGCCGGGAACCTCCCGCCGGACAAGCCCGTCAACGTCGTCATCCAGGACCGGAAGAACCCGGACCTCCTCTTCGCCGGCACGGAGCAGGGCGTCTACGTGACGCTCGACGGCGGCAAGGCCTGGTGGCCGTTCAAGGCGAACATGCCCTGGCTCAAGGTCACGGACCTCCTCATCCACCCGCGCGAGAACGACCTGGTCGTGGCGACCTTCGGCCGGAGCCTGTGGATCACCGATATCTCGCCGCTCCAGGAGATGACGGGGGCGACGCTGGCTGAGGACGTCCACCTCTTCGACATCGAGCCGAGGACCGAGAGGGTCACGGGCGGCATCGGCAACTACGGGCTCCTCGGTGACAGCCACCTTGCGACGCCCAACGGGGCGAACGCCGCGGCCGTCCGCTACTATCTGAAGGCCAAGGCCGCGGGGCCGGTCAAGGTCACCGTGGCTAGCCTGTCCGGCGAGGTCCTGGCCGAGCTCTCCGGCCCGGGCGAGGCCGGGCTCAATACGAT
>Ga0335070_10009615_pt1 | contig 11308 bp, 7 predicted proteins | sample Lox_Sample_13_FD_206722 | JGI IMG/M metagenome (GOLD analysis project Ga0335070, IMG submission 206722) | Soil microbial communities from Loxahatchee National Wildlife Refuge, Florida, United States - Lox_Sample_1.3 | ecosystem: Environmental > Terrestrial > Soil > Wetlands | place: USA: Florida... | reverse complement strand
CGGTTGTCAGTATTCCTCCCTGATCGGGGCCCGCCAAACCGATTTCAACAGCTTGGCACCTGACCCCCTACTATTTATCGGGGGATATTATGGGAAGTTTAATGATTGTTTAATATGTCAGTTCCGGGGGTGGTTGCCGATGGAAACGCGCTTCTTTTGAGGATACACCGGCCCTGATCTCTCAGTCCAGACAGTCTCAGGTGATCACAAAGAGCGCGGCGTCCACTATCAAAATCGCATTCTTATCGTCTTTGCGTGATTCTGATTCGGTCAAACCCTAGTGAAACACTAAACTGGCATAGGAAACTGCAGATCCCGTATTCCGGTCGTTCATTTGATCATAGCGAAGTAGGATGCCGGAACATTCCGGGAGAAGGTTGAGCAGGGTGTAAATGCAAGGAAATCCACAGATTCTACGGCGATCACCGTCTTTGCGGATCGACTCCCAGAAACCTTCCTTGTCCAGATTGGAGATGGCTTTGAGCGTATCGCGATCTTCCAGTTCCAAGCCACACAGCTCTATCCCGTCAGGAGGACGAGGATCTCCGAATCTGAGCCCGATATGAGAAAGATCTGCTCCCGCAATGAAACAGACTCTTTCACCGCTTTGGTTTAAGAGGTCTCGAAGCACATCAACAAAGCTTTGGAACTCTTTCACTGAATGAGGAGATTGTTTCTCAAGGAGCAATTGATGAAACGAGCCGCAGAGAATGGGCAAGATTTTGAACTCGCGCCGCTCGCCATAGAGATACTTCAAGTAGAGTACTTGAAATTCGACGGAGTGTTCCATCTTGTGCGCAAATTCATCCTCGAACAGACCCCCTCCGTAGCGGAGCTTGAGTCGTTCCATTAGGCACCGGTCAGTCTTTACCAGGCCAAGGGGAGTTTCGAAGTCTTTGACGGTCGCAGCAAAAAGTCTGCGGATAGGAGCGTGAGCCGTTCCCAAGATTACAAACAGATCAAAGGCAGATTGTCTGATCTGCTCGTAGGCCCAACCATAACAAACCCCTCCTTGCCTGAGGTCAATATGAGGAGCGATGATCCCCTTGGGTGGCTGCATGGGAGTACTAGCTTCCGGACCTCTTTCGTCAGAGGCTGCATCGAAATGGGATGCCAGAAATCTCTTCAATTCGAGATCGTCTATTGGATAACTCACCCCGGCATGAACCGCTGACCTAAAAGGTGCATCCAGGAACTGGCAGCGAACCTGGAATTCGAATTCGTGGAAGCGGTCACTATCCAGAAACAAATGGGAATCCAGCTGGCCTACAATTTCCTGAATTTTGTCGAGAAAGATCATCTCTCCAAACCTTTGCATGCAAGCAGCCTGGATGTCTCTTAGGGAGTGCTTTCCATCGAACATTGAAACGATAAAGAGGGTGGGGGGTGTGAGGAAGAGAATTTTGTCAGTGAAGTTGAGTGGATCTCTCAATCCTATGAACTTTTCCCCGCCGGTCTCCACAGGAAAAGTTTCAACGTATCGAAGTTTAGGATAGTCCATGAATGCGGGCCAAAGTGCTCGCCCGAGGCTTCCCGCGCAAGGATCGAAAGTCGAGCCTGGCCTCACTCAGGGGGGTCCCAACTATTTCGACCCTGCTGAGCTTGCAGCTTCCCAGCCCCTTGTTCTCGGCCAGCAAAAGTGTGTTGTCGCACCTTTCAAAGGGGCATTTGCCACGGTCAGCGCATGGGTCGAAACCCATCACGGCGGTAGCCACGGCATCCGTGCTGACCGGATTTGTTCCTGCAATCAAGACCCCCGGATGGACGGTCCCTACGCCGCGAATCCAAGGACCTTCCCCACCAAACATCGTCTCGATCCCATCGATGATGGAGAGATGAATTGGTCTCGCAGACACCAGGTCCACGACGATTCTGGGAACGCGGAACCCGTCGTCCTTCGGCACATTGGCCAGATTGCAGGATGGAGCACTCCGGGATGGTAAGCGATAACCATTGTGTAAGGGACCCCGGCCCCCTCGAGGCCTGGGACTTGGTTCGTCTTCACCGGCTCCGTCACCATAGATGGTGCAAGGAGTGATTCCAAAGCAGTTCTTCAGTGAAAGAGTAACGCCGGCAGTCCAGTGTTCTTTCAGCTTTGCGACTGAAACAAAGACATCACAATCCAGGTATGAATGATTGACGTCGAAGCCCTGGAACATCAGTCCGACACCGGGCACCTTCAAACGTGAGTACTTCTTCCCTGTGCCCAGGTAATTGGTATTCTCGAACTCCACGTTGGAGGCAGCCGATGTCAAATGGTGAGGTTCCCAGTTGGCCCTCAGCATAAACTCCTCTAGAGGCTCGTCCGAACCGAAGGTCGATTCAAGCAATCGGATCCTGCGAGCTCCGGCCTTCCCCATCAAATAGACCAAAGCTCCCACCAAGTTGGGATGAACCCATTGTGCGGAGCCCAGCGGGGCGTGCCCCACACGAGACGATGGGTCGCCTGTCAGATTTATTTTAACAGCCACAGACTTCCCCTTGACGATACCGGAAAGCCCGCCCAACTGATCCATCATCTGGGACAGCGTAGAGATTAAGCCGCTGCCATAGTCCCGCCATTTTGCCACGGTCACTCTAGCAGCGTACGAACTGGTCCAGTCCCCCAGGAATTCTCGAGGCAAGCCAATTCCGGCAGCCGCCGTCCCTACCACCGCAATCCACTGTCGTCGACTTAGTCCGTCAACCATTGCCCCTCCCAAAAGTCCCGCATCTCCCAATACGGCGCGTGAGCGTGGAAGCAAATGCCACGCCACCAAAGGAAAACTCCGCCAAATCAAGACCCGCATTCTTCGACTGATGCATAAACAGAGAACCGAGGCAGGTGAAATTCGACCCCATTGCTGACTCCACTTCCTGAGAGAGTGGAAGCGGTGTCAGAGTCCAGCGCCCAGAAGTGGGCGGAGCAAGTCGGCCTCCTTATCCAAACAGAAACCTCCTCACTTGAATTCCACCCTGAATAATCGACAAGCTGGACTAAGCTGGTCCCTGTTCGACGCGCCACAGAGTAAGATAAGGTCATGGCAGATCCGTTGTAAATCCGAATCAGGTCGTTGCGGCGGCTCACTAACAATTGGACATCGGCTGCCAACACATACGGATCTTCCGGAATCTCCTTGGCCACGGCCAAGCGTCCCTTACCCAAACGATATATCCGGAACCGACCATCAAGAGCATCATACTCGTAAACCCCTTCCACTTTTCCCCAAGAGAGAAAAACTATCAAGAGGCCACCTGATTCGCCGAACCTCAACAAGTCCTGCCGTAGCTCCTTGTTCGGTGGCTGCTGGTCTACGTACAAAGCCGCTTTCAAGCCTTCCAATGACCCATTGGTCCATCGAGTCTTTAAGATAACACGAAAGGGTAACTGGCGCCGGTTAGCGAGATTCAGAACTTCTTCAGACATGTATTCATTGTCGCCCACGAAATCTGAGATGACTCCCAGAACGGCGTCGGCGACGAAGGTCTCCCAATTCTGATGTTTCGTGAAGAAAGAGATGGAGCGAAGGATCCTCTTCCAGCTAGACATTGCTGCCGGTCCTTTTTGAATCAGGGACGTGCGCAAGTGATCGTCCAGAGAGACTACCCAGCGTGCGCCAAAAGCGGCCGAATCTGCTACAGCCAAAACATAGGATTCCTCACGCAAGGACTGATTTTTGCTAGGGGGATCCAGAACCATCCAGACCTTCACCCCTGGGCCCTCCGCACGAACTAACTGTATGATCCATCCGTTGGAATCGACCCAGGGATTTGGGGTTGGTCCTGCTTCTGCCGCCTCCTCCGGGGAGTGATAACTGCCTCTGATGCCCGGCCAGACTCCTTTGCTCAAACCTACAACTTGTTGGCTGATATTCCATGACACTCGAGACCGTTCAGTCCAGGGGATGATCGGCAAGGCTGATCTCTCCTCAATAACGCTTTCCATCGCCAAGGCAGACAGACCGGCTCCCCTGGCTGAGTCTGCAGCGGCGGAGAAGTTGACTTTCGATTCTACGAGCCCGACCAGATTTATGCTTGATTCCCTACATGCCTTGACAAGCGGAATCAGCTCGTGCTGATGGCGGGAATCTTCAGGCAACCCGGCTGCCCATGGGAGGACCAAACAATTGACCGGACTCCCGACCACCAGGGAAAGCAGACTCGGGTCTTTCCATTTCTCGAGAGTGTCACGAATTGAGAGGTCGAAATCCTTGGCTCTTTCTCTGCGGAGTCTCTCTAGGACTCCACAGGGCCAGAACATTGGAATCCAATCGTTCAACGAAGCCATAAAAATAATCTGTCAGATCCGGTCAAAATTTAGATTCCCTCGAAGTGCTTCCATGATTTCAGTCATCTGGAAGCTACTGGTGATCTTTTCTCCCCGCCGGTCCTGAACATAAAAAACGTCAAAGCTGTGGTTCCTTTCCGTCGCAAGTTTCGCAGAGAGAATATTGAGGCCAAGATCCGCTAAGGTCCTGGCGACGTGATACCCCAACCCCAAGCGGTCTTGGGTCTGCACTTCGATGACCGTGCTTTGAGCCGAAATCTCGTTGTCGATTCGGATCCTCGGCACTACTGCCTGAGCAACAGGCTCTATTGCGACGTGACGTGAGCGTGAGTCGAAAAGAGTTTCCACAACGACTTGCCCGTTGATCACCTGGGCCAACACCCGATCCAATTCTCGCCAGATTTCCTTATCAATAATGGCTTTGCCCTCCGCATCGCAGGTTTGGAATGTGTCGATGACGACCCCGTCGGTCCGGGTGTTCAGTTGCGCACTGAGGATGCTAATTCCGTGGGAGGCCAAGCACCCAGCTATTTGTGCAAACCGGCCCGGCATGTCATGAGTGGAGAGATAAAGCTCCGTGTACTCCGCTTGCGGGTAAGGAACCCACTCTGTAACCACCGGCGCCTCGCCCAAACGCTCGCACAAGCGGATGTGGACCAGAATCTGCTTGTGAGGAGTGTACAGCGCATACTTCTCCGGCAACAGCAGAAAATGTCTCAGGATTGCCTCGGTCGTCAGGTCTCGTTCCAATTCCTCGAGGACTTGTTGCTGAATAGCCGCGACCTGAGCGTGCTCCGGTTCGCTAATTTCATCTCCGAACATCAACCGATCGAAGACCTTGAAATATAGGGACCAGAGCAGGAAGCTGCGATGCTCCGACCATTGCTGGGAACCCATGGCTCGCCAGTTTGCATAGGTAAGCAATAGAAGCATGTTGAGATTGTCCGAAGTCTCCACGTTTTCGCTTACTTCCTGGACTATCAACGTGACCCAGCAGCTGATGCTCACGGATCAAAAGGAGGAGCTTCTCCTGGCTTTCCAGCTCGACACCAAGACGCTGGAAAGCCCTGCCGGCGCGCATTGTACCTCGAGTAGAGACACCTGCAGGACCAATCTGGCCAAGATAAAGGAAAAGCAATGCCAGGTAGAGGAGAGATGGATCAACGACTCCCTCCAGAACACGCCGGTAATCTTGAAGCGCTGGATCCTGCGAAATCGCAGCTTCATCAATGGCTGCAATTGACCTGAATGTCAACTCGTCAAGCGAATAAGGAAGCAATGGATCCAATTGAGGGAAACAATCCAACGCACCAAATTGCGGCAGGTACTTTCCCAGAAATCCCGCGTCCCGCAAACCTCTGAGTGCCGGCTCGACTCGTCCCTTGTTCCTCAGAATTGACCGGAAACCGTCATGCACTGCCGATCGGTTCAGCTCGCGAGAACTCCAACGGGTCGACAGGCGACGAAAGGTCTCCTTGGTGTTGTCATTGAACATCATCGGTTGGGTTTGACTGCGCAATAAAACCTTCATCCACCTTTCTGGTGTCTCTTCCCCTTCGGCTGAACCGGAAGTCACCGTCAATTTGGGATATTGCCACTGAAGATCCTCGCTGCTCGCATCACTTCGGTCCTTTTCCCTTGACAATTGTCTGGAGAACAATGAATAGATGTGCCGCCTCGCCTTCAAAGTGTCACGTAAGAAATATTGAGCCGCGCTCAGATAGCGAGTCTTCCGATACTCCAGGGACCGCGCCAAGGGCCCCAGGTAGGGGGTTGATAGCTGGCTATGGCGCCTGCTTGACAGGAAGTGAAGAGAATTCCGAACTCTCAACAAGTGAAGGTGGGCCCGGCTCGCCTGCTGCCATTCCTTTGCATTGATCTCGCCCCGTGCCACCAACGGTTCCGGTCCGCGTTGACCCGTTAGCAAAGTCGTCATGACCCTAAAGGCTCGAAAATCCACGATTCCGCCTGCGCCGGACTCGATATCCGATTCGAGCAAGTAGACATTCTGACCGTACCGTTCATAACGGTCGTGAACTTGGCGTTCCAAATCATAGAGAAATATCAGTTGATTCTTAACCAGGGTGGCTCGAAGCCGATGCTGAAGGCCATCGAACAACGACAAATCCCCCAGCAAAGCCCTGGCGGACAGGATAGACAAGCAAAATGAGAGGTCGGTTTGGGCTTTCTGGATGCATTCCTTAATCGAAAACCCATGGACTTGACATTCAATTCCGATCTTCCGGACTAAGTCTTGAACCTGTACCCTAAAGTCATCCCACTCGATTCCCTTCCCGCTCTTTCCGAGCAGAAGCAGTTCCACCACTGAAAAAGGGGAAAGCTCCTGCCAACCATACTCACCCAGAGCTAGCCAGGCTAGCTGGGAAGAAATCAGCCCTTGCTGAATACCCAAGTCCGAGGGTTGATAGGAAAGAGATTCCGCTGTATTCCGAATCAATTCATCTATCAGGACTGACCGAAGCCGGGTCACTACATCACTGCTCGCATTGTTGCAGTGACGAATTCGAAGCTGGTACATTCCCCTTTTATAGGTTCTGCGGAAATCATCGATCGGAATGTCGACACCCATGGCGAATCAAAACGTCCTTCGGGTGAGTAGGCGGGCTCAGTCGGAACTCACCACACTTTACCAGTTGGTCCTCAGTAGCCGGCGGTCAATTTACGAACCAAGCACACAGGATTGGCACTTCCAATCGTATATCATCATACCCAAGTGAACAGGAAAGATCGAGCTTGGTGTCTGATCTTCATGCCAAAAAAAGGGCACCGGTTGGCCATCCCATCTAATCAGGTCTTCCCGGTGGGCCTTGCACTATTCGCTTTTATCCCCGAAGGTTTTATAGTAAATCTAGCGGCCATGAAGGTCACCATTCAACCTGCCCAAAGAATCTCTGGACGAATCCGGCTTCCCGGTGACAAGTCCATCTCACATCGTTTGGCGATGCTGGGAGCTATAGCCAGTGGTCAGACGATAATTGATAATTTTGCCACTAGCCAGGACTGTTTCAGCACTCTGACTTGTCTTCGGGGTTTGGGCGTGGCTGTGGAGATTACCGGCCCAAACCGAGTGCTGGTCAATGGAAGAGGACTCCACGGCCTCTCACCTTCAAGAGAGACCCTCGATGCCGGGAATTCCGGATCGACGATCCGTATGCTTTCCGGAATCCTGGCCGGTCAGACATTCCTGACTCGAATTAGCGGGGATGCTTCTCTCGAGCAAAGACCAATGAAACGCATTATCGTTCCGCTATCTGAGATGGGAGCACAAATTGAGGCGCGTGAGGGAAATTTCCCGCCACTCACAATTCGCGGCGACAAACTCAGGCCGATTCGATACACCCTCCCGGTTGCCAGCGCTCAGGTAAAATCGGCGGTCTTGCTGGCAGGACTCTACGCTGACGGCACAACCGAAGTGACAGAACACACGCCTACGCGCAACCACACAGAATTGGCGCTTCAGACCTTTGGAGCGGACGTCACTTGCACAGAACAACGGATAGCCATTACCGGAAGACCGAGGCTCAAGGGAGTTCGATCCAGCGTTCCTGGCGATATCTCATCTTCGGCCTTTTTTGTTGTGGCAGCCACGATCTTGCAGGGATCAGAGTTGACTATCGAGGACGTCGGGTTGAATCCCGGTCGCAGTGCTTTCATCAGTTGGTTACAGGAAGCGGGGGCGGAGATTAAAATTCTGGACAGCACCGTTCAGGGTGGAGAAACTACAGGGACCATTCGAATCAAAGGTTCCGAAATTAAAGGGGGACGAATAGCCGGGTCACAAGTTCCGCAACTCATTGATGAGATTCCCATCCTCGCGGTTCTGGCCACACAAACTTGGGAGGGAATAGAAATTCGAGATGCTGCTGAACTGCGGGTCAAAGAGAGTGACCGTATTCAGAGTATCGTAGAAAACCTTCGGTCCATGGGGGCTTCGATTGAGGAGTATGAGGACGGCTTGCGGGTTGCCGGTCGCCAAAACCTACATGGAAGCCGAATAAACCCCCACGGCGACCACCGAATCGCTATGGCATTTGCGGTGGCCGGCTTGATCGCCCGGGGAGGAACTGTCATAGAGGACTCGGAATGCGCAGGGGTTTCCTTTCCAGGTTTCTTTGAGAGTTTGGAGAATCTAGTTTTGCGTTGAGAGTCACACAGTTGCGGCCGTCTGCAGTACGGACCGCTTCCTCACTTCTCCTGTGAGGGCCTCGAGATAGATTCGGAATCGGTGGAGTGCGAATTTTAGTCCTTCCACACTCTTCGAACCAGTTACTTCCTCGACGAAGTTCTCGTACTCCTCCCAATCTTTGTACATGAGTAATTTCAGGGTGCTCTCACGAAATTCATCAAATACTTTGGCCAGCGGCAAGAGTTTTTCCAGTTCTGCCACCGGTTCAACCTCGGAGATCACATCGACCAGGGAGCCAATTTCGTTGAGCAACTTCCGCGACTCTTCCAGACGGGTCGTATAACTGGTGAAGAGACTCTTAGCATCAAACTCACTGTCAAAAGCATTCGAGATGTGCACGATGGTCTGTTGCAGGGCGTTCCTGAGCATTCCATGACTGTTTTCCACTTTGGCGTAAATGGGGGGAGCCTGGCGCAAATAGACCAAGCCGACTAGTTCATGGCTAAAGACCTTCTTCATTTCCTGGCTGAGAGCAAAAACTGCGCTGTCCAGAGTTTCAAGGATGCGAGGACTAATGTTCGGATTCTTACAGATTCGGACCTCAATGAAGTCAAACAGGATGCGCACCTCTGAGTTGATGAGCGAGAAAACAAGGAGAGAGTTTTTCAGCGGTCGGTCGTTTTCCAAGTCTTTTTCAATGAAATCGAGATACCTCAGCAGGCGGAAAAGTTCGAGAAAAATCTTCGCCAAATCCTGACGGAGAGTCTCGTCCGGAACGCGTTTGATAAGCGCGGCAATGGCTGGGTTATCAACCCGGTCATACTGGACTTTGAACTTGTAGGCGACAAGCATGTCAATGTACCGGCATTGCTTAATCTCCCGATTGATGAGCTTCCCAATGGCCGTGAAGGTCTGGAAGGTCACTTCCGGCAAACGGACCATGTCATCAATCAAAGTTCGGAGGTCCGCCAGGGAATCCAAGAGCAGCGCCAAGGAATCATCGGGGGTTGGCTGTTCCAAGAGCCGGTTCAGGAACTCGTCCATGACGTAATCGCGCCGTAAGGTGTTGTGAATGTAACGGTCAAATTGCAGCAGTCGGGAGCGTTCCTTGCTCATGATTTCGTTGGCCAGATAACTCATCCGCAGAGTGACATCTCGCACGATAGCAAGCTCTTCTCTAAAGTCCTTAATCAGGAAAACGTTCTCTTCCCCAAGTTGAATGGGCTGGTTACGCGGCCTGAAAAAGCGGTCAAAGCATTTGATCCACATTTCCAGTTCGAAGACGTAGCTGGTCTTCCGCGTACGACTAACTTCTTCCAGCCACTGGGTAAACGTAGTTTGCTTGTTGCTTGGAGCCAAGTTCTCCATGGAATTTCTGCCCGGCAATGTCCTTGCGAACCTTACCCTTCTCCAGAACGGACTTATCGGAAGATCTGAGCCAGGGGTTCAGTGAAGAATGGAAAGTCCCGACTGAATGTTCTGGTCAGGAACTGGCTCATTCAAGGATTCTTAAGCAGGTGACTTCCGACCTTGCGTGTCATGGACATCCCAGTAAGAGTCGCCTGCAAGCCGCATAAGATCCAGGACAGTCTGTACCTCCAGGAGGCTATTTTTGACTTCATCTTCCGTTGCCTCTTTAGCCACATAGATTGGTGGGGCCATCAGAACGAGGGCACGTGTGAAGGGCAGAGGGATTTGTGAATTGTCCCAATTGTTGAATTGAATCTTGTGTTTCATAGAGATGTGGAAGCAGAAGATCGCGTCACCGGTTCGCTTGGCGAGAAGTACAGGACCCATTTTGGCCACGTAGCGTGGCCCCCGCGGCCCATCAACAGTAAAGGCCACATCATTCCCCGCTCTCAAGTTCCTGGACATTTCGGCCAGGGCTTTCAGACCGCCGCGGGAACTGGATCCTCGGGCCGCCCCATAGCCATGTTTTCGAATGCAGCGGGCAATATATTCACCATCGAAATTCTGGCTGGTCATAACGACAATGCCACGCTTGCGCCAAAACCAGGTGGCGGGAAAGATGCGGCCATGCCAGAAGGTGAATATGGCCTTTTTCCCTGCCCTATAGATCGACTCTAAGTGGTCGCTCCCCTGGCACTCCCAGCGCACGGTCCTACAGACCAGATAGATCAGGACTGCACCCAGATTTGAGATAAGAAAAATCTGAACCCGCTGCCAGAATGAAAACCTTCGAGGTGTATCCCAATATGCGATACCACGACGGGGCTTGCCATTTTCTGGGACAGGGCCTTCAATTTTCACTGCCGGATCCCTCTAACTATTTCGGTCAGGAGAGGAACCACTTTGAAGACATCACCCACAATCCCATAGTCAGCGATGCTAAAGATAGGAGCATTCTGATCCTTGTTGATGGCAACTATGCAGCGGGAACCTGACATTCCAACCAGGTGTTGAATCGCCCCCGATATTGCGCAGGCAATATAGAGTTTCGGTACGACAGTCTGTCCCGAACTTCCAATTTGGTGTTCTTTGGGGAGCCAGCCACCGTCCACCGGGGCACGTGAAGCTCCTACTGAAGCGCCCAACGCCGCAGCCAGGCCGTGAATAATCTGGAATCCCTCTTTGCTACCTAACCCGCGTCCTCCTGCCACAACCAGCTCCGCCTGACTCAAATCCACTTTCTGATGCTCCTCTTCAAATACCTCAAGGACCTTGCGCCTGATAGTCTCGGCAGGAACATGGATTTTCCGCCGGACGACTCTAGGAGTTGAACGGCGGCTCAAGTCAGGTACGGGGTAGGATCCTTGCTGGATGGACACGATGTATGGAGGATCCCCGCGAAAGCTCATTTCAAGTTCCAGTTTTCCTCCGAACACTTGTCGACTGAAAGAAAACTGGCCATCACGATAGTTGTAGGCCACACA
>Ga0335070_10009614_pt1 | contig 11310 bp, 7 predicted proteins | sample Lox_Sample_13_FD_206722 | JGI IMG/M metagenome (GOLD analysis project Ga0335070, IMG submission 206722) | Soil microbial communities from Loxahatchee National Wildlife Refuge, Florida, United States - Lox_Sample_1.3 | ecosystem: Environmental > Terrestrial > Soil > Wetlands | place: USA: Florida... | reverse complement strand
CGCAGATGACGACGGTGTTCCGCACCTATATCGACCTGTCCGACCTGGTGCCGCAGGCCTTCTATTCCGTGCTGCTCAGCTTCTTCGATATCCGGGCGGTGTTTTTCGCCTGCGGTCTCTTCATGTTTGTCGCCGCCGCGGTGGCGCTGAAGATCCCGAAGAAGATGTAGGGCCTCGGAGAGGAAACCCTTTAACGGAAGTGAAGCGCCGATTGCGACCTCGGCGCTTGCGGCTCTCGCCGGCAGGCCGAACAAGGCCTGCCTTGAATGACCGCCGAGGCCCTCCGTTCCAACCCCTTTAGCGCAATATTAAGGGCTCCGGGCGACCCTAAGCGGATATGCCCCTGGGAATTTCGTCCGCCCGGGTCATGGACAGCGCCCGCGACCCCGTTCCGGACCTTGCCGGGCCCGGTCATAGGAATAGACAGATGGCCCTGCCGGCCGAACGCAATCCCTTCGATCCGATCGGCGAGAATCCGTCCGCCGAGAAAGGCGAGACTTTGCCTGGCGGGATCGCGGCCACCGTGAAACGAGCCCAGGATGCCGTGGCCGAGCTCAGCGCCGATTATCAGAACTGGGCGCTGGCCGATCTGGGGAAGGCCGAGCAGGCACTGGCCGAGGCCCGCAGGGATCGCGCGGCGGCGCAGCCGGCCCTGCAGCGGCTCTATGGCATCGCCCACGACATGAAGGGGCAGGGCGGCAGTTTCGGTTTTCCGCTGGTGACGCATGTCGCGCAGTCGCTTTGCCGGCTCCTGGTGGGGGCGGGCGGCTCGCGCCATGTGGAGGTTCCCACCGAAGACTCGGCCTTCAGCCTGATCGAGGTCCATCTCAAGGCGCTGCGCCTGATCCTCGAGAAATCGGTGCGCGGCGAAGGGGGAGAGGTCGGCCAGAAACTGGTCGCCAAGCTCCAGGCCATGGCGGGCCGCAGTTAGGACCGATTCGGCCCTATTTCAACCGGCTTTCAGCGAGAATTAACCCTGATTTCCGACGATCGGAGCCGATCGCCGCCCGCCAAAGCGCCCGGGCGGGGAAGCCGGTCATGATCGTGCGCCCAGACAGTCGCGGCCATCTTCGCTGGTGGCCTCGTCAGTGACGCCATGCCAAAACCGATATCCGCCCGCCGAGCGGCCCAGTTCCTCGCCTTCGGCGTCTTCTACTTCGCCCTGGCCGCGGTCAGCATCGAGCTGTCGCGCGGCAGCAACGGCGTCGCCGCGATATGGCTGCCCAATGCCTTCGCCATGGGCTTCGTCATGCTGCGCCAGCCCCGTCTGGTGCAGCTGCCGGCCCTTTTTCTTGGCATCACGCTTGCCGACATCTTCGAGGCGGACCCTTCGGTCCTTTCCGGGCTGATGGCCCTCGTCAACACCGCCGAGATCGCGCTCGGCGGATGGCTCATTCATCGATGGCTCGGCAAGGGCGACCGCTTTGGCAAGGTCCAGGATGTCGTTCGATATGTCCTGGTCGCCGGCCTGCTCATCCCCGTCTTTGGCGCGACGTTCGGCGCGCTGATCGTCCATATCGGCCTGGATGTGCCGCTCTTGGCGGTTTGGCCCAGCTGGCTGCTCACGGAAGCCATCGGCTACGTCGTTCTGACGCCCATGCTGGTGCTCTGGTGGCCCGTCTGCAAATCGGCCAGCGCATGCGAGGCCTGGGTTCGCGGATGGCGCGCCGACTGGAGTCGCGTGCGCACGCTCGAAGCCGCCTTATTGGGCGCGACGCTCTGCCTCAGCGGATTCTGGCTGTTCCGCTCCGTCGGCTGGGCCGACGCAACCGAGTTGCTGCCGACCTTTCTCGCGACGCCGATGGTGCTGTGGGCGGTCATGCGCTTTGGCCGTCGCGGCGGGAGCCTGGCGACTGTCGTCGTGGTTGCCGCCGCCGTCGCCGGGCTGCTCGTGCATCAAGCGCCGGTCGACGATGCCCTGCCGGCCGTTTCGAGCGATCTGTTGCTCCCCCCGCTGATGATGGCGGTGACGGCGTTGTCGGGCCTGCTCCTGGGCGCGGCTCTGGAAGAGCAGGAGGGAATGCGCCGGGCGCTGCAGGAGCGCGAGTCGCATTTCCGAACTCTGGCCGAAGCCACCCATGTCGGAATCTATCGCGCCGATGCCGCCGGCCGCTGCCTTTATGTCAATGGCGGCTGGACGGCGATCACCGGCCGCGACGCCGCAAGCGCGATGGGCGAGGACTGGTCCACGGGCCTCCATCCCGACGACCGCCGGCGCGTCATCGCCAATTGGCATCAGGCCATGCGCGAGGAGGCCACGGATTATGACGAGGAATATCGCTGGGTGCTGCCCGACGGGCAGGTGCGGCTGGTGCGGGACACGGCGCACCCGATCAAGGAAGGCGGAAAGACGGTCGGTTACGTCGGAACCATCGTCGACATCACCCAGGAACGCGCGGCCCGCGCTCAGCTCGAGGAGAGCCGCCAACGTTTCGATCTGGCGCTCCGCGGCACGTCGGACGCGATCTGGGATTGGCATTTGCCCACCGGCAAGCTGTGGTATGCGCCGCGCTTCGCCGAGATGATGGGATATGAATCGTCCTGGACGCCCCAGACGATCGGGGAATTCGAGCAACTGGTGCATCCGGACGATCGGCCGGCCCGCGCGGCGACCCTGGCGGAATATCTGGCCGAGGGCTTCGGCGAGCGCGGCTACACGATGGAGTATCGTCTGCGTCGGGGCGATGGCAGCTACCACTGGGTGCGCACCCGCGCCCGCGCCGTCCTCGACAAGTCGGGACGCCCCTTCCGCATCGCCGGGGCGCTCAGCGACATCCAGGAGGAGAAGCAGCGCGAGGCCGAGTTGCAGGCGGCGAAGGAAACGGCCGAGCGCGCCAACGCGGCCAAATCGGAGTTCCTTGCGGTGATGAGCCACGAGATCCGCACGCCGATGAACGGCGTGCTCGGCATGGCGGCGCTTCTCTTGCAAACCGAGCTCAGCGACGAGCAGCGGCGCTATGGCGAGATCATCCGGCGGTCGGGGAAGTCGCTCATGGCCCTGCTCAACGACATCCTCGATCTCTCGAAGCTCGAGGCGGGGCGGCTGGAGATCGAGGCGATCGAATTCGATCCGGCCGAGGTGCTGCGCGACGCGGTCGATCTCCATGCGGAAACGGCGCGCTCGAAGGGGCTCGCCCTGCAGATCGACATTTCGCCGGCGCTGCCATCGCGGGTCGTGGGCGATCCGGCGCGCCTGCGCCAAATCCTGCTCAACCTGGTCGGCAATGCGGTCAAGTTCACGGAAAAGGGGCGGGTGCTCGTGGAACTCTCGCCCTTGCCGGTCGGCGAGGGGACGCCCCGCTTCGCCTTCAGCGTCACGGACACCGGGATCGGCATGGACCGGCCCCAGCTCGACCGCCTGTTCCGCAAATTCACCCAGGGCGACTCCTCGATGGCACGCCGCTTCGGTGGCACCGGCCTGGGGCTCGCCATCTGCCGCCAACTCGCCGATCTGATGGGCGGCACGATCGCGGTGCAGAGCCGTCCCGGGGAAGGCAGCCATTTCACCCTGGAGCTGCCCCTCTTGCCCGCAGACGGCGGGCCGCGATCCGCGCCCACCCCGAGCGTGGAGGATCGTTCGGCCCCTGGCGACGCTTCTCTCCTGCTGGTGGAGGACAACGCCATCAATCAGACGCTCGTCAAGGCTCTGCTTGCACACAGCGGTTACCGCCTCGATGCCGTCAGCAGCGGCGCCGAAGCGCTGGCCGCGGTCCAGGACCGGAATTACGACTTGATCCTGATGGATGTCCAGATGCCGGGAATGGACGGCATCGAGGCCACGCGGCGCATTCGCGCGCTCGAAGGCCGGAAGTCGCGCATACCGATCATCGCCATGACCGCGAACGCCATGATGGGTGACCGCGAGCGCTTCCTGTCCTCCGGCATGGACGAGTATGTCTCGAAGCCGATCGATTCGGCGGCGTTGCTCGCGGCGATCGCGCGCTGTCTGAAACTCGATCACGCCCGCTCGGGCGAGCATGCCGGAGCCTGGGAACACAGGGAGACTGCGCTCGATCCCGATCAGTCGGCCGCGCTCGATGGTCTGATGGACGATCTCGCGCGTCATGACGGCACTGCCGGTTGATTCGGCGCCGTCAAGCCGAGCAGCGCCATCCACGAGTTGGGATCTCGCGGCGGCGCCGACCGCCGTTGCACGAGCGGGCGATCGAGGATCTCCGAGGTCCGGGAATCCGAAGGGCCATGACGCCGTTAGCGTCATGGCCCTTCCGATGATCTTGGCGGCTGGTTGCCGCCGCCCATAAGGGTTGGCGGGTCGGCGTCGAGACCGGTGCGGGTCTCGAATGGTGTCAGCTGCCGTTGGCCTGCGAAGCGACGCCGTCGAGTTTATTGCTCACGACGCCGAAGATTCCGGAGAGTGAACCGCCCAGAGCCTGCAGGGCAAGGATCGACGCGACGGATACGAGGGCGGCGATCAGGCTGTATTCGATGGCCGTGGCACCGGACTCGTTCCTGACGAAGCTAAGCAGCGTGGTTGGCAACATCGCAGAATCTCCGTCTTCGAAGTCCCCGGCACATCCACCGTGGATGCCTTCTGTGGAGACACCCACGGCGGTGGCCGGAAGGAAGGCGAGATTGGCGATTAGCCGGCAGCAGCCGCGCCGCCGGTGGCCTTCGTCGCAGCGCTCGACAGCTTGCCGCTGACGACGCCGAAGATGGTCGAAAGCGAGCCGCCGAGGGCCTGCAGGGCGACGATCGCGGCGACCGACACGAGAGCGGCGATCAGGCCGTACTCGATCGCGGTGGCGCCCGACTCGTCACGAACGAAGTTTTGGATCGTGGTCTTCAACATGGCTTGGGTCTCCTTCCTAGATTTAACCCGCGGCCAGATTGCGCCAGACCCATGAAGCAAAGGTTAATCGGCAGGTTTATTGGGACCCTCGAAAAATCTAGATCGTAATACTTGCGGATCATTTAAAGCTGAATCAAATAAAAGTCGAACGATGGAAGGTTCTGTTACAGAGACTTGCGCGGCAGCGGGATCCGATCGTACCGCTTCGGCGAGGCGCGATGCGGCGCAAAGAGGGCTCGAAAAAATAATTCTCGACGGAGATCTAGGCGGCGGATGCGCTCGGCAGCCGCAGGAATCGGCGGGAAATCCAGCCGCAGCCCCACCAGATGAGCAGGGCGCAGGGGACCGAGACATAGCCATCGAGCGCGTAATGCCAGCCCAGATGGACGGAGCCCAGCATGATCAGGCCGACGAAGGCAGTGAGCAGGATCCCCATCCGGCGCGAGGTGCGCCAGCCGAGCAGGGCGAAGAGCGTGGCGATGGCGACATGCATGCTCGGCATGGCGGAGATCCCGGCGCCCAGATTGAGCTGCTTGAGGATGTAGCCGTCCCAGAGCGTCTGCTGTGTGTCGAGGGCCCAGAGCGTGTAGCTCTCGTTCGCGTGATAAAGATAGGCCATGAGCGGCGCATAAGGATCGGGCCCGTCGACGATTCGCCCGAAATAGCAGGGGCCGGCCGACGAGAACACCGTTGCCAGCAGGCTTCCGACCAGGATCCAGGCCATCTGCACGGAGAGCAGGAATTGCATGCGCAGCTGCGGATTGCGCAGTGTGAAGAACTGCCACAGCCAGGAGAACCAGAGCAGGAAGAACCAGACATTATAGCCGAGATTGATGGTCTGGCTGATGAAGGGATGCCCCAGCAAAGGCTGAAGCAGTTCCCAGGGGGCGACTCCGCCATGGAGCCATCGGTCCCAATGTTCGAGCCGCAGGTCCCAGGAGAATGGGTTCAACAGCGGGATGGCCGCTTTGACCACGGAGAAACTGCCGCCGAGCAGCGGGATGAAGATCAGCATCGGCATGCCCTGCGCGAGCCGCCTTGGCAAGGCAAGATTGTGGCGAAGATCGGCCATCAGCATCGTGAAGGGCCGCTTGGGCCGCAGCACCAGCGCGAAATAGAGGGCGCGGCCGGCGAAGATCAGGAACAGCGTCATCGGCAGAATGAAGGAGTAGACACCGTAATAAAGGCCGACTGAGAGAATCGAAGCGGCCTCCAGATGAACCGCGATCGCGGCGCTGGCGATGGTGTAGGCGACAATGATCGTCAGCAGCAGCCAATCCCGCCGGAAGGCCCCCGGCAGCTCGCGGCAAAACTCGAGCAGATATGTGGCGACGTCTTGCCGACCCTTTGCGATGGCGCCGGGTAGCCGGCGACGCCAGTCAGTGAGCCAGGCTTCCGGCGCGAACCCCGGCTGCGGCAGGGCCACGCTCTCGCTCTGCGGCCCTGGGCCGTAAGGTCCGGCTTGGCGGAAGGGCTGGTCGGTCATGGCCGATGCGACCTCGGGCGTTATCACGAAAGACCTGGCACACCGGCCTCGAGCGCAGGCCGCGCGCAAAACTTGACGCAAATTGGAGCGAGCGGTTGCGCGAGCCCAGTCTCCCGCAGGAGCCTGAAGGATCTCTTAATTGCGAACGAAGAGTTAATTCCTAGAGATCGCCCGCAACGGAGCGCGGCGGCTCAGTCGCGCAGCAGCGGCCGGGTCAGGCAGGTGGGGCCGCCCTGGCCCTTGGCCGAGATCTCTTGCCCGGCGATCACCTCGACCTGGCAGCCCTGAGCGCGCAGCCGGGCTTCGGTCTGCGGATTGCCCTCGAGCATCACGCAGTGGCGCGGCGCGATCGCCAGCACATTGCAGCCCATGCTGTCGAACTCCGCATCCGGCACTTCGACCAGCGTGAGGCCGCGCGCGATCAGCCATTCGCGGAACGGCACCGGCATCAGGGGCGAATAGACCAGGACCAGATCGCGATCGAGCGGGCTCAGGATCGACATCAGATGGAACACGTCGCCGGGCCCGCGATAATGGGGCAGCGGCGCCACCACAACCTCGACCGCCGGGCCCACCAGGGCGCCCAATTGCCGGATGCCTTCGTCGTTGGTGCGATAGCCGCGGCCGACGGCCAGGCAATGCCGGTCGAACCAGACGAGATCGCCCCCTTCGATGCGGCCCTCGCCCTCGATCCGTCCCAGCACTGGAACTCCGGCAGCTCCCAGCGCCCTGCCATGCAGCGCGGGCTCGCCTTGTCGCGCGGGCTTGCCCATGTTGCAAAGGATGAGGCCGCCCGGCGCCACGATCGCCGCATCGCGCACGTAAAGCGCGTCAAGAGTAAGATCGGGATCGGCCGGAAGATGATCCAGAACGGCCCCCGCCGATATGAGGATCGCCTCGAGACGATCATATTCCCTGGCCGCTTCGGCCAGCAGCGGCGCCGAGGTATAGGCCAGCCTCTGCCATTCGGCGGCGATCTTGGCTTGGCTTTGGAACGCGGCTTCGGGACGGCGCAGAGCCACGCGCCGGATGCGTCCATATTCGTTGAAGCCGTCGAGCCGATTTGCCATCGCCTGCGTTTCCCAGCACGGAGTTCGGAAGCGGCAGGACCCTAGAACAAATCACCGCGCGAGGGAAACGGGCTGGCTCTTTCTTCCAGATTCAGCCGCAAATCGAGAAGAATCCCTCCCCCTTGCAGGGGAGGGTTGGGAAGGGGGTGCCGCATGCGCGGTCTCTGCAGATTCGTGTCAGCGTCTGAAGCGCAAGCCAGCATCGCGTTCCGTGGCGCCCCCTCCTTTGTCCCCCCCCCGAGGGGGGAGGAGATAAAAGAAGAGTCGCCTTGCCATCGCGCCGAGTGATTCTCGGCAGCAGGATCACGCTGTCTTGGCCGCGGGCGGAGACTTCTGGTCGATCTCGTCGATCAACGCGGACAATTCGTCGGCGGCGCTGCCGCAAGCGCCAGCGGGCGTCGCGCAGTGGGATGCATCTTCGCCCTGCGCCAGGTCGCCCGCCGCCTCGCCGCCGCAGAGCCGCGTCATCGCTCCCATCAGCTGTGCCATGTCGATCGGCTTGGAAACGTAATCGTCCATGCCGGCCTCTATATATTCCTCGCGCTGGCCCGCCATCGCGTTGGCGGTGAGCGCGATGATCGGAATACGTCGCACATCGCCCGGCAAGCGGCGGATCGCCTGCGCGGCGGCGATGCCGTCCATTTCCGGCATCTGCACATCCATCAGGATGAGGTCGTAGGGGATGCGCTGAACCGCCGAAATCGCTTCCAGGCCGTTCGAGACCAGATCGACCTGGCAGCCAAGCCGGCGCAGCAGCGCGCTCACCAGAAGCTGATTCACCTGATTGTCCTCGGCGACCAGAATGCGCAAGCCACGACGCGGGCGCTGCACCCCCGCCAGACCCAGCCCGTCCGTGGCGCGCTGCGGCCTGGCGGTCTGGCAGCGCACCGTGAACCAGAATCGGCTGCCCCGCTCGGGATGGCTCTCGAGCCCGATCTCGCCGCCCATCAGATCGACCAGCTGCTTGCAGATGGCGAGGCCGAGCCCCGTGCCGCCATATTTGCGCGAAGTCGAGCTGTCGGCCTGGGTGAAGCGGGTGAAGAGATTGGCCTGGGCGGCATCGGGGATGCCGATGCCGGTGTCGATCACCTCGGCATAGAGCTCGACGTCGCCGCCTTCGAGCGGACGCAGCTTGGTGGCGATCGAGACCGAGCCCTTCTCGGTGAATTTCACCGCATTGCCGACCAGGTTGAAGAAGATCTGGCGCAGCCGGCCCGCGTCGCCCTTGAGCCACTGCGCCTCCCTGGCGCAAGGCGCGGCCTTTAGGGCAATGCCCTTGGCGGCCGCGCGCGGCGACAGCAGCGTGACCACGCTGTCGATGACGCGATCGAGCTCGAAATCGACCGGATCGATGCGCATGCGCCCGGCCTCGAGTTTCGAGAAGTCGAGAATGTCGTTGATGATGCTGAGCAGCGCCTCGGCGGACTCGCGCACGGTCTGCGCATAGTGGCTCTGCTCGTCGGTGAGCTCGGTATCGAGCAGCAATCCGGTCATGCCGATGAGCCCGTTCATCGGCGTGCGGATCTCGTGGCTCATCATCGCGAGGAATTCGGACTTGGTGCGGCTGGCGGCTTCCGCCCTGGTTTTTGACAGCGCCAGATCCTCGGCAAGGCTGGCCAGTTCCTTGCCCTGCGATTCGAGCCGGCTCTTGGCCTGCTCGAGCTCGATCACGTAGTCCTGCAGGCGCGCCTCCTCGGCGCGCATCGCATCCTGCTGCAGTCGGGAGGCCGTGATGTCCTGGGTGATGCCGACGGAGCGTATCACGCGCCCGTTCTCGTCCTGCACGAAGTCGCCGACCTCGCGGGCATAGACCAGCTCGCCGTCGCGGCGATAGAGCCGAAACTCGATGTCATAAGGCTGGCAGGCCGCGCGGCTGCTGTTGAGCACCTCCACATAGCGCTGCCGATCCTCCGGATGAATGCGCTGGGCGATGCTGACGTTCGATCCGAGCAGGCTGTGGTATTCCGCGACGGTCAGGCCATGCAGGCGCGCCACCTCGTCGGTGCAATAGATGCAGCGGTCGATGGAATCGTCCCAGGCCCAATAACCGAGCTTGGCCAGCTCCGCGCCGCGATTGAGCATCTTCTGCAGCTCGGTCAGTTCCTGCTCGCGCCGCTTGATCTCGGTGATGTCGGTGTTGGCGCCGACGATGCGCGTGACGCGGCCCGTCTCGTCGCGCTTGTTGATGGCGCGCGACAGGATGTGTCGGATCGAGCCGTCCTTGTGACGATGGCGCAGCGTCGCGAGGAAACGCTCGGTGCGGCCGGCGTTATAGTCCGCGATCAGCTTGAGCGCCGCCTGGGCATCGTCGGGATGGAGAACCGAGTGCCAGGATTCGAGATTGTCCGGCAGCTCGTCGACGCCATAGCCCAGCATCTCCTTCCAGCGCGGCGAGAACCAGATTTCGCCGGTCACGAAGTTCCAATCCCAGATGCCGTCATTCGAACCCTGTACCGCCAGCGAGAAGCGTTCTTCGCTCTTGCGCAGCTCGTCCTCGAGCTCCTTCACCCGCGTCACGTCGACGCCGACGCTGTGGAATTCGACGAGCTGGCCGGCATCGCTGAACACGCCGCGATCGCGCCAGAGCTGCCAGCCTGTGCGGCCGTCCTTGAACTCGGTGCGGAGCATGTACTCCGCCACCGGTTGCTCGGGGGTGACGCCGGCCAACCGGCGCATGATGTCGGCGCGTTGGTCGGGCGTCACCGAATCGATGAAGCGCCGGCCGAGCAGCGCCTCGCGCGGCTTGCCGAAATAGCGGCAGTAACGGTCGTTCACGTAAGTGACGGTCGTGTCCGGCATGAAACGGCAGGCGAGCTCCATCTGATCCTTGGCGCTCACCCGCGAGGCCGTGGCAACGAGATCGATGCGCGCGACCGGCTGGACGCTGTCGATCTTGCGGTGCGTGCCCATGATCCTTCGTGCGCTGCCGTCGGCTGCCAGGATCGGCGTCAAGGTGGTGCGCAAGATGGCGCCTTCACTGCCGGTGCTGACCAGATCGCGCTCGATGACGCGCCGACCCTCGAGACATTCGCGATATTCGGCGACGAACCGTTCGGCGTCGGCGGCGCCGAAGATGTCCTCCGGGCGTTTGCCGACGAGATGGCCAAAGCGCGGGCCGCAAGCTTCGAGCTCGAGCCGATTGGCGGCGATATAGCGAAAGCTGCCGTCGGGCTCTGCCTCGACGATGAAGACCCCGACGCCGAAGGATTCGATCGCGGCGGTCAACTCGGTCGCTGTCGCTTCTGCCAGCATCCTGTGAGGCGCCCCGGACGGCTCTGTTTTCGACGGGAAATCGCGAACCTGCCGCGCCACCCCCGGAGGCGAGCCGGACGCGGTCGGGCTAACTCTTTCTAATCACGCCGCATTAAGGCCGCGTTAGCGGCCGCCGCCCGGCCCCGGCGTGGCCCCTTCGCCGCCGCGGAACCCGTGAAGGGCGGGGTGCGTTGCGGAGGCGTTAAGGAAATGCTCGTTGTTGCTATGCAAACTGTCACATCGGCTTGCTTGATGGGGCTTTAGGCCTCAGCTATATTGCGCCGCAACAAGAGCGAGTCGTCGGCCGGTGCAAGTTTTCGGCCGGATATCGCGCAAGCAAAGGATGTGTGGGTCGATGACGGGCGTAAGCGGGTATTTCCTCGAGGACCTGTCGGCTGGGCAGTCCGCGACCTCTGCCAAGACCGTGACGGACGCCGATATCGTCCTCTTTGCCGGCATTTCCGGCGACGTGAACCCGGTCCATCTCGACCAGGATTACGCCACCGGGACCATGTTCAAGGGCCGCATTGCCCACGGGATGCTGACGGCGAGCTTCATTTCCGCGGTGTTGGGCAACAAGCTGCCGGGCCCGGGCTGCATCTATGTCAGCCAGAACCTGAAGTTCAAGGCGCCGGTGCGCATCGGCGAGACGGTGCGGGCGACCGTCACCGTCACGGCGATCGACGAAGCCC
>Ga0335070_10009613_pt1 | contig 11311 bp, 10 predicted proteins | sample Lox_Sample_13_FD_206722 | JGI IMG/M metagenome (GOLD analysis project Ga0335070, IMG submission 206722) | Soil microbial communities from Loxahatchee National Wildlife Refuge, Florida, United States - Lox_Sample_1.3 | ecosystem: Environmental > Terrestrial > Soil > Wetlands | place: USA... | reverse complement strand
GTGTCCCCGATGACGATTGCGGTCGCGGCCCACAAGCCTAGCCCGCGGACCAGATGACTCTGCCCAGATTCCCCGTGTGCGTTCTGACTCATCGCCGGAATTGTGAGAGCCTACTCTCGCGCGCCAGTACGGTCAACCTCAGGGCGGACGCTCGCTTTGCGCTATCATCAATCCGCTATGAGCGCGCCCAAATTCATGATCGATACCTTGCCCTGGGATAACCGCTATCGATTGCATGACGCGAGCAGCGTGCTCACTCCCGCGCTCATTCTTTATCCCGAGATCGTAGCCGCCAACATCCAACACACTCTCGATCTTCTCCACGGCAACGCCGATCGCTGGCGCGTCCACATCAAGACTGCGAAACTCAACTTCACACTGCGCATGTTCATCGAGCGCGGCATCCGCAATTTCAAGTGCGCGACCTCGCTCGAACTCCTCTGTGCCTGCGAAAGCAACGCCGCAGATGTGTTGATCGCCTATCCCGTCGCGGGAGCCAACGCGCAACGCGTGCGCCAGATCGCACGCCAGTTCCCCAACGTTCGCATCTCAGTTCTCGTGGAAGCCGAGCAACAAGTCGCGCAGTGGAAGGGAAGCAGGATTGGCATCTTCGTCGATATCAATCCCGGCATGAATCGGACGGGTCTCGAGCCTGATCGCACGGACGACCTGGTCAGACTACTGCGCTCAATCGCGGCAGCCGGCCTCGAGTTTCGCGGCCTCCATTACTATGACGGACAATTCGGCGCCGTCGCCGAGCCCGAACGCACCGCCAAAACACACGCCGGGTACGATCAGCTACTTCAACTCGTTACGCAACTCGAAGCGCAAGGCCATCGCGTTCCAGAGTTGATCACGGCAGGCACGCCCACATTCCCGTGCTCGCTCTCGTACGCGAAATTCCGCGACAATAAATTCATTCACCGCATCTCCCCCGGAACCATCGCCTATTGCGACGCCACCAGCCAGGCGCAACTCCCGGCAGAATACGGCTATGCTCCGGCTGCCCTGGTGTTGACTCGCGTCGTCAGTCATCCCCGCAAAGGAATCATCACCTGCGATGCCGGCCACAAAGCGGTCTCCGCCGACGCCGGCCTTCCCACTTGCGTTGTCGTCGGACATACCGAACTCACGCCGCTCTCTCCCAGCGAAGAGCATCTTCCTATGTCGGTAAGAGAAGGTTCGGAGCCGCCCCGCATCGGCGACACGCTCTATCTAGTGCCCCGCCACGTCTGCCCCACGGTCAACAACTTCGACGCCGCGCTGATCGTGCGAAATGGAAAAGTGGAGTCAGTTGAGGAAGTCTCGGCTCGCGGACACGAAGGCCCGCTGCTCACTGACATAAGCAGTTCCCTGTGAAACTCCGTGTCGTCTGTGGTGAATACTCGAAGGTTTATGACCGCCGCCGTTTTTTTTTGGCCGAACGCGAGGGCCGAGCACGCCGGGTCTGTTTGTAAGCGATGCAATCGATCTCAATCAGCATCCCCGGAGTATGCCCCAGATCGCTCCCCACGGTAGTCCGCACCGGATACGGTTTCGAAAACCGCTTCGCATACACCGCGTTATACCGCGCAAAAAGGCTCGTGTCGCTGAGGTGCACCGTCACCTTCACCACGTCGCTGAGCGCAGCCCCATCCGCCTCGAGAATCGCCAGCAGGTTGTCGATCGTCTGATCCGTCTGCTGCTCGATCGTCTCGCCCACCAGTTTGCCCGTGACCGGATCAATAGGCCCGGTTCCCGTGACGAACACAAAATCTCCGGCCCGCCATCCCTGCGAATACGCCCCTTGCGGAGGCGCGCCTTTTTTGCTCTGAATCACATATTTGCTCATAGGAATCGCGGCCATCGCCGCGCCCAAATGCTAGCACGCACCATGCTCAGCGTGGCGCGTGCAACCGCCTTCCATCTCTCGTGACCCCGGTCACGGCCCACCACCTGCAACCGGTGTAGAACGATTCCGAGTGAGCCTTCTGTCCGCCTCCTAGGAGGATCCATGCGTAAAATCCTAATGCTCCTGCCCATCATTTTGTCGACCCTGTATCTCTCTGCCGGCACCCTGGCCAACGTAACTGTTCCCGCCACCGCTCAAGTCGGCAACACCACCCTTGTCCTCAACGGCATGGGATTGCGGACAAAGTACATGGTCAAGGTCTACGTCGCCGGACTCTATCTCCCGCAGAAATCCTCCGACCCCAGCGCGATCCTCAAACCAGAAATCTCTAAACGGATCGTGATGCATTTCGTCCGCGACGTGAGCAAAGCGCAGCTTACCGGCGGATTCACCGAGTCTTTCGAAAGCAACACGCCCGACGCCGCGAAAACGCTGAAGCCCGATATCGATCGCCTCTTCGCGGTGCTCGACGACGTCCATGAGGGCGAGGAGGTAGTTTTCACTTACATTCCAGGAAAAGGCACGACGGTCGCAGTCGACGACAAGGAAAAACTGGCAATCCCCAGCCCCGAATTCGCCACGATGATGTTCTCCGTCTGGCTCGGTCCCAAACCACCAAACGCGGGATTGAAGAAAGGCTTGCTGGGTCAGTAATCAAATTCGGTTCGAATCGCGAGGATTAGAGCGGATGTTTCGATTGCGATCGAGGGCGAAGTATCCGTACCACGGCGAACCCAAACGCACCGAAACTCGCCCAGGCAAACCAATCCCCAAGCACCGAGTAGAGAGTCTTCTCATGCCCCAGCGGAACCTGCGCCAACAGTGATGCAAACGGCGCCGAGTCGCTCCGCTCCTCCGCCAAAATCCGGCCGCGATCGTCCACTACCGTCAAATATCCCTGCTTCGCCGCGCGCACTATGCTGAACCCATCCTCCACCGCGCGCATCACCGCCATGTGCCCATGTGAAAATCGATCTGCCACAAAATCCCACGCCGGCACAAGCATCAGCCCCACTCCGGCGCGGGCATACTGGCGCGACAGCCCAGTAAAATCCATGTCTTTGCAAATCTCCACGCCCCAGGTTCCGCTCGGTTCCTGCAGCAACGTCGTCGATTTCCCCGGCTCCAAATCCGATTCAAACGGCGGCAGCATGTGATGTTTGTCGTAACTCTGCACCGCAACATTCGGCGCATACACGCGCGCCCGGTTGTACTTCAAGGGCGGCGCGACATACACCATTCCCACGACGATCACCGCCTTCGTTCGATCTGCCAGTGATTGAAAGAGGGCATCCGTTTTTTCGTGATCCGAGTCCACAACGACAGCAAGCTTCTCGGGCAATGCAATCACCTTCGTTCCGCGCCTTGCCAGTTCCTCCGCCCGCGCTCCATACGCCTGAAAGAGCCGATCCGCCGCCGCTCCCTCCGGCACGTCCACAAATTCAGGTTCATCCGAAGCTGTCAGTGCCACCTTCACTCGCTCCCCCGGAGACGGCGTTGAAAGCCGCACCGCCCCATACGCCAGGACGATGGCAATCAGCCCCCAACCTGCGCCCAGCACCTGCCATGCCCGCCGTCCTGACGTACGCCGTGCCTCAAGCGCTACGACCAGCGCTGCCGGAAACAACAGCAACAGGAAACTCATCCCCCACGGGCCGGTCACCGACGCAATCTGCAGGAACGTCAGAAAATTCAGCTGCGAGTACGCGAGGTTGCCTCCAGTCCCATGCGGCGAGATCAGGCTGGTGAAATATTCGAAGCTCACCCACGCCGCCGGAAACGCAATCAGCGCGCTCCACCACGCCCCGCGTCGCAACAATCCCCGAAACAACAAAACGGCGATTGCGAACAAGAGCGCGGGCGCTCCGTAAATGACCAACTGCACTCCCGTCGGCATATGCAATACCGAATCGAAGTAGTGCCGTAGGTTCAACCCGCCCAGGAGCCATGCGGTGAATGCCACCACCGCACTGCTTTTCCACGAAGCGCGCGCAGCGAAAAGTAATGCCGGAGCCGGCGCAATCCACATCAGCGGCCACCAGGGAAACAATCCTCCGCCAAAGTAAACCAGCGCTGCCGACGACAGCACTGCCAGCCACGCATAAAACACAAGCTTTCCCTTACTTTCGAATGCCACGCAGATACCTCTCAAACGATTGGCTGTAAAATTTGCGAAAGTGCGCCTCTGCGATGCCCATGCGCCCGCCCAGAAACAGCATGATCATGCCGTGAGAGAGCGCGCCAAACTCAAACACAATTTCCCACACATCGTCCTTACGGAAGACACCGCTCTGCATGCCTGCGCGCACGGCCTCCGCCACCACATTCGCCGTAGGCGACTCTCCGGCCTCAAAGTCTTTGGGGAACCGGCGAGCCCCCGTCCGCGGCTGGAGAAACATCAGTTCAAACAGTCCAGGATTTTCCAGCGCATGATCCAGGAAGACTAGCCCCAGCCGCAGCAGCCGGTCTTCCACCGGACCGGACGTCGAAATGCGACGCAGGCGAGCAGCCAGTTCGACGAAACCTTCATCGGCCAGCGCATGCAGCAGGGCATCGCGATCCGAAAAATGGCGATAGATGGCCATGGGTGTGATCCCAGCACCTTTCGCCACGCGCCGCATCGTAACCGCGTCGGCGCCTTCAGCGTCCAGCAGCCGCCGCCCCGCCTTCACGATCTTTTTCGGAGTTAGGCTCGCCACCATATATACACTGTATACCACAAGAGTATACATCGTATACAGCTGTGGATATGTAGAGCAGGTTGGACAAGAAGTTGATACGGGTGCACCAACCTAGTCCCGCGGCTTAGCGGGACAAAGCCTGCCTCGAGGTGGACGCCGATGGGGAGGGGATTTTGACTTCGATTCAATCACCAACCGGGCCCGGTTTTCGAACTGCTCGGTGTCTAACTCAGAAGAACAGAGTAAGCACCGTAGTAACGTACCGCCGAGTCCTATGTGAGGGACACTAGATCGGTCCGCATAGATGGTTTTGGGAAGAGCACGGTTTCAGCTGTGTCAACTCCAGTGTCGGAGGCCAGAAGAGACGATCACAAAATGACGCAAATGCGCATCAGATCCACACAGTTAATATATCTCGCGACCGCGACCGCCTGCTCGCTCACGATGGTTGGCAGCAAATTCGCCCAAGCGCCTGAACCAAACGGAGGTGTCGTACGCTACGGTGTGCTGTTCGCTGTCTGGGCTCTACTCGTTGCGGCTCCCTTGCTGTTCGCATTTGCCTATCCCAGATTCCTGTATCACCCCTCGGCTGGGGGAAAGCGCTCAACATACGGGGCCATCCTTCATGGCAGCGCTGCTCTGCTCGTCGTTATTGTGTTCTGCCTTCTTGCAGCAGAGAATAAGAACCCGGTAACAGATTTCGGCGATTCTGTCCTTGCCCTGGTCCTCCCGCTTGCCACTCTGGTGGTCTTTCTCGTCGGCGCGATTTCCCTGCTGCTGAGGAACAGCTCTGGTCTCACCACCCTTGCCTCGCTCGTGTTCTGGCCGTACTGGTTCGCACTGACGTTGTCAGTAATGGGTCGCTGGTTTCAAGGTAACCCCGTCTACTATGTTCTTTGCGTCCTCGCGCCCATTTTCTTTGCTTTTGCCGCCGGTGCGATTGAGTATCGTCCCAGAGCAGCCCATGTATCTGCCCTCGTGGGCGTGGTCGCTGCGCCTTGGCTCTATTACAACGTGGTTCTCGATTCTGGGGTTGGCAATGCTTGGCTCATGTTCAACGTTCCCGATGACGCTCATTGGGCGTATCCAGCTTTATCCATATGGTCCGCTATTTTCGCAGTAGGTTTGCTCGTTCTCGCGCTCGTGACAGCCGTAATACGGCTGCTTCCTTCATCGTGGAACATTCGAGGAACCGCGGTTTGCGCACGAACCTGGCCCGGCGTCGTTGTGGCTCTGGTTGTCATGGCTGTCTGGTTCAGCCAGTCCGTGATTCCATATCGCATTCCGGGAGCCGCGGACTACTCCGACTATCCGGCGTTCCAGATTCTTCATATCGAGAAACGAGGGCTGCAATTTCACGAGACCTGCGTCAGCGTGGGACAGCGGGCATTTCGTATGCAGGGCGAAGCGAGAGTCTCGGTTAGAACCGACGATCACAGGCTTCTTCAATATCGTTTTACAGATGCGAGCACATCGAGTCTTCTTCCCACCCCGTTGCTGGACCGCGTTCGCGCCATGATTCCACCGCTGGGAGCGCCGCGTAGGCAATCAGATTTCGTCAAACCCGTGAGAGACTGGAACGCCGATAACTGGTACGTCCACGCTGACGGGGACATGAGGATCTACGAAACGTCCAAAGGCTCGCGTCCTCCACAGGAAATCGTTGATCTTTTCCGTGACCTCGAACAGCTTCCGCAATCGTCCCCATGGACTTCTGAACTCAGAGATGTCTGTCTCGGTTTCTGCTTCGACCCGCTCTCCGCGATGGGCTATCTCTATGCGAATCACCGCTGCTTCAACGCCGGCCACGGAACCGTCTGCCGCTAATTCTCAGGGCTTCCTTCCTTCGAAAGTTTTTCACAAAAAGAAATCTACTTCGTGTGACGCATAACCTTTACCGAGAATTTTCAGTGGCGCACAATCGGAGGAATGTCGCGTACCGGACTTCGTGGGTCAAGGGAGTTGCGAGAGCCCCACGGGACTAAAGCTGAAAGCCGAGAGCTCACAGCGGGCTCTAAGTCCTTATTCTGGAAGATTTTACGTATAACTTATTTGTTTTCTAGATTTTGCGAGGCATCAGTGGCATCTGAAACCCTTAAACCCTTTGTTCGGAATATTTTACGAGATTTGATCTAAAAAGATGAATGCGCTTCAAATTCCAAGACGGCCCGGCTCGCCGTCGTACCCGCGCTTTGCTCGCGCTGCTGCTTGCGTCCAAACGGGGTGTAGACTAATCCAAGCCTTATACCGCAACTTCTCATTTCTGAAAGGATTCTCCCATGGCGATTCTGGAAGCCCCCGTCCGGCCACAGCCTCGCGCAAGCTTGCACTCCGGACCATTTGTTACTGAGCCATTTTTCGATTTCCGCAACGAAGACAACGCGCGCCGCATGCGCGCTGCCATCGGCAAGGTTCGCGGCCAACTGGGCCGCGAGTACGACCTCATCATCGGTGGCAAGCGCATCAAGACCACCGACAAGATCAAGTCTCTCAACCCCTCCAAGCCCTCCGAGATCGTAGGCCTTCACCAGAAAGCGAACGCGCAGCACGTTGAGCCTGCGATGGCCGCGGCCCTCAAGGCATTCGAATCGTGGAGCCGCACTTCCGTCGAGGAGCGGGCCGCGCTGCTGTTCCGCGTGGGCGACACCATGCGCCAGCGCAAGATGGAATACATGGCCTGGCTCGTGTTCGAAGTTTCCAAAAATTGGGCCGAGGCCGATGCCGACATTTCCGAGACCATCGACTTCTGCGAGTTCTACGCGCGCGAGGCGTTGCGTCTGGCGAAAGCCGAGACGCCCATTCAACTGCCCGGCGAGCGTGACACGCTGCACTACATCCCGCTCGGCGTGGGCGCGGTGATTCCGCCGTGGAATTTTCCCTGCGCCATCATGGCCGGGATGACCTTGGCCTCAATCGTCTGCGGCAACACCGTCATCCTGAAGCCGTCGAGCGATTCGCCCACCATCGCCGCCAAGTTCGTTGAGTTGCTGGAAGAGTGCGGCATGCCCGAGGGCGTGGTGAATTTCTGTCCCGGCGCAGGCGCCAGCTTTGGCGACGCCGTTGTTGCGCATCCCAAGACGCGCTACATCGCCTTCACCGGATCGCGCGAAGTTGGACTCCACATCAACAAGACCGCCGCAACGCAGGCTCCCGGCCAGCTCTGGATTAAGCGCACCATCCTCGAGATGGGCGGCAAAGACGCCATCATCGTCGACGCCGATGGCGACATCGACTCTGCAGTCGAAGGCGTGGCGCAAGCAGCATTCGGCTTCCAGGGACAAAAGTGCTCGGCCTGCTCGCGCGCCATCATCGACGAGCGCATCTACGACAAGTTCCTCGAGATGCTCAAAGCCCGCGTCGAAAAAATCCAAGTCGGCGATCCCACCGAGAACGCCAACATGGCAGCCGTGATCAACGAAGGTTCGATGAAGACCATCCTCGGCTATATCGAGCAGGGCAAGAAAGACGGACGCATCATCACTGGCGGTGAACGCGTCAATGAAGCGGGTGAAGGCTATTTCATCAAGCCAACAGTGATTGCCGACATACCGCCGAAGTCCAAGCTCGAGCAGGAAGAAATCTTCGGACCCGTGCTCGCGGTCATCAAGGCGCGCGGTTTCGATCACGCGCTTGAGATCGCCAACGATACTGAGTTCGGCCTGACCGGAGCGGTCTACACCAGTTCGCAGGAAAAGATCGACCGCGCCATCAAGGAATTCCACGTCGGCAACTTGTACATCAATCGCAAGTGCACCGGCGCAATGGTTGGCGCGCATCCGTTCGGCGGATTCAACATGTCCGGCACCGATTCCAAGTCCGGCGGCCCCGATTATCTCTACCTCTTCACGCAAGCGAAGTCGGTGGGAGAAAAAATCTGATCGAGGGGAAACTGGTCATCAAGCGTGCAGCTTTCGGCGTGCTGGTCGCGGGCATGATGTTCACCCCGGCTGGCACGCCGACTGTGTCTGCGCAATCTCCCCCCGCAGTTAATCTCAACTCCCTGCTCGATCCTATCCGCAAGAAATATGACCTGCCCGCTCTCGCTGGCGCGATTGTCACCAGCGACGGCCTGATCGCTGTGGGCGCAGTCGGCGTGCGTAAGTACGGCACAGACTCGCCGGTTACGATCAACGACCAATTTCACCTGGGCTCTGACACCAAGGCGATGACCGCGACCCTGCTGGCGACCTTCGTCGAGGAGGGCAAGCTTTCTTGGAGCACGACACTGGAGCAGGTCTTTCCGGAACTCCTCGGCAAGATGGATGCGGCCTATCGCAAAGTCACGATCGAGCAACTGCTGACGCACCGTGCCGGATTCACCGACGAAAGTTGGCCGCAAGGCATGACCTTCAAAGATCTTCACGCCCTGCCCGGAACTCCACGCGAACAACGAGCCGCATATGTTGCGATGGTGCTAAACGAACGCCCGGTCAACCAGCCGGGCAGCACGTTTCTCTACTCGAACCGCAGCTACGCCGTTGCGGGTGCGATCGCCGAGAATATTGCTAACGATTCATGGGAAGACCTGATGCGGCGCCGCGTCTTTGAGCCGCTTGGAATGCAGAGTTGCGGCTTCGGTGCGATGGGTACCCCGGGCATCACGGATCCGAAGAAGATCGATCAACCCTGGCAGCACAAACTTGTCCTGGAATTCCATCGCGCCATTGCCCCCGATCCGCTCGCCGACAATCCGGCCGTCATCGGTCCTGCAGGCACCGTCCATTGTTCGATCGTCGATTGGGGGAAGTTCATCACCGCGCATCTGCGTGGCGAAAAAGGGGAGAAGGGAATCCTGAAGCCCGAAACCTTCCGCCGCCTGCACACGCCGTCGTTCGGTGGCGAGTACGCCTTCGGATGGTTCGTGGCGCAGCGTCCTTGGGCAGGGAAGGGTCCGGCATTGAATCACAGCGGTAGCAACCTGCAGAACTACGCTGTCGTCTGGGCGGCTCCGGCAAGAGATTTTGCCGTTCTCGTTATGACCAACCAGGGAGATACATTCGATGCATGCGACGCCGCAGCCTTCGCATTAATTACTCACTTCAACCAGCGCAGGTGACTGGGCTAACAAAAAAGGCCGCCCGCTCGGGCGGCCCGGTGATCCAAAACTTTTTTACGGCGAAACGCCCGCGGGCGGTTGGGCCGGCGAGCCCGCTGTGGTTGCGGCTGCGGCTTCATTCAGGATGCGGTGATGGATGGTGAACAGGGCCAGCTCAAGCCGGTCCGACACGCCGATCTTGTCGTAGACGTTGCGGAGGTAGTTCTTGATGACCTGCTCGGTCGTGCCCAGTTGCGTGGCAATTTCTTTGTTCTTGTAGCCCTGCACGATGAGCGCGACGATGCGCAACTCTTTCGCCGTGAGACGGTCGCGCACGCGCAGTCCGACCATATCGTTCTCGGTCAATTCGCTGGGTACGGCGACGTCCTGCACCCAGGTCTCGCCGCGGGCGACTTTGCGCACGCAGTCGACCAGTGCGGAACTGGTGACGTTGCGGTAGACCACGCCGTGAGCGCCGTTGGTCATGTGGCGCTGCGCGCTCTCGCCGGTATCGGCGAGCACGATGACGCGGGTCTTGGCCTTGTTCGCCGCCTGCACAATGGCGCTGAAGTCGTTGTGGAATCCCGCTGCGACCACCAGCACCGCGGCGCGGAATTTGTCCAGCGCCATGAACATCTGTTCGGGCGTTTGTGCCTGGGCCACAATGCGCATCTCGTCTTCCACCGCGAGCACCTTGGCGATGCCAGCCCGGAAGATTGCCTGGTTATCGGCCAGAATCAGTTTGAGCATGTTTTCTGCGCTCCAGTTCGGTTCAAAAAGCTAGGAGTTCCTGACGAACTCGTAAGAGTCGATGACGCACGCCACGCCGCGGCCTTCGCCGCCCTCACCGGTTTCGTCGGTGCGCACCACTCGTCCCTTGCACTGAATGGTCACGTTTTCCTGACCGCCTGTCATTTCCGGCGGCAGGGTAATTTCAAATTCCACTGGCGAGCCAATTTCCATGGAGGAATCGGCGCGAATGAATACACCGGCCGCGCTCAAGTTCCCAGTGACGCCGGCGGCATCTCCGCCCGCGTCCTTATGAATCTTGATCGGCAATTCCAGGGGAAATCTTTTTCCTGTCCGTGCTTCTTCGGCCACGGGGCCTCCTTCATGCTGGCTAGTCATTTTATAGGTGTCTGCGGGTGAAGCCAGCGCTGTCAAACCAAGCTCCTGGCGGGCGCAGGCCCGCTTTTCTGCTCACGGGCGGTTATACCACGGAACGGGACCCGTGTAAAAGGCTGATAGCTCAGTTAGTTAACGGTAGCAACTAGATTCCCCTCTCCCGGCGCTGAATCGTGTGAACCCTCAGGGCGCTTGACACACTCTTACCGAGAGGCGGGAATGCGCGTGATAGTGTTTTCCCGGGGTTCTTTTCTTCATTATAAGGAGTCGCGCGATGCAAGGCTTACTCGCAAGAGGCGGGCGAATGCGTTTCCGCCATCTATTCATCCTGATTTTTCTGGGGTTGGGCGCGGCGCTGTTCGCACAAACTCCCACTGCGAAGCCGCCGCAGAAAGCGCCAACGGATAAGCCCAGTCCGCCGGTCGTTGCGGGAACGACATCGGAAGCACCCTCGGTTTTAGTGGAACTCAATGGTGCCCTGGAAAGTCTGGCCGCGAAGGTGTCGCCTGCCGTAGTGCAAATTCTGGTTACGGGATACGGCCCGTTGCGCGAAGAGGATCGGTCGCAGACGGCGCTGAT
>Ga0335070_10009612_pt1 | contig 11312 bp, 9 predicted proteins | sample Lox_Sample_13_FD_206722 | JGI IMG/M metagenome (GOLD analysis project Ga0335070, IMG submission 206722) | Soil microbial communities from Loxahatchee National Wildlife Refuge, Florida, United States - Lox_Sample_1.3 | ecosystem: Environmental > Terrestrial > Soil > Wetlands | place: USA: Florida... | reverse complement strand
CTTGTCTCGGCGCTATTATTAACGGTTAACACAAGAGGCAGGACCATTTAGGTTCCTGTGGATTTTTCCTGAGAGGGGGATGGACGGCTTGATGCCATTACGGTTTGCGTGTGGCAGGCGTGATGGCCGTCGTCGCCCCACCCTGATGCAAAGGGGGTGGGACGATGCCGTGTGTTCGCGTTAAACCGAACGAATCTTTCGAAGGCGCACTGAAGCGGTTCAAGAAGCAGTGCGAAAAAGAGGGGATTCTCTCCGAAGTCCGCAAGCGGGAGCACTACGAGAAGCCGAGTGTTAAGCGGAAGAAGAAGGCCCTTGCGGCGAAGAAGCGGGCACTCAAACGGATGCGCAAGCTGGCGGCCAAGCAATGAGTCTCCAGGACACCATTAACGCTGCTCTCAAGGGGGCAATGCGGTCCAAGGATCAGGCCGCTATTACCAGCCTGCGCCTCCTCCTGACGGCGATGAAGGTGCGGGAGAAGGAGATCTGCCGATCGCTCAGGGATGACGAGATCCTAGCGGTCATCTCCAGCCAGATCAAGCAACGACGGGAGGCGATCGAGCAGTTCCGCAGGGGTGCGAGAGAGGACCTGGTCCAGGCTGAGGAGAGCGAGCTCCGGGTGTTACAGAGCTACCTCCCGGCCCAGCTCTCCGAGGAGGATCTCGCCAAAGTGATCGACGGGATCATCGCGGAGGTGGGTGCCGTCAGCGCCAAGGACATGGGAAAGGTGATGAAGGCAGCCATGACCAAGTTGGCGGGACAGGCCGACGGACGTACCGTCAATGCCATGGTCAAGAAGAAGCTTGGGGGCTAGGGCTCTTCCCGCGGGAAGAGGGCTTCTCGCTTCTTCTGATTTTCGACCACAGGTTGCGATGGTCTTGGTGGATCGTGGGTGCTTAAGCACACGGATCCTGGAGAACTCCTGGCCGCACTTGCTTGTCTGGCCACCGTGTGAAACCTGCGTTGCGTGCCGACCCCACACTGCGGGGTTCAAGCGGATATCTCTCACCAGTCTCATCCCGTCACTACTCGTCTATCTTCACGGCACGACCTGTCCGGGAGTCAGACTTGCGAGTGCCCCAAACCGTTCGGGATCGAAGTTGGAGCCTAGGATAGGGGCGGCGCTCGAGGTGTGTCCTCGGCATGGAGTGATATGGATCGCCAATCGCTGCGGGTCCTCGAGTATCCGCACATCCTGACCGTGCTTGAAGCGCTGGCGACGACTGAGCCCGGGAGGCAGGCGGTCAGAGAGCTTCGCCCGAGCGTGGAGCGGGAGCTTATCACAGGCTGGCTCGGTCAGGTCACGGAACTCAAGGATTACCTGCGGAGCGGCGGCCCCCTGCCCCTCGCCGGGATCGAGGCGGTCAGCGCCACACTGGACCGTGTAGGTCAGACCGGCCAGGTGATCGTGCCGGAGAACCTTCTCAAGGTGGCAAGCACCCTAGCGGCCACGCGGTTGCTCCGCCGGCTTGCGGATCAACTGCCCTCCCGCGCCTCTAGGATCCGGGAACTCCTGGCGCTGCTTCAGCCTCTGCCCGAGCTGGAAACGAGGATCGGTCGGGCCATCGATGGTCACGGGAAGATCCGCGACGACGCGAGCCCCACCCTCTCCCGGCTTCGGACTGAGATCATCCGACTGCGGGAGCACCTCCACAGCGAACTCACGGGCATCCTCGAACGACAGGCCGCGCAGAAGACCCTCCAGGAAAAACTTATCACGGTCCGAAACGGTCGCCTGGTAATCCCTGTGCGCAGCGGCGCTCGGGGCGCTGTCGACGGAATCATCCACGACACATCCCAGAGCGGCGCGACCTCTTTCGTCGAACCGCTGGCGGTGGTACCCCTCAACAATCAACTGAGCCGGGCCCGTAGCCTCGAGCAGGAAGAGGAAGCGCGTATTCTCCGGGAGCTCACCCAAGGGGTGATGGATGCCGGGGAAGTACTCCGTACCAACGAACGCTGGCTCGGGGAGATCGACCGCCTCCACGCCAAGGTGAGACTGAGCTTTCTCCTTAGGGCTCGAGAGCCGGTCGTGAACGATGGGGAGAGCATTCGGCTCCTCCAGGCGGTTCATCCACTCCTCGCCCTGCAGCGCCTGGCCCGGGAAGGGGAGGCCGTGCCGGCTTCGCTTGCCGAGGTTCTCTGGGGCGAGGGGGGAGCCGCAGTCAGGACCGCGCCGCGGGCTGTCGTCCCCATCGACATCCACCTTGCCCGGGAGCAGAGGACCCTTATCATCAGCGGCGCCAACGCCGGCGGCAAGACTGTATCCCTGAAAACCCTGGGTCTCCTGGGAGCCATGGTGCAGACGGGGCTCCACATTCCCGTTGCCGAGGGCAGTGAGTGGCCGATTCTCACGGGGATTTTTGCGGAGATCGGCGATGAGCAGGATCTCCGAGCCCATCTCAGCACCTTTTCGGCGCGGATTCAGCGGTTGGCTGCCATTTTGGGGCTCGCCGACCGTCGTTGTCTCGTTCTTCTCGACGAGCTCGGCACCGGCACCGATCCGGCAGAGGGAGCAGCGCTGGGGCTCGCGGTGCTGGACGGGCTCAGGAGTCGGGGCGCCCTGATTGCCGTGACCACTCACTACCACCTTATCAAGGCTTACGGCATGGTGGAGGAGGGGGTGGTGAACGCGGCGGTGGAATTCGACGAGGGGAGCGGCCGTCCCACCTATCACCTCCGGTACGGGCAGCCGGGGACAAGCAACGCGCTCAAGATCGCGGCGGATCTCGCCATGCCGCCGGAGGTTATCCAGGCGACCCGGCGCTACCTGAGCCGGGACGAGCAGCGAACCAATGAGTTGATCGAAAAGTTGGAAGAGGCGCACCGCCGAGCCGAGCGGGAGGGCGAGGAGCTGAGGCGCACCCGCCACGCGTTCGAAAGCGCCCGGCTGGAGTTACAGCAGGAGCGGGAGGATCTCGCGCGTTCCCGGGCGCAGGTCGTTGGTGAAGCGAGGCAGCAGGCGGAGCACCTCATTACCGAGGCGGAGAAGGAGCTGAAGGATGCCGTCATCCGCTTTCAGGAGCAGGGATCCTCGGGGGCGGCGGCGGCCCGTAGGAGGGTGCAGAAGGTCAAGGCAACCCTCAAGACCGCCCTGGAGCCCGAGGCCCGGGGGAGGGATGCCGCTCTCGCGAGGAGCGCGGAAGGTCGGCTGGTCAAGCTCCGAGGCGCGGGCGGCACCGGGATCCTCGTAGAAGTCAAGGATGAGGGCAGGCGGGCTGCGGTACAGCTGGGGCCTAAACGGGTAGAGGTGGACGCCAGCGCCCTTGAGCTCCTCCCGGCGCAACAGGAGCGGGGGCCGATGGGTGCAGGCGGGAACGGGGTCCGGGTGCTGCGGGACGAGACGGGAGGATGGCAAGATCGATTGAATCTTGTAGGTCTTAGGGTGGACGAAGCGCTGCCGCTTCTCGATAAGGCCATAGATCAAGCGATTCTTCAGGGTCGCACCGAGATTGAGGTAGTCCACGGTCACGGCACCGGTAGGCTCCGCAAGGCGGTGCACGAGTTTCTCCTCAACCATGGAGGGGTCAAGGGCTTCCACCACGAGGTCCAGAACCGGGGTGGGTCTGGAGTCACGGTGGTGGAGCTGAAATGACAGGGGGCAGTAAGCAGTAGATAGTAGGCAGGAGGCAGTAAGCAGCAGGCAGAAGACGAAAGGCCCGGCTGCCTTGCCGGAGGCCGGAGGTCGGAAGCGGCTGCTAGTGTATGTCGTATACGCATAACGTATAACGCATAACGTATAAGCTTCCTCCATCCCATGGTGCCTACTGCGTGCTGTTTACTCCCACATGGGGTCCGACGTGGGTCGACTCACCCGGGAAGCGATCGAGGAGATCCGAACGGCCGCCAACATCGTCGATGTGGTGGGCGTTCACGTGTCGCTGCGCAAGCGGGGGAAGACCTATGTCGGCGTTTGCCCTTTCCACGCGGAGAAGACTCCCTCCTTCACCGTGAGTGACGACCGCCAGGCCTTCTACTGTTTCGGCTGCGGGGCGGGAGGAAGTGTATTCGATTTCCTCATGCGGGTCCGGAATCTCACATTTGCCGAGGCTGCCAAGGAGCTGGCTGACCGCTACGGCATCCGCCTACCGGAGGCGCCCGAGACCCCGGTGCAGAAACGCGCCCGGGAGCTCGCCGATCTTCTCTGTGAGGCGAACGAGGCGGCGGCGGCGTATTTTCACCAGGTACTGCTGGAGGATCCTGCCGCCGTCCCGGCCCGAGACTATCTGCGCCGAAGGGATATGGGGCCGGAGACTGTCCGCGAGTTTCGGTTGGGCTACGCCCCGCCGCGGTGGGATGGGTGCAGGCGTCATCTCCTCGGGAGGAAGATCTCATCCCAGGTGGGGGTCCAGGCCGGGCTTTTGGCCCAGAAGACAGAGGGAGAGGTCTACGACCGGTTTCGGAACCGCCTCATGTTTCCCATCCGGGATCTCGCCGGCCGGGTTGTCGGTTTCGGCGGCAGGGCCCTCGATGAGACCCTGCCCAAGTATCTGAACAGTCCCGAATCGCCAGTCTTCCACAAGGGCCGGATTCTGTACGGCCTTCCGGCGGCTCGAGAGGCGTGCAGAAAGGCGGGAGAGGTGCTCGTGGTCGAGGGCTACTTCGATCTCCTCGCCCTCCACAGCCGGGGTATTCGCCACGTGGTTGCGCCCCTGGGTACGGCCCTTACCGCCCAGCACGTCCGCCTGCTGGCGCGGCTAGCCCCTCGGGCTGTAGTGGTCTTCGACGGAGACGAGGCGGGCATGCGGGCGGCGCTCCGGAGTCTCGAGCTCTTTCTCAGGGAGAAGCTCCCGGCTCGACTCTTGAAGCTCCCAGGCGGCATGGATCCCGACGATTTCGTGCGGCAGCAGGGTAAAGAGGCCTTTCTCCGGCTTCTCGCCGAGGCCCGGCCCCTGCTTGAGGTGTTTCTGGAGGAGTCCCTTGCTGACTATGACGGATCCATCGCCGGGAAGGTACGATCGGTGCGGACCGCGGCGCCGCTTCTCAAACTTCTGGATTCCCGGGTGGAGCAGGAGTCCTACCTCGAGATCCTTACTAGACGGCTGGGAGTGAGTGAAGAGGTGCTCCGGCAGGAGCTTGGCCTCGTTGGAGCCCCGGAAATCGAAAGGGGCCGCCGCCTCGCCGAGGAGCGAGACGACACACGGGTGCCGACCATGGAAGAGGTGGTAGCCCGAATTCTCGTTCACTACCCGAGAGAAATTCCCCTGCTCACGGAGGCAGGGGTTATCGACGAATTCGAGGGAAAGGAGTGGCGGGAGCTTGGCCGCTTGTTGGAGAAACACCATCGAAAAGGTGGAATCCTCGACCTTGGTGGGTTATTAGTAGAGCTCACGAGTGAGGACCTGCGGCGTCGGGTGAGCGCCTGGTCCGTCGAGGACAGTCCTTGGTCTGAAAAGAACGCGAGTCTGCGCCTGCGCGAGTACATCGATGGGATCAAGGGGAGAAAGAGGCGACGGTTGGACGATCTCAGACGGCTGCAGCACGAAATCCGGATCGCCGAGGAGAAACGCGACGAGGCCCGGCTGAGCGAGCTTCTTGCCAGAAAAGCCGCCTTGGCAGCCAGAAGAGTCCGCGGCAAAGCCAACCTCACCAAGGGGGAGATGGATTAATGGCGAAAAAGACGGACATGGAAGACCTGAAGCGGCTCATCTCGATGGGGAAGGAGAAAGGATACCTCACCTTCGACGAGGTGAACGACGCCCTTCCCGACGATCTGGTGGACTCCGAAAAGCTCGACGACATGATGATGATCTTCGATGAGATGGATATCGCCATCGTCGATACTTCGCAGAAGGTCAAGGTGCTCAAAGAAAAGATCGAGAAGGAGGCCGGCACCATCGAGGAGGAAGAGGACGAGCTGCGCCTCGAGGAGGACGATCAGGGTGGGCGAGTAACCGACCCGGTGAAGATGTACCTTCGAGAGATGGGCATGGTCTGTCTTCTCACCCGAGAAGGCGAGGTGGAGATCGCCAAGAGGATCGAGCAAGGGGAGCAGGAGGTCATCGACGCCATCATCGCCACCCCTGTCGGCGTGCGTGAGATACTGGGCCTCCGTGAGAAGATCGCCCAGAGTCGCCTCCGCATCCGGGATGTATTGAAGCATGTTGACGAGGAATTGAGTCCGGAGGAGGAGGCGACAGAACAGGCAAAGCTCCTTTGTCTTCTCGAGGAGGTTCAGGTCTTGGACGAGGGAAACCGGCAGCTCGAGGAGCAGACGCAATCAGGCGCCCTTGACAAGGCCGAGCGTCATGCCCGCGATGAGCTTACACGCGCCAACAAGGAGAAGATCGCCCAGCTTCTCAAGAATCTCCGCCTTGAGAAACGGCAGATCGATCGGATCGTGAGCAAGCTTCGCCACTGCGTCGAGCGCATCGAGAAGGGGGAGGAGGAGATCGGGCAGTGCATGCTCCGCACCGGGAAGCCTCTCCAGGAGCTCCGGCGCTACTTCCGGCAGGCCAAGCACGATCCGGAAACCCTCCCCCGGCTCGCCGAGAGTCTCGGTCTCGGGCAAGATGATTTCCTGGAGATGGAAAAGCAAATCAAGAACGGCCAGCGCCGCATCCGTCGGGTGGAGCAGGAAGCGGAAATGGATGCCCGTTCCCTCAAACAGATCCTTCGCCAGGTGGACTCCGGTGAGGCAAAGGCTAAGGAGGCGAAACGGGAGCTCGTGGAGGCCAACCTGCGCCTCGTGGTTAGCATCGCCAAGAAATATACCAATCGGGGTTTGCAGTTCCTGGATCTCATCCAGGAGGGCAACATCGGCCTCATGAAGGCGGTGGACAAGTTCGAGTACCAGCGCGGCTACAAGTTCAGCACCTATGCCACCTGGTGGATTCGTCAGGCCATCACCCGTGCCATCGCGGATCAGGCGAGAACAATCCGCATCCCGGTCCACATGATCGAGACCATCAACAAGCTGATTCGCACCTCCCGGTACTTGGTCCAGGAGCTAGGGCGCGAGCCCACCCCCGAGGAGATCGCCGAGAAGATGGATTTTCCCCTTGAGAAGGTGCGCAAGGTCCTCAAGATCGCCAAGGAGCCCATCTCCCTCGAGACCCCTATCGGTGAGGAAGAGGACAGCCACTTGGGCGATTTCATCGAGGATAAGAAGGTGACGTCGCCGGTGGACGCTGTGATCAACCTCAACCTGTCCGAGCAGACGCGGAAGGTCCTCTCCACCCTCACGCCGCGGGAAGAGAAGGTGCTTCGCATGCGGTTCGGCATTGGAGAGAAAGCGGACCACACCCTCGAGGAGGTAGGTCAGGACTTTGCCGTGACGAGGGAACGTATCCGTCAGATCGAGGCGAAGGCGCTGCGCAAACTGCGGCATCCGAGCCGGCGAAAAAAACTGAGGAGCTTCATCGAGAGTTGAGACTCTGTAGGGCTGCCCCTTGACAAGGCTGATGGTGGCCAACTATAGATTGAAGGACAGGCGGCGGTGGTCCGCATGCCGCCTTTCAACTTGCGAGCTGGGAAAGGGATTTCGGGGTGCAGCGTTAACTCGCGAGGCGGAAGGGCCCATAGCTCAGCTGGAAGAGCCACCGGCTCATAACCGGTCGGTCCCTGGTTCGAATCCAGGTGGGCCCACCAGTTCATCAAGGATGGTGAAAAGGGTGAACAAGCAACCTGTCCACAAACCGCACAGGGAGAGGAGGCTCTGGTTTCTCTCCCCGGCGGAGCGGGTAAATCCCCGCAGAGGGTGAAGAAAAGGGTGCGCCCGGATGGTCGCGCCCTTTTTTGTGCTATCGACACGAAAACCTGAAGTGGGAGGTAACCGTTGCAGAGAGCATTGCAACTTCTCATCGAGCTTCAGCAGGTGGAGCGGCGGATCCAGGCCCTTAGCGACCAGCAGGCTCGCGCCCCCAAGCAGATCGCCGCGCTCGAAGAAGGGCTGCGGAGTGCAGAGGTCCGAAGAGACCGGGAGCGGGAGCTGCTTGAAGATGCTCGCAAGGCTCGCCGCCAGACGGAGACCGAGGTGGAAGAGCTGGAGCAGCGGGCAAAGAAGAGCAGGGAGAGGCTGGCATCGGTGAAGACTAACAAGGAGTACCAGGCCCTGCTCAAGGAGATTGAGGACCTTCAGGGTTTCGTCCGGCAACGGGAGGACCAGATCCTCGAGCAGATGGAGGCGGTGGAGCGTCACCGTGTCGTTCTTGAGGACGAGGAGCGCGCCGTGGCGACGGCACGTGAGCGCCTGAAGGCGGAAGGTGCGGAGATCCAGGGCGAGCGGGCCAAGGCCGATGCCCAGATGGTGGTGCTGAAGAAGGAACAGGAGCAGCTGACCCCTCAGATTCCAGCGGATCTTCTGCAAACCTACCGGGTGCTCAGCACTCACCGGAGTGGAATTGCTGTGGCGCCGGTATCCCAGGGCGCTTGCCAGATGTGCCACATGAATCTGCCGCCCCAGCTCTTCATCGATCTCCAGAAAGACGAGCAACTACTCCACTGCCCCGCCTGTCAGCGGATCGTTTACTGGGTAGGGCACGAGGCGTACAAGTCGGCGGCGGAACGGGCCGAGGAGTCCGGATAGGTGGACGAGAAGAGTCGGGGCGACCGTCAGCGGTTGAGCAGGTTCCTCAAGGCAGTAGGGGAAGGACTGCCTCTGGAACTGCTCCCCCGTGAATGGGCCACGATGACTCGTGAGGAGCTGCGCCGTCTTTTCGGGAGACTCGCCGAACACGTGCGGACCTGCCCGGGCTGGTCGGAGTTCGGGCTGGCGACACGAAGGGCGACCGTTGCCGCGCTCTATACGGACGGCGCATCCCGCGGCAACCCGGGGCCGTCCGGCGCGGGTGTACTTCTCTTGGACGACAGGGGGCGGCCACTCCTCGAGCTCAATCGGTACCTCGGGAACGCAACCAACAACGAGGCCGAGTACCAGGCCCTCATCGCCGGTCTGGACGCCGCCGAGGGGCTTGAGCTCAGCCAGCTCCGGATCTTCCTCGACTCCGAACTGGTCGTAAAGCAGCTTCACGGTGAGTATCGGGTGCGGAACCCGCGGCTTCAGCCCCTTTTCGATGCAGTTGCCTCGCGATTGCAGAGACTTAGCAGCTATGCTATCATGCATGTACCTCGTGAGCGAAACCAGGATGCCGATCGGCTGGCCAACGAAGCGGTCGATCGTGGTCTTCGAGGAGGGCCGACTGAGGCGTATCGTCCGGCATTGCGAGGATAGAGCAGGTCAAATGATCGCTGCCCCGGACTTCCCGAACGGGGGGCCGGGGGGGAGGAAAGTCCGAGCTCCACAGGGCAGGGTGCTCCGTAACGCGGAGTCCCGGCGACGGGAGGAAAGTGCCACAGAAAACAAACCGCCCCGAAGGGAGGCTCCGGTCTCCCCTCGGGGTAAGGGTGAAACGGTGAGGTAAGAGCTCACTGGTCCCGGTGGTGACATCGGGACTCGGTAAACCCCACCCGGAGCAAGACCAAATAGGAGAGCGTCGAGGGTGGCCCGCCCAAGCTCTCGGGTAGGTCGCTTGAGGCCCCGAGCAATCGGGGTCCCTAGAGGAATGATCATTGTCCCCGGGGATGCTCGTCCCGGGGAGACAGAACTCGGCTTATGACCTGCTCTATTCTCTTCTTTTTTTGCGCTCCCTGACCATTCACCAGTTTGTCGGACCCCTGACTTCCCATGACCCGCATCGTGGCTATCATTGCAGCCGCCGGTCAAGGGCGGCGACTGGCAGCGGCCGTGGCCAAGCAGTATCTCCCCGTCGGAGGAATGCCGATCCTCGCTCGCACCTTGAAGGTCTTTGACGATAACCCTCTGGTGGAAGGGATCGTTCTGGCGGTGGGGGCGGACCAGCGGGAGGCTCTGGAGGAAAGGGTTCTGGCCCCTCATCCCTGTCGCAAGCTGCTTCAGGTGGTTCCTGGAGGTGCCGAACGGCAGGAGAGTGTGGCCCGAGCCCTGGAGGCGGTTTCCCCCGGGTGCGAGATGGTGGTGATCCACGACGGAGTGAGACCGCTCCTCAGCCAGGAGGTCCTGACTGGGGTGATCGAGGCGGCACGACGGTCGGGTGCGGCCATGGCTGCGGTGCCGGCGCGGGATACGGTGAAGGAGGTGGAGGCGGGCCTGGTGCGGGCGACCCTTGACCGCAGCCGCATCTGGTTGGCCCAGACCCCCCAGGCCTTCTTCACCGATCTCATCCGGCGTGCCCATGAGGCGGCCGCAAGAGAAGGGATCCAGGGCACCGATGACGCCGCCCTCGTTGAGAGGCTCGGTGTCTCGGTGGAGGTAGTAGCCGGATCCGAGGAGAACATCAAGGTGACCACGGCGGCGGACCTGATCTTTGCCGAGGCGGTCCTTGCGGCGCGAGCGGCCGGAGGGGAATAGGACGCAGATTTTCGCAAATACACGCAGATGTCTCCATGGGCGCAGATGTAGGAGGAGACGGATGTACACGGATGAACACGGATAATGTGCGGACACGAAAGAGCGAATTGCGGGTGACACACGCGGATTTACGTGTCATTGATAACCTATTACCAATAACTTGCAACGAAATAACGGAATAATGAATGAAGTATACCGCATAACATACAACGAATAACGTATAACGAATAACCTCCTCCCCCGGAGGCACATGACCTCATGATTCGCATCGGCTTCGGCTACGATGCCCACAGACTGGTCCCGGGAAGACCCCTGATTCTCGGCGGAGTGGAGATTCCCTTTGACCGCGGCCTGCTGGGCCACTCGGATGCCGATGTTCTGCTTCACGCTATCTGCGACGCCCTCCTGGGTGCAGCAGCCCTTGGCGACATCGGGACGCATTTTCCAGATACGGATTTGCAGTGGAAGGGGGTGTCCAGTCTCGTTCTCCTCCGTACCGTACGGGATCTACTTAGAGAGGCGGGCTTTGGGGTGTACAATGTGGACTCGACGATCGTGGCCCAGGCGCCTCGATTGGCCCAGCACATCCCTCGCATGAATGACACCATAGCCCAGGTTCTCGGAGTCGGGGCGAAGCAGGTGAGCATCAAGGCGACGACCACCGAGGGGATGGGATTCACTGGGACCGGGGAGGGAATGGCCGCATACGCGGTGGTGACCATCAGCGACACAACTAAAGCGGGTGAGACGAATGGCTGAGCTTCGGATTTACAATACGCTTACGAATCAGAAGGAGGTCTTCATTCCTCTCCGGCCTGGCCGAATCCACATGTACGTCTGCGGAATCACCGCCTATGACGTTTGCCATGTGGGTCACGCCCGTTCGGCCCTTGTTTTCGATGCGATCTACCGGTACCTGCGACACCGTGGCTACGAGGTGGTGTTCGTCCGAAACTTCACCGATGTGGACGACAAGATTATCAAGCGG
>Ga0335070_10009610_pt1 | contig 11312 bp, 8 predicted proteins | sample Lox_Sample_13_FD_206722 | JGI IMG/M metagenome (GOLD analysis project Ga0335070, IMG submission 206722) | Soil microbial communities from Loxahatchee National Wildlife Refuge, Florida, United States - Lox_Sample_1.3 | ecosystem: Environmental > Terrestrial > Soil > Wetlands | place: USA: Florida... | reverse complement strand
CGATCAGCGCGGCCATCGCGGCCCAGTAGATGTCGAGCGCGGAGAGCGACGCGCCCATCAGGTACGCGTGGCCCGCGGCGCGCTGCGCGCGCAGGCGCTCGGAGAAGAGCCGCAGGATCGCGGCCACGCGCGCGGGCGCCGCATCGATGTCGGCTCGGCGGTAGCCGTACTGGCGCAGCATGCGCCCCATCGTCTCGCGCAGCGCGGGCGGCGGCTCGTCGGCGCCGCCCAGGAAGCCGCTGAACAGGATGAGGCGCCGGCACCAGCCGAGCCCCTGTTCGCCCATCAGCTCGTGGGCGAGGCCGAACATCAGCGCGCGCTCGCCCGGATCGGCGGGAATCAGCGCCGGCTGCGGCGCGAGGCGCTCGGCGAGGAACAGGATCTCGGCCCAGCCGGAGCGCGCGGGCTCGTCCGCGTAGACCGCAACCGGCGCGTTGCGCTGTCCCGTCCAGGCGAACAGCGCGTCGTTCGCGCCGCCGCCTTCCTGGCGAACCCGCACGAAGGGAATGCGCTTGGCCTGGAAGACGCCCTTGGCCGCCTCGCCCCAGGGCCCGGGGACGCCGGCCGTCAGGACGAGGCGCAGGCCCGGCAGATCCTTTGCCTTCTCGACGTCGATCCATTCGCTCATCAGATCACCAGTCCCGGCGGCGCGAGGCCGAGCAGCACGCGCGCGCCGTCGACGAGCGTGCGGTCGTCCACGAAGAGATGCTGCGTGCCGGCGTGGATGTCGCGCCAGGCGCGCTGCAGGCGGCTCGGCAGGCGCAAGGCGTCGCTGCCGCCCGCGCGGTACGCGAACTCCGCCGCGTCCGCCGCGGCCTCGGTCGCGTGCGTCGTCGCGAGGCGGAGGAGCGCGCGGGTCTCCTGGGCGAGCTCGCGGCCCGAGTAGACCTCGCGCTCCGCCGCGCCGAACGCGTCGAAGACGAAGGCGCGCGCCGCGCGCAGGCGGGCCTCGTGGCGCGCGAGACTCACCTGGAAGGTCTCGTGCTCGGCGAGCCGCGTCTGGCCGAGGCGCACCTTGCGCAGCGCGATCGCGCGGATCTCGTCGAGCGCGCGGCGCCCGACGCCCAGGGCGAAGCCGGCGTGTCCCGACGCGGTGAGCCCGAGGACGCCGAGGCGATACAGCGGTCCGCCGCGCCGGGGCTGCGACGAGAGCAGCGGGAAAGCGTAGTCCGCCGGCACGGCGACGCCCTCCATCGCGTAGTCGATGCTCCCGGTGCCCTCCAGCCCGACGACGTTCCAGTTGTCGCGCAGGATCACGCGTTCGCGCGGCACGCACACGGCGAGGATCTCGGGGAAGCCGTTCGGCAGCATGCGCGGCGCCTCGCCGTCGAACGCGATGCAGCCGCCCAACAGATGCGTGGCGTGCAGCGCGCCGCTGCCGAAGCTCCAGCTCCCGGTGACGCGGTAGCCCCCGTTCTCGGCGCGCGCGCTGCCGCGCGGCGCGAGCTGGCCGGCGTGGACGACGCCGCGGCGCCCCTCGAACATCTCCTTCGCGGCCGCATCGCCGGTGTAGACGGCGGCGACCGCCGAGCTCGCGGCGCCCGCCATCAGGCACCAGCCGGCGGATCCGTCGGCGCGCGAGATCTCCTCGAAGACGCGCAGCGCCGTGTCGAGATCGCACTCGGCGCCGCCGAGGCAGCGCGGCACCATCAACTCGAAGAGTCCCGCATCGACCAGCACTTCAACGGTCTCGCGCGGAAGCGTGCGCTGCGCCTCGCCCGCCGCGGCTCCGGCTTCGACGGCGGGCACGGCGGCGCGCGCCGCGGCCACCAGATCCGGCTTCACATCCCGCTCCGTCTCGCGCAATGGCACCTCCCGCGCAGGCGCGCGATGGTACACGCGCGCCCCGCGCCGCGCCCCGGAGCCTACGTGCTGACGCTGCTCCTCGACCTCGACGGCACGCTCACCGATCCGCGCGACGGCATCGTGCGCTCGCTGCGCTTCGCGCTGCGCGCGCTCGGCGCGCCCGTGCCGCCGGAGGCCGAGCTCGCGCGCTGCATCGGCCCACCGCTGGGGGACAGCTTCCGCGCGCTGCTGCCGGATCCGACGGCCGCGCGCGTCGCCGCCGCCATCGACCAGTACCGCGTGCGCTTCGACCGCATCGGCTGGCGCGAGAACCGCGTCTACGCGGGCGTGCCGGGCTTCCTCGCGGCCGTGCGCGAGCGCGGCTTCCGCACCGTCGTCGCGACCTCGAAGCCGCGCGTCTTCGCGCAGCGCATCGCGCGCCACTTCGAGCTGGACGCTCAGCTCGACGCGATCTACGGCGCCGAGCTCGACGGCACGCGCGGACGCAAGCCCGAGCTGCTGGCCCACGTGCTGGCGCTCGAGGGCGTGGCGCCGGAGCGCGCCGTGATGGTCGGCGACCGCCGCCACGACGTCGAAGGCGCGCGCGCCCATGGCCTCCGCAGCCTCGGGGTCACCTACGGCTACGGCGATCGCGACGAGCTCGCGGCCGCCGGCGCGACCTGGATCTGCGACGACCTCGAGGAGGCGCTGGCGGTGCTCGACGCGGCGCTTGACAAGTCTTCCGGAAGCGCGTAAACAGTAACCAAACGGTTACTCGATGACGCGGCGCTGCATGGCGTGTGCTCCAACGGCCCGGCGAGAGAACCCGGGACGTCCTGCGCCCGCCCCAATCAGGAAACCTGAAGGTCACGCGTCGTGCCTCGCCCTCGCACCCAGGTGGACGTCTTCCGCGCGGTCGCCGACCCGACCCGGCGGGCCATTCTCGATCGCCTGCGGGCCGGCCCGGCCCCGGTGAACGCGCTGGCGGCGGATTTCGAGCAGAGCCGGCCCGCCATCTCGAAGCACCTGCGCGTGCTCCGGCAGGCGCGCCTCGTGCACGAGGAGCGGGTCGGGCGCGAGCGTCTGTACCAGCTCGATCCGGCGCCGCTGCAGCAGGTGGCCGGGTGGATCGAGGGCTACCGCGCCTTCTGGCTGCGTTCGCTCGACAACCTCAAACGTCTGCTGGAGGACAGAACATGACGACTCCCCTGAAGTCTGCGCGCTCCGTGGCCGACGTGACCACGGGCAGCATCCTGGCCGTGGTCGAGATCGCGGTGCCGCCCGAGCGCGTGTTCCGCGCCCTCACGGACTCCCAGGAGGTGGTGCTCTGGTGGGGCTCGCGCGAGACCTACCAGGTGACCCAATGGGAGGGGGATCTGCGGCCCGGCGGCCAGTGGCGCAGCACAGGCGTCTCGGCGGATGGTCAACCCTTCTCGGTGTCGGGCGAGTTCCTCGAGGTCGATCCGCCGCGGCGCCTGGTGCAGACCTGGAAGGCAGACTGGGACGAGGGTGCCACCACCACGGTCCGCTATCAGCTCGAGGCGATTCCCGGCGGCACGCGGGTCACGCTCCTCCACGATGGCTTCGGCGAGCGCGCGGCCTCCTGCGAGCGGCACGCGAACGGCTGGGAGCGCGTGCTCGGCTGGCTCGGCGCTCACTTCGCGGCGCCGCGCGCGCCGGCCGCGGGTGCCGGCAACTACTACTTCTGCAGGCTGCTCCCGCCGCGCCCGAGCTTCGCGCAAGACATGTCTCCCGCGGAGGCGGAGGTCATGAAGCGCCACGCGGCCTATCTGAGCGATCTGCTCGCCAAGGGAAACGCGGTGATCTTCGGCCCGGTCGGGGACCCGCAGGGCTCTTGGGGGCTCGCCATCCTGCGCGCGTCGGGCGAGGAGGAGCTGCGCGCGCTCCTGGCTGGAGATCCTTTCATCCAGGAAGGGCTCGGCTTCCACTACGAGACGCTGCCGATGCTGCGCGCGGTCCACTGAGCGGAGCCGCGGCGCGCTCTACGCCGCTCTACGTAGCTCCAGCCGCTTCGGACCGCGCACGAGGAACGAGTCGACGAGCTCGCGCGGACCCTGGCGCTCGAGGCGCAGGAGCTCGGGCGCGAGCGCGGCGAGGGCGACGCGCGCCTCGAGGCGCGCGAGCGAGGCGCCGAGGCAGAAGTGCTTGCCGAAGCCGAAGCCCACGTGGCCCTGCGGACCGCGCGCGACGTCGAAGCGGTCGGGGTCGGGGAAGCGGCGCTCGTCGCGGTTCGCGGAGCCGAGCAGCGGCGCCACGTAGGCGCCCTTCGGAATGCGCACGCCCGCGAGCTCGACGTCCTGCGTGGCCGTGCGGAATACGACCTGCACGGGCGAGTCGAAGCGCACCGCCTCCTCGACCGCGTCCGGCAGGAGCGACGGATCCGCGGCGAGCCGCGCGAGCTCGCCGGGGTGGTCGAGCAGCGCGCTCACCGCGTTGCCGATCAGGTTGGTGGTGGTCTCGTTGCCCGCCGCAAGCAGCAGCGTCACGAACTGGATCACCTCGCGGATCGTGAGCGCCGTCTCGCCCTCCTGCTCCGCCACGATCAGGCTGACCAGGTCGTCGGCCGGCTCCGCCTTGCGCCGCTTCGCGACGCCCTTCAGATACGAAATCAGCTCCACCATGGTCTCGGTGAAGCGGGGCGCGAACGGCTCGGCGCGCCCGGGTCCGGTGGCGTAGAAGATGATGGTGTCGGACCAGCGCTTGAAGTCGCGCCGGCGCGCCGGCTCGACGCCGAGCATCTCGGCGATCACGGTCACGGGCAGCGGGATGGCGAGATCCTCGACGAGGTCGAAGGAGCCCCCCGCGCGCAGCTTCGCCATGGCGTCGGCGGTGAGCTGCTGCGCGCGCTCCTCCCAGGCGGCGATGCGCCGCGGCGTGAAGCCGCGGTTCACGATCGCGCGCATCGCGGTGTGGCTCTCGCCGTCCTCGGCGATCAGGTTGCGCGCCGTCGCGAACGCGAAGGGGTTGAGGCGCGCGCGCAGGACGAAGTGCGCGAGGAAGCGGACCATCGGCCAGGAGAGCGGCGGCCGATCCTCGTGGCCCTGATTCATGAGGAACGTGAACATCGCTCGCGACGAGAAGATCTCCGGGTTGCGCAGCACGAACATCACGTCGTCGTAGCGCGAGACGCAGAAGGCACCCGTGGACGCAGACCACTGCACCGGCGCGGTGTCGCGCAGCGCCCGGTAGCAGGGATACGGATCGCCGTGCCAGGCAGGGCTCAGGGGATCGTAGTCGGTCGCCATCGCGGACTCCGGAGCGCGCGGAGCGGAGGCTAGCGCGGGCAGAAGGAGGTGTCGGCGCCGGCGATCATCCCCCGACCGCTCTGCGGATCACCTCGCACACCCGATCGATCGTCTTCGGCTCTAGCTGCGGGTAGATCGGCAGCGCGAGCGACTCGGCGCAGGCGCGCTCGGCCTCGGGGCAGGCGCCCTGGGGAAGGCGCGCGCTGCCGAAGGCCTCCTCGCGGTACAGGGGCCGCGGGTAGTAGTGGCGCCACTCGATCTGCGCCTCGTCGAGCGCGCGGCGGATCGCCTCCGCCTTCTCCGAGCGGAGCACGAGCTGGCTCCAGGCGGGCTCCTCGTCGTTCTTCCAGGTGGGGAGCCGCAGGTCGGCGCAGCCCGAGAGCGCGTCGCAGTAGCGCGCGACGTGCTCCGCGCGACGCGCGAGCCAGCGCGGCAGGTGCGGAAGCTTCGCGCGCAGCACGGCGGCCTGGAGCGAGTCGAGGCGCGACGTGGTGCCGATGCGCGCGTGACCGCCGGGTCCGGCGCCGTGGTGGCGCAGGCTGCGCAGCGCGTCGGCGAGCGCGTCGTCGTCCGTGGTGACGGCTCCCGCGTCGCCCGCGGCGCCGAGGCTCTTCGAGGGATAGAAGCTGAAGCAGCCGGCGCGTCCCCAGGCCCCGGCGCGCCGTCCGCCGCGCGACGCGCCGATCGCCTGCGCGGCGTCCTCGACGACGGCGAGGCCGTGGCGATCCGCGAACTCGCGGATGCGCGCCATGTCGGCGCAGCGCCCGAACAGGTGGACCGGCACGATCGCGCGCGTTCTCGGCGTGCGCGCGGCCTCGAGGCCCGCCGGATCGAGGTTGAAGCCGCCGGGCTCGACGTCGACATAGATCGGTGTCGCGCCGCTCCAGACGATCGCCTCGGCGGTCGCGAAGAAGGAGAGCGGCGTCGTCAGCACCTCGTCGCCGGGGCCGACGCCGCAAGCCCGCAGCGCCAGCCAGAGGGCCTCGGTGCCGGACCCCACGCCCACGGCAAAGCGCGTGCCGACGAAGGCGGCGAGCTCCGCCTCGAAGGCCGCCGTCTCGGGCCCCAGCACGTAGCGCCCGGAGCGCAGCACCCGCAGCACCGCCGCCTCGACCTCGGCACCGATCTCGCGGTATTCGGCGGCGAGATCCACGATCGGGATGCGCGACGGCACGGCGCGGGTACGATAGCGCGATGCCGGATGCCCCTTCGCTGCACGGGCGCTACCGCGAGGTGCGCGCCGCGACCGAGGCCCTCGCGGCGCCGCTCTCGCCCGAGGACTGCGCGATCCAGTCGATGCCGGACGCGAGCCCCGTGAAGTGGCACCTCGCGCACACGAGCTGGTTCTTCGAGACGTTCGTGCTCGAGGACGCGGTGCCGGGCTACCGCCACTTCCACCCGCAGTTCCGGGTGCTGTTCAACTCGTACTACCAGAGCGTCGGCGAGCAGTACGCGAGGCCTCGGCGCGGCCTGCTCTCGCGGCCCTCACTCGACGAGGTGTACGCCTATCGACGCCACGTGGATCGCCACGTCGAGACGCTCCTCGCCAAGGAGCCCGACCTCGATGCGAGGCTGCGCGACGTGGTGGTGCTGGGCCTGCACCACGAACAGCAGCACCAGGAGCTGATCCTCACCGACGTGAAGCACATGCTGGCGCAGAATCCGCTGCTGCCGGCCTACGCGCAGAGCGAGGGTCCGCCGCGCCGCCGGGCAGCCCCGCTCGGGTGGGTCCGCTTCGAGGAGGGGCTGCGCACGATCGGGCACGCGGGCGCGGGCTTCGCCTTCGACAACGAGACGCCCGCGCACCGCGTCTTCCTCGAGGCCTTCGAGCTCGCGAGCCGGCCCGTCTCGAGCGGCGAGTGGCTCGCCTTCCTCGACGCCGGCGGCTATCGCGAGCCGGCCTGGTGGACCTCGGACGGCTTCGCGTGGGTCCGCGAGCGCGCCATCGAGGCGCCCCTCTACTGGCTGCGCCGCGACGGAGCGTGGTGGGTGCAGACCCTGTCGGGCCCGGAGCCGCTGCGCGAGGAGGACCCCGTCTGCCACGTGAGCTGGTACGAGGCGGACGCCTACGCGCGCTTCGCCGGCGCGCGCCTGCCAACCGAGGCCGAATGGGAGACGGCGGCGTCCGGCGCGCCGATCGAGGGCCACTTCGTGGAGAGCGGCCTGCTGCACCCGCGCGCGGCGGCGCCGTCCGAGTCCCCCCTTGCCCAGCTCTACGGCGACGTCTGGGAGTGGACCGCCAGCCCCTACACGCCCTATCCCGGCTACCGGCCGCCCGCCGGCGCGCTCGGCGAATACAACGGCAAGTTCATGGCCAACCAGACGACGCTGCGGGGGGGATCCTGCGCGACGCCCCGCTCCCACATCCGCCCGAGCTACCGGAACTTCTTCTACCCGGACGCCCGCTGGCAGTTCTCCGGCCTGCGGATGGCACGGCAAGCCGGGCGGTAGCCCGGCGCGCAGCGAGCCGAAGGCGAGCGAAGTTCGGAGCGAACCCGGGTCGCAGGCTCGGGGGCGCAGCCCTTCGCTCTAAACGTCCGGTTCCGCTCGGCCGATGAGTCGTCGTGGTGACGCATGCGCCAGGGGGGTGCCTGCGCCGCCAGGCGATTCCGCTCGAGGTGGAACATGCGAGAGCCGGGGTTCAACAGGTCCGGGGCGTGCGCGGCGATCCTGCTCGCGCTGCTTGCAGGTCAGGGCTGCGCGACCTGGAACGACCCGTCGAGCACCGCGCTCGACGCGTACCGAGCGGGTCGCTACGGCGACGCCGAGCTGATCTGGCTCGAGGCGCTCTCTCAGGCCGATGCCACGGGCGGAGACGATCCGCGCCTCGCGCAGAGCCTGCGCATGCTCGGGAACCTGTACATCCAGACGGGCCGCTTCGACGAGGCGCGCCCGATGCTCGAGCGCTGGCTGAAGGTGGTCGAGAGCAAGGGCGAGACCTCCGGAACCGACTTCGCGCAGGGGCTCGAGGCGATCGCCGGCATCGACCTCGTGCAGGGCGACCTCGATCACGCCATCTCCTCCTACGAGCGCGCCCTCCAGACACGCGAGGCGGGCGGCGAGAAGGAGGACATCGCGCTCGCCGAGACGCTCGAGCGGCTCGCGTCGTGCTACGACGCCAAGGGCTGGGGCGAGAACGCGCAGCCGCTCTACGAGCGCGCCGTCGAGATCCGCTCGCACGTGCTCGGCGGCTACGACGCGTCGCTGCCCGAGAGCCTGCACAGCGTCGCCGTGATCCGGCACGACCGCGGGGAGTACCAGGAGGCCGAGCAGTTCTACGTGCGCGCGCTGCGCATCGTCGATGCGAAGGGCCGCACGGACCTGTTCGCGTCCACGCTGCTCACCAACTACGGCAGCCTGCTGCGCATCCTGGGCCGGCCGAAGGAGGCCCTCGATGCGCTCGAGCGCGCTCGAGCGATGCTCGAGAAGCACGAGTCCGGCAACAAGGTCGCGCTCTCCAGCACGCTGAACCAGATCGCCGCGGTCTACGCCGACGAGGGTCGGCTGGACGAGGCGGAGTCGCTGCACAAGGACGTGCTCGAGATCCGCCGCGAGGCCTTCGGCGAGAACTCGCTGGCGGTGGCCTCGAGCCTCAACAACCTGGCGCTGGTCCACCAGGCGCGGCGCGAGTGGAAGGACGCGCAGGAGCTCTTCGATCGCGCGCTGCGCGTGCGCGAGCAGAACCTCGGTCCCAAGCACCGCAAGGTCGCCGCGATCCACAACAACCTGGGCGTGCTCTTCCGCCACGAGGGCGACCTGGCGAAGGCCGAGCAGGAGCTGCGCTACGCGGCGGACATGCTGAAGGAGACGGCCGGTCCGGATCATCCCGAGACCGCCATGGCGCTCCACAACCTGGCCGAGGTGCTGGTGAAGGAGGGCCGCTACGCCGAGGCGGGTCAGGCCGCTTCGCGCGCGCTCCAGGCGAAGCAGCGCGCCTTCGGACCCGAGCACCCGCGCGCGGCGGACACGCTCTCCCTGCTCGGCCTGGTGTCGGCCGCCGCCGGCAAGAACGACGAGGCGGAGGCCTACCTGACGCACGCCCTCGACCTCTGGAAGCGGAATCCGCCGGCGAGCCAGCTCCCGGTCGCCGAGGCGCTGGCCAACCTGGCGCTCGTGCGCCACGCGCAGGGCCGCTCGCAGGAGTCGGGACAGCTCTACGACGAGGCGATCGCGCACTTCGAGGCGGAGCTGCCCAAGGACGACCCGATGCTGGCGCGCGCCCGCGCGAACCGCGCGTTCGTGCTGGCGGGCGAGGGTCACGGCGACGCCGCGCGCGCGCGCTTCGAGTCGCTGCTGGCCGAGGAGCGGCAGCGCGTCGGCGACGACGACCCGGTCCTCGCGCGCACGCTGCTCTCGCTCGCCTCGCTCGAGCTCGAGCAGGATCTGCCGGCGCGCGCCGAGCCGCACCTGCGCCAGGCCGTGCGCCTGCTCGAGAGCACGCAGCCGCCCGAGCCTCGGGCGCTCGCCTTCGCGCTCGGCTCGCTGGCGGACGTCGCCGTGCGGAGCGGGCACCTCGCCGAGGCCGAGGCGCACTATCAGCGCGCGACGAAGATGCTCGCCGGCAAGAGCGGCGAGGACGCGCGGCTGCGCGGCACGCTGGTCGCGAACCTCGCGGCCGTGCGCGCCTCACAGGGCCACCCTGCCGAGGCGCTGCCGCTCTTCGACGAGGCGCTGGCGGCTCTGCGCGACTTCTACGGCCCCGAGCACGAGGCCGTGGCCCGGCTGCTCGAGGCGTCGGCCGCGGCGCAAGCCCAGGCCGGACACCTCGACGAGGCGCGCGGCCGCTACCAGAGCGCGCTGGCGATCCGCGAGCACGCGCAGGGCGACTCGCATCCGGACGTCGCGCGCACCCTCGATGGGCTCGGTGCGGTGCTGCTGGCGCAGCGCCAGACGGGCCCTGCGACGCAGGTGCTCGAGCGCGCCGTCGCGATCCACGAGAAGGGCGCCACGGCGCCGGTCGAGCTCGGGCTCTCGCTCCAGAGCCTCGGCCAGGCCTACGCCGCAGCGGGTCAGATGGAGCGCGCCGAAGAGACGCTGCGCCGCTCCCTCGAGATCGCGGAGAAGCAGCTCCCGCCGGGCGATCCGCTGGTCGTCGGCGCGCGCCGGAGCTACGAGCAGATCCAGAAGCTCGCGAGCTCGCCGCACCCCGGCCCGGCGGCCCCTGCGTCGGCTGGCGCTACGCCCGCGAAGGTCGCTCCCCCGGCGTCGATCGCTCCGCCGGCGTCGATCGCTCCGCCCGAATAGCGCCGACGCGCCGGGGCGTCAGCGTCCGGCGCGATGGTCCTCTACGGCCTTCGGCATCATCTGCGCAAGGAAGTCGTGCGGGAACCCGAGCGGGATCCTGCTGACCTCGTCGAGGCGCTGCTTGTGCTCGGGGTCGAGCTCGAACTCGAGGCAGCCGAGGTTGTCGTCGAGCTGCGCCCGCGTCTTCGCGCCGACGAGGGGCACGATGACGCCCTGGCCCTGGCGCACCCAGCTCAGCGCGACCTGGGCCGGCGTGCGGCCGATCTCCTCCGCGACCTTCACGACCTCGGCCGCGATGCCGAGGTCGCGCTCCTTGAGCGAGCCGCGGAGGCGGGCGCGTCCCGCCGCCCCGGCGTCCCGGTTGTACTTCCCGGTCAAAACGCCGGAGCCGAGCGTGTCCCAGGGCGTCACGGCCAGGTCCAGCGCCTTCGCCATCGGCAGCAGATCCCGCTCGGCGGAGCGGTCCATCAGGCTGTAGCGGATCTGGAGCCCCACGAACGGCGTCCAGCCGCGCAGCTCCGCAAGCGTGTTGGCGCGGGACACCTCCCAGGCGGGCGTATCCGAGACGCCGACGTAGAGGACCTTGCCCTGGCGCACCAGGTCGTCGAGCGCGCGCATCACCTCCTCGATCGGCGTCGTGAAGTCGCGCGCGTGGACCCAGTACAGATCGATGTAGTCCGTGCGCAGCCGCTTCAGGCTCTCGTGCACGGAATCCATCATGTTCTTCCGGCTGTTGCCGGATGCGTTCACGTCCCGCGACCGCGTCGGCCCGGTGTACTTCGTGGCGAGGACGATCCGCGCCCGCTCCTCCTTCATGAATTCGCCGAGGAACGTCTCGCTGCGGCCGCCGCTGTAGATGTTGGCGGTGTCGATGAAGTTGCCGCCGGCCTCCCGGAAGCCGTCGTAGACGCGGCGGCTCTCCTCCTCCTCGACGCCCCATTCCTTCGTGCCGAAGGTCATCGCGCCGAGGGCGAGCTCCGACACGCGCAGGCCGCTGTTTCCCATGAGTCGGTACTT
>Ga0335070_10009609_pt1 | contig 11313 bp, 11 predicted proteins | sample Lox_Sample_13_FD_206722 | JGI IMG/M metagenome (GOLD analysis project Ga0335070, IMG submission 206722) | Soil microbial communities from Loxahatchee National Wildlife Refuge, Florida, United States - Lox_Sample_1.3 | ecosystem: Environmental > Terrestrial > Soil > Wetlands | place: USA... | reverse complement strand
TGAAGGCCTGCACGTCCCCCCGATTGCCATTTTCAGCATCACCAACCGCTGCAACCTGCGCTGCAAGGGGTGCTACGCCCAGGCAATCCGAGGCGATGCACCGGAGGAGCTTTCCGCGGAAGCGCTTCGCGGGATCGTAGCCCAGGGGGATGAGCTCGGCGTATCTTTCTTCGTGATCGCCGGAGGCGAGCCCTTGATCCGGCACGAGATCGTGGACGTAACCAGGGATTTCCGCCGGGTCATATTCCTTCTGGTCACCAATGGTCTCCTCCTGGACAATGAGCTGATCGCTCGTCTCAAAGGCCAGCCCAACACCGTGCCGGTGCTGAGCATCGAAGGAAACGAGTCGGAGACCGATGGCAGAAGAGGCGCAGGTGTGCATGAACGCCTGCGCAGGAAGATGGAGGCATTGAAGGCGGCTGGAGTATTCTTCAGCCTTTCCCTTACAATCACGCGCGACAACTTCAGCACGGTAACGGCCCCCGGCTTCATCGAGGCGGCGATCCACGAGGGATGCCGGCTGTTCCTTTTTCTCGAATACACGCCCATTCGGGAGGGAACCGAGGAGTGGGTCATCACTGATTCTCAACGGGACGAGATGAAAACTCTCGTCGCCGACTTCAGGCGCAGGCACAAGGCCGTGTTCATCGCGGTACCTTGGGACGAGGAAGAGCAGGGGGGCTGCCTCGCGTCAGGAAGAGGTTTCGTGCACATCAGCGCGACCGGCGATCTGGAACCCTGCCCGTTTGCGCCATATTCCGACGTGAACCTGAGGCAGGTTTCCCTCAAGGAAGGCCTCAGGTCACGATTCCTCACTGTGATGCGGGCGAATCACGATCTGTTTGCAGAAACTTCCTCCGGCTGCGCCCTGTGGAACAACAGGGATCACGTGCGTACTTTGCTGGAGGAGAAAACCGGCTGACGGCGGGTGGGGAATGCAATCGGACACGGTGCAAAGCATAGGCTGAGGCCAGGGGCGCGTGCGCGGATTTGTCTCCATCGAAGTGGAGGCCTATGCAGGCTATAAGGCGGCCGAGACTCCCCGGGCGTTCGTCCTGCAGGGCCGCCGGTTTGTCATCGAGGAGATCGTCGATCGCTGGTACCAGGCCGACAGGGATCCGACTATCCCTCCTGCCGATTATTTCAAAGTGCGCTCCACGGACGGCGGCCTGTTTGTCATCAGGCGGGACAACGAGACCCAGGAGTGGTCTCTGCGGGAAGGCGACGCTCCCACCTGATCGTTGGCTCCACTGTGATCAAGGGCTTGTCTTCCACGCTCCCGGGTGTATGATGTTTGTCGAGAAGACTTGGTGGGTGGGGAGGGAATCCAATGAGTCCTCTCGAAGGCATCACGGGAGTCTCAGGCGTCGGGGCGCTGCGAGTCGCTCCCCTACGACAGACCAGCGCCGACGAGCATTCAGCCGCAGTTGCCGTCGAGCGCACGGCCCCGACCCCGACCGGTCCGGATCCGGCAACCGCGGCGTCAGCCCCGGTTGCCCGCCAACGGCCCTTTCTCTCCCCGCTGTCACCCCAGGCGGTCATTCGTCAGGCTGAGTTGCTGCTGCAGATCACCGCGACAGCGGCTTCCTCTCCTGCGTTACGGGAGATAGCGGCTGCTGCTTACCAGATGGAAATCGATGCGCGCAGGGAGATGGCGAGGGCCCGACTGGAGGGCATGACGGCTGGTCGGCAGTGGTTCGCCTGAAACCGCTGCGTTTTCAGAATATCCCGGGAATCAGCTTCTTTGTTCGTCTCATGTAATCCCTGTAGGCTGAGCCGAAGTGACCGAGCAGGGCCTTTTCCTCGACCGAGATGCGATAGAGTTGAGCCATCGCTGGAAAGAGAAGCATGACGACAAGGCTGAGCCAGTTCTCCAGCGCCAGGCCGAATCCCACGTCCATCAGGAGAGCCCCGAGATAGGAAGGATGGCGAACGACTCCATACAAGCCTTTGTCGATGATCCTGTGATCTGGCATGAAAGCGCCATCAACGGTGAAAAACTCACCGAGCGTTGCAACCGCTACCCAACGAAACACCAGACCGAAGGCAATGAGCGCGCATCCGATGTAGCCGATGGAGGGAGAGAGGATCATGACTTTTCCGAGCGCGCCCGTCGCGGGAGCCACCTTCAACACCACCGCCAGGGCGCCGGAAGAAGGGACTGCAACGTACATAAGGAGAGGATTGAGCCAGCCGGTGGAATGAGAAGATCCCTTCGAATGCTTGCGAAGGGCATAGAAGACCTCGGAAATGGTCCAGACGACGCACAGTGCAATAATCAGATACGTCAACGTCCCCATTCCGCCCTCCTACCGCCTCGTTCGAGCGCGTCTTTCCGTCGGCCGCGGCGGTTGAGAATGTCGTCCAGTGCTCGCCAGAGTCCGGGCAATATCGTCAAAGGCGCTTTTCATGATCGACAGATGCCCCTCGTGGGGAGAAAGATGCGCGACGCAGCGGGGGATGCGTCTGCAGAGGTAATTCGCCATTCCCAGCGGCGTGTTTCTGTCAGCCTCCCCTTGCCACACATGAACCGGCATGCGAATGGAATCAAGGGGAAATCCCCAGTCGCGAACGACGAGAGCCGCGTCCCAGGCTACTCCATGCACGCCGTTTCTCCACGACTCTCTCAGCGACCGATTTATGGACTGCTTGTGCTCGGCCTGCAGAACTCTGTCCGGGGCGGAGAACGCTATCTCATGCACTCTGTTTTCGTTCCGCAACGCCAAACGCATGAATGCCATCATCACCGCGGCCAGTCCGCTGCTTATCTGCGCTGTCTTGAGATAGGTGTACGCCAAAGGCGCCATTCCGGCGGTGATGCCGGGGATATCCAGCGGCGTCACGGCGCTCACGAGAACCGCTGCGGTCAGGCGATCCGCAATGGCTTTCGCGCAGACCAGAGCGTAAGGGGTTCCCCCCGAGAATCCCAGGACGGCAAACCTGCCCAGGCCGAGGCGGTCCGCGGCATGGGCGACGTCCCGCGGCCAATCCATGAGTGATCGCCCGGGCAGGAAGGGCGACAGTCCGAATCCCGGACGATCGATGGCAATCAGCCGCAGTCCATGTCTGCGGAGTTTCACTTCGTCGAAAAGGTAGCTGTCCAGTCTCGAGCCGGTATTTCCGTGGAAATAGAAGACAGGATTCCCGCCGGCAACGCCGTATTCCGCATATCCCAACTGACGGCCGGACGGGAGCGTGAGCATGTTGTCCTCTCTGGTGTTCGTAGTACGAGCATACTCCCGAAGGACTCGACGTCAAGGGAGCAACACGGTGACAATTTCCAGCCCGTCCCGCGTTAGATACTGCAAGAAGAGGACATCGCTATGAACGGTATAACGATCAGGGGCTTGTCCAAGGACTATCATCTCGGAAAAACAGTGGTTCGAGCGCTCAGAGCGATCGACCTGGAGATCAAGAGCGGGTCCTTCGCGTGTGTCGCGGGACCTTCCGGGAGCGGCAAGACGACGCTTCTCAACATGATCGGCCTCATCGACGCGCCCACGGCCGGGAGCGTTCGGATTGCGGGACAGGACATCCAGACCTTGTCGGAGCAGGCCAGAACCCGCTACCGCAGCAGGACCCTCGGATTCATCTTCCAATCCTTCAACCTGCTGCCGGTTCTCGATGTGTTCGAGAACATCCACCTGCCCCTCATCCTCCACAGCGAGCTTGCCCGCGAGGAGAAGCGGGAACGGGTCATGGAGCTGGTGCGCGCCGTTGGACTCGAGGATCACGTCCGGCACAAGCCTTATGAGCTCTCCGGGGGCCAGCGGCAGCGGGTGGCCATCGCGCGGGCGCTCGTCACGCATCCTCGTATCGTCCTTGCCGATGAGCCGACGGCCAACCTCGACTCGGTCACGGGAAACGAAGTGCTCGATCTCATGGAGCGGATCAACGCTGAACGGGGAACCACGTTCATCTTCTCATCGCACGATCCGGGCATCATGAGGCGGGCAAAGCGCGTCATTCGACTGCACGACGGCGAGGTCGAAGCAGCATGAGAGAGCGCTTTCAACTCTGCCTGAGGAACCTCGCACGCCACGCCTGGAGAACGCGCATCATCCTCCTGATCGCTCTGTTCGGGGCTTTCCTGACGTTCCTTTCGGAGAATCTCCTCGAGGATGTGTCGCGAAAGCAGTCCGATATGTTCGGCAGAGCGTTCGCCGGGCACTTTCGGGTGCTGGCGAAAGGGATTGAGACCAAGAACACGTTCGGCTTTTACCACTACGAGCCCGAGGAGATGCTGGAGCCGGACGAAATCTCCTCCATAAAGACATACTTGGCGGGCGTTCCCGAGGTGAGCGGCGCGCAGGAGAGGATCATCTTCAGCGGCCTGGTCTACGGCGTGGATGACGCGGAGAAGGGTTTCCAGGGAATCGCGATGGATATGGGCTCCTACGACAAGGAGCTCAGGGACCTCTATTACGCCAGGGGTTCCGCGGTCCGCCCGGGGGAGGCGCAGGCCTGCGCAGCCACGTGGCACGAATACGAGAAAAACAAGAACGTCGAGGTCGGGAGGCAGTACGTGTTTCTCATGCCAAACCGCGAGGGTGAGTTTGTCGATCGCTTCGTGACGGTGAAGGGCGGCATCGACTATCGCACGATGCCCAGGGATATCATCGGGATGGGGAGCATGTTCTTCGACCTGGATGGATTTCGGTCCCTCGTGGGGTATTCCAAGCCACTCGCTTCCGAAGTAGTCGGGTTTCTCAAGGACGCGCGAACGGCGAACCGCGTCCTGCCTTGTATCGACTCGTACCTGCGCGAGAACCATCCCCGGCTGAAGGTCGTCTCCTGGCGCGAGTATGCCCCGATCTTCGCGGAGATCGTGCTCGGATTCGATGTCATGATGCGCACGGTTGAGGCCATCCTCATCGCCATCTGCGTGCTGCTCGTGATCAAGCTGACGACTTTCTCCATCATCGAGCGATACAGCGAGATCGGCACCATGCGCGCCCTGGGCTTCGGCCGCGCGGATATCGCGCTGCAGTTCGCCCTGGAGGGATTCCTCATCATCGCCGCTGGCGCTCTCGCTGGTTTTCTCCTGGCTGCCGGCGTGATCTGCGTCCTTCACCTCACCGGCATCCACAACACGCTCACCTTCTTTGCCTGGGTCATCGGAGACGGGTTCTCCCCGGGCTTCTACGCGGACAAAGTCGTGAGCGTTACTCTCATTTTCCTCGCGGTTGCCGTGCTGGCCCCCCTTCTTCCAGCGCTCCAAGGCTCGCGCCTCTCCATCCTCAGGACGCTGGAAAAGAGGTAGCTGACATGGATCTCCTGCGCTACATGACGAGCAACATCCTGAGAAGACCTCTGCGGGCGCTCTTCGTGGTCGTGGCTGGTTTTCTCAGCGCGACCGTTTTGGTCTTCTCCTTTGCCCTCGGCGCCCGCACCACCGAGCACGTTCGATCCGACACCATCGCCAAGTGGACGGGCCACCTGTGGATTTCAAAAGCTGATGATTTCGAGTTCAAGGACGAGCGGCTTGCCAGCTACCGCAACCAGGCCGGCGCGGTGCGAAGCTATCTCGAACACAGTCCCGACACGTCCCTTCTGGTTCCGTGGTACACGGGGGTCTGCGAGATCCAGGCGGGCACCAGCAGGCAATACCTCATGTTCAACGCAACTGACTTCGAGAAGGACCAGCCGCTCGTGTCCCGCACGGAGCTCGCCGCCGGCAGGGTGCCGGGCGCCTCGGACGAGTACGGGCTTCTCATCACGACCGTGCTGGCGGAGAAATATGGTCTGCGAGTCGGCAGCAGCATCACGGTCTTCATTCCTTCCGCTTTCGGAGCTCGCAACGCCATGGACTTCATCGTCACGGGCATCGAGCGTGCGTCCGCACCGTGGTATGACGACCATATCATCATCCGAGCGGCTGACTATGTCACCATGACGGAGCTCGGCGACGCCTTTCCTTTCTACAAGGCCTATGTAAAAGACGAACGAGCGATTCCGAAAATGGTCGCGGATCTCAAGACCGTCGTGAAGGATTTCCGCGTCAAGGGGTACCGTGATGACGATTTCGTGCGTTTTCTCCTGTCCCTCGGCACGACAAACATCCTCATGTTCGGCTTCATGGCGATGATCATCTTTCTCGCCCTGCTGATCGGGATCCGCTCTGTCATCCTGACAAACATCTTCGATCGGCGTGACGAGATCGGCACCCTGCGCGCCCTGGGATTTCCCCGCGGGACGGTGCGCAATCTTTTCTTCGGCGAGTCGCTTGCGGCCCTCCTTGTGGGATACCTCCTGGGCGTTGGGGCTGTGGCCCTCGTGGATGTCTGGTTCAACGCGACCATCGTCCGCCCGCCGCTCCTCATGCTGCAGTACATGTTCGGCATGACCCGAATGGCCATCACGGTGAACATCGAGAGCGTGACCGTGCCGTTCCTGCTCCTCTTCATCGTGCTGTTCCTGACGACGTTTCGAACCGTGGGGCGGGAGACGGAAAAGCATGCGGTTGTCCAGATGGCCGATCGATAGAAGTCACATGGAGGAACGATGAAAAGGCTCGCTTTCGTGCTGATTGCCGTTGCCGCGGCGCTGCCCCTGGCAGCCCAGAGCTTCCCCGAGGGTGATGTTGTCGCCTACATCGACAAAGTCGACGCGGTGACGCTGCCGGTGAACAGCAAAGGGCGCATGGCGGTTGTCGACACGTTTTCCAGCGGAGACGACCGGGCATCCGATGGATTCTTTGTCCGCAAGGACAACCGTGTGGTGTGGGTCGCCACCGCCCCCGCGTCGCAGAAGAACTTCGCTCTCCTGCGGGACCAGGATGTGTTCTGGCAGAGGTTCGCCGCCACCAACAAGGTCGTGAAGACCTCCGCGACCGCAAACTCCCGAGGGGGAGAAACATCGAATCTCGATCTCACGCGGTTCAATACGAACCTCGATTACGCCGTCAAGTACCTTGGCGAGGACGATGTCGATGGCAAGGCCTGCTACCGCTTCGAGCTGCGGGCAAAGAACCGCAAGCTTGCCTACAGTCTCGTTCAGCTCTGGGTCGAGAAGTCGACGAGGATACCGGTGAAGAAGGCATTCTTCGCCGTTTCGGAGAAGGTCCTCAAGTATTACACGGTCACGAAGGCGGAGATGAAGGATGGACGCATCGCGGAAATGGAAATGCAGTACGTCGATGCGCTGAAGCCGCAGGATACGAGCCGGCTGCGGATCTTCGACATTACACCACTTTCCAGCGTCCCCGAGCAGTTCTTCACGCGCGAGTACCTGGAATCCGGCCGCCTGTATCCCTACGAGTTCTGATCATGAAAAGTTCGGTTCTCGCTACTGCCCTGGTCATCGCGCTGGCGGGGCATGCGGCCGCCCAGGACCAGGCAGCGTTCAAGCTCTCAGGCGATGTCGATGCGCAGGCAATCTCCAGCGCGCAGAACATGTCCTCCGTTTTCCAGGGATTCACGCCCTTCTCCGAAGTGGCTGCCGGGGGGATCATCGACGGCAAGCTTGCGTTTTCGAGGCGTTACACGACCCTCGGGCTGTTCGATTTCACGTTCCAGGAAAACAACGTCCTCGACCACAACGGGGCCAAGATCGAATCCCTTTCTCTCCTCGTGAACGAGCTGTACGCGGACCTGAACTACGGGGACTTGCTATACCTGCGCCTGGGCAAGCAGCGCCTGAAGTGGGGCGCGGGATTCATCTACAACCCATCTGATCCTGTGAATCCGCCCAAGGACCCGACCGCTCTGCGAGCCGTTCGGGAGGGAGTGACGGCCCTGAAGCTCGAGGTCATAACCAAGCCCCTTTCTGTCATGACCTTTGGAGTTCTCTATGATGTTCTCGGCCAGACAGGAGTGGGATCCCGTGTTTCCACTCCGCTCATTCCCAATACTGATCTCGCTCTTTCAGGGTACTGGAGCCAGAACGAGTCGTGGACGCTCGCTCTGAACGCATCCGTCGCTCCGTTGTATGAAATGCCCGGCTGGGACACGCTTCAGCTCTGGTTCGAAGGGTGCATCTACGACAAGGCGCGCTATCTCCTGGTATCCTCTGCGCCCGCAGTCTATCCCTACTACAGTTTTCTCACGGGTGGTACGGCGACGCTCCCTGAGATACGGACCGTCGTGCTGCTGGAGTACTACCATCTCTCTGAAGGTCTTTCCGCCGGCGATCTTGCGGGCGCGTACCAGGGCGTGCGAGCGGGGACGGTTCCCCGATCGTACATGGCGGGGCGGCCGGCGCGTCTGGGATCAGACTACCTTTTCATTTCCGTAACGCAACCAACGCTGACGGATGACGGGAACCTCGTATTCGACAAGATCGGGCTGCTGGCATCCTGTCTCGTGAGCCTCACCGACGCATCGTTCTTCGCCACCGGAGGCGTCACCACGACATTCGTGAAGGACTCGGAAGTGGATCTCACCGTCACGTGGGCGAACGGGGGGCCCGAGACCGAGTTCGGCAACGCACTGTCCTCCGTCGCGGTGACCCTTGACGCGAAAGTCTTTTTCTAACGGGAGATGCCTCGCGCAGGTATATTCATACTGGTGGGTCGATGAAAGTTCCGAGAGCGTTCCTGCTGACAGTCCTTCTCGTTCTGGAAGCAGGATGCAGTCAACTCTACACAGTCCAGCCGGTGCCGCCCGGTTCGGGGAGCGCCCCGTTCGGGGATGCTGTCAGCCTCGCTTTCGACGCATCAGGCAATCTCTTCATTGGCGGCGTGACCGGCACGACTGCCTCTCAGATGCCCTGCTACTGGGGAAACGGGTCCCTTGTTACGACCATGCCGGTCGGCACAGGCAACTACGCGTTCTCGATCGGCCTGGGCGCTGTTGATGTTTCGGGAAACTTCTTCGTCGCAGGCTCAGTGGGACCCGTTGAGGCAGCGCTTCTGCCCTGCTCCTGGGAGAATGGCGCGCTTTCCTATCTTTCGGTCGGCCTGGGGAATGCGGCGGGAATGGCGATCGGCGTTGCGACCGACAGCAAGAAGAACCTCTACCTGGCCGGAGGAGTCGGGCCCTCCAGCTCTTCGCTGAACCCGTCGCTCTGGACGAATGGGGTACAGGCCAATCTTGCCACTGGAACAGGCAATTCCTGGGGCGTCGGGAGCGCCGTCGTGCTGGACGCGTCGGGGAATGTGTACGTCGGCGGAGAGGTTGGCGTATCGAGCGCAGCCCCGTTGCCTTCGTATTGGGAAAACGGAAGCCTGTCGATTCTTCCCATGGGAACGGGAAACTCCTGGGGAGAGGTCACAAACGCGGCGGTGGACAGTCACGGCAATCTCTACTTTGCCGGAATCGTCGGAGCATCCGGCTCGGTTCCGATGCCCTGCTATTGGGAGAACGGCAGCCTGACAATCCTTTCCGTGGGAGCCGGGAACACCCTTGGATGGGCAAGCGGCGTGGCTGTTGACGGCTCAGGCAACCTCACGATCGCCGGCGCCTCCGGGACCTCCCTGGGAACACTTGTTCCCTGCTTCTGGAGAAACGGCTCCTTGAGCTTTCTGCCGACTGGTCCCGCGAGCCAATACGGCTTCACCAACGCGGCGGCTGTCGACGCCTCCGGGAACGTCTTCATCGTCGGGGACGTGGCGACTTCCACATCCCAGGCGCCGTCGTACTGGAGAAACGGCGCTCTGACTCTTCTGCCGCAGGCATCACCGGGACTCGCGCTGGACGGCCGGCGGGTTGAAGGCAACCGGCGGCTGCACTAGGCTCCTGCACCCGCCGCGGCGCGGCCTGCCCGCGCAGCATGCTTGCCGCTCGCTCCCTCGACTGGTATCCTGAGCGTCATATGTCAGCCCGGCTCAAGGACAAGATCGCTGTCGTTACCGGCGGCACACGCGGTATCGGCCACAGCATCGCTGAAGCCCTTCTCGATGAAGGGGCAAGCGTGTATATCTGCGGTCACGATGACGGGTTTCTGAAGAGCGCTCTCGAGCGGCTTCGGAAAAAGGCAGGCGACGCGGTAGATGGCTCGCTTGCCGATATGCGCCGCTACGATGAATGCCGCGGGATGATCCGCAAGGCGGCGGACCGCTTCGGCGGGATCGACATCCTGGTCAATAGCGCCGGGATCGGCATCTTCAGGCCAGTGGACCAGCTCACCCCGGCGGAGTGGGATGACACGATTGCGACAAACCTGTCGGGCGTCTTCTACTGCTGTCATGAAGCGATTCCCCTGATGCGCGAGCGGGGCGGCGGGTACATCTTCAACATATCGAGCCTCGCCGGGATCAACGCTTTCGCGGGCGGCGGGGCCTACAATGCGTCGAAGTTCGGGCTGAACGGATTCAGCGAAGCGCTCATGCAGGACATCCGATACGACGGAATCCGCGTGAGCTACATCATGCCGGGCAGCGTCGACACTGACTTTGCCGCGGCTCCCGGCTCCAAGCCCCGGGAGGGCTGGAAGCTCTCCGCGCAGGATATTGCCAAAGCGGTCGTCGACCTTTCCCTGTATCCCAGCGGCTCGCTGGCAAGTCGAATCGAGCTCCGTCCGGCGAAGCCTCCCCGCAAGTGAGGGAGGAAGCGTGCGCTACGCGGTGATCCTTGCCGGCGGGTCCGGCACCCGGTTGTGGCCCATGAGCCGGGCATCGATGCCCAAGCAGATGCTGCCGTTCATCAATGGGAGAAGCCTTCTCGAGCATTCCTGGGAGCGGCTGGAAGGGCTCATTGATAGGGAAAACCGCCTGGTATGCGCATCCGAGGACCAGAGGGCAATGATCGCTCAGAGCCTCGGAGGTCTCGGGTCCGCGCAATTCCTTGGAGAGCCCGAGGGACGCGACACGCTTGCCGCCATTGGATACTCGGCGGCCATCGTGGCTCGGAGGGATCCCGAGGCAACGATCGGCGTTTTCACCGCTGACCACATCATCGAGCCGGTGGAGAAGTTCCGCGAAATCGTAGCCGAGGGATACGGGCTCGCCGAGCAGGAGAAAAACGCGCTGGTCACGTTCGGCATAACGCCAAGTCGCGCTGCAACGAGTTACGGGTACCTGAGCCTCGGAGCGGTGGCTCGGGACCAGGCCAGGGTCGTCGAGCAGTTCCGGGAAAAGCCGGACCGCGGGACGGCGGAACGCTGGCTCGCGGAAGGCCCGTCGCGGTTTCTCTGGAACAGCGGCATGTTCGTCTGGAAGGCCTCCGTGTTCCTGGACTGCGTTCAGCGGTACGAGCCTGATACGCGCGCCGGGCTGGCGCGTATCGCGGATGCGTGGGGAACCGCCGAGTTTCCTGCTGTCATCGGCTCAGTGTACCCGTCGCTTCGGAAAATCAGCGTCGACTTCGCCGTCATGGAGAAGGCTTCCCGCGACAGCAGGGTTCGAGTTTTGGCCATCCCGATGGATCTCTCGTG
>Ga0335070_10009608_pt1 | contig 11313 bp, 6 predicted proteins | sample Lox_Sample_13_FD_206722 | JGI IMG/M metagenome (GOLD analysis project Ga0335070, IMG submission 206722) | Soil microbial communities from Loxahatchee National Wildlife Refuge, Florida, United States - Lox_Sample_1.3 | ecosystem: Environmental > Terrestrial > Soil > Wetlands | place: USA: Florida... | reverse complement strand
GGCTGCCACCGGGTTCTGCGGAGCTGACGGCTCGCCCGCACGCCGGAGCGACGGCAGCTGCGCGTACCAGCTCGGCGCCACGCGTTGCAGCAACGGAACCAGCGGTGCGCCCGGCGACGACGCCAGCAGGCGTTCCAGAGCTTCGAGGACGGGCATGTAGGGCTCGCGCGGCCCGTACTGTTGAACACACTGGCCGCGCAGCACGCGCACGTCGGCATCACGCAATACAGAACGGAGAAACTCCTCCACGACGGTCGTCTTGCCGATACCGGCCTCGCCCGTGACGAAGACGACCTGGCGCGTTGCGCCGCGCGCGCGGCGGAAGCAATCATGCAGCCGGCTCAACTCGCCCTGCCGCCCGACGACCAGGGGCCTAGACTCCGCGACCGACGGCCGGGGCTTGTCGCTGGCAACTGGAAGCGACTCGCGGACCGGGGCGATGAACCGAAACCCGCGCCGGTGCACTGTCTCGATGAACCGCGACTTGCGCGCGTCGTCTCCCAGCGCCTTGCGCAGCTCGCGGATGCATTGCGTCAGCGTGTCCTCCGAGACCGCGGCGCCCCGCCAGATTTCGCGGTGCAATGCGTCCTTGGTGACCAGCAGCCCGGGTTGCTCGACGAGGTAGCGCAGCACGTCCCAGGACTTTGGACGCAGCCGGATGACGCGCTCGCCGGCCCACAGCTGCTCGCCGACAAGATCCAGCCGAAAGGCGTCAAAGACCAACCAACGCCTCGGTATCGCCGAGACCTGGGTATTCATCGGATCCCCCGGGGGACTTTAGGAGAAATTTCGGAAGTCTTTCAAGACTCGCAGGACGCGCGCGGGATAGGCGTTTCGGCGGGGAGATGGCCGATGAAGGCACTACGCACCAAGGGGGTCGCAGCGCAGACGGCTCAGGATGCGCAGCCTGGCCCCGAGCTGCCGTCCGATAAGGCCTTCGTTTTGCAACTCACCCGCGACACGGATCCGCGGCTGCAGACGTTCTCCGGTCGAGTGGAGCATCTCTCGAGCGGGCGGCGGCTGCGCTTCGAGGCACTGGCGGATTTTCTGGCCGCGTTGCGGCGGTTGCTCGAGGAGACGACGCAGCAATGACGCGGATGCCCGACAGTCCGCACCGCAGCCCACCGGTTGGTGTGACGTTGCGGATGGGGCTGGTCCCTCGCCTGGGAATGGGCATCTCCCACGGATGGGATGTCGATCGGACGACAAACCGCCGGGTTGGCCATCCGGCGCCTGGCATTGCCCATGCTGACAAATGTCAGCGGGAGAGTTTTGCCGATGCCGGGCTGTTGCCGGCATCGAAGGAACGCGAGGGAAGCGTAACGTACGCGAACGTACGACCCAGGCCGGGTGAGCGAACCGGCCTAGGCGATCTGCCGGTCCACGGCAAGGAGGGAAGAGCGATGCAAGCAACGCGCGTGAACCACGGTTGGAACCTGATGGGTACATCGGTCCTGGCTGGAATGGTCGTGCTGCTCCTGACGATGCCCGCGTGCACCGCCACGCGCGGCCGGCGCGGTACGCCCGAGGAGTCGGGCTTTCTGCGGGACTACGCGCAGCTCCAGAAGTCCCCCGATTACCCCGCTTCCCTCGTCTACATCAGGCCTGGCGTCCAATGGGCGAGCTACAACTCGGTCCAGCTTGAGTCCGTCGGGCTGTGGGGCAACGAGAGCACCCAGAACCTGAGCGCCGAGGATCGGCAAATGCTCACCGACATGCTCTACACGAGCCTGTATAACGAGCTCTCGAAGTACTTCGTGGTCACCAATCAGGCGGGGCCGAACACGCTCCGGATGCGGGTGGCGCTGACGCAGGAGCAAGGGGCCAAGGTCGGCCTGCGAACCGTTACCACCGTGGTGCCGCAACTGCGCGTGGTCGGAACCCTCGTCGGTCTCGGGGGCGACACCGCGACCACGGTCGGCAGTGCGACGGTGGAAATGGAGATTCTGGATCCGGTGACCAATCAGCGATTGGCGGCGGCGGTGGACAGCCGTGCCGGCACCAAGGTCCTCTTCGCCAAGCGCGCCTATCAGACGTGGGGCGACGTCGGGGTCGCGTGCGACTACTGGTCGCAGCGCATTTCGTGGCAGCTGGCGCGCCAGGGCGTGCAGCGCAAGCCGGGGGTGGCCATGCCGGAAGAGCCCTCGGAGAGTCGTACGATCTGACGGCAGCGGCGCGGTCGGTCCGTGCCTGAGCGGAACCCGCCGGTAGAACGGTCACGCCATGGCGAAAGCAACGCAACCAGACCAACCGCTCGACCTCACGGATTTCTTCTCCGCTGCCGAGGCGCGCACCGACCGCTGGCGGCAGCTCTGTGCCCTCGGGCGCGCGTGGGAATCCGCGGTGGCGACGGCGCAAGCGGATGCGCCGCTGCACGCCGCGGTGGCGAAACTGTTCGCCGAGCTGAGTCCGCTCGAGAGCTACTGGGCGTATCCCGGCCCGCGGTTGTGCGCCGCGGTGGCCGAGGCCATCGAGGAACGCAACGCCGGCGTGTTCGCCCGGCTCGTCCAGAAGATCTCCGCCACCCTGCTCACCGGCGCCTATCGCTACGAGAGTGCGGCCTGGGATCCGCTGCAAGAGAACGACGGGCGCGCCGGCGATGTCCTGCCCCCCGATCTGCAGGCCGGTGAGCTGCACAAGCCGTACTTCGAAGTGCTGGTCGTCACGCCCAACGACCCGAGCACCTGGGACCGCGCCCGCGCCGAGTTGAAGCGCCTGCGACGCGGCGAGGATGCGTTCAACTACGAGATCGTCCAGGTCGGCAGCTTCGAAGACGGCGTCCTGGGTACGATCTTCAACCACAACGTGCAAGCCGTCGTCATCTACGACGGTTTCCGATTTCCCTCGCGGCACGATCTGCCGGGTCTGCGCGATTTCCTCTTGCGCGCACGCCACGTCGAGGCCTCGGCGCTCCAACCCGGGGCGATGGCCACCACCCTGGCGCGCATGGTCAAGAACTATCGCCCGGAGCTCGACCTGTTTCTGCTGACCGATCGCGCCGTCGAGAGCCTCGCGGGCAGCGAGGAGGCCGCGCCCTTCCGGCGCATCTTCCACGCGGTCGACGAGGTGATGGAGCTCCACCTCGCGATTCTCGAGGGGATCAACGAACGCTACGACACGCCGTTCTTCTCGAACCTGAAGCGCTACGCGCAACGCCCGGTGGGCACGTTCCACGCGCTGCCCCTCGCTCGGGGCAAGTCGGTCTTCCGCTCGAACTGGATCCGCGACATGGGCCAGTTCTACGGCACCAATCTCTTCCTGGCCGAGTCGTCGGCAACCACGGGCGGGCTCGATAGCCTGCTCGAGCCCACCGGTAACATCAAGAAAGCGCAGGAGCTGGCCGCGCGGGCGTTCGGCGCGCAGCGCGCCTATTTCGCCACCAACGGCACGTCCACTTCCAACAAGATCGTCGTGCAGGGCATCTGCAAGCCCGGCGACATCGTCATCGTCGACCGCAATTGCCACAAGTCGCACCACTACGGTTTCGTGCTGACCGGCGCGCAGCCGTACTACGTCGAGGCCTACCCGCTGACGCAGTACTCGATGTACGGCGCCGTGCCGCTGCGCACGATCAAACAGGCGCTCCTCGATTGCAAAGCCGAGGGGCATCTCGATCGCGTCAAGGTCGTCGACCTGACCAACTGCACGTTCGACGGACACGTGTACAACACCAAGCGCGTGATGGAGGAGTGCCTCGCCATCAAGCCGGACCTGATCTTTCTGTGGGACGAGGCGTGGTTCGGCTTCGCGCGCTTCAACCCGTTCCATCGCCGACGCACGGCGATGGGTGCGGCCGCCGCGCTGGCGGCGCGCTATCGCGAGCCGGCCTATCGTGACGAGTACAAGAAGTTCGCCGCCAAGGCCGGCAAGCTCGACCCCAAGAACGCCAAGCTGCTCGACCTGCACCTGTTCCCGGACCCGGACAAAGTGCGCATCCGCGTCTACGAGACCAACTCGACGCACAAGTCGATGTCGGCGCTGCGCCAAGGCTCGATGATCCTGGTGTGGGACGAGGACTTCCATCTCGTCGAGGGCCCGTTCGAGGAAGCGTTCTTCACGCACACCTCGACGTCACCGAACCAGCAGATCATCGCGTCGCTCGACGTCGCGCGGCGGCAGATGGAGCTGGAAGGCTACGAGCTCACCATGCGGGCGGTGGAGCTGGCGCTCAAGCTGCGACGCGAGGTGAACGGCCATCCGCTGATCTCGAAGTACTTCCACATCGCCACCCCGGCCGACATGATCCCCGCCGAGTTCCGCGCCTCCGGGGTCGTGGACTACGGCCGACCGCATTCCACGTGGAGGGAAGTGCTCGAAGCGTGGGACGACGACGAGTTCGCCCTCGATCCGACGCGTCTGACGCTGGTGTGCGGCGGCGCGGGCTTCGACGGCACGCAGTTCAAGACCCTGCTCGCGGACCGCTTCGACATCCAGATCAACAAGACCTCGCGCAACAGCATCCTGGTGCAGACCAACATCAACAACACCCGCAGCGACGTGGCGCTGCTGATCAAGGTGTTGGCCGACCTGTCGCACGAGATCGAGCACCGTCTGGCGCAGGGCGGCGCCGCGGAACGGGCGGCGTTTGCGGCGCGGGTGAAGTCGTTGATGACTGACGTGCCAGACCTGCCGAACTTCAGCCGCTTCCACACCGCCTTCCGCGACAATCCCAAGGCGGCGTCCAACGAGGGGCACATGCGCCCGGCGTTCTTCCTGGCGTACGACGAGGCCAACTGCGAGTTCGTGCCCCTGGCGAGCACCGAGATCGACGCACGGCTCAAGAAGGGCCCCGAGCTGGTGTCGGCGAACTTCGTCATTCCGTACCCGCCGGGCTTCCCGATCATGGTGCCGGGCCAGGTGATCACCGCCGAGACGATCGCCTTCATGCGTAAGCTCGACGTCAAGGAGATCCACGGCTACCACGCCGCGCACGGCTTGAAGTTGCTCAAACCCGCGGTGCTGGCGGCGCGCAAGACCTCACGCGTCGACCGGTGACCCCATGGACTGGCTCATCACGTCGTTCCGACACTACCCCGAGCTGGCGATCTTTCTGACCCTCGGCCTGGGCTACTGGGTCGGCAACTTGAAGCTCGGCAAATTCAGTCTCGGCTCGGTGACCGGCGTGCTGCTCGCCGGCGTGCTCGTCGGGCAGATGCAGATCACCATCTCGCCGCACGTCAAGTCGGTCTTCTTCATCATGTTCCTCTTCGCGGTCGGCTACGGCGTCGGGCCGCAGTTCTTCCGCGGCTTGAAGAGCGACGGGGTACCGCAAGCGATCTTCGCCGTGCTGCAATGCCTGATTTCGCTGGTCGCCGCGTTCGTGGTCGCCAAGCTCTTGGGCTTCGACACGGGTGCCGCGGCGGGGCTGCTGTCCGGATCGCAGACAATCTCGGCGGTGCTCGGGGTTGCCACCGATGCGATCAACCGACTGGAGATCCCGCCCGACCAGAAGACGGCGCTCCTCAATCACATGCCGGTCGCCTACGCGGTGACGTACATCTTCGGCACGGCAGGCTCGGCCTGGCTGCTCGCGTCGATCGGGCCGAAGCTGCTGCGGGTCGACATCGCCGCCGCATGCAAGGAGCTGGAAGCCCAACTGGGTGCCGGCGAAGAAGAGCCCGGTGTCATCACGGCGGCGCGCCGGTTCGATGTGCGCGCCTACCGGGTCACCAACGAGCGCCTGGATGGCAAGACGGTCGCCGAGGTGGAGGAGTACGTCAAGGAGACGCGGACCACCATCGAGCGGATCCGCCACGGCGGTCGCGTCACCGATGCCGATCCCGCCACTGTGATTCACCAGGGTGACGTGATCGCGGTCGTCGGCCGCCGCGAGGTGTTGGTGGAATCCGGCCTCGGCATCGGTCCTGAAGTCCAGGACTTCGAGCTCATGGACTTCCCCGGTCAGGTCATGGACGTGGTGATCACGAACAAAGCCGTGGCCGGTCAGACCCTTCAACAAATCGGGCAATCCGAGATCGGGCGTGGGGTCTACCTTCGAAGTCTCACTCGGGGCGGGCTCGAGATGCCGTTCACGCTCGGCACGACCGTCGACCGCGGCGACGCGCTGCAAATCGTCGGCTCGAAGCGCAACGTCGAACGCGCCGCCGCCGAGTTGGGCTACGCCGATCGGCCCACCAACGCGACCGACATGGTGGTGGTCGGAATCGGGATCGTGCTCGGCGGCCTCGTCGGCGCTGTGACCATCCGGGTCGGCGGCATCCCGCTGAGTCTCAGCACGAGCGGCGGCGCGCTCTTGGCCGGGCTGGTGTTCGGGTGGCTGCGCTCGGTGAACCGCACCTTCGGCCGCGTGCCCGCGCCGGCGCTGTGGGTGCTGAACAACGTCGGTCTCACCACGTTCATCGCGGTGGTCGGCATCACCTCCGGGCCCAGCTTCGTCGCCGGCTTGAAGGCCGCGGGACTCAGCCTGCTGCTCGCCGGCATCGTCACGACCTCGGTGCCGCTGATCGCCGGCGTGCTGATGGGCAAATATCTCTTCAAGTTCCATCCCGGCATCATCCTCGGCGTTGCAGCCGGAGCCCGCACGACGACGGCGGCGCTCGGGATGATCGAGGACGTCGCCAAGAGCAAGGTGCCGGCCCTCGGTTATACGGTGCCGTATGCCGTCGGCGCCATCCTGCTGACCATTTGGGGCTTGGTGATCGTGCTGCTCATGCAGTGACTCGCACCCCAATGAGGAAGAGCTGAAACCATGGCGACCACAACCAGGAAGAGCGCAACGTCGCGGGCCGAGCAGCGGGCGCTGCTCAAGCTGAGCCCGTTCGAGCTCAAGGACAAGCTGATCTCGCTCGCCGCCGCGAGTGCCCGCGAGAGCGCGGTGCAGATGCTCAACGCCGGGCGCGGCAATCCGAACTGGATCTGCACGACGCCGCGTGAGGCGTTCGGCACACTGCTGCGCTTCGGCATCGAAGACTCGCGCCGTGGCGTCAACGTCCCGGACCTCGGCCGCACGCCGGAGCGCGACGGCCTCGCGCGGCGCTTCTCTGCATTTCTCGAAGCCAACATCAACGCGCCCGGCGCCAAGCTGCTGCGGGCGTCGTTCGACTACGGCGTGCGGGTGTTGAAGTTCGACGCCGACACCTTCGCGCTCGAGCTCGCCGAGGGCGTCATCGGCTGCATGTATCCCGTGCCGGACCGGATGCTGAGCTGCACCGAGCGCATCGTGCACGAGTTCCTCGCCCGCGAGATGTGCGCCGGGAAGCCGCCGGCCGGCCGCTTCGACCTCTTCGCGGTCGAGGGCGGCACGGCGGCGATGTGTTACATCTTCGATTCCCTGATGCTCAATTGTCTGCTGCATCGCGGCGACACCATCGCGCTCGGGGTGCCGACGTTCACGCCGTACATCGAGATCCCGCACTTCGACCGGTACGCCTTCAAGGTCGTGAACCTCGACGCCGGCACGGAACGTCGGGCGGATGGCACGCACTCATGGCAGTACGCCGACGCGGAAATCGACAAGCTGGCGGACAAACGCATCAAGGCCTTCTTCCTGGTGAACCCGAGCAACCCGCCGTCCTACGCGATGCGCGCCAGCTCGATGAAACGGCTGGTCAAGCTGGTGAAGACCAAGCGGCCCGACCTGATCATCATCACCGACGACGTCTACGGCACCTTCGTACCCGGGTTCCGGTCGTTGATGGCCGAGCTGCCGCAGAACACCATCGGCGTCTACTCGTACTCGAAGCACTTCGGGTGCACCGGGTGGCGACTCGGTGTGGTGGCGATCCACCAGAACAACATCTTCGACAAGCTGCTGGCGCGATTGCCTGCCAAGGACCGCGGGGTGCTCAACCGCCGCTACAGCAGTATCACGCTGGCGCCCGAGAAGCTGAAGTTCATCGATCGCATGGTCGCCGACAGCCGCCAGGTCGCGCTCAATCACACCGCCGGCCTGTCGCTGCCGCAGCAGATCCAGATGGCGCTGTTCTCGCTGTTCGCCCTGCTCGATACCGAAGACAGCTACAAGACCCTGTGCAGCCTGATCGTGCGCCGTCGCTTGAAGGCGCTGTTCGACGGCATCGGTCTCGCACCGCCGGTCGATGAGAACCGCGCCTCCTACTATGCCGAGCTCGACCTGATGGTGTGGGCGCAGCAGCTTTACGGCCCCGAGTTCGTCGAGTTCCTGCGCACGCACTACGAATGCACTGACGTCCTCTTCCGCCTCGCGGAAACCTCGGGAATCGTCCTGATGCCCGGCGGCGGCTTCGGTGGCCCGGAATGGTCCGTGCGCGTCTCGCTCGCCAACCTTCCCGAGGACACCTACCCGAAGATCGGTGAGCTGCTGAAGGCCGCGGCGGAAGGCTACGTCGCGGAATGGAAGGCGTGCAAAGAGTCGACGAAGGCAAAGAAGAAGTAGTGAGGGCGAGCTCGTGAGAAGAGTGTCGACAAAGGCAAGCTGTCCCTCGATACGGCCGCTGAGAAAATGCGGCCTACTCGGGACGAACGGAGAAAAGTCGTGAAGACCAGACATCCGATCCGTTCCCCCCGAGTAGCCGCCCGGTTTTGGCGGCGTATCGAGGGGCGTGTTGTGAGCAAATCGACAACTTCTCGGAAGGGAGGCAACGCCATGAACAGAATCGCAGCACACACACTCCGGAGCATGCTGGTAGGGGCGGTAGCACTGACCTTGTGGGTCTCGGCGGCGCAGGCGAAACCGAAGATCATGATCCTCGCCACCGGCGGCACCATCGCCGGCGCGCAGGCCAGCACGACCGAGGTCGGCTACAAGTCCGGCAGTTTCTCGGTCGATGATCTCATCAAGGCCGTGCCGCAACTCAAGGACCTGGCGGATCTCTCCGGCGAGCAGGTGGCCAACATCGGCAGCCAGACGATGAACCACGAGGTCTGGCTCAAGCTCGCCGCGCGCGTCAATGCCGTGCTCAAAGGCGACACCGACGGCGTGGTCATTACGCACGGCACGGACACCATGGAGGAGACCGCCTACTTTCTCAGCCTGGTGGTGAAGAGCGACAAGCCCGTCATTCTGGTCGGGTCGATGCGGCCGGCGACGGCCATCAGCGCCGACGGTCCGGGGAATCTGTACAACGGGGTGGCGTTGGCGGCCAATCCGGACGCCAAGGGCCGCGGCCCACTCGTCGTCCTCAACGACGAAATCCACTACGCGCATGAGGCGCAGAAGACCAACAGTACCGCGCTCGACACCTTCAAGTCGCCGAACCGCGGCCGCGCCGGGGTGATGAACACGGGCAAGGCCTACTTCTTCTCGCAGAACACCGTACGCCACACCACGAAGAGCGAGTTCTCCGTCGACGGCAAAGAAGTGAAGGACCTGCCGCGCGTCGACATCGTCTATTCCTACGCCAACTTCGGCCGCGACACGATCGACTTCCTGGTCGGTAAGGGGGTGAAGGGCATCGTGCTCGCCGGTGTGGGGGACGGGAACAGCACCGACGACGCGCTCGCCGCGCTTGCGGAGGCCGCCAAGAAGGGCGTCGCCGTGGTGCGCGCTACACGCACCGGCAGCGGCCTGGTCGTGCGCAACGTCGAGGTGGACGACGACAAGCTGGGGTTCATCGCCTCGATGGAGCTGAGTCCGCAGAAGGCGCGCATCCTGCTCATGCTCGGCCTGATGAAAACCAAGGACCCCAAGGCGCTGCAGTCGTTGTTCATGGAGTATTGACGCCGCGATCCGCAGCCGACGTCGCAACAGGCCACGCCCACGAGACGCATCCGATGACTGCGAAGAGCTGGAGCCGACCGAGTAAGACGCGCCGCGGTCGCGACGACGGCGTCGAGATCGGCGCGACTCTGGCCGCTGCCGCCCGCGTTGTCCTCGTCGTTGCTGCCATCGTCGGCAGTGTCCCGTCGGCGTTCGCCGCCGAGCCCGACGCCGCGTCCAGTATCTCGGCGGCAGCGGTCGAGGTCGACGGCCACGTCCTCTTCCACCTCCGTGGCACCCACGCGCTGCCTGCCGAAGTGCGCGCCGCCGCGGTGCGCGCACGCATCGAGGCGCTCGCAGCGGATCGGAGCCTCCGCACCGACGCGCTGCGCGTTGTGCCGTCGGGCGAGTACATGAAGATCGTGGCCGGTGAGCACGACGTCGTCACGCTGGTCGACGCGGATGCGCGGTTGACGGACCTCAGCCTCACCGTGCTCGCCGACGTCTACTGCCGACGCATCGGCCAGGCGATTGAGGCGTACCGCGCGGCGCGGCGGCCGGAGCAATTACTGCACAATGCGCTGGTGGCGCTGGCGGCCACGGTGGCGCTGGCGCTGTCGGTCGTGCTGCTGATCTGGCTCACGCGGTGGCTGGACGCGCGCTTAGAGCGCCGCTTCGAGCGCCGCATCCAAGCGCTCGAAGCGCAGGCGTTTGCGTTGGTGCGCGCCGAGCAGATTCGCGGGGCGCTGCGGAACTTGCTGCGCGGCGTTCGCACCCTGGCGCTGGTGGGTGTCGCCCTTGTCTACCTCCACTTTGTCCTGGCGCTCTTCCCGTGGACGCGCGGTTACGCCCATCGCCTCTCGGAGGTCATCGTCGGCCCGCTGAGCACGATGGGGCGTGCCGTCCTCGCGAGCATTCCGAACCTCGTGTTCCTGGCCGTGCTGTTCGTCGTCGTGCGCTTCGTCCTGCGGATGACGAGCCTGTTCTTCGACGCGATCCGGCGCGGCGCCATCACCTTGAGCGGTTTCGATCGGGAGTGGGCGATGCCGACGTACCGGATCGCGCGGGTGGCGGTGGTCGCGTTCGGCGTGGTGGTCGCGTATCCCTACATCCCGGGCTCGGAGTCGGCGGCATTCAAAGGGGTCTCGCTCTTCCTCGGTGTCGTCTTCTCTCTCGGATCGTCTTCCGTCATCTCCAACATGGTTGCCGGATACACCATGACGTACCGGCGCGCCTTCAAGGTCGGCGACCGCATCAAGGTCGGCGAGACGCTCGGCGACGTGATCGAGGCGCGCCTGCAGGTGACGCATCTGCGCTCGCTCAAGAACGAGGAGATCATCATTCCCAACTCGCTCATCTTGAACAGCGAGATCGTCAACTACAGCTCGCTGGCCGAGGCGCAGGGGCTCGTTCTGCACACCACGGTGGGCATCGGCTACGAGACGCCGTGGCGGCAAGTGGAGGGCATGCTGCTGATGGCGGCGGAGCGCACCGCGGGGGTGCTCCGGGATCCCCCGCCGTTCGTCCTGCATCGCAAGCTCGCCGACTTCGCCGTCGAGTACGAGATCAACGTCCACTGCCGCGACGCGCAAGCCATGATGGCGGTCTACACCGCGCTGCACCGCAACATCCTTGATGTCTTCAACGAGTACGGCGTGCAAATCATGACGCCGGCG
>Ga0335070_10009607_pt1 | contig 11313 bp, 13 predicted proteins | sample Lox_Sample_13_FD_206722 | JGI IMG/M metagenome (GOLD analysis project Ga0335070, IMG submission 206722) | Soil microbial communities from Loxahatchee National Wildlife Refuge, Florida, United States - Lox_Sample_1.3 | ecosystem: Environmental > Terrestrial > Soil > Wetlands | place: USA... | reverse complement strand
CAGAACCTGCTGCCGATCGGCGACGCGATGAAGCTCGCGACCCGGCCGGACGCCGAGCTCCAAAAGAACGGCACGATCGAGTTTCTCGACCAGCTGCACATGCAGAAGGTCAACGCCCACATGCTGGCGCTCTACGGCAGCGGCGTGAAGTTCTACCTTTATCTGCGCGACAAGAAGATCGACGGGCCGGACCTGAAGGGCCTGAAGATGCGGATCACGCCGATTTATCGAGCCGCCTTCCGCGCCTTCGGGGCCGACGTGGTCCAGATGGCGCCGGGCGATGTCTACACCGCACTCGAGCGCGGGACGATCGACGGCTATGGCTGGACCAACCAGGACCTCAAGAAGATCGGCTGGGCCAAATACACGAAATATCGCGTCGAACCGGGCTTTTTCGCGGTGTGGTCAAACTTCATCGTCAACGCCGACACTTGGAAGAAGCTGACGCCCGACCAGCAGGCTTTCCTGAAGAGCGAGGCGGTCGCCGCCGGCAAGCATTTCGACGCCCAGGCGCCGGAGCTCAACGCCAAATACGAGAAAGAGCAGAACGAAGTCGGCGTTCAGGTCATTCGCTTCGATGGCAAGGTCAAGGACCAGTTCCTCAAGACGGCCTACGACGCGAGCTGGGAGGAAGCCGAGAAGCTCGATCCGGTCAATGCCGCCAAGTTGCGCAAGCTGATCAGCCGCTAGCCTCTACGGGGCGGTCGTGACCCGTCTCTACGACGCGTTCTACTCCGCGCTGGGCGCCGTGGCGGCCCTGCTGTTCGCCGCCATGGCGCTATTCATCAGCGCCGACATCGTGATGCGCAATACCGGCCTCGGCACCATCCCCTGGGTGCTCGAGGCGTCCGAATATATGCAATACGTCGGCGCCTTCATTGGCACGCCCTGGGTGCTCTGGCTCGGCGGGCATGTGCGCGTCGACATCCTGCTTCACGCGGTGTCGCGCCCGGTCGCGCGCGGCCTCGAAATCCTGGCCGATCTGGTCGGCATGATCGCCAGCGCGGCGATCTGCTATTTCGCCGCCGCCGTCGGCTGGACCTCGCACCGCGAGGGCGACCTCATCATCAAATCCTTCGTCTTCCCCGAATCCTGGGTCTTCGCCCTGCTCGCCGTTGCGGCACTCCTGCTCCTGGTCGAGTTCTGTCGGCGCCTGTGGCGTGCGCGTACGGCGCCGGGGCCCGCTCCGTCGACCTCGCTCTAGCCGGCGGTCGCCATGGATTGGTTGACCGTCCTTATCCTATACCTCGGCGGCCAAGTCCTGCTGCTGATGCTCGGCCTGCCGGTGGCGATCGCCTTCTTCGCCGTCAACCTGATCGGCGCCTTCGTGTTCATGGGCGGATATTCCGGTGAGTTGCAGCTTGTCCGCAACTCGGTCGACGCCGTGACGAGCTTCGCGCTCTCGCCCATCCCGCTTTTCATCTTGATGGGCGAGATCCTGTTTCACTCGGGGGTCGCCCAGCGTGCGATCGACGCGGTCGAGCGGCTGATCAGCCGGGTGCCCGGACGGCTCTCGCTCGTCGCCGTGGTCGGCGGCACGATCTTCGCCGCCTTGTCCGGCTCGACCATGGCCAACACAGCACTGCTCGGCACGACGCTCATGCCCGAGATGCGCCGGCGCGGCTATCACTACTCGATGGCGATGGGCCCGATTCTCGGCACCGGCGGCATCGCCATGCTGATCCCGCCCTCGGCACTCGCCGTGCTGCTCGCCAGCCTGGCCAACATTCCGGTCGCCGACCTCCTGATCGCCGGCATCCTGCCCGGCGTGCTGATGGCGGCACTGTTCTTCAGCTATGTCGTGCTGCGCTGCACGCTCAATCCGGCTCTGGCTCCGGTATACGAGGCCGAACGTCTTACGCTGGTCGAGCGCCTCAAGCCTGTGCTGGTGGACGTCGTCCCGCTGCTCAGCCTCTTCGTCGTCGTGGTAGGCAGCATCCTGGGCGGCATCGCCTCGCCGACCGAATCGGCCGCGCTCGGCGCGGTCGGAGCACTGGTCGCGACGGCGTTTTACCGCGCCTGCAGCTGGCGCGCGATCCGGCGCGCCGCGCTCGAGACCGCCAAGATGTCGGCGATGATCTTCTTCATCGTCGCGGCTTCGATAACGTTCTCGCAGATCCTGTCGTTTTCTGGCGCGACGGCCGGCCTGCTGAAGGCCATCACCGTGTGGAAATTGTCGCCCAGTGAACTGGTCATCGGCATGATGCTGATCCTGCTGTTCCTCGGCTGCTTCCTCGATCAGGTCAGCATGATGATGATCACGCTGCCATTTTTCATGCCGCTGGCCACGGCCTCGCACATCGACGTCGTTTGGCTCGGCCTGCTCATGCTCATCCTGCTGGAGATCGGCTTCACCACGCCGCCCTTCGGCATGCTGCTTTTCGTGATGAAGGGGGTGGCGCCGCCAGACGTCACCATGCGCCAGATCTACATCGCCGCGGCCCCGTTCATCGCGCTCGAGATCACGACCGTCGCGATCGTGTTCGCCGTTCCGGGGGTCGCGATCTGGCTGCCCAGCGTACTCCACTGAGCGGGCGGCGTTTCGCTCAGTCCCGGGCGCCGATCATCAACGCCTCCGGCCGCGTTCACGCGCCTCCTCGAGCGTCGCCTCGAGCAGCGTGCGTCCCATCCACACCATCACGTCGTCGACGCGTTCGGGCGACAGCTCGCCGACCTCGCGCAGCCAGATATACATGTCGAAGCCGATCATCGCCGCGAGGGCCGCGGCCAAGCGGTCGTAAAGAGCCGCCGGCAGCTCCGATTTGAGCGGCGCCAGCACCTCGGCGATCCAGTCGAGCCGGCGCTGGCCGCGTGGCCGGCCCGGCGGCGTGGCGGCGCCCGGCGAGCGATCGAGCGCCGCCCGCACGATCACGCGCAACTCGGTGTCATAGTCCGGCGCCATCCGGTTGAGCGATTTGATCAGCGTCTCGAGCCGGTCCGCCGGCGCGGCCGCGCCGCGCGGCGCGTCGAGGATCTTGGCGAACACGGGCCGCACCGATTCGAGCGCTGCATCCGCCAGCATGTGGTCCTGGGAAACGAAATACCGGTACGCCGTGCGCTTGGAGATGCCGACAGCCTCCGCCGCCTCTTCGACCGTCGGGCGTTTTCCCTGCTGCATCAAGGTGCTAGCGGACTGGACCAAGGCCGCGCGGGTGCGCGCCTTCTGCGCCGTGCGACCGGCCTTCAGGTCTTGCATTTTCTCTTTCATGTCACCATAGCGCCATAACGCTACTCCAGTAGCATAAATGCAGGCCCGTTCCCGGTCAATTCAATAGCGGCCGGGGGCACAGCCGTTCGTTTGTCCAAAAAAGGAAGAGTGCAATGCTCCATCACCTGTCGATTTCCGCCATCGATCCGGCCCGCGTCGCGACCGTTCTCGCCGAGCTGATCGGCGGCCGGGCCTTTCCGTTCCTCGGCCCGCTGCCCGGCGCCTATGCCGCCGTCGCCGGCGATGCGCACGGCACGGTCTTCGAGGTCTATCCGATCAAGAAAGCGATCGATCCCGACGCCACCGAGCGCAATGCGCCTTTCGTCGACCTCGACATGCCGGCCGACGAGATCGCCGCGACGCCGGTGCCGTTCCACGCCCTGGTATCGGTGCCGTTGAGCCGCGCCGAGATCGAGACGATCGGCGCCCGCGAGGGCTGGAAGGCCGAGTACATCGGCCGCGGCGCGCCGGGCCGCGCGCCCTACTTCCACGTGGTCGAGTTCTGGGTAGAGAACCGCATCCTGCTCGAGCTCGCGACGCCCGACATGCTCGCTTCTTATCTGGCGACGATCGACATGGCAGCGCTGGAGCGGCGCTTTCCGAACGGCATCGATCGGCCGCAGCCGATCGCGGGGTGAAATCGTGGCCGGCGCTCAGTCGCGGGCGCCGGCCATCTCCGCCGCGCTGCGCGGCCGCCCGCCCTCGAACAGCGACCGCGCGACCATGGCGTGGACGCCCTTGTTGCCGTCGACCAGCTGCGTGACGTGCAGGTCGCAAGCCAGGCTGCAGAACGCATAGGCATCGACCGGCGCCAGCCCGTGCAGCTCGCCCAGCACCTTGATCATGTCGCGCAGCGCCATCTTGGCGGCGTCGTCGAGGTCCGGGTCCATGCCCATGGTGATGTAATGGGTCGGCGTCAGCGCGCGCGGATAGCGCAGGCCGCGCTTCTTGTGCAAGGCAAACTTGAACGTGCCGGTGAGCGCGGTCTCGAGCGCGGTCAGATTGACCTCGCCGTCGCCCTGCACCGCGTGGCCGTCGCCGGCCGAGAACAGCGCGCCCTTGGTCCAGACCGGGAGCAGAAGCGACGTGCCGGGCACGAATTCCTTGTTGTCCATGTTGCCGCCGAACTCACGCGGCTCGACGCTACTGACCGTGCCGTAGACCGGCTTCGGCGCCACGGCCAGGATGCCGAAGAACGGCCGCAGCGGCACGACCGTGCCCCACGGCATGCGCGTCGTCATGGCGTTGCGGTCGATCGGCAGGTGCAGCAGGCGGTGCTGCGGGAAATCCTCGGGCAGCGAGCCCTTGAGCGGCCACATCTGGTTCCAGCCCCAGTCCTGGCGCAGCTGGATCGCCTCGATCTTGACTTCGAGCACGTCGCCCGGCTCGGCGCCGGCGATCTCGATCGGCCCGGTCAGGATGTGCGGGCCGAATTTGTGGACGATGTTGTCGATCACTTCCCGGTGCTCGGGCAGCACGGTGTAGGGCGCGCCCGGCAATTCCGGATGACCGCCGGAGAGACAGTGGACCGTGACCGTGTCGTCCGACTGGACGCTCAGCACCGGCTTCAGGGCCGCGTCCAGATAGCCCCAGTGACAGGTCTTGGGCGACGCATCCAGTACGTGATGTCGGCTCATCCTCTCCCCTTCCCGCTCGCGGCGTCCGGCTCAACCTCGCACAGCCGGCCGGTCCGGTGAAGGGGTGGTGATTTTCTTAAGGACGGCCGGGCGCCGGCCCGCGGGCCGGCGCCTGCCGCTTCGGTCGGTTACGCCCGGCGGCGGCTAGCGCCAGAACGGGCGGCCGAGATTGACCGTATCGGGATTGGTGAGCAGGCCGGCCGCCGCGCCGACCGCGCCGCCGATCAGCGCGCCGCCGCCGACGCTGCCGCCGGTGATCGCGCTCGCCGCGGCGCCGGTGCCGGCGCCGATGGCGGCACCGCTCAGGCCGCGGTCCATCGGGCTGTAGCCGCAGGCGGCGAGGCCCATGATCGCGGCGGTCGCAAGAACGATCGAGAGACTGCGCATGGTATCCTCCTTGCTCGGTCCCCCGCGCACGCGCGGTCGCATCCGGCGGGCATCGGGGCTAGACTGGCGCGATTGATAGCCGGACGCGGCTGAACCGCGCGTGAACCGAAGCTGAACGCCGGATGAATGGTGCGGAAGCCGGCGCGCAGGAGGCGGAGCGGTGACGATCGAAGCGATCAGCGCGATCACGCTCGCGACCCACGACATGGCGCGAGCCGTGGCGTTCTATCGTGCGCTCGGCTTTCGCCTGCTCCATGGCGGCGCGGATGCCGAATTCACCAGCTTCGCGGCCGGAAGCGGCTATCTCAACCTGATCGCGCAGCCGGCCGAGCGCCGCTGGTCGTGGTGGGGCCGCGCGATCTTCTACGTCGACGACGTCGACGCGATTTATCGCACGGCGCTCGCCGCCGGCTTCGCGCCGAGCACGGCGCCGGCCGACGCGCCCTGGGGCGAACGCTATTTCCATCTCACGGATCCCGACGGCCACGAGCTCAGCTTAGCGCGGCCGCTCGGGCGCTAGACGACGCGCCGGTCGGGTCCCGGGGCGGCGTTGACAGGTCGATGCGATGGGCTAGGATCGATCGATAACGGTGCCGGGGACGAAGCGGCTTCGATCGCCGACGGTCACCCAAGGGAGGAACCATTGAAAACCAAGTGGCTATTGGGGCTCCTGACGGGCGCCCTGCTGGCGCAGCCCGCCTTCGCCGAGACCTACGAGATCAAGGTCGCGCATTTTGTGCCGGCCGGCCATCCGATCTCGAAATATCTCGAGGCGTGGGGCCAGGACCTCGAGAAGAAATCCAACGGGCGCTTCGTCGTGAAGCAGTTCCCCGGCAGCCAGATGGGCCCGACGCCGGTCTATTTCGACCACGTGCGCAAGGGCACGGCCGAGGTCGCCTGGTTCCTCCATGGCGCGACGCCGGGCCGCTTCCCGCTGACCGAGCTGGTCAACCTGCCCTACATGGTCGGCAGCGCCGAGATCGGCTGCAAGATGATGAACGACCCCGCGCTGCGCAAATACCTCGACGAGGAGCACAAGGGCGTCCGCGTGCTCTATCTGATGACGCACCAGCCGGGCAACATCCACACCCGCGACAAGGCCGTCCGCACGACCGCGGACATGAAGGGCCTGCGCATCCGCTTCGCTTCGGCGACGATCAAGGACTGGGTCGCCGCGCTCGGCGGCACCCCGGTCGGCGTGCCGCCGCCGGACCAGGCCGAGAACCTGCAGAAGGGCACGATCGACGGCGTGTTCATCGACTACGGCGGCGCCTTGACCTTCAAGATCGGCCCGATGATCAAGTACACGACCGAGATGTACTCCTACGTCTCGAGCTTCGGCGTCGCGATCAATCCGGCCTTCTATGACAAGCTGCCGGCCGATCTGAAGAAGCTGATCGACGACACGACGAAGAACGCGCCAAACGAGGTCGGCAAGCTGTGGGACGCGCTCGACGCCCCCGGCAAGAAGTACATGACCGACTCGGGCGACACGCCGATCAAGCTCACCGCCGAGGAGAACGCCAAGTTCCGCCAGATCGGCGAGCAGGTCGCCGAGGCCAAGATCAAGGAGCTCGAGGACAAGAAGCTGCCGGCGCGCGACGTCTACAAGCTGATGAAGCAGCTCGCCGCCAAATACGAGAAAGACTCCTTCAGCTTCTGGAAGTAGGGGCAGCTTCTGGAGGTAGGGGCGCTTCCTTGAAGACGTCGTTCGACCGGGCGTCGAGGATCTTCGGCCTCGCCGCCGCCGCCTTCCTCGTCGCCATGATGATGGTGACGGTCGTCGACGTCGCGCTGCGCTGGCTGTTCAACATTCCGATCAAGGGCACTTTCGACCTGGTCGAGCTGCTGATGGTCGGCACCATCTTCCTGGCGGTGCCGGCCACCTATCTCCGCGAGGAGCATATCGTCATCGACGTGATCGACCATGTCGCGCCGCGGCGCGTCGTCGGCGCCTTGCGCTGGATCGGCACCGTCCTGACGCTGGTCTATCTGGTCGTCATGTTCTCGCAGATGATCGAGCCGGCGCGCGACAAGGCCGAATTCGGCGAGGTCACGCTCGACCTCGGCATCCCGAAATACATCCACTGGATCCCGATCCTGGTCGGCACGTTCTTCTCGGCCATTGCCGTCGCCGCCATCCTGTGGCGCGACGCCCGCGCGGCGCGCGGACGCGATCGATGACGCAGTTGAGTCCGGAAATCATCGGCGTCATCGGGCTGGTCGCAGTGCTCATCGTCATCTTTCTGCGCATCCCGGTCGCGGTCGCCCTTGGCGTCGTCGGCACCCTCGGTTACGCCGCCGTCGACCGCTGGTCGACCGCGCTGATCGCGCTCGGCGAGACGCCGTTCGACGTCGGCGTCAGCTATTCGCTGTCGGTCGTGCCGCTGTTCATCCTGATGGGCGCGGTCGCCTCCAACTCCGACATGTCGAAGGAGCTGTTCGCCGCCGCCAACGCCGTGTTCAGCGGGCGTCGGGGCGCGCTCGCCATGGCGACGGTCGGCGCCTGCGCCGGTTTCGGCGCTATCTGCGGCTCCTCGCTCGCCACCGCCGCGACCATCACCAAGGTCGCCGTGCCCGAGATGCGCCGCTATGGCTATGACGAGCAGCTCGCGACCGGCTCGGTCGCCTCGAGCGGCACGCTCGGCATCCTGATCCCGCCCTCGGTCATTCTCATCATCTACGCGCTCATCGCCGAGGAGTCGGTGCCGAAGCTCTACGCCGCGGCGCTCATTCCCGGCATCCTGCTCGCCGTCCTGCACATCGTCGTGATCTGGATCGTGCTGCGTTTCCGCCCGGAGTGGGCGCCGCTCACCGCGCGGATGCCGTTGATCGAGCGACTGAGGGCGGTGTCCGGCATGTGGAAGCTCGCCCTGCTCTTCATGCTCGCCGTCGGCGGCATCTATCTCGGCGTGTTCAGCCCGACCGAGGCGGCGGCGATCGGCGCCTTCGGCGCCATCGTCATAGCGGCGGCGACGCGCAAGCTCAGCCTCAGCCAGTTCGTCGACGCCCTGCTCGAGACGGTGTGGACGACGGCGATGCTGTTCTTCATCGTCGTCGGCGCCTTCATTTTCGCGCGCTTCATGGTGCTGACGCAGCTGCCGCTCGGCATCGTCACCTGGGCCCATGACCTCGGCCTGTCGTCGCTGACGGCCATCCTGCTGATCATCGTCTTCTACGTCATCCTCGGCTGCTTCCTCGACTCGATCAGCATGGTGCTGATCACGGTGCCGGTTTTCCTGCCGCTGGTCGTACAGCTTGGCTTCAGCCCGGTGTGGTTCGGCATCCTGCTCGTCGTGGTCGTCGAGGTCGGGCTGATCACGCCGCCGGTCGGGCTCAACCTCTTCGTCATCCGCGCCCAGGTGCCCGATATTCCGCTCGCCACGGTCATCCGCGGCATCATCCCGTTCCTCGGCGCCGACGCCGCCCTGATCGGGATGCTGCTCGCGGCGCCCTGGCTCGCGCTCTGGCTGCCGTCGGTGCTCTACAGATAGCCGGCCGCGCCGCAGATCAGCGTCGCGGGATCGGTCTTCTACTAGTAGAAAGCCCCGCCGGCCTCGTTACCGCGGCCGGTCGGTCCAGGCCTTGAGGCTGGCGCGCGCCTGCGCCTTCTTCTTCCGCATCTCTTCGGGCGTCGTGGTGTAAGCGGTGAGCTCGAGGCGCACGCCGTTGGGATCGAAGAAGTAGATCGACTGCAGGAAGCCGTGGTCGGTCACGCCCAGCACCTCGATGCCGTTGTCCTCGAGGCGTCTCTTAGCAGCCTTCACGTCCTCGACGCTCGCCATCTGGAGCGCCAGGTGGTTGACCCAGGCCGGCGTCTTCGGGTCGGGCGCCGTCGCCGTGCCGTCGCCGAGATCGAAGAAGGCGACGAACGAACCGTCCGCCATCTCGAAGAAGATGTGGACATAGGGACAATACTCGCCCGTGCTCGGCACGTGGTCGGCCTTGATCACGCAGGCGAGCGGCAGGCCCAGGATGTCCTCATAGAAATGCCGGGTCTCCTCGGCGTCGCGGCAGCGATAGGCCCAGTGGTTGAGGCCCCGGATCGGCGGCATCGGCGCGGTCTCGGGCGCCTGGCGCTTGGGCATGGCAGTCATGGGGCATCCTCGCTATTGGTTGCTTTATCAACCAATTTAGCCGATTTCGCGCGCCGATGACAGGGCCAAATCGGCGCCGCCCGCCCCATGGACCTGCCGATTCTTGCGGTCAGCGCCGCCCGGCGCGTTCGGGGTAGAGCGACATCAGCCCTTCCCGGCTCGCCGGCGCCGTGCCCCGCTCGGTTATGAGCGCGGTGATCAAGCGTGCCGGCGTGACGTCGAAGGCGTAGTTGGCGGCCCGGCTGCCGGCCGGGGCGATCGACACGGCACGGCGGCGCCCGTCGCCGTCGAGCCCGGCGACGGTCGCGACCTCGGCCGGATCGCGCTCCTCGATCGGAATCGCAGCACCATCCTCGATGGTCCAGTCGATGCTCGAATGCGGTAGCCCGACATAGAACGGCACGCCGTTGTCGTGCGCCGCGAGCGCCTTGAGATAGGTGCCGATCTTGTTGCACACGTCGCCGCGCGCTGTGGTGCGGTCGGTGCCGACGATGCACAGATCGACCTGGCCGCGCTGCATCAGATGGCCGCCGGCGTTGTCGACGATCACCGTGTGCGGCACGCCGTGGCGGCCGAGCTCCCAGGCGGTCAAAGCCGCGCCTTGGTTGCGCGGCCGCGTCTCGTCGACCCAGACATGCACCGGAACGCCTTGATCGTGCGCCCGATAGACCGGCGCCAGCGCGGTGCCCCAGTCGACGGTCGCCAGCCAGCCGGCGTTGCAGTGGGTCAGGACATTGACCGGCCGGCGCCGCCCGGCGCGCTCCCAGGCCTGCTCGATCAGCGGCAGGCCGTGCCGGCCGATCGCAGCGCAGGTCGCGACGTCGTCGTCGCAGATCGCCGCCGCGCGGGCATAGGCGGCCGCCACCCGCTCCTCACGCCGCCGGTTGCGCAGATGGTCGCGCATGTCGTCGAGCGCCCAGCGCAAATTGACCGCAGTGGGCCGCGTCGCCAGGAGCGCGGCGCAGGCGCGGTCGAGCGCTTCGTCCGACGGGTCTTCGCGCAGGGCCAAGCACAGACCGTAGGCCGCGGTCGCGCCGATCAGCGGCGCGCCGCGCACCTTCATCGCGCGGATCGCCTCGGCCGCGTCAGCGAGGCTGGCCAGGCGCGCGATGGCGAAGTCGTGCGGCAGCTGGGTCTGGTCGATGATCTCGACCGTCCAGCCATCCGCAGCGACCCAGATGGTCCGATAGTGCCGGCCGTCAACCTTCATATCGGCCCTTCTTAGCGGACCGACCCGGGCGGCTCAACGGCCTGCCGCCTACCAGCAGCTCGAGGAGTACGGGCTGCAGCGGCCGCCGAAGGTGTCCCGGCCGCGCGCCCGGTCGTCGGTCGGGCCCGGGCCCGGGCCCGCCTGGCAACCGGCGACGAGAAGGCAGAGCAGCAGAAGGACGGTGCGCATGGCGGCAGCCTCGCGGGGGTGGCGGCGCTCGCCAGGGAGCTAAGCCTGCTATCGGCTCAAGACAAGCGCTCAGGGATTAGGCGAATCTATTGCCCGGGCCATAGGCATTTGCCTATATTTTCGCCGGGGACGCTGCGCGCGCTCCTGGAGGCTCCAGCTAAACCCTTGTGGCGCTGATATTTCCATTGGGGGCGGCGTTGGCACATCACGTGCAATTCCGCGCGGGGGCCCGGCGTGTGGCGCAGCAGCCGCTGTCGATGCCGTTCAACTTTGACCCAGCGCCGGGTACAGAATGAAAAAGATCGAAGCCATCATCAAACCCTTCAAGCTCGACGAAGTGAAAGACGCGCTCAACGAAATCGGGCTCAAGGGCATCACCGTCACGGAAGCCAAGGGATTTGGCCGGCAGAAGGGCCATACCGAGCTCTATCGGGGCGCCGAATACGTCGTCGATTTCCTGCCCAAGGTGAAGATCGAGATCGTGCTCGAGGACGGCATGGTCGAGAAGGCGATCGAGGCGATTCAGCAGGCCGCCCACACGGGCCGCATCGGCGACGGCAAGATTTTCGTGACCAATGTCGAGGA
>Ga0335070_10009606_pt1 | contig 11314 bp, 10 predicted proteins | sample Lox_Sample_13_FD_206722 | JGI IMG/M metagenome (GOLD analysis project Ga0335070, IMG submission 206722) | Soil microbial communities from Loxahatchee National Wildlife Refuge, Florida, United States - Lox_Sample_1.3 | ecosystem: Environmental > Terrestrial > Soil > Wetlands | place: USA... | reverse complement strand
CGGAGGCTCTTGCCGACGGTGACGGGAACTTCCTTGAAGGATTTCAGGGTGGGCCCGTACTGGATGACCAACGGTGCCTGGGCAGCCTGGACTATGACCTCCTTTGGGCCTGATGGCTGCGGCGGTGGTGGAGGAGGAGGGACATCATGCTCCGCGGTGCCCCCGGGCTCCGGCTCGGGGGGGAATTGCGGCTCCGGCCTAGGCGGCGGCACCTGCTCGGGCTGAGGAGGCGCAAGAGGGGCCTCCCGCATCTGGGTGAGAAAGCTGACCTTGGGCCCTCCCTCGGCGAAACTCATCACATCGCCATCTCTGAGGTAGGCCTCCTTGATTCTCTTCCCGTTGACAAAAGTCCCATTGGCGCTCTTGTCGACCACCCGAAAGCGGTTTCCCTCCCGGAGGATTGTTGCGTGCTCGCGCGACACTATGGTGAGATCGACCGGGAAACGGAGATGGCAGGAAGGCTTCCGACCGATGACGATTTCCGGTTCGGAAAATTCCTGGATTTGTCCCTTCAAGGGACCCTGAATGTGAACAAGCTGCACGATGATTGTTGGTGGACGCTTCATGACTGACCACCGATTCTCGGGTGACACACGTGAAATGAGCCCAGCCTGATGGCTGCGGAATGGCCAAGAAGTTCCCGAACTGCCACAATAACTTACTCACAGCACAGGAATTATAGCCCATCGCCGGGTTTTGTTGCAAGGCATTTAACCCGCATTATGCACGAACCACCTGCTGCGACCGTGGCTATGGCCGTCCTCCTTTCGGCGCTGTAGGCTCTATGAGGAGAGACCTGTGGGACGGGCTTCCAGCCGCAACGAGAGACCAGCGGCAGGGATGGTCTGCTCTGCAAAGGCGCATAGTCGCGCCATCGCTACTGGAGAGCAAGTCCAGGCCCGTGGGCGGGGTGGTCGTGGAAAGCTTGGAGGTCACACCTGTCAGCCGAGGAAGGTAGAGGCTCCGGATGCGCTTTGCGCCGCAGACCATCCCTGCCCCCGGCGCCGCCCCGGTCTGCACGACCATCTCCATGATCTCGCGACGGCCTCTCGTGCATAATGCGGGTTAGTGATTTTCTCGTGAGAGCGATCCTTGTAGAATTAAGTGGGACATGATAATGTAGGTCGCGCCCGCTGGCGCGTGTCTCGGACTTCACCTCGTCCTTCACCTATGACGACACCAAGACTTACATGCTTCGGCAAGTCAGACAACGGGCTCAGGCGCGCAGAGAACGAGGACACCTTCGCGGTGATGCCTGAGTTCAGTCTCTTTCTCGTCGCTGACGGCATGGGCGGTGAGGCGGCCGGCGAACTGGCAAGCCGATTCTTCGCTGATGCCGCCGTCGAGATCTTCTCGACCGCCCGCGCTGGCTCGGAGGACGCACGCCTCGACCTGGTCCAGCGGGCCTTCACCCTCGCCCATGATCGAATTCGGGAACACGTGAGCAAGCATCCCCACCACGGGGGCATGGGTTGCACCGCCGAGCTCCTCTCCTTTGTCGGCGACATGTGCCTGCTCGGCCATGTGGGCGATAGCAGAACGTTCCTATGCCGAGACGGCACTCTCAGACAGCTCACCCGAGATCACTCCCTCATCCAGGACCAGCTCGATCAAGGGCTGATCACGAGCGCCGAAGCTAAGAAGCATCCGCTCAGGAATGTGGTGCTGAGAGCCGTGGGAGTAAACGAGAACCTCGGCGTCGATCTCCTCAAGGGGAAAATCCAGCCTGACGACATCTTCCTCCTCTGCTCGGATGGGCTGAGTGACATGGTGGACGAGGCGGCGATCGCCGCGGTACTCGGCTCGCCTTTGACCTGCGCCGAAAAGGGTGACAGGCTGATCGAGCTCGCCAAGGCGGCGGGAGGATATGACAATATCACCGTCGTCCTTTGCGAGGTGGAAGCAGTGTCATGAACGCGGCGCGACTCGGGTTGTTCCTTGCACTGCTCCTCTATGCCCCGTTACCGGCCCGCGGGGAACTGGGTCAGTCCTCCCGGGAATTCCCCCTGCCTCTCCCTGAGATGGAGTTTATTCTCACCCGCTGGTTCAGCCAGTCCGGACTCCAGGTCTCCCGCACGCTCCCCGAACCCGGTCGGGTCGACCTGAACGCCAGGAGAGAGGGGGAAATCTGGGAGGTCTCCCTCAAGACGCGCTCGCCGCTCGCGACGGAGGCCTCCGTCTCCTGCCTCCTCAACGGGCAAGCGGACGAGGCGAGACGGGACGGCTTGTGGGCCTATCTGGCCCAGTACGTGCGGGATCTCTCCGCCGCGGAGGAGAACGCCTCCGAAGAGGCGCCCGAGGCGGTTGTCTCGAAGCGGCGTTCCGTGGTGTGCATCCAGGCTGCCGTCGCGGGCGGGCACCTCCAGTTCTCGGGTTTCTTCATCGATCGCAAGGGCCTCATTCTCGCCACCGCCCACGACCTCCAGGGGGCTCACGAGATCGCCGTGGCTCTCGCAGACGGGCGTGCCTTCAAGGGGCGGTTGCTGAAAACGGATCTCGAGTGGGATCTCGCCCTGATCGCCGTCAAGGCCAAGGTGGACAGCGTCATCTCCCTCGACCAGGGCCGCACCGCGCTCAATGAGGGGGAAAGGCTTTACTCCGTCGGTTGTCCGGAAAACATGGGGGGCGCCGTCCACGCCGCCGTCCTCTCCGGTCCACCCCGGCGCATGAACAATGTGCCTCTTCTCCAGGTGGTCATGAAAACCCTTCCCGGCGGGAGCGGCAGCCCGGTTTTCGATAGGGAAGGAAACCTTGTCGCCATGGTAAAGGGGAGATTTCGGGGAACCGATATCGTCGGCTTTCTTACCCCCTTGGAGATCATGCGACAGTTTCTACGCGAGAGATAGAGACAATGGACTACGGTCGGTATCAGGTGGAGAAGGAGCTGGGCCGCGGATCCATGGGAATGGTCTACCAGGCGTACGACCCGCAGATCGATCGCCGGGTCGCTCTCAAGGTGTTGCGTCCGGATCTCGTTACGAGTGAGGGCTTCGCGCAACGTTTTCTCAAGGAGGCTCGAGCCATCGGCAGGCTCTCTCACCCTAACATCGTCGTGGTTCACGACGTGGGAAGCGATCAGGGCACCATCTACATCGCCATGGAACTCCTCACCGGAGAGCCGTTCCACGAGGTGATGCGAACCAAGGAGTTCAACGATAAAGAGATTATCCTCCTGGGTAGTCAGGCGGCACGGGTGCTCGATTACGCCCATCAGCACGGCATCATCCACCGCGATATCAAACCGAGTAACATCATGCTCAGCGCCGACGGCCAGATCAAAATCACCGACTTCGGTATCGCCCACATCGAGGATCCGTCGGCGCCGCAGCAGACCCGTGCCGGAGAGGTCTTGGGCACCCCCGCTTATATGTCCCCCGAGCAGGTCCTTGGGAAGCCCGTTGACGGGCGCAGCGACATCTACTCCCTCGGCGTCATCCTGTACGAGCTCAGCACAGGGGTAAGGCCCTTCCGCGGTGAGAATCTCGCGGCCATCTTCATGGCGGTGACGCAACAGACGCCGCCCGAGCCGGCAGAGGTGAAGCCGACTGTGCCGCCGGAGCTCTCCGGGATTATCATGAAGTGTCTGAACAAAGCCCCGGAGGAGCGTTTTCAGAGCGGTCGAGAGCTGGCGGCGGCGCTCGAGGGGGTCGGGCACGGAGAGGTTGCGCCTCCGGCGGTGGCGCAACCTGCGAGGAGGCGCCTCAAGGCGCTCGCCTTCACGGGGCTTCTCCTCGTTCTCCTTGCCGGCGGGATCTCCTATCACTTCCTGACCCGGGAGGCGGCGTCACCCCGGCAGGACGGGAGTAGTACCAAGACCCAGGAGCTATCGCCGGCGATGGTGAAACGGGGGCTTCTCAAGGTTGACAGCAATCCCCTGGGAGCCCAGGTCTTTGTCGACGGCGGGTTCCGAGGACCGGCGCCGCTTCAGCTTGAGCTTCCCCAGGGCAAGCATGAGGTCCGCCTTACGCTCCCTCATTACCTGGACTGGGAGGTTCAGGTGGAGATCAAGGAGGGTGAGACCCCCGTCTTTGGCAAACTGATGCCTATGGAGGAGAAAAAACAGTAATCCTGGAGGGAGGAGTGCCATATGAACACAAACACCAGGCTCCTAGCGGCTACCTTCGTCCTTATCATCGGGATCGCTCTCGGGGCCGGAAACGGCCACGCCCAGCTGGCGACAGGGGATCCAGCTCCACCTTTCTCGCTCACCGACGCCGGCGGCAAGGTGTACGACCTTGCTACCACAAAGGACCGGCCCCTCATCATTCTCTTCTACTTCGATGTGGATTCGAGACCGAGCCAGGAGGGGCTCCTTAGTCTCAACCAGTTCGCCAGTCAACACAAGGAGGCTGATCTCACCGTCTGGGCGATCACCCTTTCCCCGAAGGAAAAGATCATCCAGTTTGCAGCTCAGTCCAAGCTCACCTTTCCCGTGCTCCTGGATACTGGCAAGGTGAGCGACCTCTACGGCGCGAGAGTCGTTCTCCCCACCGTGTGCGTCATCGGCCCGGATCTCAAGGTGCTCGATAATATCCAAGGAGGAGGCAAGACCGGCGAGCTCATGCTGACCCGGCTGGCGGAGCGGGAACTGCAGCGGCGGCAGACGGCTCTGGCGAGGGCCCTGAGCGACGCGGCCATCAAGAAGAACCCCGATGATGTCAAGGCTCGAACCGTCAAGGGCTATGCCGCCCTCAGGGCAGGAAACGTCAAGGAAGCGGAAGAGACCTTCACCAAGCTCGCTCACCAAGGCGGGAAGAGCGGCGCCGTAGGCAAGGAGGGGCTGGCGGCCGTGTATGCCAAAAAAGGCCAACAGCAGGAGGCCTTGCAGTTCGCCCAGGAGGTGGAGCGGGCGGCACCCGATCGCTCCTATGCCCATGTGATAAAGGGGGACATCCTCTACGCCCAGGGCAAGAAGCAGGAGGCCGAGGGTGAGTACCAGAAAGCCACCCAGAAGGGCGATACTGAGGTCTACCTGAAGCCCGTCGGATACAACCAGCTAGGTCGCATGTACGCCAACGCCGGCAAGTACGACAAAGCCCGGGGCCTCTTCGACCAGGCGGTCGCCATTGACCCCTATTACGTGGAGGGGACCACCAACAAGGGGAGAACCTTTGAGAAGGAGGGAAACTGGGAGAAGGCGCTGGAGTCCTACCGTCAGGCTATGACCCGCGATAAGGCCGATACCTTCGCCGCGGTCCTGGCCAAAAATGCCCAGGAGATGGTGACGATCCAACGGGACGCAGAGCAGAAGAAGCGAATGGATCAGCTGATCAAGGATCTCGCCGAGCGTTTTCGGAGCCAGAAGAAGGTGCCGGAAACCAAGGCAGAAGACACCTGGACCTCACGGCCCATGATCCTCTCCTTCGTTGATTTCCAGGAAAAAGGCGGCCTCAGCGAACGGGACGGATTCATCACCGTGCTTACCACCCAGCTCGCCGACCAACTCAACGCCTCCGGCAGGCTCCAGGTGGTGGAACGAGTGCTGGTCGAGCGGCTCCTTGAGGAGTTGAACCTGGGCTCCTCCGAACTCGCCGATCCGGAGACCGCCCTGAAACTCGGCAAGGTGTTGGCCGCGAAACTCATCGGTACAGGGGCTCTCTTCTATCTCCCTGACTCGACGCTCCTCAGTCTCAGGTTGATCGACACCGAGACCTCGACGATCCCCCTGGTGCGGAATAAACCCCTTGCTTCGTCTGGAGCCGTGGAGAAGGATCTCTTCGAGATCGACCGCGACATCCTGAAGACCGTGATCGCCAAGTATCCTCTCCGGGGCTTTGTAGTCAAGGCTGCGGCGGATCAAGTGATGATCAATCTCGGGGCTAAGCAGGGCGTGGTGATGGGCACGAAGTTCGAGGCTCTCGAAGAACAACAGCCGGTAACGTACAAAGGCAAGGTCCTCCAGGGCGAGCCCCGGGCCTTCGCCGAGCTAGAGGTCGTCAAAGTTGAGCCCGATTTCTCCTACGCCAAGGTGGTGAAGCAGGAGCGGGGCCCGAAAACAGACGACAAGGTGCAGGAGAAGACCGAAGCTCAGCCCTAGTGTTCCGTCCTTTAGATATCTCAAGAGAGTAAACTCTAGTGAATGTCACCCGAGGAGGTGCCAGGGCCGAAATTCGAAGCACGAAATTCAAATTCGCAAATGTCGGAAACAGGTTTTGAATTTTGATCATTTTGGTATTGGGATTTGTTTCGGGTTTCGATATTCGAATTTCGGATTTCCATCCTATCGATTCAGGCAACCTACTCTCGTTCAGGTGATGGAAGACATTTCACGGACATGACACTAGGAGTCAACCGTGACGTGCCGCCAGATCGTGCCCTCTCTCTTCCTCGCTCTCGCGCTCACCGCCTGCGCCTCTACCCCCCAGGCTGTGGTCTCGGAAAGCAGGCCCGTGGTTGCCGTCTGGGATCTGGAAGATGTGGGCCCCTTAACCAAAGCCTCCCCGGTCTTGGGCGAGCTCCTTTCCAGTGAGGTCCTTGAGACCATCAAGCAAAAAGGCACCTACACGGTGGTGGAGCGGGAGCGGTTACGGCTGGTCCTCGACGAACTCAAGCTCGGCACCACGTCCCTGGTAGATGAGTCTACGCGGCTCAGGCTGGGAAAGCTGGTCGGTGCGACTCTCATGGTCTTTGGCGGCTATCAGACCATCGGCGACACTGTGCGCCTCGATTTGCGGCTCGTCGAGGTCGAGAGTGGGAGAACGCTCAAGGCGGTCTTTAAGACCGCCCCTGCAGCAAACGTGCCCGAGTTGCTCAAGGCTACTCGGGCAGCAACCGCTGCTATCATGTAGCGAATATCGTCAGCGTTTTAGAGGTTTTGTCTCCTTCTTGATTAAGATGTGGTAGGCCTTGAGGCGAGCCATGGAGGGCAGGTTCCGTATGTCCTCTAGCATCCGAAGGATGCCCTCGGAGCGGACGAGGTTTTCGTCATAGAGCCTCGTCAACGTGTACTCTCGAATCAGTCCCCGGTGAGGCTCCTTGAGGGTGAGAAACTTCACTCCCGTCACGTGGAAGCGCTCTCCTTGCTCCTCGTAGGATTGCTGCCAGACCACCTCCCCCGCCACCGTCACCGAACTCATGGTTCCCGGGAGCAAGAATTCCACGGTGAGCCGAGCGGACGCCTCAACGGGCTCGGCCGTCCTCAGGAAGATCCCTTCGGTGCTCAAGTTGATGATCTTTCCCCGAGAGGGCGCCTTCCCAGCCGCTTGACAGCGAGCCTCAACGGAGACAGGCACCCGCAACCCTTTTCGCTTTCCGCGCGATTCTTTCATCGAACCCTCTAGCCCGCATTATGCACGAGACGCCGTCGCGAGATCGTGGAGATGGCCGTGCCACCAGGCAACCACAGGGGCTCGGACCTGAGGCGTACTTCTTCAGCACGTCGCAAGGTGCGAAACCCGAGGACGCCCGGAAGGACGGCCACATCCGCGGTCGCAGCAGGTGACTCGCGCATAACGCGGGCTAACAAAACACCACCTCGAGAGCCTCTTTAAGAGATCCAACCCCAACGAGCTCAACACCCTTTGGGCTCGGGACGCGATCCACAGTGCTTGTCGGTAGCACACAGCGACGGAATCCCAGCCTCGCCGCCTCGTTTACCCGAAGATCCCCCCGGCCGATACCTCGGATTTCGCCAGTCAATCCCACCTCGCCAAACAGCACCGTCCGAGGATCGATAATCCGGTCGAGGAGGCTCGATGCCACCACACTGGCAATGGCCAAGTCCACCGCGGGCTCATCGATCCGCACCCCGCCGACGGCGTTCACAAAGATGTCCTGCTGGCCCAATGAAAGTCCGACCTTCTTCTCCAGGACAGCCACCAGCAAGGCCAGGCGATTGTGATCGATCCCCATGGTTGTCCGCCTGGGTAGGGCCAAGCCCGAGGAGCATACCAGCGCCTGGAGCTCAACGAGAATGGGCCGAGATCCCTCCATGGCGGCGACCACTGCCGAGCCCGGCATACCCACGGGCCGCTCGGCAAGAAAAAGCGCCGAGGGGTTGCTGACCTCGTGGAGGCCGCTATCTTTCATCTCGAAGACGCCGATCTCATTGGTGGAGCCGAAGCGGTTCTTGGTGGCCCGGAGAATGCGGAAGGAATGGCCCCGATCACCCTCGAAGTACAGGACCGTGTCGACCATGTGTTCGAGCACCCGCGGGCCGGCGATGGCGCCTTCCTTTGTGACATGGCCCACGAGGAACGTGGGGCGGCCTCTTCTTTTCGCCTCCTGGATGAGACGACCGGCACAGTGGCGCACCTGACTCACGCTTCCGGGCGCCGATTCGAGATCTACGCTGTAGATGGTCTGAATGGAATCCACCGCCACCATGGCCGGGTTAACCTGCTCCACGAGGAGAAGGATGTTCTCCAGCGCGGCTTCGGCCGCCACATAGAGATCTGAAGCACTCAACCCCAACCGCTGTGACCGCATTCTGATCTGCTGGGTCGACTCCTCACCGGAGACGTAGAGCACCGACCGGCCGGGCACGGCAAGCCCATGGAGGGCCTGAAGCAAAAGAGTGGATTTCCCGATTCCCGGGTCACCGCCGATTAGGACCGCAGATCCCCACACGACTCCGCCTCCGAGGACCCGATCTAGCTCCCGGATCGTCGACGAGAGCCTACCCGGCTCCTCCGCAAGGACTCCCTCAATCCGTTCCGGCGCTACCGGTTTGGGCAGATCTTTTCCCGCTCCGAGGGGCTCTCGGGCCAGTGTCTCCTCTGTGAGGGTGTTCCACTGGCTGCAGCCGGGGCAGCGTCCCAGCCACTTGGGAGCGCGAAAGCCGCACTGCTGACAGAGATACTGACTCTTGCCGTTACGCGCCATATTAGTCAAGGAGGGTGCGCCTGTTGATTTGTCGGAGTCCCCACGAGGTTGTAGTTTCTCCGGAGAGCCCTACCTTGTCAAGGCGAAAACCTGGGATGCTCTTTGTCTGCCCTGGCTATATCTGCTGCCAACCCCCCAGGCTCAACGAGCCGGCAGGCCCCCGACGCTACCTGATCGTTGACAAACCGTGATCGCTGTGTTTATATCGACATTTCAAGGGAAGTGGGACAAGATGCGGGTAGAATATGGCCGGAGCGAGTCTTCTGGCCGGTACGAACGCCAAGGGGAGGGCTCATGGGGGAAAAGAACGTGTTCGAGGTGACCGATGCCAGCTTTGAGGCGGAAGTGCTCAAGTCAACCATGCCGGTTCTCGTGGATTTCTGGGCCCCATGGTGCGGCCCCTGTCGGGCCATCGCTCCGGTTATCGCGGACCTGGCTGCGGAGTACGACGGCAAGTTGAAAGTGGGCAAGTGCAACGTGGATGACAATCCCAAGACGCCGAGCCAATACGGCATCCGGGCCATTCCGACCCTGATCCTTTTCAAGCAGGGGAAGATCTCCGAGCAGATCACTGGCGCAGTGTCGAAGTCCCAAATCGATGCAGCGATCAAGAAGGTCGTCTGAAGTAAGGGAGCAGATAGTCGCACGGTGTTTCCCGTGCCGTTGCGCACCAGTCCGCGGTCGTTCCAGTCCTTGTCTTCTTACCACTGACGTAGTCGGGCACCGCCAGTAAACCTCGCATGGGGCATCAAGTTGGAGACATCGGAGGAGAGCGCTATGATGCGAGTACACTCCCGCTTCCATGTCTGGCTTGCCCTTTGGATCGGCACTCTCCTCGCCGGCTGTGCTTGGTTTCAGCAGGAACGGGTGAGAAGTCCCGAAGAGTTGGCCTCCCAGGGCATAGAGCAGTTCGACGAGAAAGACTATGGCGACGCCATCAAGACTTTCACGCTGCTGAAAGAGCGTTATCCGTACAGTCGGTATGCCATCCTTGCGGAGCTTAAGCTCGCGGATGCGTACTTCAATGATGAGCGGTATCCGGAGGCGATCAGTGCCTACGAAGACTTTGCCCGACTTCACCCGAAAAACGAGGCGAGCCCGTACGTTCTCTACCAGATCGGTGAGTGCCATTACCGCCAGCTCCTCACCATCGATCGAGACCAGACAGAAACCCGTCAGGCAATTCTGGCCTTTGAACGCCTTCTCAAATCGCATCCCAGTTCTTCCTATGAGGAGAATGCGATGCAGAAGGTCCGTCTCTGTCGCCAGCATCTCGCGGATCATGAGGTGTATGTGGGACGCTTCTATTACAAGTCCAAGCACTACCGCGCCGCCCTCGCTCGCTTCCAGGGAGTCTTGACTGGCTACGAGGATGTCCTGGAACCCAAAGGCCGCGAAGAGATCGAAGCACTAGCAGTGGCGTGCAAGGAGAAACTCGCGGCCGGCGGTAGCGAGAAAGACGGAGAGCGAACCAAAGTGCTTCCCATGGACTCCGGCTTTGGTGGGGGTGGTATCTTCTAGTCCGCGGTGAAAAAAAGCACAGTACCCGGGCGTCTGACGCTCAAGGGCGTGAGAAAAAGGAGCTTGACTGCCTGGTCTCGTTACGGTAGATTATCCTCGGCAGTTGCCTGTACCGACGGCCTTCACGTGACCCTACCTAAGGAGTTTTCCCAACGCTTTATTTCTGAGCCCCGGCTGTAAGGAACCAGTGGCCCTTGCCAAGGTCGTGGATTCCTGGCAACAATTTTGCAAGAGGAAAGATAGGGATTCTGAAGGTGGCGAGGGGGAACGGAACGTCACCGGCGGCACCATGTGTCCTGAGGCGCGCACATGAGTGCAAGAAGACATCGGCGGGATCCAGATTATCGCGACGATGGCGAGTGTAGGCCTCATTCGTAGTGATCTCTCTATCACCGACGCTTACCGGTTAGTCCTCTGTTCAGTGTTTGTGCTGCCGTAACCCATTGCGGACGTATCGAATTCAGCGGCACGCGAGTTGCCGCCGGCATTAAGAAACCTGCCAAAGAAAACGAGGAAAGGAGGAGCATCCGCCGATGATCTTCGGCGGGGGAAAACGTATGAATCTCGTAGAACTCAAAGACAAGAATATCAAGGAACTGATGGGCATGGCCCGGGAGTATGGTATTGAAGGCGCGAGTACCATGCGGAAGCAAGAGTTGATCTTTGCCATACTCCAGGCACAGACGGAGAAGAACGGCCTCATTTATGCCGAGGGTGTGCTGGAGACGTTACCGGACGGTTTTGGCTTTCTCCGAGCTCAGAATTACAACTACCTGCCCGGGCCGGACGATATCTATGTCTCCCCTTCCCAGATACGCCGCTTCGGCCTGAGGACCGGAGATACTGTGTCCGGGCAGATCCGTCCTCCCAAGGAGGGTGAGCGTTACTTTGCCCTCCTCAAGGTTGAGGCGGTCAACTACGAGGATCCGGAAAGCACCCGAGACAAGATCCTATTCGACAATTTGGTTCC
>Ga0335070_10009605_pt1 | contig 11315 bp, 22 predicted proteins | sample Lox_Sample_13_FD_206722 | JGI IMG/M metagenome (GOLD analysis project Ga0335070, IMG submission 206722) | Soil microbial communities from Loxahatchee National Wildlife Refuge, Florida, United States - Lox_Sample_1.3 | ecosystem: Environmental > Terrestrial > Soil > Wetlands | place: USA... | reverse complement strand
GAGAAGGAGAAAGAACCATAAGAACACGGATTGCCTTTGATGAAGAGAACATGGATGAAATGATAGAGAACGGTTATGTTCTCAACGTAGAAACTGGAAAATGGGAAAAACAAGAAGCAACTTGAAGCAGTGCAGGACTCGATGAAGCGCATGCTATTGTGCGTTGATTCCGCCGCAGTTCGGGCACTTGAAGTTCTCGTTTGCATCGTACCTTGCGCCGCAGTACGCGCAGACGACGAAGTGCACTGGTTTTCCCACATGATTCTCTCTCGCGCTGTCTAGAACTCTTTTGTAGATTTCGTTTTGAGCCTCTTCCGGCTCATTCATCCTGAAAACAAGCACATGACTGCCACCTTCGTCCTCGTATTTTATGCACAAACACTCCTCCTGTGGTTCCGTCCACATAGACCCAAAAGCGCTGATGACCAAATCGCGCAACGCGTCCAAATCCTCCACGTTGATATTATCAACCTCCTTAATCGACGAGTACGGAATTCGCAGATCCAGCTCCTCTATCACCAAAGCCTCCTGGGACAACGAAAGAGTCACGTCAAGCCGCTTAGAATGCGCGCCATCACCCCCGATGTATCGCCCAGAAAACTCAACGGTTTTGTTTTCGGCGAGTTCTTTCGGATTGTCCAGATACGCGCAGCTGATGGTGCAGGATTTTCTGTCATCACACAGATAGCAGCACAGGTTCTTCGTGCTGTTTCTGCAGGAATTCTCCCTGGTCGCCTTTGCCTCACCGTCGACGATCGCACTGCACAAGTCACCGTTGAGGTACTCGCACTGCACTTTGACTGATGATGGCACGTGTGCTCTCCACTCTGTATCGTTACACGAAGAGTTTCTTATGGGTATTGGAGAACGTGCCAACGTTCTCCTGTTCATGAAAAGCCCGCGCTATAACTAATATAAATAGACAACCACATATGATACGTGAGATTAAACCATGAATCGAGCCATAATCCCCTCACTAGTCCTCATTATCCTGCTACTTTTACCACTCTCAGCTCATGCTACCACCTACACGGTGGGTGTTAAGCAAGGAGACTGGATCAGATACGGTCAATTTACGGTCAGCTATTCAGGAAGCGGAACCGCCCCAGCACAAGTAGTCGAAGAAAAGAAGATCCAATGGGTCACGATCGAAATAGAAGCCGTTACAGGGACCAGCGTCACCCTAAACATGACAACTCACTACAACAACGGTTCCGAACCGATTCAAACCCTCACGACCGACGTCGCGGGAAGCACCATTGGTCCATTCTTCCTCATCGCCGCAAACCTCACAGTCGGAGACCGCGCCAACAGTGGAACGGTAGGCCCGATAATAAATGAGACAACCACCGGCACCTACGCAGGAGCAACAAGAACCATCAACATCATCAACGTCAACACAACCGCGTTCCAAAACCAGATGCTCATCACCAGGCTTGTCTGGGACAAAGCAACAGGACTACTGCTTGAAGCATACGTAAAAGTGCCAGCCTACGAGACCGCAACGCCTGAAGAAACAACGCCAACTGCATACGAAGAATTGTCAGTCAAAGCAACCGAAACCAACATTTGGACCTCAAACCCACTCGGTTCACTCTTCAGCAACCCAGCAATCATCGCCGGCACAGCCGCAATAATCATCACAATCGCAGCAGTCGCTGTAAATGCCATGAGAAAACCAAAACCACAACCACAATCCAACCAAGAGCCACAATCACCGCCGCCCACACCACAACAACCACTAAACAGCGGGAAAATCAGCGCAGAAAACCCTACTAGTTTCTCATCGGGTTCTATATTATTCGGAAGTCTTCTTTTATCGTCGTCAAAACCACGTGCGTGTTCGTACGTTCAACATAAGGCAACGACAACAACTTCTTCGTAAACTTGCTCAAATCCTCACGCTTCTTAAACTTCGCAATAATCACCGCGTCAGACAACCCCGTCAAATCATAAACACAACACACATTCGGCAACCTTGCAATCTCACTCTCCATCTCAAGAAGTCTCCCTTTCGAAACCGTGATCTCCGTAACCACCGTCAACTCATACCCTAACCTCTCCTGATCCAACAACGCCGTATAGCCCCTAATCACGCCTTCATCTTCCATCCTCTTAACGTGCGCCAAAACCGTGCCAATCGAAACCTTACACGCCTTAGCTATCTGCCGCGAACTCAACCGCGAATCAGCCAACAACACCTTCAAAATCCTAGCATCAACATCATCCAAACCCATACCAAATCAAACCTTAGCCTTCGACAACAAATCATCCATCTCACTCTTCTTCACCAAATCCACATGCTTAACCAACACTTTCAAGCACGCATCAAACACTTTCCGACCCTTCTCAACCGAAGCCGTCTTCTGCTTTCCAAACACGCCACTCGGAGTCTCATCAACACTATCCAACGGCAACGATATCCCCGCCAACTTCAACGCATGCGTCCGCAACCGCTCATTTCTCAACCGCTCCTTGTTCACAAGATGCTCATGCAACGCCAGATTAACAGAAGTCTCCTCAGCCCCCGCATGATGCCGTTCCTCATCACTAAAAATCCTCGGCAAAACCTCCTCCGCCGCCGGCCACCACTGCCACACCGAAACAAAAACCCCCAGTTCCCTCATCTCACGGGCCACCTCAACCAAACCCGCCAAATTGCCACCATGCCCGTTAACCACAACAATCCGGTTCACACCATAATAACTCAACGAAAGAAACACTTCCTTCACATACTTCCTAAACACTTTGGGACTAACCGAAACCGTACCCCAAAACTGCCTATGATGCGGACTCACCCCAAACGGAATAACCTGCAAACAAACCACACCCGTCCGCTTCGAAGCCTCCTCCGCAAAAGCCTTCGCTATAAGATGATCCGTCCCCAAAGGATTCGCAGGACCATGCTGCTCATTCGAACCAACAGGCACAATCGCCACGTGATTCTTACTAAAATACTCCTTCGCATCAACCCAACTCATCTCGTGCAACAACAACTTCGCCATAGAACCTTCTTCCACAAAATTGTTTAATTAAGACCCAACCAAATATAACTTTGCAACCCCAGTTTGGTGAAAAACCTTGAAAGCAGTCGTCCTCGCAGGCGGTTTCGGCACAAGACTAAGACCATTAAGTTGCACAAGACCAAAAATCCTCCTACCCATAACCAACAAACCGCTATTACAGTGGACTTTTGAACGACTCGCAAAACACAACGTCAACGAAGTCGTCATGGCAGTTTTTTACCAAACCGAAGTCTACATCAAACAACACAGAATCCCCAGATCAAACTTACAACTAACCTACTCACACGACCCAATCAACAAACCCCTCGGCACGGCTGGGTCGATAAAGAAAACCGAGAAAAAAATCGGACACAACTCGCCTTTTCTCGCATTAAACGGCGACATCTTCGCCGACGTGAACTACACGGAAATAATCAAACAACACGAAAAAACCAGAAGCCTCGCAACACTCGCACTCCACAAAGTAAAAGACCCATCAAGATTCGGCGTCGCAGAACTCGCCAAAGACAACCGCATCACCGGCTTCATAGAAAAACCCGAAAAAGACAAAGCCCCAAGCAACCTCATCAACGCCGGCGTCTACGTCCTAGACCCAAAAATCTTCAACTACATCCCCGAAAACCGCACCGTCTCAATCGAACGCGAAATCTTCCCCAAACTCGCAGAAAGAAACCAACTCTACGGCTACATCCACGAAGGCCTATGGACAGACATCGGCAAACCCGAAGACTACATGGAACTCAACAAAACCCTCCTAACCCAAACCACCCAAACAACACAAACCAAACCCAAACCAAACATCAAAGAACCCACCATCCTCGGCAAACACGCATCAATCGGCAAAAACAGCACCATGGGACCCTACACAATCATCGGACCCGACGCCATAATTGGCGACAACGTCCGCATCATCAACAGCATCCTCCTCCCAAACGTAACCGTATCCGACTTCGCTCTGATCGAAGGCGCAATAATCGGCGAAGGCGTCCACATCGGAAAACAAGTCCAAATCAAAAAAGACTGCATCATCGGTGACCACGCAAGAATAAAAGACCGTCTCACCCTCGCACAAAAAACTCACATCTGCCCAGCCGCCGAAGTTGCAGAAAGCACACTCGAACCCGACTGAACACTCAACAAAAGGAGAAAGGAGTTCAGAAAAAAGAAATGTCAAATAAACAAAAGAAACTTTTCGGAACAAACGGCATCAGAGGAATAGTCAACAAAGACTTAACCCCTGAACTAGCCGTCAAAATAGGAACAGCAATAGGCACATTCTTCAAAAAAGGAACAATCATAATCGGCTACGACGCCCGAACCAGCGGACCCACACTCGCAAAAGCCGTAATCGCCGGATTAAACGCCACGGGCTGCAACGTCATAAACACAGGAATGGCACCAACACCAGCCATCCAATTCGCCGTGAAACACTATCAACCCGCAGGTGGAGTAATAATAACAGCTTCACACAACCCGCCAGAATACAACGGCATAAAAGTCCTCTGGAAAGACGGCGTCGAAATCAGCCAAGAACAAGAAACCCAGATAGAAAACACCTACTTCCAAAACAAACCCAAACTCGCCCCATGGAATCAACTCGGAGACGTCAAAGACCTCCCAGGCATAACCGACGAATACATCAACGCCGTAAAAACCCACGTCAATGTCCCATCGATCGCCAAGAAACATTATCACGTCATCGTCGACGCAGCCAACAGCGTCGGCGCACTCGCTAATCCTAAAATGCTCCGAGAAATGGGATGCCGAGTGACAACAATCAACGCCAACATCGACGGCACCTTCTCAGGCAGACTCCCAGAACCCAGACCCGAAAACCTAACAGAACTAGCCCAAACAGTCAAAGCACTACACGCTGACATAGGCGTAGCCCACGACGGAGACGCAGACCGCGCCGTTTTCGTGGATGAAAAAGGGGAAATCCACATGGGCGACAAAACCTTCGCCCTCGTCCTAAAATACTACCTCAAAGACCACCCCAACGAACAAATCGTAACCCCTGTAAGCAGCTCAACACTCATCAAAGACATAGCCGACACCTACAAAGGCAAACTTGTCTGGGTCAAAGTAGGAAGCGTCACAGTTTCACAAAAAATGAAACAGATCCAATCCAAACTCGGAGGCGAAGAAAACGGCGGAATCTTCTACGGACCACACCAGCCCGTCCGCGACGGAGCCATGTCCACCGCACTCATCCTCGAAATTATGGCGAAAACAGGCAAAAAACTCTCCACCCTCATAGCAGAACTCCCAGCCTACTTCATAGAAAAAGAACGCATAGAAATCAAACTCGAACAGAAAACCCAGATCCTCCAAAAACTCCTCCAAGAACTCAAAGGCCAAAACGTCAACACAATCGACGGCGCAAAAATCTGGCTCGGAGAAAACGGATCCATACTCATCCGCCCCAGCGGAACAGAACCCGTATATCGCCTGTACGCAGAAGCCAAAACCCCACAAAAAGCCAAAAAACTCATCAAAGACTACACCAACAAACTGCAAAAAATAATAGCCACCCTCAAACGCTAACTTCTAAAACCCAAAAGAGAAGGCTCATAATTGTCACAACCTCCATTGATAACCCTCAAACCCGAAGACCTCAACACCAACGAAAAACGCGCCAAATACACCGCCTGCATAATCGGCAGCGGACGAGACGGCATAATGCACGCAGTATTGTTCGCTGATTCTGGATACAGAGTCAACTGCTACGACTCCGACCAAACCGTACTCAACAATCTCGCAAAAGGACACACGACCACGTCAACCACCCAAACCGAAGTTCAGCTCAAGAAACACATAAGAACAGGTCAAATCACCCCCACAGACGACATCAAAAAAGCCGTCGCAACCAGCGACATCATAGTCCTAACTGTACCCGCAAAAATCGACTCCAAAAAGAAAGTCGACTACAGCACCATCGAAAACATGTGCAAAAAAATTGGACCAAACCTCAAAATCGGCTCACTCATAATCATCATGAAACCCTTAGGCATAGGCCTCACGCAAACCACAATCAAAGACGCAATAGAAAACAGCTCAGGCTACAAAACCGAAAAAGACGTCGCCCTCGCCTACAGCCCCTGCCCGAGCACACCAGATGACAAACGAATAGTAGCAGCAACCGACAAAGACACTCTGGACTTGGCAACTAGCATACTCCAGCCTCTAATCAAAACACCATTGATCACAACAAACAACGTGAAAGCCGCAGAAACCGCTGTCCTATTCACGAAACAACGAAACGACGTCAACACTGCCCTTTCAAACGAACTCGCAATGCTCTGCGAAAAAACTGGACTAGACTACCAAGAAGTAGCCCAACTGTTGACAACAAATGCTTATCTTCAAATTTCAGAGAATGGAAAGGAAGACCCTTACCTACTTCTCAACGACGCTGAAAACCTCGGCGCAAGACTCCGAGTCCCCGCAGCCGCAAGAGAAACAAACGAACAACTCTGCAAACACTACGCAAACATGATAAAAGACGCGTTGAAAGCCTGCGGAAAAACCGAAAGAAGAGCCCGCGTCACCATCCTCGGAATAACACAAGAACCCAACAGCCACAGCCATCTCAAGAAACTCGTCAATGATACAGCTCAGTTACTCAACAGAAGAGGCGCCAAACTCACCGTCTACGACCCCTACACCGAAACCGAACCCACGGAAACACTGCCAAACTACAAGAAAACATTAACCGAAGCCATCGAAGGCGCCGACTGCCTCGTAATATTCACCGCACACGACCAATTCAAACACCTGGGACTAGCACGACTGAAAATAGCAATGAGGAAAACCCCAGCGATAATTGATTTCGAAGGAATCATCGACCCCGCAAAAGCAGAAAAGGAAGGCTTCATATATCGAGGGTTCGGAAGAGGAGTCTGGTCAAAATGACATTAGGAGCAGCAGTTATCGGAACAGGATTCTGGGGCAAAAACCACGCAAGAGTGTACAACGAACTCGAAGAAACCGAACTCATAGCCGTATGCGATATAGACCCAACCAGAGCAAAAGCCGTAGCAGACCAGTACGGAGCCAAACCCTACACAAGCGTAGGCAAAATGCTCCAAAACAAAAACATAAACCTCATCAGCGTCGCCACGTGGTCAACAAGCCTCGCCAAAGTCGCAACCCAAGCCGTCAAAGCCAAAAAACACGTCCTCGTCGAAAAACCCATGGCCGCCAAAACCTTTACCAAGCAGCCAAACAAAACCACGTCAAACTCACAGTCGGCTTCCTCATGCGCTTCATCCCAGGACTGCAACAAATAAAGAAAGCTGTCGACGAAAAAACAATCGGACAACTCGTCTGCGCCACCGCAAAAAGAGTTAGTCAATGGCCCGAAAGAATCGGCGACGTGGGCGTAGTCAAAGACACTGCAATCCACGACATAGACGCCATGCTGTACCTATTCAACGAAGACCCAATCGCTGTATACGCAAAAACTGGAGCACTCCGCCACAAAAGATACGAAGACTACTCACAGATCCTCCTAACCTTCGAACACGGAAAAACCGCCTTCATCGAAGCCAACTGGTTAACGCCATATAAAACCCGCACACTCGTAGCCACTGGCAGCGACGCCATAATGAGCCTAGACTACATTACACAAGAACTCAAAATAGAAAACATAGAAGAAACACTCCAACCACGACACACGATGGTAGAACCATTAAAACTTGAACTCCGCCACTTCGCCGACGCCGTACTCGAAAAAGAAAAACCATTAATCACTGGACTAGATGGCATAAGAGCCCTAAAAATAGCAGAATCAGCCCTCAAATCCTCACAAACAGGAAAAATCGTCAAACTCAAATAGCCTATTTCTTCAGTCTGAAAGGTTTCCCCTCTGAGAGAATCTTCTCAGGAACCTTCGCCTTCCACTTCTTCAAAAACGGCAAATCCTCACTCTCATTCCGCAACTCATCAGGCAACATCTCAGGAATCTCATCACGAATAGGATACCACCGCAAACACTTCGGACACACAATAAGTCCCTCAATCACTTCATCTTTCTCAACAAAAACGTGCAAATCCAAAGGATGAAACTTGTCAATAGGACAAGCAAGAATATCCATCAACTTCTTCTTCAAAGGCACCACGACCCAATGTAATTTCAACATAAAACTATAAAGCTTTTCGACTCGACCAAGAATTCAGCGAAACCTCGTCTTGATGTCAAGAACAACCTGATACCAATTCGGACCCGTACTCCTCACAACACGACCAGCACCCGCTTCAACACGAGCATCTAAACCATCAAGCCTCTCAACAACCCTTGCCCTCACCTTCTCAACCGGATCCTCATCCTTAACCGCGTGAACAAAATCATAGAAATGAACCCACCCACCCGACTCTTTCAAAGCCAACAACGCATAAGAAAGATATTCCAGCGCCTTTTCAGGCAAAGGCATCAAAACCCTATCTGCAACACCACGCAACCTTTCCTCAATCACCATTTTAGCATCTCCCAAAATCGGAACAATCCTCCCGAAAAATCCATTAGTTCTAACGTTCTCCCGCATAAACCGAAAAGCAGCAGGATTGAGATCGACAGAAAACACCTTCTCTACGCCAGAGTGCTTAGCAATTACTATGGAAAAAGAGCCGACACCAGCAAACATGTTAGCAACCACCTCTCCATCAACCACCAAACCCGCAATCCTCATCCTTTCATGCGATAACCTCGGAGAAAAATAACACGATGCAACATCAACCCTGAAAACACACCCAGACTCCCTATAAACCGTCTCGGTCCTATTTTCTCCAGCAACAAGCACAAGCTTTCTAAGCCTAAACTCTCCCTCAACCGCGTCCGTTTGAGCCAAAACAGTCCTCACATTCCTATGAACATCCATAATCGCGCTCCCAACCTCACCAGAGTTCTCAACACGCTCTCCGTGGACACGAATAATCGCTATGTCGCCCACAATGTCGTAACTGCCCAAAGGGGAGACCGAATTCATAGAAAAAACAAACGAATTTCTAATACAAGACTGTTTCTTTAAGCCTTCACAATCTTCTAAACAACGTATGTTCGGCTGGAAACGTTTAAAAGCAAAACACCTTCCCTTCTCTAGAAAGAGAGAACCAGAAATGGAAAAATCAACCGGAAGCATCGTCTACGAATGCGTCAGATGCGGCGCAAGAGTCCCATCCGAAGAACTGGACATGCGCGGCGGAGAAACCAAATGCATAATCTGCGGCTACAGAATTCTCAAAAAGGTAAAACCGCCCGTAGTCAAAAGAATCCCAGCAAAGTAGGAAACTGAAAGAAATAGAGAAACTCGTACCTAAATACAAACCGAATCCGATCGACTTCTACTTGTGTGCCAGCTACTTCTAGAAGATCTCTTTTTCCCCAAACTTGCGAAGAGTCTTACCCTTAAGCCTCACCGTCGGTCCTAAGACCTCGTCAGGCTCTTTCTCAATCGTTTTTCTCTTGATACTCTCCCCGCAGATGCCTCTGGGCAAAAGTCGCCGTTTAACGCACATCGCATAGGTGCAATTGCCTATGTTGCACATGTCCTCGGTCCATTGGCACCAAACACCATCTTGCCGATAAACCGTCGCGTTCTTGGCACACTTAAATCCTTCACACCGCTGATAACAACTTTTGACCTGCGCCATTATATGCACAACCTTTGATCAGTTGTCACAAAACTTCATTTTCGCTTAATCTCGACGTTCCCTTGAAAGTAACACTGAACGAATTTTAATATAAACTTTTTTCCTTAAGACTCCTTATCTGCACTATCAGTCTTGGGTTTCTCAGGCTTTTCAGCTCTAGCTCGCTTTCTTCGATATAACTCCAACCCAAGAACCAGCAAAAAGACTAGCACGACCACGATGACTGCTGCCACATGACTCGTAGGAACCAATGTGCCAGCAAGAACCACATACTGGCCAACGGACAACTGAACTGTCGTCGAAGTCTCAACATCCACACTCTGAGCAGCAAGCGGAGAAGAACCACCATTCGAAACAACAACGTCAAGCGGTCCACCCACAACGTTGTTGAACACCACAGTGCCACTACCATCCGTGTTAGCTGTTCCTTCAGCCTGCCCGTTCCTCTGCAATGAGACCGCCATGTTCGCGATTCCCTGTCCGAAATAATCAACAACCTTCACAGTGACATCCAAACCATAGAAGCTGCAAGTCATATTCAAAGTCTGGTTTCCAAACAAACTGACACTCGTCTCATTCAGCTCTAAGCTGCCACTGTAAATCTTCACTGAATAACTGCCGAAGGGAGCACTGAACGTAACCGTTCCATTCGCGTCAGTCGTCCCCTCAAGACTAGGAACCCCCAAGGATTCTTGAATCTTCACGACAACATTGTTGATAGCATCACCATTCGCTTTCGTAGCCACAATCTGCAATGCGTAATCTGGACAAATAACCTTCACATCATAATACGCCACAGACTGATTATCAACCAGCAACGTATCCAAAGACGTAACATTGAAAACCGTGCTATACCGTGTCACATTCAGAACGTAACTAGCATTCGGCAACAAAGACTGGATGGTAACACTGCCATTAACGCCAGTGGTGTACTGCTTCCCCGTCGAAGTCAAAATAACCCCGACCTCAGGCAAATCCAGCTCGGACCCATTCAAAACCGCCACAACCTTCATCCTGATGTCCGTGAGATTACACGTAAAGTCAAAAGCCGTAGCATTCGTAACCGTAACGTTCAATTCTCCAACATCAACATTACTGAAAAATGCCTTAGTCGAGTAATTACCGATCTCAAGCGTCAACTGCGCCAAACCATTAGAATCCGTTGTTTTATCGCTCCTAAGAGTTGAACCCTCATACGCCTTCACGTCAACAGAAGAAACAAGGTCACCAGCAAGATTCTTCGTAGTCACGTTAACACCGAAACCAGGAATCGTAAAGTTCTGCGCATCCGCCGGAGTTTTCGTAGTCACGCCGGTGGTTGAAATCACGCTGACTGAATAGGATCCGATAAGAGCATACGAAGGCACAGTCCAATTATAACTAATCAAACCCGACGGATCACTAACGTTTGCAACGCTGTCAATATCCGTCCCCTCTATAGAGATCGTGGCAACTTCATTCGGCGAATAAGCAGCCTGTATATTGACAACATCATTCCGATGATACTGACTTGAATTCGTCAAATACACACTGAAGGTACTGTTCGCAAGCGTCCCGTTAAAGAAAGCCGTGTAGCTCCCGGTGAGATTGCTGCTCGCGTCACTCGTAAAATCGCCAGGATAATTCACCGTCGTGCTA